>Ga0194063_10000478_pt1 | contig 29086 bp, 32 predicted proteins | sample SepL3720m_MetaG_FD_155459 | JGI IMG/M metagenome (GOLD analysis project Ga0194063, IMG submission 155459) | Anoxic zone freshwater microbial communities from boreal shield lake in IISD Experimental Lakes Area, Ontario, Canada - Sep2016-L373-20m | ecosystem: Environmental > Aquatic > Freshwater...
CTATTTTCTGCAGGAATTTTTGGAATAATCTTTCTAATACCATTATTTATGGGGATAAATGGTCTCATAAAATACTTACGTGGATATGGGTTGAGCAAATTTGGTAGCAAAGAAAGGTTCGATATCAATACAACTTTAGAAAAAAAGAGAGAATTATTAAATTCGTCAATTTTTACTATTCTAACTAGTTTATCGATAATAACCGTCATGATTTGGGATATAATCTTAAGATTAAGGAATGGGATCTAAAGCAATGACTTCGAAAAAAACCGATAAAACAAATCTAGATTCATCAAATTATAACTACAAGCAATCGCGACAAATAGCAACTTCCCATTGCAGGTCAATAGCTAACCTGTTAAAATACACCACATGGCTAACTCAATTACACACAAAGACACCACTTTCCACGTCGGCGACACCGTCCGCGTACACCAGACTATCAAAGAGGGTGACAAGTCGCGTATCCAGATCTTCGAAGGGGTAGTCATCGCCATCCACGCCAAAGATGACCCCACTTTTGTCGTCCGCAAGATCGCAACCGGCTCGATCGGTGTCGAGAAGATCTTCCCCCTCAATGCTCCAGTTGTAGTCAAAGTCGAAGTCAAAAAGACCAGTTTCACTCGTCGCGCCAAGCTCTACTACCTCCGCGATCTCCTCGGCAAAGCCGCCACCAAGATCCGCGAAGCCAAGAAATCTTAAGTTCCTGGTCACAGAATTTAAAACTACTACTCAGATGGTTGGTAATGGAAATTTAATCGACAGCGACTTTGCACACATCTTGGTGTTGAGCTCTGATCTTTCTCCGACATTAAACCATCAATTATTATCCACGCCAAGCAATTCATTTCAGGACAAGTAAAGGTAAAATCAGAAACTTCCTCTAATTCTATTTCCTCAGGGACGAATATTGGTTTTGAACCAAATATATCTCCAGATTTGCACTGCAGTATGCGCTTCTGTATATATTTTTTGTTCTCGGTCATAGATTCTTGTGACCCTATAGAGAATTCAGCAACTCATTTTGAATGTGTGACCCTATAGAGAATCGAACTCTAGTTACTTGGATGAAAACCAAGTGTCCTAACCACTGGACGATAGGGCCTAAAGACAAAATGTGGGCCCACTGGGATTCGGACCCAGGACACCCTGCTTAAAAGGCAGGTGCTCTAACCGACTGAGCTATAGGCCCCACTGTTTCTATTAACTTTTAACTACGTTGGGTTAGGTGCTCTAACCGACTGGTATCCCAGACTACTTCGTGTCTGGATACATATCTCAGGTCCCTGCGGGACTTGATGTGCACCTATAGGCCCCACAAGATATTATTTTATCACGAAAACTTATTTCTCGATAATCTTCTTTATCTCATCCATCTTGGCGAGGGTAGCCTTGTAGCCACGTTCGATGATATCGATCCGGTCATTCTGGTAGGGTAGGTTCTTCCAGTCGATATCGAGGAGAGGTGGGGTGATCACAACATCAGCTTCTCGGCATTGCTCGAGGGCGAGACTATAGCGTAAGAGCTTAACCGCGAGCATCCCCACCTTAGTCGCCCCTGGGGTAGTATCGATCGCATTAAAGCTATAGAGATCGAGATTAATCGCGATTACTTTAGTCGCACCCAGTTTCCTGGCAGTTCTGACTGGCACGGGCTGGGTCACACCACCATCGATCAAGAATTTGCCGTCTAGACTCGCCACATCAAAGAATCCCGGTAGCGAGCTACTGGCTCTAATCGCCTTGGTTAGTGAACCACTCGTGATCTCGAGGTACCGTGCATCTTGTAGATCGGTAGAAACTGCCGCAAAGGGGATAGCTAAGTCCTCTATCTTAGTCCCATCGATATACCCTTCGAGGAATTTCTCGACTCTATCGCCTTTGATGATCCCAGTTCTCAGACCTAGATCAGAAAACATGATGGCGAGCTCCGTAACTTTCACATTGACGAAAATGTCTTCGATGGCTTTGATCGAGTTCATACTCAAATACATTCCGCCGATCATCGATCCCACGCTAGTACCTGCGATTACCTCGATCGGGATCTTGTGTTCTTCCAGTGCTTTGATCACTCCGATGTGGGCTAGACCTCTAGGTCCACCACTGCCGAGTGCCAGGCCGATTTTTTGCTTCATACTCGCTAAGAATACCACGAAAGAAAAATCTCGCCAATTTACAGGGTACAGCCTTTATTCAAAATCAAAGTTTCTAGCAGTACGACGATCGATATACTCATGAACACAAAAAATCCCCAGGTAAACTGACGAATGAGCTCTTCTTTGTAGGATTCTTCCATAAATAGGGAGTATATGTCATAAATACACATATGTATATGGTGTGTACGGAGTAAAACCGATAAATATGTAAAAAAATTTGCACCAAATTCGTTGACGTATAGATATGAATCTGATATCATAAATTCCCGTATGGCACTAAATATTTCAATCAGCGCAGAGCCGATTGCTCATTTGTTTGGGCTTACGATCACCAACTCATTGTTAACTGGTTGGATAGTCACCGCTATTTTAGCTATTTCGGTTTATTTATTTTCTCGCACGATTAAAGAAAAAGGTGCTCCTAGTCGTCTCCAATCCTTTATCGAATTCGTCATCGAGTCTCTTTACGGCGTCGTGGAGAGTATTGCCGGCAGTGCCAAAGCCAAGGTTTTTTTCCCCATGGTCGGGACACTCTTTATTTTTATTCTCTTCTCTAACTGGTCGGGCTTAATCCCCGGTCTTACCGGTTTTGGTATCCGTGAAGAGCTACATGGTGCCTCCATCTTTATCCCATTCTGGCGCGCTCCTACTGCCGATATCAATACGACCCTCGCCCTCGGCCTCATCACCATGATCATGGTGCAAGTTTACGGCGTCAAATTTCTAGGATTAAAGTACTTTAAAAAATTCTTTGATTTCAGTAATCCTATCAATTTCTTCGTCGGCATCCTCGAATTGGTCTCTGATTTTTCCAAGATTATTTCCTTTACCTTCCGTCTCTTCGGCAATATTATCGCCGGCGAAATTCTTCTGCTCGTCATGGGCATGATTGTCCCTGTTTTCGGCACCACCCCCTTTATCGCCCTCGAGATCTTCGTTGGATTTATCCAATCTCTCGTCTTTATGATGCTCGCGTCAGTTTTCATAAACATGGCCACCATTGGTCATGGGGACGAACATCACGAGTAAATTAATTATATATGTAGGGTTGGACCCCTGTGTCCACCCGTAAAACAAGGAGAAAAATATATGGCCGACGTAGCACAAGTAGCCGAAGTCGTCAAAGGCGGCAGTGACATGATTATTGGTTTGACTATCGCCATCGGCGGTTTTGCACCAGCTATCGCTATCGGACTCATCGGTAGTAAAGCGGTCGAAGCAATTGGTCGCAACCCCGAAGCCGCTAGTAAGATCCAGAGTAACCTTATTCTTGGTTTTGCTTTTGCTGAGGCTATCGCGATTTACGCTCTAGTTGTCGCGCTTATTCTCAAATTCGTATAAAGGAGCCATATGGAAATAGACATTAAGCAAGTTTTGCTTCAGCTATTAAACTTTGGCGTTCTGGTGTTTCTTTTCACCAAGTTTATGTTTCAACCGATCTTGAAGATTTTGGACTCTCGTTCCAAAAAGATTCAAGATGGCATGACGGCCGCCGAAAAAAGTCTCAAAGCCGCCGCCGAAACAGAGAAAAAGCAGACTGAACGTCTGTCCGAAGCTAGTAAAAAAGCCGCCGGCATCATCGCCGAAGCAAAAGCCGAAAGCAAAAAGCTTGGCGTCGAGATGATCCAGGAAGCTAAAAATGTGGCCGCGGTCGAACTCGCTAAACAAAAAGAAGCTTTCCAGAAAGAACTAGAAAGTGAAGAGCTCAAGCTCAAGGTTCGCATCGCCGATCTCGTGGTCACAACCACGAAGACCGTGTTAGCGGATGCCTTGAAGCCTGCCGATCTAAAAAGCATTACAGCCAAGGAAATCTCTAAACTAAAATAATATGAAGACTCAAGCAACTGTCATCGCCAAAACGCTCTTGAATCATCTGAGATCGACGGGTCAATTGGCTCTTGTAGCTGAAGTGGTCGATGCTCTCAAGCAGTCGAGCGAATACAAAAACAGCAAGAGTCATGTCGTGATCACCTCGGCTATCGCCCTCGACGCCAAAGAGCGCCAGGGGATCAAGTCCTATCTCGACAAAACTCTGACTGAGTCATACGAACTGTTTGAGATGGTGGATGAAAGTCTTTTGGCCGGTTTTACGCTCCAGATCAACGATACCTTTATCGATGCCTCCGTTCTCGGCAAAATTAATTCCGTTCAAAATAAATTAACAACAAAGGACTAGACTTATGAAAACTGGCAACAAAATCCTAGGAGCGGAATTAGAAGCAGAGCTACTCAAGCAACTCGAAGGCATTGATTCTAAAACTACCTTTACCAATGTTGGTTCGATCCTCAGTGTCGGCGATGGCGTGGCCACTATTTCTGGCTTGTCCGGTGTCATGATGAACGAAATCATTACTTTGCCTGGCGGCACCACGGGCCTGGCTTTATCCCTGCTCAATGACACAGTCAGCGTTGTCTTACTTGGTGAATATACTCATCTCAAGCAAGGGGATCGCGCTACAGCCACCGGCAGTGTTCTGTCTGTCCCAGTCGGTCCTGCTTTCCAGGGTCGTGTCGTCAACGCTCTCAACCAACCGATCGATGGCAAACCAGCCCCGAAGGCGCAGATGATGCTCCCTGTCGAGCGCATCGCCCAAGGTGTCATCACTCGTCAGCACGTGAGTCAGCCAGTCCAGACCGGTATCATCGCTATCGATGCCATGATCCCCGTTGGTCGTGGTCAGCGCGAGCTCATCATCGGTGATCGCGGTATCGGCAAGTCCTCGATTGCTATCACCACCATCATGAACCAAAAAAATCAAAATCTAAAATGTATCTACGTCACCATCGGACAAAAACGCTCTTTCGTCGCTCAACTCGAGACCACGCTAGAGAAATATGGGGCCATGGAATATACGACTATCGTCGCGGCGACCGCCTCCGATCCTGCCTCCATGCAGTTCCTTGCTCCTTACTCAGCGACTTGTTTGGGTGAGTATTATGCCGAGCACGGCCAAGATGCCCTCATCATTTACGATGATCTCTCCAAGCACGCTTGGGCCTACCGCGAAATCTCTCTACTCCTACGTCGCCCGTCCGGTCGCGAGGCTTATCCTGGTGACGTCTTCTATCTACACTCCCGTTTACTCGAGCGTTCTTGCCGTCTAAACAAAGAGTACGGTGGTGGCTCGCTCACCGCGCTCCCTATCATCGAAACTCAAGCTGGCGATGTCTCAGCTTATATCCCGACGAACGTCATCAGTATCACCGATGGTCAGATTTATCTCGAAACCGATCTTTTCAACTCGGGCTTTAAACCTGCTATCAACTCAGGTCTTTCCGTCTCGCGTGTGGGAGGCGATGCCCAAATCAAAGCCATGAAAAAGGTGGCTGGACGTCTCCGTCTCGACCTCGCCCAGTATCGCGAGCTCGCCGCTTTCTCTCAGTTTGCTTCCGATCTCGACGCCAAAACCAAAGCTCAGCTCGACAAAGGTGCTCGCGTTTCCGAGATTTTGAAACAGGGCTGGGATGAACCTCTTGCTGTCGAGAAGCAAGTTGTCCTCATCTGGGCAGTTACGGAAGGTTTTGCTAGTGCCATCGAGCTCAAACACATCGGGGCCTGGAAGAAAAATCTTTTGGAATATCTAGAAACCAAGCCAGGTCAAAAACTTTGTGATCTCCTCAAAAAGGAAGCCGCCTTGACTGATGAAATTCTCAAATTGATGAAGTTAGCCGCCGAAGCCGTTTTATCGATTTCTGAAAGTTTAACCATCAAAACCGAGTCTTAATCTATGACTAGTCTCATTGGTATCAGGCGACGCATCAGGTCTACCAAGAACATCTCTCAAATCACCAAAGCCATGCAGATGGTCTCAGCGTCAAAGATGCGCAAAGCTCAGGATGCCGCGCTTGCTACCCGTCCCTTTACCGACAAGCTCCGCGATATCCTTTCACGTGTGGCTGGAGCCAAATCTGGCAAGACCGCCCATGCTTTGACCGAAGTCAGGGAAGAGAAACATGTTTTGATCATTCTTGTCGCCACCTCCAAAGGACTCTGCGGCGGCTTAAACGTCAATCTCCATCGTGGGTTTATGAACTTCGCCCAAATGAACGCAGGTGCCAATATTTCGGTCGCTACCGTGGGCAAAAAAGCTCGTTTTGTCATCCCTGGTCGCGAGACTACTTTAGTTGCTCGCTTTGATAACTTGGGTGAGAATCCTACTTTTGCCGAAACACGGGTTATTACTTCTTATGCCATGGATAGTTTTATCGAGGGCAAATATGATGCCATCTACTTCGCTTACCCCAAATTTATCTCGACTCTCACCAACGAGATCACCGTCGAGAAGCTCTTACCAGTTTCACCCGTTGCTGTCACTGACTCTTCTATCAAAATGGAATACACTATTGAGCCAGATCCAACCGCTCTCATGGAAAAACTTATTCCTTACCAAGTCGAGATGTCTATCTATCAGGCTATGCTCGAAGCTCGTGCTACCGAGCACTCTGCTCGTATGGTCGCCATGAAGAGTGCCTCCGATAACGCTCGCGATCTGATCGGTAGTCTCACTCTCGACTACAACTCAGCTCGTCAGTCACAAGTTACATCAGAATTACTCGATGTCACAACCGCACGTATGGCGATTGAATAATATATATTAATAGGAGACACTATGGCACCAAAAACTAATACTGGACACATTACTCAAATCATTTCCGTCGTCGTCGACGTCAAATTTGATGGAGCTATCCCCAATATCTACAATGCTCTCAAGGTGAAAAAGAACGATGGCACCGAGCTAATTCTCGAGGTCGAACAGCTCCTCGGCGAGGGTACCGTCCGCACCATCGCTATGTCTACCACCGATGGTTTATCTCGTGGTGCAGAGGTAGAGGATACCGGCAAACCGATCAGTGTCCCTGTCGGCAAGAATTCGCTTGGTCGCATTTTTAACGTCCTGGGTGCCCCGATCGACAACAAAGGCGAGGTAGTCGCTGAACACTATATGCCTATCCACCGCTCAGCTCCTACACTTGTCGAACAAGCCAGTAGCGCCGAGATTCTAGAAACAGGTATTAAAGTCATCGATCTGATCGCTCCTTTTGCTAAAGGTGGTAAAGTAGCCGCCTTTGGTGGAGCTGGTACCGGTAAAACCGTCATCATGCAAGAGCTCATCCGCAATATCGCCGAGGAACATTCCGGTCACTCAGTCTTTGCCGGTGTTGGCGAACGTACCCGCGAAGGCAATGATCTTTACAACGAAATGAAAGATTCTGGCGTACTTAAAAACACTACCATGGTCTTCGGTCAAATGAATGAGCCCCCTGGTGCACGTCTCCGTGTTGCGCTCACTGGGTTAACTTTTGCTGAATACTTCCGCGACGAACAAGGTGAAGATGTGCTCCTCTTCGTCGACAACATCTTCCGTTTCTCTCAAGCAGGCGGTGAGGTCTCGGCGCTCCTCGGTCGCATTCCTAGTGCTGTCGGTTACCAACCAAACTTGGCTACTGAGATGGCGGCTCTACAAGAGCGCATTACCAGTACCAAGAAGGGGAGTATCACTAGTTTCCAGGCAGTTTACGTGCCTGCCGATGACTATACCGATCCAGCCCCAGCTACCACCTTCTCTCACTTAGACTCGACTATCTCGCTAGACCGTGGACTCGTCGAGCAAGCCCTATACCCAGCTGTCGATCCACTCTCTAGTTCGTCCAAGATGTTGTCTTCCGATATCGTCGGCGATGAGCACTATACGGTAGCCCGTAACGTGCAAAAGGTTCTTCAGCGCTACAAGGATCTCCAAGATATCATCGCGATTCTTGGTATCGATGAGTTGTCTGATGAGGACAAGCTCACCGTGGCGCGCGCTCGCAAGATCCAGCGTTTCTTGACTCAACCATTCTTCGTCGCCGAACAGTTCACCGGTATCCCAGGTAAATATGTCAAAGTCGAAGATACGATCAAAGGATTCAAACAAATTATCGATGGTACTCTCGACCATATCCCTGAGCAAGACTTTTATATGAAAGGCGGACTAGACGAAGTTCTCGCCGACTACGAGAAAGGGAAAGGAAAATAGCATACAGCCAACAGCAAACAGCCAACAGTAGCTGCAAGCCGTAAGCCGTAAGCCGTAAGCTTTATGACTAAATTATTAACCTTAGACATCGTCACACAGGAGAAACGGCTCTTAACCGTCGAAACTGCCCGCGTCACTGTCGAAACTGAGATGGGGGAGATCACGATTCTCCCTGGCCACATTCCGCTCTTAGCCAAGCTCACTGAAGGCTTGCTCCGTTTCGAAGATGCCAAAGGGGGCGAAGATATCATCGCGATCTTTGGAGGTTTTGTCGAAGTTGGGGCAGAAGGCAAAGTTAGTATCTTAGCTGACTCGGCAGTCCGTGCTAAAGATATTGACCTTGCCAAAGTGAAAAAAGCCGAATCAGAAGCCAAGATGACTTTGTCCGACAAGAAGCGCGAGGTCGAGTTCGCCCAAGCCGAAGCCGCGCTCAAGCGGACCTGGCTCGAGCTCAAGGCCGCCAACAGTAAACCTCGCCACAGTACGACCTAATGTAGGGGCGAGGTTCTCTCGCCCGTTTAAGATTTGCCTTTCGTTCGGGAAATAGGTAATATTGAGACATGAAGCAAAAAGCTCTCGTAATTTCCGCCGATGAACTTAAGAAAACTATAGATGGCTATAGCCCTAGGTTAGCTGAGCAATTCCACTCTCAGTCAGCACATTTAGCTGATCAGCAATTTGCTCAAACACTAATTGATTCAAAGTATAAAAAAGTTGTTCTTATGAGTGGCGGCACTGCCTCAGGTAAGACTGAGTTTATGCTAACCCAACTAACATCAAGGTCAGCCATAATTGTCGATACCACTCTCCCCACAATCGAAGGAGCCAGGATCAAAATCAGCAAAGTCCTAAAGGTAGGTAAAAAAGTTGAGATTTACTCGGTTATTCCAGATAAATTATCTCGTGCCTTTATCGCCTTTCTCCACAGAGATCGTGTATTTAGCGAAGATCATTTTTATCGCACTCACAGCCAGTCACGCGTTACACTCCTATGGATATCCCAGTCTTATCCAAACATAAAAATCCATCTTATCGAAAGTAAATATACCAGTTCAAAAAACATGTCATTTACAGAAATAACTTTTATGAATAGATCTGAATTAATTGAATATCTCGAAAATATTCAGTTGTCGCAGGATGCTATAATCGAACAAGTTATCAACTTTATCGGCAAATAAATATGAACAGAATAGTATTTAAAACAGATCAAAATCACCCTCAAATCAAGGCTTATAAAAAGGCGCTAGAAAAGGGGCTCCAAAGCCATCATGTCTTGCCACGCGGCAATGAATGGATAGTAAAACGTGCTGGAGCTAGCAAAGCTACTGCTGTTTACTCAACCCAATCAGATGCCATAAGTAAGGGAAGATCTCTCTCTATTAACAACAATTCAGAGTTATTTATTCATGGTCGCGATGGTCGGATCCGCGAGAGAATTTAATTAATCATTTGCCTTTCGTTCGGTAAATAGGTAGGATAGATTCATGACAAGAGTTTTAGGCATTGATCCAGGGACTCATCGTCTCGGCTGGGGAGTCATCGACGGAACTCCGCACAAACCAACTTTAGTGGCCTGTGACTGTCTCGAATTCCCGAAAAATACCGGTACAGCCGAGTATCTACTCAAGATTCAAAGTGAGATCGAGAATCTTATTCTCAAATACCAGCCCGACAAAGTGGGCATCGAAGCACTCTTCGTGCAAAAGAATCTCAAGACCGCTACCTCCGTGGCGGAAGCCCGTGGGGTCATCCTCTATACTTTTGCCAAACACAGCTATGTCTGGACGGAGCTTTCTCCCAATACTATTAAATCAACCGTCGCTGGTGCTGGTAATGCCGGTAAACAAGAGGTAGAACGTATGGTAGGATTACTCTTGAGTATCGATACCAAAAAATTATTAGATGACACCACGGACGCCCTCGCGGTAGCTCTCGCTACCCAGGCGATCAAATTATGATTTCATATCTTTCGGGTAAATTATTACATCACACCAAAGATGGAGCGGTTATCCTCGTTTCTGGGGTTGGTTACGAAGTCATCGGTCTCTGGCTCGGCCGCCAGTCCATTGGTACTGACCTTACTCTTTATACCTATCATTACATCGAAAACGAATCTCTCCCCCGTCTCATCGCCTGCCAAACCAAAGAGGGTAGAGATCTACTCATCGAGCTCATTACGGTCAACGGTGTCGGACCCAAGATGGCGGGTCGCATCCTCGATGCCGCCTCAGTTAATGCTATCAAAGCCGCTATCACTTCGGCCGATCTCGACTTTCTCACGCATATCAAGGGACTCGGCAAAAAGACCGCCCAAAAAATTATTCTCGATCTCGGCAAAACTCTAGTCGAAGCCACCTCTTCAGCCAATAGTTACATTTATGATGCACTTAAAGAATTGTCTTTTGATAAACGCGAGATCGACCACGTTCTCGAATCAATTGATCTCACCGGTCTTTCTGAATCTGCCGCTTTATCCTTAGTATTAAAACAATTAGGTAAAAAATCGTGAACGACAATATCCTCACCCCCACCGCCGAAGTCGAAGAGATCCAAATAGACGCGACCTTGCGTCCCAAATCACTCAGTGATTTCGTCGGTCAACCTAGGTTAAAACAATCTCTCGAGCTCGCTCTCTCTGCCGCCAAGAAACGCGGTGAGCCGATCGATCATGTTTTGCTTTATGGCCCTCCAGGACTAGGGAAAACTACTCTCTCCCACATCATCGCTAGCGAACAAGGGGGCAACATTCACGTCACAACTGGTCCAGCCTTGACTCGTGCCGGCGACCTCGCCGCTTTGCTGACGAATCTCGAAGAGGGTGATGTGCTTTTTATCGATGAGATCCACCGTCTCAACAAAGTCGTCGAAGAAACGCTCTATTCTGGCATGGAAGATCAGCGACTCGACCTCGTCCTCGGCAAGGGGCCCGCCGCTCGCACGGTCTCAGTTGATCTAAAACCTTTTACGCTCGTTGGCGCCACCACTCGCTACGGCGCACTCAGTGGTCCACTTCGTTCTCGTTTTGGCATCATCAACAAACTCGAGTATTATTCCGACGTCGATCTTTGTCGGGTTTTGACCCGTTCAGCCTCGATCCTCAAAATTACCCTCGAAAAAGAGGCCGCAACTAGTCTCGCCAAACGAGCACGTGGTACTCCTCGTATCGCCAACCGTCTATTACGTCGCGCTAGGGACACTGCTCAGATCCATTACAACGATCATCTCTCGGTCAAAGCCGTCGAAGAAACAGTCAAGTTATTAGAAATCGATGAACTAGGGCTAGATGCCTCTGATCGCGATCTCTTGACTCGCATCATCACCCACCACCACGGTGGCCCAGTCGGAGTCGAAACTCTCGCCAGTGCGCTCTCAGAAGATTCTGGGACGATCGAAGAAGTCTATGAGCCCTTTCTCATCCAACTAGGACTCTTGGCTCGTACCAAAGCCGGTCGGGTGGTGACCGACAAGGCATACACGCATCTGGGACTCAAAAAATGAAGCTACTGCTCCCACAGTTCCGATCCTTGCGCGATTATAGGCGAGTGATCGGAACTTTTGCGATTGTGTTGAGTTTATTCTTCTTATCTGCTTGCTCGCCAGTCATGGCAACCTATGATCCCCGCTCTGTGCCTGGCAACAAAGCCGGTGTACACATCCTAAATCCCCAAGAAATCGATGATGCCGCCAAATTAGTTAATAGCAATGGGGGAGACTGGGGCTATGTCACTGTCCCTATCCAGCCGACCGATCGTCACAAAGAGATCTGGCAAACATTCATGCAAAAAGCCAAAGAGCTCCACTTGATCCCCATCATTCGCATTACTACTATTCCCCAGGGTGGTACCTGGAATCGTGGCAACGATACCGACCTCGTCGATTTCGCCAATTTCTTAAACGAGCTCGACTGGCCGATCGAAAATCGCTACATTGTCCTCTTTAACGAGGTCAATCGTGATACCGAGTGGGGTGGCTCTGTCGATCCGGAAAAGTATGCCCTCATCGTCAAAAATGCCTATGCTATTTTCAAAGAAAGATCTTCCGATTTTTTCTTACTCGGTCCGTCCCTTGATACTGCTTTACCCAATAGCAAAACTTCGATGTCGGCCGCAAACTATTTAGGTCGGATGTCGGCCTACGATCCTCTTATTTGGACCTACTTCGATGGTTGGTCGAGCCATAGCTATCCCAATCCCGCTTTCTCTGCTTCGCCGAAAAAGACTGGACTACAAAGTATCATCAGTTACAAAAGCGAGTTTAGTCTGCTCAAATTAGCCGCCAAACCAGTCTTTATTACGGAGACCGGCTGGGATCAAACCAAGATCAAAGATGATTTGCTTGTATCATATTGGAGTACCGCCTGGTCTACCTGGCAAAACGATGTAAATGTTGTTGCCGTAACCCCCTTTATCCTCCAAGGTGGCGAACAGTTTAAAATCTTCTCACTTTATGATGACAGTGGCAACTACAACACTTCGGGCAAAGCCATTTTAGCTTTACCCAAAACTAGCGGGAGTCCAAAAATAGTCGAAAAACAACTAAAGTTACTCAAAGGTTCATCAGCTAGACAGCCCAGTTGGGTCATGCCATTTTTCAAAAATGGGCAAGCATTACAAAAACTCGAAAACATTTTCCGGGTCATCCTCGGCTTACCGGTCAAATCCGCGATCACCCTCAAGGATATCCCTATCCAAGTCGAATTATCCCAAACTACCTCTCAGTGGGAAAAGGGTTTGTCCGGTAGGGCCGATCTTGGTGACCTAGACGGCATGCTCTTTATCTTTACTCAGTATCATGTGCCTATATTTTGGATGAAAGATATGCAGTTCCCGCTCGACATGATCTGGATTTCTGATGGGGTAGTCGTAGATATCGCCGAAAATGCCAAAGTCGAATCAACCGACAAGCTACCCACGTACTCACCCAAAGTCCCGGTCAATATGGTCCTCGAAACCCGCGCCGGCTGGGCCAAAGACAATGGCATTGCAATCGGCGACAAGCTAGTAATTAATAATTAATATTTGAGAATTTAGGATTTTTGATTATGATAAATGTTTTTCACGGCGATGGCACTGCCGCCTCGCGCAAACTCTTGCAGGACGCTATCAGCCAGGACAAACTAGCCGGTCATGAGATAAGGACGCTCGAAGGGGACAAGCTCGCTCCGCGCGATCTCGAATCGATCCTGGCAACCGCTAGCCTCTTTAGTACCGAAACAATTGTCATCGAAAATCTTTTATCACGTCTGCGCTCTAAAGACAAAGATGCTTGCATAGAACTGCTTTCTAACTATTCCGGCGACAAAAATCTTCTCTTGTGGGACAAGAAGGCTCTCACTAAAATTGCTATTGGCAAACTAGGCAAAAATGCGAAAGCCACCGAATCCAAAGCTCCTACCGCTCTGTTCTCCTTTATCGAATCGATCGAGCCAGGCAATGCTCCTCGCGCTCTTGCACTCATGCACGAAGTGATAGCGGGGACCGAAGATATCATTGTCTTTACCATGCTCGCTCGCCAAGTCAGCTACTTGATCATGATGAAGTCAGGTACTAGTCCCAAGTTCGCACCCTGGCAGATGGGCAAACTCCGCGCGCAAGCGGGTAAATGGGACGCCAAGCTACTAGAAGTATTTATGGCAGAGCTACTAAAGATCGATTTCGCCATCAAAACCGGGACAAGCAAGTTATCCTATACTGATCACCTTGACTTATTACTCACTAGTTTACTAAGATAGAGGCCTTAACTAGATAAAGGAGGGGTATGCAAATTGTAAATAAAATCAACCCAGAGATATTTCGCGGCTATGACTTGCGAGGTGTTAGTGGTGTAGATTTGAGCGAAGATGTCATGTACACCCTTGGTTGTTCCTACGGCGCCATGCTACAACAAAGACGAATTAAAGAATCGGCAGTAGGTTGCGACAATCGATTAACTAGTATTTCCTACAAAAAAGCGTTTATTCAGGGACTCAACGATGTGGGCATTGATACCATTGATCTTGGGTATAGTCTTAGTCAAATTGTTTATTATTCGTCTTACCATTTCCTGACTAAAGGGGGAGCGATGATTACCGCTTCTCATAATCCAGGAGATTTTAATGGACTCAAGCTTTCTCTTGGATACTCAGATACTATGATTACAGAAGAAATTCAACAGTTACGTAACAATATCGACACTGGAAAATATTTTATCTCAGATAAAAAAGGCTCAAATAGGGAAGAAGATATTTTCCCCAGCTATCAAAAAAATTTACTCAAGCATTTTTCGCTAAAAAAGAAATGGAAAGTGATTGTCGAGGCCTGCAATACTACTTCAGGTATGTTCTATCCAAAATTACTAGAGACTGCGGGTTGTGAGGTAATTACTCAGAATTGTGAGTTAGATGGCAATTTCCCACTTGGTGCTCCAGATCCAACTGAATCCGAAGTACTAAAAAGAGTAGCAGAAAGAGTACTAAAGGAAAAAGCTGATATTGGTTTTGCTTATGATGCCGACGGCGATCGCATGTCAGCGGTAGATGAAAATGGTCGAATCCTATGGATGGATTCCGTTGTAGCCATTTTTGCTAAAGATGTTCTCGACTACATGCCAGGATCAAAAATTGTTTACAACACGTTATGTTCGAGGCAAGTTACGGAAGCCATCGAGCAAGCAGGTGGGATTCCAATCATGTGTCTGACTGGACATTCATTTGTAAAGGCAACGGTAAAAGAAGAACGGGCCCCATTTGGCGGAGAATTATCCGGTCATATTTTCTTCATGGATAATTTTTATGGACATGATGACGCCGCCTATGCATCACTGAGACTTCTTCAGTATTTAGAGCGCAAGAATCAAAAATTATCCGAAGCGATGGATGCTTTATCCATTTACGTCAGCAGTCCAGAGATAAAATTTGGTTTAGCTGACGCAATCAAATTCCAGTTAATTGACAACGAAATCAAATCTGATTTCAAGCAGACTTGGCAGTCAGCCGAATTTACCGAAATCGAAGGTATCCGTATGGATACTAAAGATTCGATGGCCATCGTAAGGGCCTCACAAAATGGTCCCTATATAACTGTTAAGTTTGAGGGTAGAACCCAGGACATTTACGACCAAGTAAAAGTTCAAGTTCGTGAAATCCTCAAAAAATATTCGCAGATTGACTGGAGTAAAGGAGTAAATACTCACGCATTAGATTAACAAAGGAGCTAAAAACTATGACATCAATCATCGATTCGCGCGAGAAAATCAAAGAACTAGACAAGTCCAATCTTTTGGGCAGTGTCGAAGCTTTGCCAGATCAAATTTTGGATGCGCTCACGCAAGTCAGTAGTGTGGTCATTCCCGACAGCTACAAATCCATCAAAAATGTCGTGGTTTCAGGTATGGGTGGATCCGTTTTAGGCTCTTATGTCATCAAACATCTCTTCAAATCCGAGCTCAAAGTACCATTTGAAATCGTCAGTCACTATGCTCTACCAGAATATGTTAACTCGGATACGCTCGTGCTACTTTCTAGTTATTCTGGTACCACCGAGGAGACTTTAGCTAGTGCCCAAGATGCTCGTACTCGTGGAGCCAAGGTTATGGTTATCACCGGAGGCGGACCTCTAGAACGACTGGCTATCCAGTATAATTGGCCACTCTACAAAATAGTCGCTACCTATAATCCGTGTGGTCAGCCACGTTTAGCCATTGGTTACACCATAGTCGGTCAGCTAGGACTTTTTGCAAAATTAGGCATTATCAGCGATCAGAGTGATCTACTCGCCAAAACTGTCATAGGACTCAAGCAGATGATCCCCACTTTGACTCCAGAGATAGAAAACAATCCCGCCAAGCTCCTCGCTTTTGCCGCCTTTGATAAGCACTTGATCTTTGTTGCCGCCGAACATCTCATCGGCGCCGCTCATATCATGAACAATCAAGTCAACGAAAATGCCAAATCACTTACCAGTGAATGGCATCTACCAGAATTTAACCATCACTATATGGAAGCCATTAGTTTCCCCAAACTAGCTAAAGATACAACACTGTTTATCCTCTTCAATTCGTCCTTGTACCACGAACGAGTCCAAAAGCGTGTCTTGATAACTAAACAATTGCTCGAAGATAAAGGCTACGAAGTCCAGTTAGTCCAAGCTTCAGCTCCAACTATGCTCGAGCAAGTCTTCGAGATTGTCCAGCTAGGCGAGTTCGTCACGAGCTATCTGCCGATCCTCTATGGTATCAACCCTAGTGGTATCCCCAATGTCGACTGGTTCAAATCCGAGATGGCCAAATAGACCTTCAAGGTGAGACCTCGTAGGCTAATCATCCAGATCAATCATCTCTTTGTAGACCTGTGCAATATCGCCCGTTTCCTCGACAAACGACTGATAACTATTTCTAGGATTAGTTTTAGAAAAATAGGAGAGAATATCTTCACTCTTCACCCAGCTCTGCTTAAACAACCCCAGATAGTTCCCATAGCTTGAATACTTGTACTCCCTCAGACCTTCAAGGTGAGACCTCGTAGGGGTATCGGGTAGTGGGTTCCTGTGAATATACTTTGTCAAATACGTGAATTGCTCCTCACTCTTTACATGCACTGTTTTATATACTCCTTGAAACAACCCTCCAACCCTTGAATATTTCTTGTTAAAGTAGCGAACGTATTTAGTTAAAATTGACTGGATAAATTTCGCCATACCTTTCTCAGTAACTTGTCTCAACATTAGGTGAAAATGATTTGGCATTAAACAGTACGAAATCAGTTCAATTTCATTAGCATAATTATTTAACCTACGAGATGGTGAAACAGTACGACCTTTCTCGTCCTTCAAGGTGAGACCTTGTAGGTTAGTTGGCAAAAGATAGACTTTTAGATACCCAATAAATTTTTGGTAATCCTCTTCATCCGCAAATATGGTCCGCTTTTCTACTCCACGATTATAAACATGATAGTATCCACCTTCCTCATATTCCTTTAAAACATTTCTAGCTGGCATAATTAACCTTCAAGGTGAGACCTCGTAGGGGTTTACTGTTTTCATAATACACCGTATATTAGAACTATGTCCGCCCCAAAATATATTCTCTGGTTTCACGAAATCGACAAAGATGATGTTGCCAAGGTTGGTGGCAAAGGCGCCAATCTCGGCGAGATGACCCAAGCAGGCTTCCCCGTCCCCGAGGGATTCGTCGTCACCTCCTCCGCTTATGTCCACATGATCGAAGAAAATAATCTTGAATCCAAAATCAAAGCCATGCTCAAAGGACTAGATGTCGAAGATGCGACCGCTCTCAACCGGGCGAGCAAGCAAGTCATCGATCTCATCGAAAAGTCTCCTTTCCCCAAAGATATCGAGGAGCAAATCTTTAAAGCTTACGACAAGCTAGGCGGAGACCCCTGGGTCGCTGTCCGTAGTTCAGCCACAGCCGAAGATCTCCCTCAAGCATCCTTCGCTGGCCAGCAAGAAACCTATTTGAACGTGCGCGGCGATGCCTCCGTCATCGTCCATGTTCGCAAAGCTTGGGCTAGTTTGTTTGAGCCACGTGCGATCTATTACCGCGTCCAACAGGGATTCGACCATTTCAAAGTGGCCCTCGCCGTTCCCGTCCAGCGCATGGTCCAGTCCGACGTGTCTGGCATTATGTTCTCTATCAACCCCGTCACTAATGACAAATCGCGCATCATCGTCGAGGCCATCTGGGGACTGGGAGAAAATATTGTCCAGGGTGCCGTCACTCCCGATCACTACGAGGTCGACAAATCAGATCTCAAACTCCTCGAACACAAAGTCATTCATCAGGATATCGAAATGGTCAGATCTGGCGAAGGCAATATCCAGCGCAAAGTCCCCAAGTCCCGTCAAGATAAACGTAAATTGACTGACAAAGAAGCGGAGGAAGTAGCCAGAGTCGGCAAGAAACTCCAGCAACATTATTTCTTCCCCCAAGATTCCGAGTGGGCCATGGAAAATGGCAAGCTCTACATCGTCCAAACTCGCCCGATTACGACCGTCACCGCGACAACGAACAAAAACGAAGCCGTCAAAACCGAAGCTAAGAAGATCTCAGGCAAACTGATCCTCGAAGGCCAACCCGCTAGTCCCGGCGTCGTGACCGGTATTGTCAATATCCTGCGCTCAGCCAAAGAAATCAACAAGATTAAACGTGGCGACATTCTCGTCACCGATATGACCACACCTGACTTCGTTCCTGCTATGAAGCGTGCAGTAGCCATCGTCACCAACAAAGGTGGCCAAACTAGTCATGCCGCCATCGTCAGTCGTGAGCTCGGTGTCCCCTGTGTCGTAGGCACAAAGACCGCGACCACTACGCTCAAGCAAGGTCGCGTCATCACTGTCGATGGAGCCGCTGGCCGTGTCTATGAGAGCGATCTCAAAGCCTCCTCCGTCAATTTTGCCCCCCAAGAAGAGGTTTATCATGCGCCCACAGAAATTTTAAAAACTGCCACCAAAGTCTACGTCAATCTCGGTGAACCAGAATTAGCCGAGGAGATTGCCAAGCGCAATGTCGATGGGGTAGGGCTTCTCCGCGCCGAGTTTATGATGGCTGGCATCGGCGTGCATCCCAAAAAATTGATTCATGAGAAAAAGAGCCAGATCTTCGTCGACAAACTAGCCGATGGTATCGGCAAGATTTGTGCCGCCTTTGGTGAGCGCCCAGTCGTCTATCGCGCATCTGATTTCAAGACCAACGAATATAGTCATTTAAAAGGCGGCGAACAGTACGAGCCCAATGAACCCAATCCGATGCTTGGCTACCGCGGCGCCTACCGCTATATTCATGATCCAGATGTCTTCGATCTCGAACTCAAAGCGATCAAGAAAGTACGCAACGAGATGGGTTACAAAAATCTCAATCTCATGATTCCTTTCGTCCGCAACGTCAAAGAGTTGCAAGAAGTCAAAAAAATCGTCATCGCTAGTGGTCTCTCCCGCACTCAAACCTTCAAACTCTGGATGATGGTCGAGATCCCAGTCAACGTCATCTTACTTGATCAGTTTATCGATGTCGGCATCGACGGTATCTCAGTAGGTACGAACGATTTGACCATGCTCATGCTCGGCACTGATCGTGACAACGAAACCGTGGCCGCTGATTTCGACGAGCGCAATCCTGCTGTCCTCTGGGCTCTCGAACATATTATTAAAACTGCTCACAAACGCGGCATCACTGTCTCCGTCTGTGGCCAAGCTCCCAGTTCCCATCCCGATGTCGCTGAATTCCTCTGTCGCAACGGTGTCACTAGTGTCTCTGTCACCCCTGATGTCATCGACAAAACAAGACAAGTTTTCTACGATACCGAACGTAAACTCGTAAATAAAAAATAATCGTATGCCAAAAATCACAAGAATCGTCGCGCGGGAAATATTGGATTCTCGTGCTACTCCTACCGTCGAAGTTTCTGTTCTCACTGATGCCGGCACCTTTGGTACAGCTTCTGTTCCCTCCGGTGCTGGAGTAGGCAAAAATGAAGATGTCGAGCTCCGTGATGATGACCCGGCCCGCTACCATGGCCAAGGGGTTCTCAAAGCCGTAAACAACGCCCAAAATATCATCGGACCTAAACTGATCGGGGTAGAAATTAGCGAGCAAGAAAAGATCGATCAAATTATGATTGATCTCGATGGTACCGCCAATGAAAGCAAGCTCGGAGCCAATGCCATTCTGCCCGTTTCGATTGCCACCCTCAAAGCCGCCGCAAATAGCTACAAGACACCACTTTTCAAATATATTGGCGATCGCTATCGTCCAGGATTGGGACTTAAAATACCTGGTCCTATTTTCAATTTGATCAATGGCGGCAAGCATGGCGCTGGCAATCTCGATTTCCAGGAGTTTCATGTCATCCCTAGCACTCGCATGAGTTTCGCCGAATCCCTCCGGGCAGGCACAGAGACTTGGACCAATTTACGTGATGAGCTCATCCACCGCAACGCCATCCACTCGGTCGGAGACGAGGGGGGATTTGCGCCTAATTTGTTCACAAACGCCGATGCGCTCGAGCTCATGGCTCTTGTGATTAAAAATTCGAACTATCGCCTCGGGCAAGATTTATTTTTAGGCTTAGATGTCGCCGCCGATACTTTTTTCAAAGATGGCAAATACAATATCAAAGACTCACCTCGCCCGCTCTCACGTGTCGAACTGACTGAGCTCTATAGTAACCTCGTCAAAGATTATGGTCTCCTCGGCCTCGAAGATCCGCTCGATCAAGAGGATTGGACTGGTTGGACCGAGCTCAGTAGTACTCTCCCTCAATCTGTTATGGTGATTGGAGATGACCTCATCACTACCAATTCCAAGAGACTGCAAAAAGCCATTGATAAAAAAAGTTGTAATGCCGTCATTGTCAAACCCAATCAGATCGGCACAGTCACAGAGACTATCGAGCTCGTTCGCTTAGCCGCTACTCATGGCATCACTACGATCGCTTCTCATCGCTCTGGCGAAACCAACGACTCTTTTATTGCCGATTTTGCGGTCGGGATGGGCACGAACTATGCCAAATTCGGCGCGCCAGATCGTGGTGAGCGTGTGGCCAAATACAATCGCTTACTCGAAATCGAGTCATATCTTTCACTCAAATCCTGATCATTGCTGTACGCTGTCTGCTGTATGTTGTAAGCTAGTGTTATGCAAAAATCGCGTGTAGTACTCGTCGTTTTGGATGGTTGGGGGATTGGTCCAGATTATGCTGGCAATGCCCTCAAGCTCGCCCACACGCCTACCATGGACATGTTGAGTATCACCTATCCACATACCGAGCTCGTGGCTTCTGGTGAGTCAGTCGGGCTACCACACGGTGAAGATGGCAATACCGAGACCGGCCATCTCAATCTCGGAGCTGGTCGCATTGTTTACCAAGACCTTCCCCGCATCAACATGTCGATAGCCTCTGGTGGTTTCGGTCAAAACAAAGCCTTTGTAAAAGCCATCGAGCATGCGAAAGAGAACAACTCCAATCTTCATCTACTCGGTCTTATTGGTCAGGGCGGAGTCCATTCGAGTAATGAGCATCTTTACGCTTTGATGCGTTTTTGCAAAGAGCAAAAATTAGACCGTGTTTATCTCCATCTCATCACCGACGGCCGAGATTCTGGACCGACTTCTTCACCCATGTACATCGCTGAAGTTCAAAAAGAAATATCTGAAATTGGAGTCGGAACTATCGCGACTGTCGTCGGTCGCTACTTCGCTATGGACCGTGATCATCGCTGGGAGCGGATCAATGTTGCCTACGAGGCTCTCGTCAATGGAGTAGGAGAAGGTACTCATGACATCCTTGCCAGTATTGCCGCTCGTCACGCCAAAAACGAGAACGACGAATTTATCAAACCCATCATTTTAAATGACACTAAACGTATCGCCTCTGGCGATTCGGTAATATTCTTCAATTATCGTATCGATCGGCCCCGTGAATTGACTAGAGCACTAACGATGTCAGACGAAGATTTTGTTCATCATGCCGAGTCCTTTGATCCCTACGGAGTCAAATATCACAAGACTCATATTGCCGAAGTTGTAACTTCAGAAAAGATTTTTCCGCGACCTACTCGCCCATCTAACCTATGTTTTGTCTCGATGACTGAGTATGAGAAAAATTTACCAGTCGAGGTGGCCTTCCCCCCCGAATTCGTCGAGATGCCACTCTCTCGGGTGATCGCCCTGGCTGGTCTGCGCCAGCTCAAGCTCGCCGAGAGTGAGAAAGAGCGTTTCGTAACCTATTATTTCAACGGTCAGCGCGAGCTACCTTTCCCAGGAGAAGATGTCAACATTACTCCTTCGCCCAAAGTTGCCACCTATGATCTGATGCCAGAAATGTCAGGAGTCGAACAAACAAACAAGCTGATCGCCGCGATCCAAGGTGAGCTCTATGACTTTATCCTGATCAATTTCCCCAATCCCGACATGGTCGCCCATACTGGCAATCTCGAGGCTTCTATTCAAGCTTGTACTTTCATTGATACCTGTATCACGAAGATTTATGAGCGAGTTATGCAAAAAGAGGGGATGCATATGCTCATCACTGCTGATCACGGCAATGTCGAAGAACTAATTAGTCTCGAAAATGGTGGCGTAGATACAGAGCACTCGGCCTTCCCAGTCCCACTACTAATTGTGGGTAGGGATTTCTTAAACGCCGGCAAATCGCTTTCACGCGGGATCCTCGCGGACGTCGCTCCTACTATTTTGAAAATTCTCGGGCTAAATAAACCAAGTTCTATGACCGGCCGTAGTTTACTTTGAGATTACTAGGACTAGTTCGCCTCGCACTTTGTTCTTTGTGTACTTTTCCAGTAGCTCAGACGCTGTCCCTTCAACTCTTTCTTCAAATTGTTTAGTTAGTTCTCTTAGGAGCACACAATGCGCATTTTCGCCGATTATTTTTTTAATCAGTTCGAGATCTTTCAGTAGTCTATGAGGGGAGACATACAGGACTACCCGGGTAGAAGAGATCTCTTCCATCATCGTCTTGCCGCTCATTAGCATCTTGGCCGCTTTGCCACTAGTTTTAGGTAGGAATCCTAGATATAGTGCGACCTCTCCGCCGATGCCAGAGTAAGGTAGGGCAGTAGTCAGGGCCGTAGGACCGGGGATGACTTGGACACTGAGCTTAGCGTCGAGGCAGGCACGAATGGCCCGGTATCCTGGGTCCGAGATGGCGGGCATCCCAGCGTCCGTTACCAGTCCTACCTGGCGGCCTTCACTCACCATCTGTACTATTTGAGAGAAGATTCGATCTTCATTAAATTCGTTATATGGCACATACCTAGGTTTCTTCGTAATCAGTTCTTTGCCCAAAAGATAATTGATTAGTTTGGAACTCACTCGACTATCTTCGCAAAACAGGACCTCAATCTTTTCGAGTGTTTCAATCTGCCTGAGGGTGATATCTCCCAGATTGCCGATTGGTGTACCGATGACGTAGAGTTTGCCGTCGCTCATTTGGTCGTCCATTTCTTGATGACTGGTACAAGCATAGGTACGACAGACACGAATACGATACCAAGTACGACGAGCGAAAAGTTCTCTTTCACAAAGGGGATATTGCCAAAGAAGAATCCGGCAACGGTCGCTATCAGTACCCACGAAATTCCACCAATCACGTTGTAAGAGATAAACTGGCCATACTTCATCTTGCCGATTCCCGCCACAAACGGCGCGAATGTTCTCACGATTGGGACGAAACGAGCTAGGATGATGGTCTTGCCACCATGTTTCTCAAAGAACTTTTGGGTCTCATCAATATGTTCTTTGTTAATCGGCACTTTTGGATTATCGACGAGTTTCTGACCGAAAAAGTGCCCTATCCAGTAATTCATTGTGTCCCCTGCGATGGCCGCGACCATCATCAGTCCAAGCACTATCCAGATATTGAGACTCCCAAGCGCCGCAAATGCCCCAGCCGCAAATAAGAGTGAGTCACCAGGGAGAAAGGGCACAAAGACTAGTCCAGTCTCGACGAAAATGATGCCGAACAAGATCGCATAAGTCACTACCCCGTAGTCGAGTATGATCTGTCCTAGATGCACGTCGATATGCAAGATGAAATCAAACAACATTTTGACAAATTCCATATACAAGAGCTCCTCACCTATTTGCTAATTTATCTATTCTAGCAAATCTATTGGCCAAAACGTCGCACTAGTCCGACTACGGACCCTTGGATCGTCACATTGGAAGCATAAATTGGCTTCATGGTCGAGTTGGCGGGCTCGAGGCGGATCCGGGTGGCCTCTCTAAAAAACTTTTTAAGTGTGGCTAGACCATTGTCTAGCAGTGCCACGACGATCTCGCCATCTCTGGCTTCTTTCTTTTCTTCGATCACGACAAAGTCGCCGTCCAGGATTCCTTCTTCGATCATCGAGTCGCCGCGTACTTGCAGGACATACGATCTCTTCTTGCCCGACAGCATCGACGAGGCTACTTTGAGCGTCGCATTGGGGTCGGTCATAGGCAGGATTGGTGAACCAGCCGCAATCATTCCAAGAATTGGGAGTTCGATGCCGTCGATTATATCGCCGATCTTATTGTCGATCAGCTCTATTCCTCGCACCGCGCCTTCAAATCTTCGGATCACACCCTTTTTAACCAAAGTTTGCAGGTGTTCGTGGACTGTGGCAAGGGATGAGACTCCGAGGGAGTCAGCGATTTCTTGCAGGGTAGGGGAAGTACCAAACTTTTGGATATACTGACCGATGAAATCTAAAATCTGTTTTTGACGCTTATATAATGTGATTGGCATACCACCCTCCTACTTTATAAACTTTATAACTTGATAAACTTACTATTTAACAATACCCAAATATTCACCGTATGTCAAGCACTGTGGTATTCTAGTCATTATGAAAAAGTTCCTCCTGTCGATATTCAATATTCTCGTTCTCCTGTTCATCTCACGAACTTCCGTTTATGCCGCTTCCGAGTTTACTACTACTTTTAATTCCCAATATAATATTGAGCCTACTGGCTACACTACAGTTACCCATACCATCACCCTCAAAAATAATCTTTCTCACATCTACGCCACGAGTTACTCCCTTGCCATCAGCGGTGATGATATCACTGGCATCATCGCTTCAGACGAATCAGACAGCTTGAGCAGCACCACAAATTCCCAAAATGGGGTGACAACGATCAAGCTGGATATCGCCAACTCCGCCATCGGCAAAGATCAGATCAAAACGCTTAATGTGACTTATCAGACGACGGATGTCGTCGAAGTAATCGGTGATACGACTACTATCAATATTCCTCGTCTAGCTCGTGCCAATGAAGCCGAGAGTTATACTCGCATAGTCAGGGTAAAAGGTATTATGGATAGCTCCAAGCTGATCTATCCCGAACCCAACAAAATCGAGCCTGATGGAGAGTACACTATCTATACTTTTGTCGGACACCAGGCGGATTCACTCACTCTTTTGTTTGGTGACTCTGTCACGTATAAACTCAACTTGACCTACGAACTCAAAAACAAAGAGCTCAAAGCCAGTGATTCCGAGCTAGCTCTTCCACCTGACACTGGTTATCAGCATGTTGTGATTGCTAGTATCGATCCCTCTCCAATCAATATTCGTCTGGATGATGATGGCAACTGGCTAGCACGTTACAACCTCAAAGCTCAGGATAAATTAATGGTTAAAGCTGAACTATATGTGACGGTTTACCCCAAGCCTACGCAGATTGATCCAAGCAAAACTGGTCTAATCAAAACTGCGCGCTCTAGGTATTGGGATACGAGCTCATCACTCGTCACCGAGCTTGCAGAACGCCTCAAAACTCCTGCCAATATTTACGGATATCTCATCGACAATTTCACCTACAACTATGGCGGGGTCGCCGCTGGCAGTGGCCGACTAGGAGCTTTGTCGGCTCTCTCGGCTCCCACCAATGTTCTCTGTACTGAGTACACCGACTCATTTGTGTCATTATCACGCGCCCTCAGTATTCCCTCTAGAGAGATCAATGGCTATGGCTATACCAAAAATCATGCTCTCCAACCCCAAAATCTCACGACCGATATCCTTCATGCCTGGCCCGAATACTATAGCGATGAGCAAAAAAAGTGGATATCTATCGATCCTACCTGGGGTAATACCACGGGGGGAGTCGATTATTTTAACAAGCTAGATTTTAGTCATATTACCTTTGTTAGGCACGGCCAGGAAGATAGCTATCCTCTGCCTGCTGGAGCCTACAAAAGCAATGCCGATGCCAAATATGTCGAGGTCGTCGTCGCTGACAACAAAGCTGAGGAAAGATCGAGCTCAGAAACTAAAGATGACTTGATCTATAACACTGGCAATGTCGCCATCTACAACGATGAGGTCGGCTATCTCCCTCCCTATAGTTCCAAAAAACTTGAGACATCCAAATCATTGTCATTTTATGATAAGATCAGAGCCATATGCGTAAAATTATTATCAATATTCTCGCCACAGCCGCCAGCTTCTATGTAGCTGGATATTTTCTCGCTGGTGTCCAGCTAGAGAAAACCTGGTCATCTTATCTCGTCGCCTCCCTAGTTTTTGTAGTTTTTAACTTTCTACTTACGCCCATCATCAAATTGCTGTTACTCCCCATTAATCTTCTGACACTCGGTCTCTTCCGCTGGCTAACCAACGTCTTGGTTCTCTATCTCTTTGATCTAGTCTATGACGGTATTCGTATAGTCGGTTTTGACTATCCTGGATACACCTCCTCGATTATTTCTCTGCCCGCTGGCTATCTTGGCATTTTTTGGGTACTCGTCCTTTCCTCTCTCCTCATGAGCCTGACTTACTCTATTATTAGCGCGATTTTCCAGGTCGAGGATTAAAGATGTACACACTCATTGGCCAAATCATCGTCTCGATCTGCTTGATTGTTTTTGTGATTCTCCAAGCCAAAGGTAGTAGTGGACTCTCTGGAGTACTGGGCGGTTCGACCAACTATCACGCCAAGAGGGGAGTAGAAAAATCCTTGTTTTATGCCACCATTGTCACCGCCTTTTTGTTTGTTGGTTTAGCGATTGCCAACGCCATCTAAGGAGTTATGTTCAAAACACTACGTAGATATTACTGGGTCACCCAAAGTTTTTTGGCTAGACATAGCAAAATCATTATTCGCACCACTGCAGTAGTTTTGTCGCTAGTCATAATCTTTTTCCTGTTTGCACGCTACATCCCCACCCACAAAAATACCATTCGCCTCGGTAGGGTAGGTAAATATAGTTTTGAGACTTTTCCTTCCGATATCCAGTCGATGATCAGCAAAGGACTTGTCTCCATTTCAGCAGATGGCAAGGTGAAGGGTGAGCTAGCCAAGAGCTGGGAAGTCAAAGACGAGGGCAAAACCTACACCTTTACCCTAGATGAAGGTACTTCTTGGCACGACGGCTCGAAACTCACTCCAGATGATATTACCTACAACTTTAAAGATGTCGAGGTCAATCGGGGAGATAATACCATCACCTATCAGCTCAAAGAACCTTTCTCACCTTTTCTCTCGGCTGTGACCAAACCCATTCTCAAAAAGGGCAAGCTCGGGACGACCGAGTATAGATTAACCAAAACCCAGATCAATACAGGCGTACTTCAGTCACTTACCCTTGAGAGTGAGACTGAGCGCCGGATCTACAAATTTTATCCGACCGAAACTAGTAGTCTGACTGCCTACAAACTAGGAGAGATCGATGCTATCGAGCGACTGTCGTTTATTGGGGAGGATATTCGTCAGGATAACACTAGTATTATCGGCGAGACCGTGACGACCGACAATCAGCAAGCTGTGCTTTTCTTCAACAATAACGATATTGTGCTCTCGAGTAAACCCACAAGACAAGCGTTGGCCTATGCTATCAAAGACAAGACTTTTGGTCGTGAACGCAGTCTCTCTCCCATCGACAAGTCCTCTTGGGCTTACAACAATCTAGTCAAAACCTACGACTTTGATCCCCAAAAAGCCAAATCACTTTTTGCCCAGGATATTAAAGATCCTAGTAGTCAAAAGCTCGAGCTCAAAACCATGTTGCAATATCTCGATGCCGCCGAAAGCATCGCTCAGTCTTGGCGTGATACACTGGGGATCCAGGTTGACGTCAAAGTCGTCTCCAATGTCACGAGCGATTACCAGGTTATCCTAACTGACTTTACCCCACCCATTGACCCAGACCAGTACACGATCTGGCACTCTACCCAAAGCACGAACTTTACCCACTTTAGTAATCTCAAGATCGATAAGCTACTCGAGGATGGTCGTCGTACTTCTGATCAAAAACTCAGGGATGAAATTTACCAGGATTTCCAGCGTTTCCTACTCGAGGATTGCCCAGCAGTCTTCCTCTTCAAATCCAACTCCTTTACTCTCTCCCGCAAAACCCTGATTTAGCATTAAAAAATTCTAGTAGTTCCAAAATATCCTTCCGCGAATGACGTCCTTCCGTAACTATCTTTAGTTGTAAATACACTTACTGGACCCGCGGGAAAATTGAAAGTAGTTGTCAGCACTGTTTCACTGACCGACAAATCAGGTCTTTTAACTAATACTGAATCACAGAGAGTACTTGGCGTAGTATCTGCTTCGAGAGTTCTAGGAATAATCTCTGTATACATTGCGGAAGAATTCTCCAGAGTTCGTACTTTAAGGCCAACACTATATTCACGCGCGATATCTTTAGTATCTAACAGTTCTGCGATCTCAGCAGAATTCAAAAATGGACACATTTTTAGTAACTCCTATATTATATAGGTCTAATTATACAACAAAAACAGAGATTTTGAAATTTGTTCTTTACTGGAGCGGGTAACGGGAATCGGACCCGTATCTGCTACTTGGCAAGCAGCCGTTCTACCACTGAACTATACCCGCAATATTAACTTTTCAATTAATACCTACTACCTCGGTTGTTAGCTTACCACTGGACTCCCAGACTACTTCGTGTCTGGAGTCATTTCCCTGGCTTTGCCAGAAGTGCTCACTATACCCGCGATTCTCTCAATATTTTAACACGAAATCAGGGTTTGAGACTAACAAAAACAAGTGTGTCAGGTCAGTATTTACTTGTTTCGTAACTTCAAAACCCGGTTATTTGCCTCTTCAAACGAAATTAATCCGTGAGTATATAAAGCTAAAGGACAATTAGTATTTGATAAGTCGGGGAAGTTACATCTGTGATTATTTGGCAGATCTGTAGCTTTTTGCTTGATTCGACATAATGGTTTTGGCGATAAGTGCGCAAGCAAATTAACAATACTAGATAAATATTTAATATCTTTTGGATCCAACTCAGCAATTTCGACATTACTACCCAGAGTCGCAGCGGTATCTCGCGGATCAATTCGATATGTACAAATCTCAGCCATAAATTTCCGAAATATAGTTTTCTAAATAATTGGACAAAGCTAGCGTATAAACGCCAATCACGCAAACTTGTCG
>Ga0194063_10000479_pt1 | contig 29055 bp, 23 predicted proteins | sample SepL3720m_MetaG_FD_155459 | JGI IMG/M metagenome (GOLD analysis project Ga0194063, IMG submission 155459) | Anoxic zone freshwater microbial communities from boreal shield lake in IISD Experimental Lakes Area, Ontario, Canada - Sep2016-L373-20m | ecosystem: Environmental > Aquatic > Freshwater...
CCTTTATAAAAGCACAAAGGCAATATGATAATGGGGAACAGTCTAGCAGATCTTATGAAGCAGTCTTGCTTGATTACTATAATTGGACGGTTAAAGAGTATCGTTATATTGTTAAGAATAAATTACTAAGCCAAAAAGTGGCTTATGAAGTAGATGATAAGGCAAAATCTATAGTCAGTTCAGCATCATTGGAAATAGAATTAGACAAAGCAATTAGCCTAAAATCGTTATCCGAAAAACTTTCTAATCAAAATAATATTAAAATTGAGTATGGTGTTTCCGGGTTAGTTTCTATGTTTAAGCAGGACGGGGGGTTAGCTGTTGCAGCTTCAAAGTTGGATAAAAATAGTGCTCCAGTCGTGGTTAAAAGTACAACTGGTAAAGGATATTATTTTGTAAAACTATTAGATATCAATGATTCGAAAGTAAATTATGAGTATATACGTATTCCACTTACTAAGTTTCAAGATGATTTACAAGGTGTTATTGACTCTGGGAAAGTTCATAAGTATATAAAGCTTTAATTAAATGAATGTCTCTGATTACGATTATAACTTACCGCAAGATTTGGTAGCGATTGAGCCTCCTATTAAGCGCGGTGGCTCAAAACTGTTGTGTTTAAGCCTACAGAATAATATATTTCAAGATAAATTTTATGTCGATTTAGCTGATCATTTTGAAGAGGGTGACACAATAGTCTTAAATGATACCCGGGTTATTAAGGCTAGACTAAAAGTTAAAAAGGAAAGTGGAGTAGAAAGAGAAATTGTTGTGTTAGAAAAACATAGCTTTGATGATGATTGGCATAGGCATAAAATTATGTACCGGAAAAAAATAAATGTTGGTGAAAAACTATTTGTTGGAGATGCCACACTTATCGTAGAGGGAATAGAAGGGGATGGATTAGCTATTATTCGAAGTAACAGGGATTTATTAAGTTTAACAGATGCATATGGTGAGGTCCCGTTACCTCCGTATATGCATCGTGATGCTAAACCTTTAGACATAGAGAGATACCAAACTATTTGGGCAAAAGATAGAGGCTCTGTTGCGGCTCCAACCGCTAGTTTGAACATGACCGCCGAAATTCTTAGTAGTTTAAGGGATAAAGGCGTAAATATTGTATATTTAACCTTACATGTTGGCTTGGGTACTTTTTTGCCAATACGATCAGATAGGCTAGAAGAGCATCATATGCATAAAGAATTCTTTGTAATACCAAAGGATACAATTAGCCGAATTCAATCTACTAAAAAAAGCGGGAAGAAGGTTATTGCGATTGGTACCACTGTTGCGAGGACTTTAGAGTATGCGAACAAATTTATTATTCAGCCTGCAAAAGACATTTCTGGCGAGGCTGATATATTTATTTACCCTGGTTATAAGTTTAAATCGATTGATGGCCTTTTAACAAACTTTCATGCTCCAAAAAGTACGGTTTTAATGTTGACCGCGGCTTTTGTGGGTTGGGATAAATTATTATCGGCCTATAATCATGCAGTAGACAAAAAATATAATTTTTTAAGTTATGGCGATTCGATGTTAATTATATGATAAGTAAATCATTAGAATTTATTATAGAAAAAAGGTTGGATGGAACTTTGGCTAGGTCAGGCTTGATTATTACACCTCATGGTTCAATAAAAACGCCAGCATTTATCGTAGGTGGTACAAAAGCTACAGTCAAAACCTTAAATGTAGAACAGGTTGCTCAGCTAGGCGGGCAATCAGTTTTAGCTAATACTTATCATTTAATGCTAAGGCCAGGGGTTGATACTATTGCTTTAGCTGGGGGTATCCATAAATTTATGAATTGGGACAGGCCTATATTCACAGATAGTGGTGGTTTTCAGATATTTTCATTAGGAATGGCATATAAAAAAGGAATAGATGTGACTAGTCACAGTATTAAAGGAGATAAGGACCAGGCAAAAAATTCCTCATCACAATTAGTAAAAGTTACTGACGATGGTGCATCTTTTAAATCACATCTAGATGGAAACAGCATGTTTATGAACCCAGAAATATGTATGGAATTACAGCATAAGATTGGTGCTGATATTCATATGAGTTTTGATGAGTTAACATCACCATTAGCTGGCAAAGAATATATTAAAAAGGCGATGGATAGAACGCATGTATGGGCAGAGAGATCTTTAAATCGTCATCGAGAACTTAATAATGATCATGTTTCTAAAGAAGAATATTTGCAATCTCTTTATGGAATAGTTCAGGGAGCGCGTGAAGAAGATTTGCGAAGAGAGAGTGCTAAATTTTTAGGGGATCGTGATTTTGACGGTTATGGGATTGGCGGCGTATTTGAACCAGAAGAAATCCCAGAAACAGTTCGTTGGGTTTGTGAGACTCTACCAGAAAATAAACCAAGGCACCTATTAGGGATGGGGGCTCAGCCTGCAGATTTATTTTTGGGTGTTCAATATGGGATAGATACCTTCGATTGTGTCGCGCCTACCAGGCAGGCGAGAAACGGTGCTTTGTATACATACGATGGCAGGATTAATATTAAGAATAGTAAATATCAGCAAGATTTTAGTCCAATAGACAGTCAGTGTGATTGTTACACTTGTAAACACTATACCCGTGCATATGTTAACCATTTACTTAGGTCTGATGAGACTTTAGGTTTGACGCTGGCTAGTATTCATAATGAGAGATTTGTCGTTAGTACGGTGGATTTGATAAGGGAAAGTATAGAAAATGGGAATTTCTTTAATTATAAAAAACAGTTTTTAGAGCGATATTATGGCGTTAAGGGTTCTGAAAAATTTTTTGAAAATGATTAATAATCGGCAAATTGTTCATTGGGCATAATTATTTGTAGTAGTTGTTTTACCGTTCCAGGTACTTTTGGCGATGTTTGGTTGTTTTATTTCAAGGATCTCGTCAGGGTCAATCTTCCAGAATATATAACTTTCTACTTTTTCGTCCCATTTATATTCAGACTCTTTATCGTTTAAAGATATACTTATGCTATATTCAGGGTTTCTTTCGATTGACTCCTGCAGTTTGCTGGGCGTCTTGACGGCGTGCTCTTTATAAGTAATTAGGTCAATAATTGGCATTTTTAGTTTAAATAGATAAAATTTCTTATCTTGTGGCTTATTCCCAAAGTGCCTGCCTACAGCAGTGGCAACATCTTCATATTCACTTACTGACACTAGGGGGGTTAGATGGTGCTCGCCATGAAAATGTTTTTCTATAGTAAAATTTGCATATGTCGATAAAGCAATAGACTCAAATTGCTCTTTAGGTTTATCGGAATTTTTTGCGTAGATGCTTAATGGTGACATAATACCGTCGCTTTTAGCCATTGCTAACTCTTCGTCTGTGAGCATTGTTCCTCTCCACATAATTTTATAGCCTAATTTTTCTTTTAATTCGTTTCTAGCAATAATAGGGTCAGTTGATGTAATTTCACCTTTTTCGAGCATTTCTACAAATTCTGGCAAGTGTGTCATAAAACCAGTATCTAAGCTTAATGCAGCGAACTCGGGGTGGATCTCTCTCATTTCACCATATTGTGTTATTACTTCAGGTGTTGTCCATCCGCCGGTAGTCTTATTCCACTGGCCATCACCGTATGCCTCACCGGAGTAATTTAATAGCATTGCGGTAATAGTTTCTTCCCTTGAATGATGGGCTGGGTCTATTAATATATTATTTAGATTTTCTTTATTTTTTTCAGAGCCAATTTCAACCACGAGGTCATCGGTCCCTCTTATCCCGCACCAATTCCTTATTGATTCTAGATTATTTTTATTCTCTAAAGGTATAGGGCATTGTTCTGTCATATTAAATAAAATTATATCAGAGTGTATCCATTAAAAGTAATAACTTTAATATTTTTAATCAATGTGCGTAATTGGTTATTTATAGAAAAAAATAACCCATCTTATGGATGAGTTGTTTTTATTGGCGGGCTCGGCCGGATTTGAACCGGTGATCTCCTCCGTGACAGGGAGGCGTGATAACCCCTTCACTACGAGCCCTTATTATGAGTGAGTCTTAAATATGATAGCAGTTTTTTCGTCTCAAAGCAACAGAGTGACAGCGTTTATTTAATAACTATTGGGTGCTATAATAATTCTTGGTGTAAGCTATGCCGCTGTAGCTCAGCTGGTAGAGCGGCGCTTTCGTAAAGCGTAGGTCTCCGGTTCAATCCCGGACAGTGGCTCCATTTTTGTATCATTATGAAAGAAATAATAAAAAAATTCTTAAAAAAACTAATATCTGATAGATATGTTCTTATATTGTCATCTTTTGCTCTACTTTTGGGTATAATTTGTGCGGTAAGCATTGGATTATCTATAAGACCGAGCGAGCTGCAATTAGTTTCACATTATTCAGCTTTTGGGACGACGCACCTCTATAGGGATCAGTGGTTTTATTTATTAGTGTTTGTTTTTTTTGGGTTAATTGTTGCTATTTTGCATATTATTATCACAATAAAGCTACTGATCATTAATAAGCGTTCAATCGCTATAATGTTTGTATGGTCGGCCATTGGTATTATATTACTGGGCTGGGCAACGGCTTACTCTGTTTTAAATGTATGGACACCTTTATAGTATGAGAAGTCTTGAAATACCAATAGGTAAAAAAACGTTAAAGTATCGTTTATTTGAAATGTTGCCGGCGACCTTAAGCTATGGCGCTTTTATATTATTATTTGTATTATCGTTCATTAGTCCTGTAGCAGCTTCAATATATCTAATAGTAATTATAGTCACCTTGTTGGTAAAGGCATCAGGTATCGCTTTTCGGACAATTCAAGGAAAGAGTTGGATGGATGCTGCACAAAAAGTTGACTGGCATAAGAGACTAATGGACCTGCAAAATCCTGCTGAGGCCATTTCTAGCCTTTCTGGCGTTAAAGATAAGTCTTTTGGTTATAATGCCCACATGAAAAATTTAAAAATATTAGCCTCAAACCCAAATAACTTTCCAAAACCATTAAATATATATAATGCAATTATTATAGCCACTTATAACGAATCTTATGATGTGCTAGAACCTACTCTAGAGTCAATTATTGCTAGCTCTTTTGATAAGGATAAAATAATATTAGTTATTGCCTATGAACAAAGGGGCGGGGAAGCTATAAAGAATACCGTTAATAAATTAAAAGATAAATATAGTGACAGTTTTTTTGCTTTTCATTTGGTGGAACATCCAAAAGATTTACCAAATGAAGTAACTGGTAAGGGCGGCAATATAACCTATGCAGGCTACTTTTTAAAGAAATGGTTGCGTGAGAAGAATATTAAAGCAAAAGATGTTATTGTGACTACTTTAGATAGTGATAATAGGCCATATTATTCATATTTTGATTACGTAGCTTATGAATATGTCGTTAGGGAAGATAGAAAACATCTTTCTTATCAACCGGTATCGTTATTTTTAGGTAATATTTGGGATGCTCCTGCTCCAATGAGAGTAATTGCAACTGGTAACTCATTTTGGAACATTATTAGCTCAATGAGACCACACACACTAAGAAACTTCGCTTCACACTCTCAGCCTATGGATGCGTTAGAAGAGATGAATTTTTGGAGTACTCGCACAATAGTTGAAGACGGACATCAATACTGGAGAAGTTATTTTCATTTCAAGGGTGATTATTCTGTGATTCCTATTCACGTACCTATATACCAGGATGCTGTACTCTCGGATACATACGTTAAAACCCTTAAAGCCCAGTTTATTCAGCTTCGTAGATGGTCTTACGGGGCTTCAGATGTACCTTATGTTGCAAGTAGAATATTTGATCATAATCGTAACGTACCGCTTTTAGGTGGGCTTGCAAGATTGTTGAGGCTAATTGATGGGCATGTATCTTTGGCAACAGTTTCTATCTTAGTTGCGTTTGGCGCTTGGGTCCCTTTATTAGTGAATGGGGAGTCTGCTAGAAGTATCGCAGCTCATCAGTTACCTGATGTAGTCAACGTTATCCAGAAGATCGCCTTAGTAGGTCTGTTTATCACGATATTTGTTTCTTTAAAAATTCTTCCGCCAAGACCAGAGCGTTATAAGAGCCATAGGACGATATTAATGCTTCTGCAGTGGGTGTTGATGCCATTTACTACTATTATTTATGGTGCTTTATCTGCTCTATATTCTCAAGGTAGATTATTTATAGGCAAGTATTTAGACAAATTTGATGTTACAGATAAAGCTACGTATAAAACAGTATCTGATTCAAAACGGTCTAGTAAGTAGATCTATTGCTATCGGTTGCCTATGAATAATAAATAGCCCTACTGTTGTAGGGCTATTCGGTTTTATTTTACTAATTTTTGTTTGTTGTCCTTATTCTCATTTCTCGTTTGACTTGCTGTATTGGCTTGTCATACTCAAAGCTTATCGAGAATTGATCGAGTCTAGAAGGATGGTTTATGATGATATTCTGTTTTTGTACCATGCTCAAATATTAGCATAAACATAATAAAAAGTCAATAGAACAGCCCAGGGCTCTTTATACTATTTATGGTATATATTTCTAAAAGACATTAAAAAGTGCAGGTGGAAAACTAATAAAAACTGTGTGTAACAAAAAACTCACCACTTAAAATGGTGAGTAATTATACAAAATGGTGGGCCCTAAAGGATTTGAACCTTTCACCTCCACAACGTCAATGTGGCGCTCTAGCCAAATGAGCTAAGAGCCCTAGCGCTATTTAGAATAGCAAAATAGGGGTAATTAATCAATAATATGGTATTATATTTAAGTCTAATCATCATTATTTTATATATATTTCTTAAAAAGGAGATTATACATGGAAAAAGATAAGTTATCTGTAATGCGACATAGCTTAGCCCATGTTATGGCAGCTGCAGTGCAAAGTATTTGGCCTAATGCTAAGTTTGGTATTGGACCGACTATTGATGATGGCTTCTATTATGATATTGATCTAGGGGATTTTAAAATTTCTGAAACTGATTTTATTAAAATCGAAAAATTAATGCACGAGATTGTTAGTAAGGCTAATGATTTCGAAAAGTCTGAAGTCCCTATAAAGGAGGCTATTGACTGGGCAAAGAGTAATAACCAGCCATATAAGCTTGAATTGTTAAATGATCTTATGCGTTCTGGCACCACTTCTTTTAAGGATATAAATACTGAAGATTTGGGAATAAAATCCGAAGATACTTCTGCTGTAGACACAGTCACTTTTTATAAGATTGGAAATTTTACTGATTTATGCCTTGGCCCTCATGTTTCTAGTCTAAAGGCTATAGGAGCTTTTAAGCTTATGAGAATCGCTGGAGCTTACTGGAGGGGTAAAGAAACAAACCCTCAGATGCAACGACTTTATGCTGTAGCATTTGAGAATCAAAAAGAACTTGATATCTATTTAGATCGAGTAGAGCAGTCAAAGCTAAGAGACCATCGTAAGTTGGGTCAAGAGCTGGACTTATTCTGTTTCTCAGATTTAGTTGGGCCAGGGTTGCCTCTATATACCCCAAGAGGAACAATTGTAATTAATGAATTACAAAATTGTATAGAGAATGTTTGTCGAAATTATGGATTTGAAAAGGTTAAGACCCCTCATCTTGCAAAGAGGATATTGTTTGAGACATCTGGCCATGCAGGGAAATTTAGTGATGAATTATTCTCAGTTGAGTCGCCAAAAGGCCATCAATTTAGCCTAAAACCTGTTCAGTGCCCACATCAGACGCAGATATACGCTTCTAGAAGTAGATCATATAAAGATTTACCAATAAGGTATATGGAATCAGATAAACAATATCGGGCTGAAAAAACAGGCGAAATAGGCGGTCTAAATCGTGTTTTTGCAATTACTGTTGAAGATGGGCATTCTTTCTGTCGAGTTGATCAAGTCAAGCAAGAAGTAGTAAATATGGTAAATATAATTAGAGACTTTTACTCTGCGCTTGGTTTATGGGGCAATCATAGAGTATCTCTATCTGTTAGAGATTATAGTCACCCAGAAAAATATATTGGTGATCCAGCCGACTGGGATCTTTGCGAAAGTATGTTAGAGGAGATTTCTGACGAACTAGACCTAAAAGCAGAAAGAAGCGAAGGTGAGGCTGCTTTATACGGGCCAAAACTGGATTTTATGTTTAAGGATGCAATGGGAAAAGAAATACAAATCCCAACCGTGCAATTGGATTTTGCAACACCTAAAAGGTTCAACCTTTCTTACATAGATAAAGAAGGAAAAGAAGTTAGCCCAGTTATGGTCCATAGGGCAGTATTAGGCTCTTATGAGAGGTTCCTGGTGTTATTAATAGAACATTTCGCTGGTTGGTTGCCTTTCTGGCTTGCTCCGGAACAGGTAAGGGTGCTTACAATCAATGATACTGTTAGCGATTATGTAAGTGAAATTGAAGAGATAATAAAAAATACTATTTTAATGAAACCCGTAAAATACAGAGAGATAAGATATTCAGTTGATGATCGTAATGAATCATTAGGCAAGAAGATTCGTGAAGCTACTAACTGGAAAATCCCTGTTCAGTTGATTATTGGCCAAAGAGATAAAGACAGCCGTGAAGTAAGCATACGCACTCAGTCTGGTGAAGAAAAAATAGCTTTGGATAAGTTAGCGGAATATTTGCTAGCATTTTAGAATATGGTTAAAGAAAAGCCGCTCATTGTAATATGTGGTCAAACAGCAAGTGGAAAAACATCGCTTGCAATCGAATTGGCTGAAGCCTATGGGGGAGAGATAATATGTGCAGATTCTCGCACTATTTATAAAGGTATGGATATTGGTACAGCAAAACCTACAATAGAAGAGAGAAAGAAAGTCCCACATTGGGGGCTCGATCTTGTAACTCCAGGTGAATACTTCACAGTTGTTGATTTTAAAAAATATGCTGAGAAAAAGATTAAAGAGATTCGGTCTAGAGGCAAAGTCCCATTTTTAGTAGGTGGGACAGGTTTGTATATCGATTCGATCCTATTTGATTATAGGTTTGGCAAGGAGTTAGACGTAGCAAAACGTACATCGTTAAACTTAATGTCATTGGATGAATTACATAATCTTTGTAAGCAAAACGATATTCAATTGCCCGAAAACTCACATAATAAAAGGTATGTAGTTAGGGAAATTGAGAAAAGCGGCGAAACTGTTTCAAAAAACTCTACTCCTATAAAAAATACCATCATAGTCGGAATTACAACAGATAAAGAGGTATTACTAGACAGAATTGATAAAAGAATCGAAAATATGATCAATAATGGAGTTATCGCAGAAGCAAATGGATTAGGCGATAAATTTGGGTGGGATAATGAGGCCTTGAAGTCAAACGTGTATAAAATTGTAAAATTATATAATACTGGTCAGATAGGGTTTGAAGATATTAAGCGTCATAATGCTGTATTGGATTGGCGATTGGCTAAGAGGCAACTGACTTGGTTAAAGAGAAATATGTTTATTAAGTGGTTTGACTACAATAATGCTCGATCATATTTGTTCTCATTGCTCGCAAAGCTTGTCTAGTCATGTTATTATAAGAACACGAAAGTTATACGGAGTAGATATATGATTGACGCGTTATTTGGTTCGAAAACTAGGGTAAAACTATTGCATCTATTTTTGAACAATTCTGGACAATCTTTTTATGTCCGCGAGATTACTCGTAAAATTGGGGAACAAATTAACTCTGTAAGACGTGAATTAGCTAATATGCTTGAGGTAGGGATAATTACAAGTGCTAGCTCTGAGAATAAGCTATATTATCAGGTAAACCAACGGTGTGATTATTATGTACCACTTAAAAATATATTCTCCACGATTAGACCAGATGCTGAAAGTGCATTAAATGCTGATCAGACGCTTTCTGAGGATTATTCTACGTTATTCAGTGATATTGCCGGAGTTAGACTTGTAATTTTCGCGGGAGTACTGATAAGGGGATCCAGCGCACCAGTAGATATATTATTAGTTGGGAATATGTCGACTCAAAAAGTAAAGGTTGCTATAAAAGAGCTTGAGGTGAATGAAGGAAGAGAGATTAACTATAGTGTGTTATCATATGATGAGTTCTATTATAGACTTAGTGTAAAAGATAGGTTTATCACAGAAATATTAAATAATAAACATAAAGTAGTGATTGATAAAGATAAAGTATTAGTTAAGGAGTAGGTTTAAAAATGTTTGAAATTGAGTATAAGGGCGCAAATTGTGTAATAATAACTACTAAAAAGGTGAAGTTTATTACTGACCCTAAGCTGTCTATTGTTGGCCTAAAGGATGTATCTACGAATGGTGCTTTTGAAATTGCCACTGAATCAAGATTTTCTTTGAATGAAGAAGATTCAAATTTGACTATTGAGGGTCCTGGAGAATATGGCGTAGCAGAATTTGATATTAAGGGTATTGCTTGTAGGCGCCATATTGATAGTGAAAATGATAGCCTAAATTCTACTATATATAGGATAGAGTTAGGCGGGGTTCGTATAGGCTTGATAGGAAATATAGCCGATAAACTATCTGATGAACAGCTAGAAAAATTAGGCGTAATAGATATTATGGTTGTGCCTGTAGGTGGCAACGGTTATACCCTTAGCGCTACAGGGGCGGCCTCATTAGTTAGTGCTATCGACCCTAAAATCGTTATTCCTATCCATTATTCCGATAATTCTATTAAATATGAAGTGCCACAGGATAGTTTAGATTTATTTGTTACAGAATTAGGCGCTCCAGTTGAGAAGGTTACTAAATACAAATTCAAGCAATTACCAGTTAACCAAACGGGGATATCAATTATTGAATTAGCCCGTAGCTAATTGTTAGCTAAACAATAAAATAATACACCATTTAAGGTGTATTATTTTATTTAGATTAAAGTTATTAACCTAATATCCCTTTTTTCCTTAATGTCCTGATAGCTTGGGTGCATAACACCATAGTTATCTTCTGACCATCAATTTCAAAAGTTTTCTTTTGTAGGTTTGGCTTAAAAATTCGCTTAGTGCGGCGTAAAGAGAAGCTCACATTGTGGCCAAATTGTTTGCCTTTTCCAGTTAATTCACAGCGTGCTGCCATAATTTATTCCATTTCTTTTTAACAATCTGTATCAGTATAGAGCTTTTTACACCTTAAGTCAATACCGTCACAAGATATACTCTACATCGGCAAACTGGTATAATTAATATAATGAATAGTATAGATATAGTTTATTTATTAACCGTTTTACTAGTGATATTGTTTTCAATGACAATTCACGAGGCTATGCATGCTTATGCTAGCTATTATCTTGGGGATGACACTGCAAAACTATTAGGAAGGCTATCTTTTAACCCGATTAAGCATATTGACCCAGTGTTAACTATATTAATGCCTATAATGTTAGCAATTGCTGGGTTGCCAATCTTTGGAGGTGCAAGACCAGTGCCCTTTAACCCAACCAAACTTCGTTTTGGGGAGTGGGGAATGGTTATTGTGGCCTTAGCTGGTCCTATATCTAATTTATTAATCGCATTCTTATCATTTGGAGTACTAGTTTTTCTGAGTAGAGGCGCATACCCAGACTTTTCTATTAGGTTATTTTCAACCTTAGTGTCTGTTAATCTAGGCTTCTTTGTATTTAATATGTTACCGATACCGCCACTGGATGGATCTCGAGTTTTATATGTTTTAGCGCCTGACTTTTTTAGAACAATTATGGATAAGATCGAAAGATTTGGCATAATATTTGTTTTTATTATAGTATTCGTTTCCGGTTCTCTAATTGGTACGATTATGCTTTCAGCAATAAACTTCTTCTTGAACATATTTAATATTATTTTTAACGTTTGAAAATGTTATAATGTATATGTCCCGGGAATGATCCTAGGCGTGTATGATTTTCCTGAATATCATATAGATAGGGAGCTTTAATGATGCATCTCCGTGGAGATACTTTGCGAGCACCCACCTTGCCTTTACGGTAGGGAATATCTCGCGCTGAAAGACTTTTCCGGGATATTTTTGTTGTTTTTTGATATAATGTTGTGTGGCAGCTCATTAGGTGATCGCCCGATAACCCTAAAGGTTATTGAGAGGAAAGTCCGGGCAGCATAGAGTATAACAGTTGCTAACGGCAACCGGGGGCAACCCTAGGGAAAGTGCCACAGAAACGAAACTACCTAGCCCTTTAAAAGGGGTTAGGAAAAGATGAAACGAGTGGGGTAAGAGCCCACAGCATATTATGGCGACATAGTGTGGAGGTAAACCCTGTTAGTTGCAAGGAGATCTGCGTTAAGGGCTACTCGTCCGCAGTTCGATATCCGCTTGATCTAGTAGGCAACTATTAGACTAGATAGATGATCATCCAAGACAGAACCCGGCTTATCGATGGACTGCCAAATAAAAAACCACTATATATAGTGGTTTTTTATTTATTTATTAAATATATCTACTTAATCTTTTTGGCAATTTCCGCAAAAGCTGTTGGTTCGCTTACAGCAAGTTCAGATAGGACTTTTCGGTCGATTTGAATATTAGCTTTTTTCAGCCCAGAAATAAATCTACCATAAGTTAGTCCTAGCTCTCGAGCTGCCGCATTAATTCTTGTAATCCACAATCCGCGCAGGTCTCTTTTCTTGTTGCGCCTATCGCGATATGCATATTGTAGAGCTTTTATTACAGCTTGTTTTGCAAGCCTAAAAGACCTAGTCCGGTTATGTTGCATACCTTTTGCTAGTTTAATAATCTTTTTGTGTTTAGCTGTGGCTGTTACGCCTCTCTTTACTCGCATATTATCTCCTTAAATTCCTAACGCTCTTTTAATGTTCTTAGCCATACCGCCACTTACAATAGCTGTAGTGTTTATGGCTCTCTTCCTGCTCTTACTTTTTTTTGTAAGCATGTGGTTACCGAAAGCTCTCTTTCGAGTCAATTTACCGGTACTAGTTAGTTTAATACGTTTTGCTGTACCCTTATGTGTTTTTAGTTTTGGCATTATTTACTCCTTATTACTATACTTAGGTTTCTTCCGGCCATTGCAGGCTTCTGTTCTAATATTGATTCTTCTTCGAGTTTTGCTGCTATTTTCTTCATCATTTCATAGCCTAACTCTTGATGCGCCATTTCTCTTCCTCTGAAAATGATTGTGATCCTGACTTTATGGCCATCTTCTAAAAATTCACGAATTTTACGAAGTTTAATTTCTAGGTCATTTGCCCCAATCTTTAGGCTCATTCGTATCTGTTTTAATTCAACAGTTTTTGTATTTTTACGATTTTTTTGTTGCTCTTTCATTTTTTGATATTGATATTTTCCCCAGTCTACTACCTTGGCAACAGGTGGTGTAGCGCTAGGCGAAATTTCTATAAGGTCCACTCCAGCTTCTTCAGCAATTTTTAGTGCTTCAGAAAGGCTCATGATTCCTAATTGTTCTCCGCTTGAACCGATAACACGGAGCTGATCTGCTCTAATTTCTTGGTTAATGCGAATTGAATTACTTATCTTGGGTCTCCTTAGTTAAATCTCTTAACAATTGAGCGTTTACTCGATAGCTATTTTATCAGATAAGATGAAGTATTTCAAGCTTTATGGTTATTAAAATATTTATAATTACTAATTATAGACTTATAGAAAGAATAAAAAATCAAAGTATAATAAATTTACAAATAGGAAATAATGATATTTTGCATGTAAGGGGATATATATCGTTGTCGTAAAGTCTATGACTTTTGCAATAAAATTTAAACATATGCACACCAAAAAGATTAACGGTATCTATTATAAGATGATATAAACACAACATATTATTTATCTTTTTTATTATTATTTAGTTAATTCAAAAAGGTTTAAGTCAGCATTTCTTAGTTTTGTGTTCTTGTCTAGGGGACCTAATATAAGCCCTCTGTTTGGTAATTTAATTGCTATGCATCTTACTCATAGTTTATTGCCTTATTAATTCGCTACGGGCCTTATAATGATGGTCCAATAGCGTTTTATAGGCATATCCTTATGGCAATTATCAGCTAAAATTATCTATTCACGCTTGGCTTATTTTAATACATATGCTATAATCTAATCTGTTCTGTCGGGGCTGACTTAGCTTTTGACGAAGGGATTTTAATAGATTATTCTGCAAGTCGATCGTACTCGTAAAGTACAAAAACTAATTGCAAATTTTACTGCAAAAGCAAAAAGCTTTGTAGCTGGTATTGTTAACGCTTTCCAACCACAAGTTCTTGCGCCAGCTTTAGTTTAATCACTAAAGCCATTGTTCTACCCAGGCGACATAGAGGTATTACGGTGTTATAAATATGTCGCTAACCAGATTAGTGTGCAGCAACGTTAAACTGGGACAAATTATTGCGCGACAGTTTAAATATTTTTGTTTGATATTTAATTTAAAATGTCGTTAAGATATAAATCATTCTAAGCTTGTAGACGAATAGTAGATTACCTTTCGGACCGGGGTGCAATTCCCCGCAGCTCCACCATATTACAATTTGAATTTATTAAAAACACCTGTAAGGGTGTTTTTAATATGATTAAAAAAACAACCGCCTGCGAGGAACGGTTGTTTATTGTGGAGTTTTTATCGTCTGTTTATTTTTGGCTTCTGTATAATTAATTTATTCAGGAGCTACCCCTATAATATAGCTACAAAGTGCTTGTGTCAATAACATTTATTAAAAATCTTTTATAATTTTTATCAGCATGTGGACAACATAATTTTTAATAAAATAATGAATCAGTAGGCAATATGAAGCAGTGGAGGGTTTATTAGTTGATGGAACTAGGGAAGTCACAAACAATACTCGTAATTGATAGTAGTTTAATAGCAATAAGTAAATATTAATTTTTAGAATATAGACAAATAAAATATATGACTTAGAGCTTTAAAAAAATTAGTAAATAATAAACGATAAACAAAATAATACTATTTTAGTAATAGTTTTTAAAAATAAAATATAATTCAAAATAATATATATTGATAATTTTAGTAAATGCATGGGCGCACATAGTTGCCGATCATCTACATGATAAATTTTAAATAAGTAGAGGAAATTTAAAAATTGGCAGTATAGGCCAAATTATAAGTATTTTTAGGGGCTATGAGTAGGGTAATAATAGCTTACATTGTATACAGCACAACATTGTATATTTGTATATCGTCAAAAATCTTACCTGTTAAATATCAAATATACAGTAGATGTAGTAATAAATATTGAATAAATAACTGAATTAATTATTGACCGATTGTTATGGTTATGCTAAGATACAGACAAGCTTTTATAAAAACAAAAAGAAGCAAGTGCATAAAAAGAACAATACCTTAACAATTAAATAATTACTGATCTGGTCTCTTTGACGGAAAACCGGTGACGACACCTAGCACCCAAAAATAGTTTTATTCATAAATAAAACTAAGCACCTTACGTGTATGTGTTGGCGTCGCCGATGCTCCGCCAAACGGCGTAGAAGCAAAATAGGCCATATGCCCCGAGTCTTCTCGGAGTGGTCAGTAAAATCCTGCAGCGGCAGGTCGCTAACTGGTTCACACGCCCTTTTTTAATTTATTTGGCGTATGCTGCAACCTTAGCATAAAAATCTGTCGCTCAGGGTTATTCAAACTCTTAAAATTAAATGATATAGTTACAGTTAGTAATGTTAAAAAAGACACTTATCATAACAACGATCTTAAGCCTCTGCTTATTATTTGTTTTACTAAATGTTACTTCTCCATCTTGGGCTGGGCCTGTTGGCATATTAGCCATATTTATATTTGCGTATTTATCGTCACTAGGATTAGTGACTTTTTTTATTTTCTTTTCAAGTCGGGTTATTTCGCATTTTTCAAAATCATTTGTAGTTAAAAAACCCATACTAAGCTTAGATCTAAGAAAATCATATTACTTTGCTACAATATTTGCTTCAGCGCCTATAATAATATTAGGGTTCCAATCTGTTGGGTCAATGGGGATATATGAAGTAGTGCTGTTGATAATTTTTCTAGTTATTGGGTGTGTCTACGTCGAGAAAAGGACCTGAAATATTAGTTAAATAAGCATCATGTTTGTGCTATAATTACAGTCATGAAGCCAGAGACAAAAATTAATGCGGAACAGGCTAGTGCGGCTAATGTAGAGTCTCTGTCTATTGATAAGCTAAAATCATCGTCAAATAATACTGAAATAATTCTTAATGGCCTTGCAGAAAAGTCAGCTGAAAGGTCGGAGCTAGGAGCAAAAGCATCCGATGTGTCTCTTACAACAGTGCTTCCTCAACCTGTTGTTGATGACAATAACGATGTAGCATCTACAACAAAAGGGTTTGATGAAGATTCATTAGATGCTGGGGATGTCGACCTTATTGAAAAAGAATGGGTCGATAAGGCTAAGAAAATTGTGGCAGAAACTAGGGATGATCCACACATGAGAGAAGAAGGTATCAGTAAATTACAAGTTGATTATTTAAAAAAAAGATTCGGAAAAGAGATTGGGCATTCGGGCAGCTAGTGCCAATGTTTAGTTATTATATATGATTAATCTAACGACAATGTTTACGGTAATTATAATAGTAATATTACTATTCGTTTTTATTTTATTTGTATTTTTCCAGTATAGAAAAACAGTTCGTGAGGCAAAAAATTATGAACGAGGGCTAAAAATGGTCCCAATGTATATTCATATACCGCCATCAGGTGAGGACCTAGAATCAAACGGCCGTGACGAGCGAGAACTGACGCAAGAAGTACTATCCCAGGCTCAAGTAATGTATAACATTATTTCTAGTACGGCGACCAAAGGATTTAAGAGTAAAGTTTATGGGCAAAAGCATATTTCATTTGAGATAATCGCTCATGAAGGACTTGTCCACTATTATGCAATCGTACCAGCGGTGATAGTAGATATCATTAAACAAGCTATCTCAGCAGCTTATCCTGCGGTTAGACTTGAAGAAGTTGAAGAAAAAAATATTTTTAATAAAGCCGGTAAGATTACTGGTACAGTTGGTGGTGAGTTTACTCTTAAAAAGAGTTACGTTTACCCGATAGCTACTTTTCAAGAATCTAAGAGAGATGCTTCAAGGGCTCTTTTAAACGCACTATCTACAGTCGGCCATGATGACGGTGTAGCTATCCAGTTAATGGTTAGGCCCGCTTTTGATAGCTGGTCAAAAAATTCAATTTTTAATGCAAATAAGATAAAGAAAGATAAAGGCAAGAACAAGAACTCAATTAGTAACCTGTTTAACCCTAAGGGTTTGATAGGGGCGCTTTGGGAACCGCCAGAAGATAAAGAGTCAAAACCAGAAGACAAGCAATTATCATCACTGGAGCAGGGTTTGGTTGATGCTATAGAAGAAAAGACTAGGTACCCTGGCTATGAAACTTTAATTAGAGTAGTAGTTTCTTCTGATAATTCTATTAAAGCTAAAAATTTGTTAAAAAATATTATTGCTGCTTTTTCTCTATTTGACTCAACAGTTAATAACGGCTTTAAGTTTAGTGCATCAAAAGACATCGAAGAACTTGTAACGTCATATATATTTAGATTTTTTCCTCAAACTGTTAATAAAAACATATTAAATAGCGTAGAGCTCGCCACTATTTTCCATCTACCAAACCAAAATAGCATCCCGACTTCTCAGATTCAACGCCAAATGACTAAACAAGTTGATGGCCCCGTCGAGACTATGGATGAAGGCTTCTTACTTGGGGTTAATGAATTTCGTGGAGTTAAAAAAGAAATCAGGCTTAGCACTAATGATCGCAGAAGACACACATATTTTATTGGTCAAACTGGTACTGGTAAATCGGTTCTTCTAGAAAACTTAGCTTATCAGGATATGATGGATGGCCGGGGGTTCGCTTTTATTGACCCACACGGTGATTCAGCTGAGAAATTATTAGGTGTTGTTCCAAAAGAAAGAGTTGAAGATATTATATATTTCAATCCAAGTGACATGGAAAATCCAATAGGGTTGAACTTATTTGAGTTCGAGACTCAAGACCAGAGAGACTTCTTGATTCAAGAAGCCATTGCTATGTTATATAGGTTATATGATCCAGGCCACACCGGTATTATTGGGCCAAGATATGAGCACTGGTTCAGAAATGCATCTCTTACTATTATGAGTGACCCTAATGGCTCGACTTTTATTGATATTCCACAAGTCTTTAATGATCAGGCTTTTACTGACGAAAAGATGAAATATATTACAGATAGGACAGTACTTGATTTCTGGAATAAGGAGATGGCACAAACGAGTGAAGCTAATAAGTCAGAAGTGCTGGGATGGTTCGTCAGCAAATTCGGAGCCTTTTTATCTAATGAGATGATGCGAAACGTTATAGGTCAGACAAAAAGCGGGTTTAATCTTCGCGAAATTATGGATAAAAAGAAGATATTAATTGTGAATCTTTCAAAAGGTACAACGGGCGAGTTAAACTCTCAATTATTGGGTATGATATTTGTTATGAAGTTTCAAGCTGCAGCTATGGGTAGAGCTAATATCCCAGAAGATCAACGAGAAGATTTCTCTCTATACGTTGACGAGTTCCAAAACTTTGCAACCGACTCTTTTGCGACAATATTATCTGAGGCTAGAAAATATAAGTTGAATCTGATTTTGGCTAACCAGTTTATGACGCAATTAACGGATAATATCAGGGAAGCTATATTAGGAAATATTGGTACGGTAATCAGTGGGCGACTTGGTATAACTGATGCCGAGATGCTACAGAAAAAATTTATGCCAACTTTCGACGCCGAGGACTTAACGAAGCTACCAAACTATAAAACAATTACTTCAGTAATGATTAATGGCGTTCCTTCAGCGGCATTTAGTATGTCGCTAATCCCTCCAATGGTAAAGAATAATAGTCAGCTCGGAGACGCCATTAAAAGGCTTTCTTCGGCTAAATATGGTAAACCTAGGGCTCAAGTTGAAAAAGAGATATTCGCAAGGCTAGGGGCAGGAGATGCTGCTAAGAAAGAAAAAATGGAGGCTATGAAAAAAGCCCAAGAAGAAAGAATGGGTAGGATGTCTGATCAGCCTAAAAATATGCCCCAAGCTGGCCAAGCTTTAGGAAATGTATTAGAAAGTAATGGTTCCGATACTAAGTCGTCTTCCTTTTTAGACAACTGGCTAGCTAAGAGGCAACAGTCGGCACCAAAAGAGGCATCAGCTGCGCCTAAAGTTAATGCCATGCCTATTGCAGAACCTGTAATTCCAACGGCTCAACTTCCTCAGATTAAAGAAATAATCGATCAATCTATTGCAGAACCTGTAATTCCAACGGCTCAACTTCCTGAAATAAAAGAAACACTCGATCAACCGGCTCAGAATCAGCCAGCTAAAAATGACCATCAGGATGGGTTACACCTAAAAGGTGGTGTTCAGGATGATGAGATTACTATAAAATTACGTGACTAATTTATTTTTTGCCAGTAAAAATTATTCTAATATAATCAATTAGAATACCAATAAGCCAGCCTACAAAAAACGAAATAATAGTTTCTGAGCCAGATAATCTGTAGCCGATGTTTTTTGCGGTTAAATAAACAACCAATGTTAAGACAAATGCAGTGAATGCTCCGAGCAGTATTGCGTTAGGTCTTGCTACTGTACTGCCGATTAGTTCACTGGTCTTTTCAACTACGTTATTATGAATTATTTTACTGAATCCACGACTTGCTGGAGTAAGTTCTGTCTGTATTTGTTTAAGGGTCTTCTTGTAGCTTTCATTTAGCTGTTTTTTATTTATTTGCCCTCTTCTTGATCTAGGAGCTGAGTCATTTGATTTTTCTGAATCAGATTTTTTCTCAACGCTAATTGCGTTTTTAAAAGCCTCTACTCTTGCAGATTCGATGTCCTGTTCAATTTCTTCTTTAGGTAATTCAGACTTATTTTGTTTTTCTAATTTTGCAAGTTGTTCAGCTGCAAAGTCTGATTTTTGAGTTTTAACTTCTTGAGATGCATTATTTAATATTTCATTATTACTCATAATCTACTCCTTAAATAATCCCCGAGCTAGCATCTCGTCTGATTAACCTTAATTCTTTTTTAACCTGTCTAGTTCTAGCATAAAAGTATGATGTAAATGCTAACACTATTCCGATGAATACAATATTTTCATTTGGGCCGGTTACTGGCAGCCGAGTAACAACTTGCTCTACGACCTTAGCGGTCGGGCAGTTAACCTTTATATTTATAGAATTACCAAATACGTTGGTCATATTGCAGTCAAATGATGTGTCGTCGCTAATACCTTGGGCTGATACTGGTATAGGGTCTAGTAACTTAACTACAAATGTTCTTGTTTGTTTTGCTTTTGGAATTAATGTTACGTCCGACCAAGATAATATCCCAGTGTTCTTATCTAATGATCCACCTCCATTATTGGTTAAAGTAGAGTATTCTAATATATCAGCGATATTATCTTCAAGCTTAACGGTTGTTGATTCAAGTCCTGTATTTTCGATATTTATAGTATAACTAATTTGGTCTCCGGCATCTGCTATCTCGGATGAGGCATCAATAAAATTTTTTGAAGTATTTGTTGCCGTTTTTGACTTAATAATATTTGGTTTACATGATGGATCGTTTATCCATATAGTCTCGTTGCCTAAGCAAGGCTTGCAATCTTTATCAGTACTTAATAAAGCAGGATTTAAGGCGCATTTATCTGGTACTGTCGTGGTAGGTGTAGGGGGTGGTACTACTTTTGGAGCTGCATTCGTAACAAGATTACCGCAGTTTTTCATAATTCCAAACCAACCGACTTTTTTTGAATATCCTATCCAGCCAAAAATCTCAGTGTCAGGGCTATTTTTTATTGTCATAGGTCTCGAATAGACAGTTGTTACTATTTGGCCACTAGCATTCGTAACGCTATAGACCCTTTCTCCTTGGTCATAGCTGTATTTTGAAATAAATCCCCAAGAAATTTTATCTTTAGCCGTCCAAGAAGAATACTTTGAAGCAACTATTTCTTCTCTAGTGATGCCGATATAATTCATCGTATCTTTTAAAAACTTAGTATTTGAATCATATGGTTTTAAATAACTATCAAGAGAAGTGCTTAGCCCTCCATAAACCATGTCGCTAGCACTTGCAGCATTTGCGGCTTCAGGGGGTTGGAATACTGCCAAAGATTGGACTATAAGGGCTAGTATTACGAAAAATAGACCTAATCTTCTTGTTGTTTCTTCCTTACGCAACCTCTTAGCGTAGAAGGCTAGTTGCCCAATTAAAGCAGGACTGTATGGTAAATTAGATACTATTTTTTTAAACATTTTTTTATTTTTATATACCTCTTATATAACACTTTAGCATAAGAAATATGTTCAATGCAATAGCTTGAGTGAACACAAATTATTCGTTATAATGGTAGTATTGTAAATAGCTAGATTAGGCTGTAAAGGATAAGGGAGTTAATAGTGACTAAACAAAAAACTGACAGTTCTTATGATGGATCTCAAATCCAGGTACTTGAGGGTCTTGACCCTGTCCGTAAAAGACCAGGTATGTATATTGGCAGTACTGGATATGAAGGTATACATCACTTAATAAAGGAAATAGCAGACAACTCAATAGATGAAGCTATTGCTGGATATGCTACAAAAATAACAGTTAACTTATTGTCTGATGGCGGTGTCACTATTGTAGATAATGGTCGCGGTATACCTGTTGATATGCACCCTACTACTGGCAAGAGTGCGCTTGAGACAGCTTTAACCATATTACACGCCGGAGGTAAATTTGGTGGTGGTGGCTATAAGGTATCCTCTGGGCTACATGGTGTTGGTTCAAGTGTAGTAAACGCACTTTCTACAAAATTAATAGCTGAAGTAGTCCGAGAGGGGCAACTTTATCATATTGAATTCAAGCAAGGTGTCACCCAAGGTAAACTAGAAAAATTAGGTAAAACTGATCGTCAAAATGGTACGTCTATTACTTTCTATCCAGACCCAACTATTTTCAAAGAGGGTACAGATTTTGACTATAAGTGGGTTGTGAACTATTTGAGGCATCAAGCTTATTTGACCAAGGGTGTCTATGTTTCTGTCACTGACGAGAGAACAAACAGTAGAGAGTCGTTTTATTTTGAGGGCGGTATACAAAGTTATGTTAAGCATTTGAATGTTGGCAAAGATGTAATTAGCGAAAATATCTTCTATGTTGAAAAACAGGTTGAAGATTCGATGATTGAGGTTGCGGTTCAATATAATGATACTTTTGTTGAAATAGTTAAGCCATTTGCAAACAATGTCTTAACTATAGATGGCGGTACTCATTTAGTAGGGTTTAGATCAGCTTTAACTCGCGTTATTAACGATTATGCTCGAAAAACAGGGTTATTAAAAGAAAAAGAAGAGAATTTGACTGGTGATGATATACGCGAAGGTTTGACGGCTGTAATACTAGTTAAGCTTCCAGATCCTCAGTTTGAAGGTCAAACAAAAAATAAACTTGGTAACCCGGAAGTTAGGCGATATGTAGAACAGGTAATGAACGAGTACTTCTCTTATTATCTAGACGAGAACCCTAATGTGGCTAAGGGAATAGTCGGGAAGGCATTATTAGCAGCCAGAGCAAGAAAAGCAGCTCGTGCGGCTAGAGATAATGTTATTCGTAAAGGCGCTCTAGATGGGTTGAGTCTACCCGGTAAATTAGCTGATTGTTCTAGTAAAAATCCGGCTGAATCAGAATTATATATAGTAGAGGGAGATTCTGCTGGTGGTTCGGCTAAATCAGGTCGTGATAGCAAAACTCAGGCCATCTTACCATTACGTGGTAAAGTTTTGAACGTAGAACGGGCTAGGTTGGACCGTATGCTGGGTAATAATGAAATTGTTAGCCTTATTAAAGCAATGGGTGTTGGTATCAGTGATCAGTTTGATATTTCTGGTCTTCGCTACCATCGAATCATTATTATGACCGATGCCGACGTAGACGGTAGCCATATCGCTACATTATTAATGACATTCTTCTTCCGCTATATGCGTGAAGTTGTTGATGGTGGTCATATATATTTGGCAAAACCACCGCTATTTTTGATTAAGGTGGGCACAAAGAAGACTTATGCCTATAGCGATGATGAGAGAGATCTGATAATTGATAAATTAATAGCAGATAGAAAAGACAAGGGCATAAAACAAGATGTTGATGCTGATAGGATGAAGCAAGCTGGTGTTACTATGTTGCAACGCTATAAAGGTCTTGGAGAAATGGACGCCGAGCAGCTATGGGACACTACTATGAATCCTGAAAATCGTGTTCTGATACAGGTTAATGTAGAAGATGCGGAGCGGGCTGATGCGATATTTACTAAATTAATGGGTGATCAAGTTGATTTAAGAAAAAGTTTTATACAAGGACGTGCTAAATCGCTGAGCCTTGAGGAATTGGATATTTAATTATGGAAGACGAAAAAGACATATCAGTTGAGGGTGAAGTATTGCAGGTTATTACTCATTCACGAGTAGTAGAAAAGCAAACAGTTGAGAATGTTATGGAGGACAACTTCCTTAGATATTCGATGAGCGTTATTATCGATCGTGCTTTACCTGATGTCAGAGATGGCCTTAAGCCGGTCCATCGTCGCATTTTATATTCCATGGGGGAGCAAGGCTTAAAGCCAGGTGGAAAGTTTACTAAATCGGCTCGTATCGTTGGTGACGTTATGGGTAAATATCACCCACATGGTGATAGCTCTATATATGACTCCATGGTACGTTTGGCCCAGAACTGGACAATGCGCTATACATTAGTCAACGGTCAAGGTAACTTTGGCTCAATGGATGGCGATCCTGCGGCTGCATCAAGATATACAGAAGCCAGGCTCGATAGGGCAGGCAATGAGATGTTGGTGGATCTTGATAAAGAGACTGTTGATTTTAGGGACAACTATGATGGATCGGAACAAGAGCCTGTAGTATTGCCGGCAAAATTACCTAACTTACTATTGAATGGTCAAATTGGTATTGCAGTTGGTATGGCTACTAGTATCCCTCCTCATAATTTAGGGGAACTAGTTGATGCTGCAGTTGAAATAATTGATAATCCAGAAGCGACCTTAGATGATTTATTGAAGCATGTTAAGGGTCCTGATTTTCCTACAGGAGCAATAGTTTATGGTGGTGTGCCCATGAAACTGGCCTACCAAACTGGTCGAGGCAGTGTAGTTATACGGGCAGTAGCCAATATTGAAGAAACAAAAAAAGGCAGAAGCCAGATTATTATAACCGAGATACCTTTTGCTGTTAATAAAGCAGTTTTAATTGAAAGAATTGCTGAACTTGTTAAAGAAAAGAAAATAACAGCAATAAGCGACTTAAGAGATGAGAGCGCTAGAGGGTCAGTGAGAGTCGTTGTTGAGCTTAAAAAGGATACATACCCTAAAAAAGTTCTAAATCAATTATTCAAAATGACAGCCTTGCAAACAAGTTTCCATTTTAATATGCTCGCATTGATTGATGGTATCCAACCAAGGATATTAGGCCTTCAGGATATTCTTAATGAATTTTTGAAGCATCGACATATTGTAGTCCGTCGTAGGACTGAATTTGAGTTGAGAAAAGCCAAAGAGAGAGCACATATTTTAGAAGGATATAAAATTGCGCTGGATCATATTGATGAAGTTATAAAGGTAATTAGAGCTAGCCGTACCAGTGAAGATGCTGAAGCTGCTTTAGTTGAGAAGTTTAACTTATCTGTGATTCAATCAAAAGCCATCTTGGCGATGCAGCTAAGACGCTTAACAGGCCTTGAGCGTGAAGCAATTGAGAATGAGCTTAAGGAATTATTTGAGTTAATTTCTAAATTAGAAGCAATATTATCTGATGAAAATGAAATTTCTAGAATTATTAAAGAAGAACTTCTAGAAATGAAAGAAAAATATGGCGATAAGCGTCGTAGTCAGATGATTAACCACGAGCTAGGTAAATTCAGTGATGAGGAGTTAATACCAGAAGAAGATAGCGTAATACTATTGACAGTTGAGAACTACATCAAGAGGACCCTTGTTAGTGAGTATCGTCGTCAAAACAGAGGTGGCAAAGGTAAACGCGGCATGGCCACCAAGGCCGAGGACGTAATCAGTCAGTTAGTGCCTGCAAGCACGCATGATTATCTACTATTCTTCACTAATCGCGGACGAATATTTAGACTAAAGGCGTATGAAATCCCTGCAGCTAGTCTTGCGACTAAAGGTGTGGCTGCTGTTAACTTATTGCAATTACAACCTGAAGAGAAGATCACATCAATAATCTGCCATGATAAGAATGCCGATGACAAGGGATACCTGTTTATGGCGACAACTAAGGGGACAATAAAGAAAACTCCATTCAGTGACTATGCCAATATTAGGACTAATGGTTTGATAGCAATTAAGCTTGATGATGGTGACGAATTGCACTGGATACAAAAAACGACAGGTGAGAACGATGTAATCATATCAACATCAGCTGGCCAAGCAATCAGGTTTAACGAAAGAGATGCGCGCCCAATGGGTCGTTCAGCAAGAGGCGTTAGGGGTATGAGGTTGAGGCCTAATGATCATGTAGTTGGTATGGATATCGTTAACGATAATGATCAAAAATTATTAGTTATTAGCGAGAACGGCTATGGAAAGATTACAAAAGCATCAAACTTTCCAGTACATAAAAGAGGCGGTGTAGGTATTAAGGCAGCCATAGTAACTACAAAGACGGGTCTTATAAAAACCGTACATAGTCTAGACCCTGATGCAAGTGAAGTATTGATTATTTCAACAGACGGACAAACTATTAGGGTTGCCTTGAAAGACATTTCGGTGCTAGGCAGAACCACACAGGGAGTTCGCATTATGCATATGCGTGAAGGCGACAAGGTTGCGTCACTTGGCCTAATGCCAGAAAAAAGCGATGACGAAGATGAAATAACAGAGGAAAAGTTATAAAGTTTAGGGTATAAAATGTTTCGATTTTTATAGTTGTTATTTTATCAACTATATTAATCGAAATAACCCTTGACTATAAGGTTAGTTGTGAAGTATGATTGGTAACAGTCTGATTGAGCTAATTTAATTTGGCCAAAACAACGTGGAGTTGGTACAGATGAAGAAACCTTAACAATTTGGTTGTGCAAATCATCGTCAGTTTATATTGAGTATGTTGTTGTATCGATTTATCGATACAATTTTAATGGAGAGTTTGATCCTGGCTCAGGATGAATGCTGGCGGCGTGCCTAACACATGCAAGTCGAGCGGTAACAGGGGTAATTTATTACCTGCTGACGAGCGGCGGACGGCTGAGTAACGCGTGGGAACATACCCCAAAGTGAGGGATAACCGCCCGAAAGGGTGGCTAATACCGCATATGATCTTCGGATTAAAGGATTTATCCGCTTTGGGAATGGCCTGCGTATGATTAGATAGTTGGTGAGGTAATGGCTCACCAAGTCTACGATCATTAACTGGTCTGAGAGGATGATCAGTCAGACTGGAACTGAGATACGGTCCAGACTCCTACGGGAGGCAGCAGTGAGGAATCTTCCACAATGGGCGAAAGCCTGATGGAGCAACGCCGCGTGCAGGATGAAGGCCTTCGGGTCGTAAACTGCTTTTATAAGTGAAGAATATGACGGTAACTTATGAATAAGCACCGGCTAACTACGTGCCAGCAGCCGCGGTCATACGTAGGGTGCAAGCATTATCCGGAGTGACTGGGCGTAAAGAGTTGCGTAGGTGGTTTTTTAAGTGAATAGTGAAATCTGGTGGCTCAACCACACAGACTATTATTCAAACTGGAGAACTCGAGAATAGCAGAGGTAACTGGAATTTCTAGTGTAGGAGTGAAATCCGTAGATATTAGAAGGAACACCAATGGCGTAGGCAGGTTACTGGGCTATTTCTGACACTAAGGCACGAAAGCGTGGGGAGCGAACCGGATTAGATACCCGGGTAGTCCACGCCGTAAACTATGGATACTAGCTGTTGGAGGTATCGACCCCTTCAGTAGCGAAGCTAACGCGTTAAGTATCCCGCCTGTGGAGTACGGTCGCAAGACTAAAACATAAAGGAATTGACGGGGACCCGCACAAGCGGTGGAGCGTGTTCTTTAATTCGAAGCTAAACGATAAACCTTACCAGGGTTTGACATCTTTGGAATTTTTGTGAAAGCAAAAAGTGTCTTCGGAAACCAAAAGACAGGTGATGCATGGCCGTCGTCAGCTCGTGTCGTGAGATGTTAGGTTAAGTCCTTCAACGAGCGCAACCCTTGTGATTAGTTGTATTTTTCTAATCAGACTGCCCCGGTAACGGGGAGGAAGGAGGGGATGATGTCAGGTCAGTATTTCCCTTACACCCTGGGCTAGAAACGCGCTACAATGGTCAGTACAATGCGCTGCGAAGTCGCGAGATGGAGCAAATCGCATCAAAACTGATCCCAGTTCGGATTGCAGGCTGAAACTCGCCTGCATGAAGTTGGAATCGCTAGTAATCGCAGATCAGCATGCTGCGGTGAATACGTTCCCGGGTCTTGTACACACCGCCCGTCAAACCATGAAAGTCACCAACACCCGAAGTCCGATTCGTCGGCCTAAGGTGGGGGGGATAATTGGGGTTAAGTCGTAACAAGGTATCCGTACCGGAAGGTGCGGATGGATTACCTCCTTTCTAGGGAGAGTTATGCCAGTAGTTCGAGAAATCAACTGCTGAAGCTAGGTCGGTCTTGTTGTTATATTGAGCTTATATAATAACGCAGTCCTTGATTTATCAAGGACAAGACAAAGTTCGAAAAAATCTCGACTTATGCTTGACGATGATTGCACAACCAATTTGTTAAGAAACAGATAACCTCTGAGCTATGCTCGGAGGTTTTTTGTATTTGTAGTATTGCGATAAGATAAGTTTTAAGTTAAAATGAGTTGAGTTCGTGGCACGAGGGGCGTTAGCTCAGTTGGCTAGAGCACCTGCTTTGCAAGCAGGGGGTCCGGGGTTCGAGTCCCCGACGCTCCACCATGAATCACATAGGGAAACACCACGTAATCGTGGGCGATTAGCTCAGCTGGTTAGAGCGCGTCACTGATAATGACGAGGTCGGAGGTTCAAGTCCCTCATCGCCCACCATTATATGGTGTTTTTTGTTTTATTAGATTATTTTTTTATTGGGTATTCGAATTCTATTTCATCTCTTATAGGGATATTATAAAATCCTAGTTTAGGTATACTTTTCTTTAACTTGCGACTTTTTTCTATAGCATTAATATGTACGGCTTTAAAAACAAAACCACTTTTCTGGTAAAATCTCATTGAGTCAGTATTATCATTGGTTGTTATCAGCCATAACCTTGAGAATTGGTTAGCCTTTGCAATTTCAATCATTCTATTCATTAACATTGATCCAATACCTTGGTTAGGCATTAATGAATCGATACTAATCACTTCGCACATATTTTCATTAATATTATAGGTAAGAAGGCCGACTATCTCATTGTCTTCATTTGTTGCCATTATGTAAGGCAATTGATCACCATAAAATTTGTGTCCTCTAGAAACAATATAATCAGAGCCCCAATGTTTAATGAAAAATTCTTTTAGTAGATTATTATTTTTAGATTCAGTAATTTTAATTAAAGGCTTAATATTACTCATATTATCTATGATTATATAACATAAAACATCTAATAATAGATGATATACGCTTTAATTAATTTATTATTAAAAAGATTTAATAAATCTATTGCAAAAAGAGAGGTAGTAACGTACAATTGGTGGAAGTTAGCGAATGTTCCACGGAACCTCTGGCGATACGCAATAAAAAGTGCATCGTGAGAGGTTCTCTTTATTGCAAAAACAACAACGATTATCACTTTACAGTATGTGAGACTGAGTGGTACGATTATAAGGCTTGAATTCAGATAATATGCATTTTAAATGCCTATGAATGTGAACTCAAGGTGTGAGGCACAAGTTTTTTAACAATTTGGATGTAAGAAAGAAAAATTTTAAGATTGACGGCAAGTAGTTGCAATAAATGGTTATTGCCAATTACTAGTTAAGTCGATGCATAAAAAGGTACTCAAGAGCACACAATGGATGCCTAGACGTATATTACCGATGAAGGA
>Ga0194063_10000480_pt1 | contig 29041 bp, 23 predicted proteins | sample SepL3720m_MetaG_FD_155459 | JGI IMG/M metagenome (GOLD analysis project Ga0194063, IMG submission 155459) | Anoxic zone freshwater microbial communities from boreal shield lake in IISD Experimental Lakes Area, Ontario, Canada - Sep2016-L373-20m | ecosystem: Environmental > Aquatic > Freshwater...
TGACATTTCCCCCGATGACAGAGTTCTGTGAGAAAGATGCGCTTGTTGTAGCAACGGAAAGTGTGACTCCGTTATACCAGTTAGGATCTATCCCGAGTTCCACTTGTACAGCAGGGGATGAGTCTGTCTTGTTACGGTCGTAGTAAAATGTTTTATTTACTGTATTGGAGCCAAGGTAGGTGTTTCCTGCAGTATCCGTGGTGGCTGTGCTCATTGTCTGTCCTCCCATGAGCCCTGCTTTACGATTACTTGTGTCAAGGGATACAGTGAGATTTGCACTATCTGTTTTTGTGGTGTCTGAAAGAGTGTCAAAGTACAGACCCTTTGATGCAAGGTTGGTGGCATCAGATCCCAGATTTGTTGCGGAGTAATCATGAGCAAGAAGCTGATACTCATTATATTTACTTGTCTTGTCAAGAGCGGAAGCCATCGCAGTTGATTGCACCTGTACTTTGAAGATCATTTTTACATATCCGCTGCCGGCTCCCGCTGTGTTTGACACAACACCGATAAGGCCATCAAACTGTTTTGCACTGCTAATTCCAGATCCTGCTGTGGTGCTCGTGAAGATGTAGTCGCCTTTCACTGCACTAGCTGCATTGGTGAGAAGTACTTCTACCTCTCCGCCTGTTGCCACCATACAGACATCATTTGCATCACACACTCCATTGCCATTTGCATCATTTGTCACTCCCAAGCCTACTCCGGTAACAACGCCGAAAGATGATTTGGAATATGCAGTGGTTGTGGTGGTGAAGCTAGAGTTATTTGTTGCGTCCATCACTACCAAACTTCTGTTTGCCACTACTCCTCCAGACTTATTTGTAAAGAGGGAGCCTTGTCCATTTCCTGAGAGAATAGTTCCGGCCGTGTACAAATTACCATCTTTATCGATATAGAACTTTTCTAATCCGCCATTCTGAAGTGAGAGTAATTTTGATCCTTGGGTGGAGAGTGAGTTTGTTGAATTAAGAGTGAATGCAACACTTGTTGCTCCTGTTACCACTGCAGAATTAATGATTCCTGTTTGTGAGGTAATGGTGCCGTTTACATCGAGAGTCGAGGCTGGGGCTGTTGTGCCGATGCCGAGCTTGCCTGTGCCGAGATTGATCCACGCGTCTTGATTATTGGTGCCGGGAAAGTGTACTAGAGCGCTTCCTGATGCTATTGCTCCAAGATTAAGCGCGTCTGTGATATTAAGAGGTGCGAGGCTGCCGAGGGTGCGCTGCCAGTTGCTTGCGGTGAGGGGAGAGCCATTTACTTTATAGATACCGGTGATATTTACGTCGCCCACCACATCAAGCTTAGATCCGGGGGACGTAGTGCCGATGCCGACGTTGCCATAATTAAAGTTGTATTCAGAAGCGAAGAACTGCACAGGAACGAAGCTGTCCATAGCATCGTTATAGGCAGCCATATACTGCTCTGATCCGAGCGACTGAAAGCGAAAGTTTTGATCAACTCCTACGTTAAGAAGCGTATTACCATTCACCTGAAGGGTTGTTGTGGGAGCTGTGGTGCCGATGCCGAGCTTGCCTGTGCCGAGGTTAAACCATGCATCTTTATTAATAAGGCCAGGGAGATGCACCATGGCAGAGTTTGAGGCTAAGGCGCCGATGTTGAGGGAGTCCGTGATGTTGGTTGGCGCGAGGCTGCCGAGAGCGCGTTGAAAATATTGGATACTTCCGGCTCCCATCTCTGTCCAGGCGGTGCTATTCCAGTAATATACTTTGTTGGTGCCGTTGTCGTAGTAGAGCGAACCGCTTCCTACGTTGGTGGGGGCTGCGTTAAAGTCGCCGATCTTGAGCTGGCCTCCGGCGATAAGGCTTCCTGATACAGTGGCGTCCCCATTCACATCCAGTAGCGCCCGAGGAGCTGTGGTGCCAATACCGACGCTCCCGCTATTAAGGATAGTCATACGTTCTCCCAGAGATCCGAAGTATGTTTTAAATCGCAAGGCTCCTCCCTCGGTGGCAGAGAGGGTGATGTCGCCGCTGCCAGCTGATTGAATGGTGGTGGCAAGCGCGCTTGAGATGGTGAAGTTGGTGCTTGCAAGCGATCGGAGCCCTGGGTTGGCCGCGGCAATTAGCATATCGCCATTGCTATTGATAAAGGGGACGTTAGACACATTGGAGCCCGGTGGCATGCCCTGAAGTGTCTCTGAGTTGATTGCATATCCCACGTTCGCTATCTGCTGACGAGGGCTCATCTCGGTGATTTCAGATCCTATCTTGACTCCGAGATATACATTGGTGTTTTCGGTGAAAATACTTGAGGGGATCTCTACGCTACATAATGTACCTCCGGGAAGCGAGCCGCCCACGTCGTTTCCGATAAGAGAGTTGAAGACGCCGTCTTGGTCGGGAGCGGCAGTACATACGCGAATTGCTCCGGAAATAGCCGCCCCTCCGGTGGGAACACTATAAAAAGAATAGGTAATATCTATAGGAGCAACGATGGGGTTGCCGATGGTGTCGGTGAGTCTTCCTTGAAAGTTGATGGTGCGGCCAGCGCGTAGGGGAGCCGTGGAGTAAGCAAAGGGCGTTTTGACACTCTTATAAAAACGGAAATAAATACCCGTGCCGATAAGCAGCAGCGAAAGCACCGCGAGGCTAAATCCCACATATTTCAGGGGGAATGAGCCAAATGGGGCTTTCGGCTTGGAATAAGTGTGTTTTGCGGTGTAGAGCTCATTTCGGAAGCGAATCGCGTCACTTTCGGAGATATATTTTGACGAAGAAAGCCACCCCACAAAGGTCACCGCCGCGTTGATACGAAAGAGGGCCTCTTTGGAGGAAACACCCGCTTGGCTAAGGCTTGAAACGAACGAGCTAATTGTGCGATTTGTTACTATTTTCATGGTGTCCTGAACTTGGTTTAGACTGTTGTGACGGCCCTAATAATAATTATCCTCTGACTAGCACTTTATCCTTCTCTCTGCTAACTTACCCCTTTTCCTCGCTCTTTCTTATCTTCTTCTTATCGTCCCTTATCGACTCTTTTTCGTCCCTTTTTGTTGGGGTAAAAGAGATGGAAAAATACCCTCCTTTTTACCCGTTTTTATAAGCGAATACTGAGTCTTTTTTGAAAAAAGGGAAACTGCTGTTTGCTTTTTTTGTCTCTTCTGGGTTGTGTTGTCTCATAGGGCGAGCCTGTTTGGGCAGGATCAAACCATACTTGTAGGCGTAAGAAAGCCGCGGAGAAGCCTTTTTGTAGAGGGGAAAATGATGTCTTCATATGACTTATAATTGATTAAAATTAATAACTAAGTCTCGAATCACATTGATGTGACGGTCTAAATCCAATTTTGTGACCTCTTTGCCTTCAAACGACTTTCTGTAGATAGCGATAATCTCTTCTCGCTCATCTTGCTTGCTACGCTTGTCAAACTCATCAACGGGGTTGACTCGTACCCATTGTTGGTCAATACAGAGGAGAAAGAACTTCCGGAGCGTTGCAAAGCGCCGAGTGATGGTGTTTTCTGCATTGGTTGAGGAGGAAAGATAGTTGAAATAGGAGTGGATGAGGGAGTGGGTGAACACGTCGGCAAGCTCGCTTGTGGCGAAATCTGTTATCTGCGTGGTGCCTTGCACCCATGAAAAGAAGTAGTGGAGATCGGAGAGGTAATTTTTGATAGTAGAGGAGCCGGCTTTTCCCGCAGTGAGATATTTTTTAAATTCAGCCTCAAAATAAAAATAATTATACCTATTGCCCATATATTTCAGCATATAACAATAATAATAACGATGTCAAGCACAGTTTGAGACTACTTTGATGCAGTAATGAGTAGAGGGAAGGCAGGCTCAAGAGGAAAGAGAGGGAGTATTTAAATGAGTTTAATTTAATTACCGCAGAAAATATTAGCCGACGTTAATGCATCAGAGAGTATCAGGAGACCTATAAGAATAGATTGTAGGGAGTAGGGGGTAGGGTGTAGGGAGAAAATTATAAAAATGGGATTTAAACGAATTTAATCGCTTTATGAAGTGTTCCGATTAGATTGGCATTAGGGCTCTGGATTAACCTACGAGGTTGGAGAGATACTCAAACCCTCGTAGGTTAGGAAAACGGGCGGGAGAACCCCGCCCCTACCACTAACCACTAACCACTAACCACTAACCACTAACCACTTGATATACTGATTACATGCAGAAGTTTTTGTTATCGGCGATATTATTCTTTCTAGTCCTCATCACCTTCTCTCTCTTCTTTTTCTTTTACGAGACTCAATTCTTAGGAAGTAGAGCCAGCATGACGGTGGTGGATGTATCTCCGGAGAACTCATTTGTGTTTATGAACCCTCTTCGGGCTCAGGCCAACGGGACAGACAAGATCCGCGTGACGCTCATGATATTAAACGGCTCAGGGCTTGGAGTACTGGGTAAAAAGCCCGTTATTGGAGTGGATCCCCGGCTTGTGGTGAATAAAGTGCAGGACACCACGGACTCTGTAGGGAAGGCGGAGTTTGAGTTTAGCACAACTGTAGCGGGCGAGTACTACCTTGAGGTGAAGATAGATGAGATTACGCTCGCTCAGAAGGTGAAGATGTCGTTTTATTAGCGCGGATAGCAAGTCTCATTTCTCTCTTAATAGCGATTGCATGCTGCGATAATACAATCTCTCCATGAATAACTGTCAACTCATTATGTTTGCGAACGCCCAGGTGCGAAGGGTTGAAAAAGCGTCTCACGCCATAAAGCAATAGAAAATAGAGCTGCGAGATAATAATAAGCTCAAGGAGGTGTGATTTGAGAATCGAGAAGAAATTCGTAAAGAATTTAAAGAGCATCATCCATGCAGGAAATATGTCTAGTACAAGAGTAAGACTCTTGGGGGTGGAGTTCCCATCATAGAACGCCCGTGAAAACATACGCATAAATTGCGAGCTTGCAGTCGGTAAAACAATAGAATATTCTCCCTTAGCATTTGAGGTAAGCGACAGCTGGGGCACGGTATAAGCGTTCACTTCTGGGATAAGGGCAATCTTATTGCTTTTTTGACTATCATCGGTAAAGACCGAAAGCTTCACATCGGCGTTAGGAATGGTCTGCCCCGTGAGCGTTACCGAGTCGCCGATATAGGCGTTGCCTGCGCTGATTGATGTGGAGGGCGGAAGGATGACAGGCCCCACACGCTTATCTGCTTGAGTCGTGGGAGGCGGGATGCAGAGCGGCGGAGTGGCTCTTCCTTGTGTATCATGAGCCACGATACAAATATCTTCACGAAATAGGGTAACAAAGAGGTATTTAAACTCAAAGACGCCGTCGGCTCCTGCCACTGTTTGCCCATACATGGGAGACTGAATGGTGACGGTAGCGCCTGGCGAAGTGAGGCCAAAGATTGTGAATCGATCGTTTTCACTTTGAGGAGGGACTACGATAGGCTCTCCAACAGTAGCTGAGACCGTGGTGCTGAGGGCTCCGTCTACGGGGGAAATAGTTGCGGCGGAGACAGGAGAAGTTAAAAGCTGAAAGCTATAAGCTAAAAGAAAGAAGCTTAAAGTTAAAAGTCTAAAGCTTAAAGCTGAAAGCTGAAAGTCGAAGGCTAAAGGGGAACAAGCAAGCTTCTTAAGCTTTAAGCTTTGAGCTTTGAGCTTTGAACTACTAGGTTTCATACGTTTTATTCACGTTTACCAATTTGCTTCTTCAGTTTTTCTATTTCTTTGCGTTCTGCAATCAATTCCTCTTCAAGAGATGCCTCTTTAAGAATGATATTTTTGTAGATTGCGCGGATAAGAATACCCAATATAATAAGGGAAAGAACAACTACAAGAGCCACTCTCCAAGGAAAGACCCACACGAAGATTGATTGATCCATCACTTGAGCCTTTTCTCCATAGAACGCATTGAGCGTGATTTTGTATCTTCCCATCATCCATTTTTGCCCAATTGTCGTGGTGAAAATGCGGAGTGCATCAGGAAATATATTTGCTTCCTTGAGGCTTGCTTGCTCCACCACTCCGCCGAGCGGATTAGTGAGCGTAAAGACGCCTCGTGGGCGAATATGGTAATCTCCGTTATTAATTATCTGAGAGGTGACTTCAATAGGGCCATATTCATAGTATGACTTTGCAAACATATTGGAGATGCGTGCATTTTCTGTGATAGGACCATTTACGCGAATATAAAGAAGTGAGGCAATACGAGGAGCTATTCCTGTGGCGCCGCCATTTGCACCTACGACCGAGGGAGTGCCGATTGAAGGCTCAAAATAGACCGAGACGTAGCGTCCTCCGGGGCGCGCATCTTGAGGAACGGAAAGTGATCCACTTACGATTACTCGATCATTAGGAGCAATTGCAATCTGATCAATAGAGAGGGTTACCCATTTGGAAGCGGAAAATTTAGGATTTCCCTGATCTATATTGTCGATTATACGAGGCGAGCCATCGGTGCTGTCTACGACAAAATCTGCAACGCTCACTACTCCGTTGAGCGGGACTTCACTCTGATTGTAATACTTGATTGCAAAATTAGTCGACTCTCCTGGATTGATGGTAATCTGTTGTCTGGCTGGGCCCACGGTGAGAGGGATAGCAGATTGGGCAAAGGAGGTTGTAGGTTGTAGGTTATAGGTAGTAGCCAGAAAAAAAGCCAAAATTATTATTTTTTTTATACTCTTTATACTCATTTTTTATTTATTAATATATTTTTAACTACCCCCTACACCCTACAACCTACTCCCTAACTTAAAACTTCGGCACTGCTGTGTATTTGAGCTTGTTATGGTAATATCCTGCTGGCTGTGTACCGGGGATGCTGATACGATAACAAACAAATACTTCGCTCGCATCAACAGGACCTATGTTGCTCATCACCTCAGCGCCTGTTGCATATTTATCTTCTCCCCCTTGTTGATCGGCAAACTGGCGGGCCATGTAGACGCCTCCGGTGTTATAAGCAATATACGCGTCCGCTCCTTGCGTCGCATATCCAAATCCAAAAACAGAGGTAGGAGTGGTCCAATCAACTGCTGTTGAGTGGCTAATAAGCCCGATGCCCACATCACGAATACAAGAACTTGCACCAAAAGTATACTGCCCCGCAGATGGCGCAGTTCCGGTGCACGTTGCACCCTCAAGACCCATTTGATCATTTTCTTCTACATATACCTTATATCCGCTCGCTGCATTGGTACTCACCGCAAGCTTTTGAACTGCTTCATTAGCATCAGCTACATATCCTGCATTAAGCGTACCCCAAGGCACAGATGTTGCGGTTGTGGTAATTCCGGTGGCGTGCGTGAGGCCGCAGTAAGGGCCGCCGACTGTGCTGTCAATACCTGTTATGGTGAAGGAAAGAGTCTCATCTACTCGGGCAGTCACGAGCACTCCCTCAACAGGAGCCACCTTTGCGACGCCGTCGCTGAGAAGCGAGCCAGAGCCATTACTAGTAGACCATGTTTTCATGCCTATTCCAAATACATTTGCGATGCCTCGTGTGTGTCCCCCTTGAATGGGAGCTGGGTTAATTAAAGGCTTGGTGCCATCTCCAATAGTTACAGTCAAAGGAGTTCCGAGCCCGATAGGATTACCACTCGTATTATTACAAGTAAATTTATGTGGTACTCCAGGGCCTGTACCTGCGGTTTTTGTGCCTGCCACAAAACCTGCAGGACATGCCGTGTTTGCATTTGTCATTCCGTTTGTATCAAATCCTCCATTTACTAGGAGGGTTTCAGCGAAAGGAATACCATCATTAGGGTTTGTTGCAGGAGCGGGTACTAACACTTCAATACTTCCATTGTTTGGAATGTCAGAAGCGGTATATATAAGTACCTTAAGAGTTCCCCCTTGAGGAGTATACATATATGCATCTGCCGCTGCAGTGACACCAACAGCTGTAGATAGGGTAAAGTTTAAATTAGAAGAAATAGAAGCGACTAGATTACTTGTATTGCCTTCTATAATAATACTATCTCCAGGAAATAAATTTTTTGTATCAAGGTCTCCACCCGTTCCCGTTGCCTTAATGGATCCAAATGTATCTCCAGCTGTAATCGTTGTTCCCACAAGGCCATAGAACGAAAGGCGGGGATTTGAAAGTGTGGCAGACATTGAGGAAATTCCCACAGCATCAACAGAGCTAGGGTTAAATAATGAAGCCTTCTTTAAAGTGGATATAAGGGGGATATTTTGAACCGATTGAGGGAGATAGGGAAGTATCTGAAGGGCTAAAAGCGAAGCCAAAACGAGGGAAGAAATTGTTCTCTTAACGCTTATTTTCATATACATAGCGCAAATGTGAAATTTGGTATTAGTTCAATTAAAGTGCATTTTCGATGAGATGTCAAATGAATATTAAGCTTAAAGCTCAAAGTTAAAAGTTGAAAGCTGAACGTTAAAAAAAGTTAAAAATTTAAAGTAAAACATCTGCGTATTAGCCTTAAACTTTGAGCTTTTGGAGCTTTTAGCTTTAAGCTTTTATCTTTCGGCTTTTAATCTATTTACCCCTTGACATGTCTTTTTCCGTCTGTTAATATGGTCACATATATGGGAATTAAAGAACGTCGAACGAAAATATTACTCGCACTTTTCCTCTTATCAAACGTTGACTTTAGTGAAGTCGCGTTGGATGAAAACGTTCAGAAGATGTTCGACTTTTCTCTTAATCAAAAAACAAAAGCAACACTCACCTCTCTCGTAAAAGCGGCAGAGGTCACAAAAGGATCAACAAAAGACGAAGCTCCCTCCTACACTCTTACAAAAAAAGGATTTAACTCTCTCAGCTTAGAATTTCCTTCATTCAGATTTCTCAAAGAAACATGGGATAAGAAATTACGCATCATCTCTTACGAGATTCCAGAATCAAAACGAGAGTTGCGAGACAAACTGAGACGCGAGATGCAGGGATGGGGATTGGGGCCTTGGCATCGTTCCTTTTGGCTCACCCCACACCCAGTGATGGACGCGCTTCATGACCTAGTGGATGGAAAAACAGAAGCACAGTACTGCCAAGCATTTGAAGCAGATCACGTATTTGGAGACAAGGTCACCCTCATTGAAAAAGTATGGGGAAAATCATCCCTCGACAAGAAATATCGAGAGCTATTCAAAAAATGGCACAGCATCCTCTCGGGTGACGGAGAAAAGACAGCAAAATTCACCAATGTCCTTAAAGAATACGTAAGCCTACTTCGAGAAGATCCAGGGCTTCCCAAGGAGCTTATTGGAGAGGGATGGATTGGCTTTGAGGCAATGAATATCTTCAAAGAAATCCAAGGAATACTGCTTTCATAAGAAAATTTCACTCTCTTTATTAATTATTCCTCGTGCAATTCTTGTATATGCCAGCGGTGAAATGGTCGGTCTCACTGGCATAAATGTCACGCGCTTGGCATACTACTTCGAATTGCACTCGCTTTCAGCTTTTAACTTTTAGCTTTTAGCTAATTCACCCAGCCTCGTCCACTTTGACTCCCTTTAGGTATAGATGGATACAGATATTTGTCAAATATGGCTTCACAGCATTCTAAAAAATAATTATATTATACTAAAAATTACTATCGTAGATTTATTTCCAATTCTCCCTGCGTATCGGTTCTCCATATAGGGATGTTCTTGGCCTTGAGAATGTCTAAAGCCTCATGAGAAGGATGACCATATGTATTTCGTGCGCCAACGCTTATCACAGCAAGGGTAGGGAGTGCTAAATCAAGAGAATCCGGAAATAGGCCGTACTTTGAGCCATGATGGGGCACTTCAAGTATTGTCGTGCCTATGGGCATCAGACCCTTCAACTCGCCCCCACTGATGTCAGAGGAGAGAAAGATGGTCTGATGGGGCGTTTTGAGAGTCACGACGTTGGCAGAGTCGTTAATGCTGCTGGAGCTCTGAGAAGCCTTATGAATCGTAATAGTGAGGCTGTTTTGATACAAAATATCAGTGTCTTTCACCTCAGTAAATTGAGAATCGTCTAAAAATGGCGGCTGAGGAGCGGGGCCATACACATGAGCGAGGTGGTATTTTTGAGAGAGGGAGAGGAGAGCTCCATTGTGATCTTTTTGGTTATGAGAGATGATCACTGTTTCTATCGTGTGGTCAAAATAGGAGATGTGCTTGCCGATACAGCTAAGCACGCGGCCATCAGGGCCCGTGTCAATGAGCGCTTGGTAGGAGCCAAGTTGAATAAACGTAGCAGCTCCCTGTCCCACGTCGCAGAAAACAACTTTAAATGAGGAGAGAGAACGAACGGAAAGAATAAGAGTAAATAGGCACGAAAGTCCGATGAGAAACACTGTTTTTTTATTGAGATTCATGGAAGGAGTATGTAGCCAAACGGGAGATGGCTCGTCGTTTGAATGGTCCAAATGATAAACTGCAGTCCGGCTTGAGCGGGGAGGGCGACGAGAAGGGCAAGGGACGGAAGCACTATATGGATAAGAGATATGGCAAAACCCGCAATCATAAGCGGCACGATAAGCCAGGACACAAGCGCCGTGCTTAAGGGACTCATGAGAGATACACTCTTAAAATACCAGATGGAAACAGGGGCGGTAACCAAGAATACCACCCAAGACTCCAAAAATACCTCCAGAAAAGCGTTCATTTTAAGATCTATGCGAGCCAAAATGATCCCCCAGATGATGATGCCAATCGTGGCAAACACGGAAAGTTGGAAGGAAACGGAGGTAATCCACTGAGGTTGGAGGAGTGAAACTAAAAGAACAGTGAGAAAGAGATTCCACCCTATGAGGGAGGGACGGCCAGTTAGAATACATACGACCGTGCAAATAAACATACAGACTGCTCTCATCAATGGGGCTTGGGGGCCAACTAAAAGTACAAATGCACCGAGGAAGATAAGCTGTAGCACTATACCCATCCTCTTGCTAAATGAGAAGAATAGCTTTTCGGAAAACTGCACCAGAAGGGTGACGTTTGCGCCTGAGAGCACAACGAGATGAGCAAGTCCGCTTCGTATGATCTCTTGTTTGAAAGCGGGATCTATCTGAATGGGTAAGCCATAGACGAGGCCCTTCATAAGCGAGGCGTAGGGCTCATGAAATGAAGCGTCAATACCTGCTACTGCAAGAGATAAAGCGGTATTCATACATATTATTTCGCGTTTTATGCCTCTTCTCATTCAAAAAACTCGTCCCGAGGCATCGGGACTAAACAGGTTTTGAATTCGTCGTGGCACAAAACGCTCAATTTACGATATAACTTTATAAACTTTACGAACTTTATAACTAATCAATACACACTTATCAACCCCTTTATCTTGTCATACACTGACTGTTTTATGACGCTTTTTTGTACCAAATCATCAAGCGAAGTGTAGGGGCGTCCATTGAAGATAGCCTCCCCAATTACCGGCCCAACTCCAGGAAGTTGATCGAGTTCTAAGACGGACGCTGAATTTATATTCATTAAAGCACTCTGTGTAGAGGGGGCTGAAACCACACTTGGTTGCGTGTAGTCAATGACTCTCTTATTCTCCAACACAAGTCCATTTACCACATCATCCAAAAAGGGAATATATATTTTTTCCTGGTCGCTCAGTAGTCGCGCATAATTAATACTTCGTCTCACAAACGCTGTATCGGCTTCATCTGTGATTCCCCCCGCTTTTTGAATAGCATCAATAATACGCGCGTTCGCGTTAAGCGTGTACACAAAAGGATATTTCACCGCGCCCGATACATCGATGGTGATAGTTTGTTTTGTTATTGCGGTATGAGATTCGGTGGTTTGGATTGCAGCAGGAGCCTTTTCCACTTGTTTACTTTGAAACGAGTAAAGAAGGAGGGAACCCAAACCAATGCAAAAAGCACACCAGAGGAGTATTACCTCACTTTTATATCGAAGAACGAGGGGTTTAAACGAGTCGATAAATCCTTGCATGTATCTCATGTAACTTGTAACTTGCAGCTTACAAGTTACCAGTTTAAGCGCAAGTACACAACGGCTTATAAGCCGCAAAAGTACATAAACAGGCCGTCATGAAGCCAAAAAAAACGCATTAGCGGTATTGATTTTAGGTTATAGGGTGTGGGTGGTAGGTTGTAGGGGCGGGGCGTGACCCGCCCATCTTATGTTTTTGTCCGGCGTCGCTGCAAAAGGCGAGTAACGAAGAATAGAGTGACAATCATGAGGGCCACTATCGTAACAGTAATAAGTCGTATCGGGAGTGCGAGAAATGAAATGGACTTACTTTGCATTTGAGTATTTTCTGCAAAAATCACTTCTGCGGTTACTTTGTGAGTCCCCAGAGAAAGATTGGAAAGGACGAGGGTTGAGGCGCTTTTACTCGTGTCTTCTTGAGAATAGGTTTTGATGATTCGTTGCGAGTTGCTGAGGATATTTTGAGGAATAATAGAGTAGCTTTTTTTCATACTTCCTATCTGATCGGTGATGGTTCCTTGCGGTTGAATAAGATGTTTCCCCATATTACGAACAGAGCAGACTATCGGAAGCTCCTTCGCGCTATCAACAATACGGACGATACTATTTCCGATAGTAAATTCATACGCAGGCTTAAATGAAAACTCTGCTATCGTAGCTTTTACCTCGGTGATCCCAGAATCGGTAACCGATATCAAGAGGGGAGATCCAATAGATGCTGATGCTACTCCGGTTGATTGCCCAGCAACTGAGAATGCAGGGATAGTCTCGGCAAGAACCAGATAGTAATAATCTCCATCTGGAATACCTGGGGGGAGGGTGATGCGTACCACTGCCTGTTTTTTTTCCTTTGCAGGAAAGAAAAAGGGCTTTTCCAGAAGAATATCCGTATTTTCAAGGCTAAATTGGACAGGTCCTTCAAGCTGTGGCAGAAGCGAGAGAGAGCCGAGTTGGCCCACGGGAATAAAGGGGCGAATAAGAAATTGAAGATTGAGTGGATCTCCCCAGTTTGCGGCTGTGTAGGCGATAACAATAGATTTTCCCGGTTTTATTTTTGCGCTTACGATGGGAGGGTTGAGGGAGAGATTGACTTGTTGGGCGTAGGAGGGAGGAGAAGACAGAAGAAAGAAGACAGAAGACAGAAGAAAGATGACAGAAGACAGAATAAAGCGCGAATTGAATTGCATTTTTTTTTGTTTATTATTATATTTCATTCTTAATTCTATCTTCTAACTTCTGTCTTCTTTAGAAGCTCGGTGTTGCTAAAAATCGAATCACTGTTGCATACGTGCCGGCTGGCTGTATACCTGATATATTTGCCTTCATTGTAATAATAGCTTCATGAGTGGAGTCGCTGGGCACTCCAGTGAGAGCTGGAGCGGGAGTAAAGGGGATTATTGGAGTGGGGACTACGTCTGCTGTGATAGTACTACTTTGCATGATGGTAACGGCGTTCTCCGAGAGGAGTCTGTTAGGAAAGGGGCGGTAGTAGGAGCTAGAAATAAAATCTGAAGGGACATCCTGTCCCGTCATTCCGTAGCCAAATCCATAAGCATTTGCATTGGTCCATAGTTTTGCTGTTGAGAGTGAACAGGTGTTAGCGCCTCCGTTACATGCGGTAAATGAGATGGAGTCAAGACCTTGAATCTCGGTAAGGGGCCTATCAGCACGGGCTGTAACAATATATTGGCCGGCCCCCCCAAAAGACACTTTAAGAGTAATGGCTCCCGTTGAAGGGGAGTTGGGAAGAAGCGTCCCCAGATCAACACGAATGTTTGAGAGATAAAAAGTAAAAGGAACAGGAGTAGTCACATACTGAAATCCTGCTTTTACCACATATCCATTTGATTGAAATTCTTTTGCCACCGCTTGGCCGAGCGAAGAGGAGAGGTTGTAGCTATTATTCACCGGATCTGTCATTTTGCCTCCGCCGCTATCTACTACGCCAAATTGGATTTTATACTCATTTGAGTTCATGTTTATGGCGTAGGAGGGTGTAGGGTGTGAGATGTAGTTCGTAGTCAAAAGCAAAACGACGATTATTATTTTTTTTATATTCATAGTTTTCTTCGCTTCGTTTCTATTTTTCGGTGCCCACGAACCTCATGAAGGCAGGGTGATCGACGGGCCCCTCAAAACAGAAACTCCGCTCATTAAATTGTTTTACCAATTCAACTAATTTAACCAACTCGACTAATTCAACTACTCACTCGTTTTGTTCTCAAACATATCGATCTGTTTTTCCATAGTGCGGACGTGGCGTTTGAGGGCGGTGAGCTCTGCATCTCCTCTAAAATTATCAAGATTTTTTCTCATTTCTTTTAGGCTATTTTTAAGCATGAGTGAGAGAAAAAGAAACGTGTTCTCCTGTTGACTAGAAATCGATTTTTTGAGTCGCTTTGTTTCTTCATACTCGTTTCCCAGAATGAGCGCAAACGGAGTCATGAGGGCAAGTGAAAATATGGGAAGGAGCTGGGTGATAGTAAGCGGTCCTGATAGGCTAAAAAGGAAAAAAAGCATAAGCGTTACAGTTATGATTATCGGAATAATAGGCTCAAGAAGGAGAGTGAGGGCAAACAGGAGAAAATGAATGAGAAAAAAGTAGGGAGAGGAGAGGCCCCCGGTACTTGTAATCACTCCGACAATAATAAAGGTAAATATCACGCTTTCAAACAAACGGGTCTTTTTTGAGAAGAAAGATAGTTTTCGTGCAATGAAAAGGAGTACAAAAAGCCCTGCAACAATCTCTATGTCATACCCAACGAGCGGCGTTTGAGGGAATATAAAAGCAAGGGCCACACACAAAACAAGGATTAATGAGTGGAGAAGTTCTTTGGTCATAATACTTCATTATAATGAAAATTTTATGCTACAATGAGCAAGTATGGCAAAACCACCATTTAAAATGCAATTCGGAAGCGGCATCATTGAAGAACTGAAAAAAGTGACATGGCCCACAAAAGAAGAAACGCTCAGATTAACCGTTATCGTGATAGGAATATCCTTGATTATTGGCGTTTATATCGGTATAATTGATGTTCTGTTAACAAAGGGTCTTGAACTGTTGGCAAAAACGCGATAAATTCGGGCCACACTTATTATATATTTAAAGGTTACGCATATGGACTCAAACGTCCTACAAGAACAAAAAGAAGCTCTTAAAACTGCTCCTGCCGTAGGCAATAATGCCAAATGGTATGTTATTCACATCCAAACAGGATATGAAAACAAAGTAAAACGTGCTCTTGAACAGCGCATCAAAAGCTTGAGCGTGGAAGAAAGTATCTTCGAAATTGTGATTCCTATGCGTGACATCATCGTCATCAAAAAGGGAAAAAAAGCAAAAGCAGTAGAAAAAGTATTTCCTGGATATATTCTGGTAAAAATGATATTAAATGATGATTCATGGCTTGTCGTACGCACCACAGAAGGTGTCACTGGATTTGTAGGAGCAGGGCTCAAACCAACCCCAATCTCAGACAAAGAAGTACAGGCAATCATGAAATTTGTGCAACAAGAGCAACCAAAGTTTAAAACAAAGTTCAGCGCTGGAGAAGCAGTCAAGATTACAGAAGGTCCATTCGCCGATTTCCTTGGAACGATTGAGGCGGTTGACGACGAACGGGGCAAGGTTCGTGTCCTTGTGTCAATCTTTGACCGAGAAACTCCTGTGGAACTCGACTTTTTACAGGTGGCAAAGTTATAAGTGAGTAGTGAGTAGTTAGTAGGTTGTAGGAAATTTATATAAATACTACTCACTAAAACCTACAACCCACAACCTAAAATTATGGCAAAAGAAATAAAAGCACAGCTTAAACTAAACTTGGCAGCAGGCGAGGCCACCCCAGCGCCACCAGTAGGACCAGCACTCGGACAACACGGCGTCCCTATCATGGAGTTTATTAAAGAATATAATGCACGAACCGCAAAATTAAAGGGAAATATCATTCCTGCAGTTATTACCGTCTATAAAGATAGAACATTTAGCTTCATTACTAAGCTTCCTCCTGTATCCGCAATGATCAAGAAGACTCTTGGACTTGCTGTTGCATCCGGAAAGCCAAACACAGTGAAGGTCGGCAAGCTTACAAAAGCTCAACTTGAACAGATCGCAAAAGACAAAATGCCAGACATGAACGCAAACGATATGGAAGCCGCAAAGAAAGCAGTGGCAGGAACAGCACGCTCAATGGGAATCGATTCAGAAATATAACCCTTCGACAAGCTCAGGGCGAGCAAGAAGGAATCAATATAAGTTATTAATAAATAAAAATTATGGGAAAAATTAGAACTCAGATACTCGGGCTCGCCGACATCGACAAAAAACCAGCTGCCGCAACAGAAGCTCCTTCTGCAAAGGCCGCCTCCGCAGCTGCTTCGACGGCCAAGGAAGAAAAAGTAGCTAAAACAAAAGCAAAAGACGTAGAAGCAAAAGCAAATGAAGCACAAACAGCAAAAAGAAATGTTTCCAAAAAAGTTCGCGGAAAGAAATATTTAGAAGCAAAGAAAAAGCTAGGAGATGTAAAAAAAATGAAGCTTGCAGAAGCAGTAGAGCTTCTTAAGAAAGCAAAATACGTTTCTTTTGATGAATCAGTAGACCTTCATATGAATGTGGAGAAAACAGGTCTCAGAGGAGAAGTAGAACTTCCTCATTCCACAGGAAAAACAGTACGCGTAGCTATCGTAAACGATGCTGTACTTGAACAGCTTGCAAATGGAAAAATTGAGTTTGATGTTCTCATCACGCACCCCTCATTCATGAGTAAACTTTCTCGTTTTGCAAAGATGCTTGGTCCAAAAGGACTTATGCCAAATCCAAAAGCCGGCACAGTGTCCACAAATCCAGAAGAAGTAGCTAAGAAGTTTATGAAGGGAACACTTCGTTGGAAGACGGAGCCAAAATTCCCCCTCATTCACCAGCTTATCGGCAAACTCAGCTATGATTCAAAAAATTTAGTTGAAAATGCTCAAGCATTTATCAATGCGGTAGGAAAAGCCCAGATTAAAAGCATGTTTATTGCTTCATCTATGGGTCCATCCATTGAAATTGAAATGGAGAAGGAAGAATAAATCGCACAGTAAATTAATAAAAAAGAGCCACTTTGTGGCTCTTTTTTTATGGTTCGGCAGGCTCACCACGAGTGGTTTGACAAGCTCACATGAATGGTTAGATTTTAAATTTCTTTTTTGCGAGAGCGACAATCATTTCCGCAGCTTCTTCTACATCTATATTCTTTCCCGTCCGTATCACTAAGTCATAATGATGCGCCTTTCGAGGGTCGTGCTGGAAGAGCTCCTTAGCGAAGGCAGTGCGCTCTTCGTCGGATTTTTCTACCTGTTTTTTTGCTTCACGAGCCGATATATGTTCATATTTCATCATCGCCTGTACTCGGTCTTCCATGGTGGCAACAATCCGGATTTTCAGCGCATCGGGAAAAAGGTAGTTTGCTCCCCGACCCATGATTACCGCATATCCACGTATGCCAATTGAGGCTAAAATATGAAGGAGATGTTTGTAATAGGAGTTTACAGAAAGAAACTTTTTCCCAAATATTGTGTCTAATAGCTCTTTTATCTTATTTGATTGATGTTCATCTAATTCAGCCACTCGCTCTCCATCTAAGGCTGTTTCATGAGCTATTTCATCCACAATATCTTTGTTGTAAACACGCCATGGATTTTTCAGCTTCTTTGCGACGAGATAGGCAATGGGGCGGCCGCCGGATCCTTGTTCACGGGAGATGGTAATAATGGGAAGATGACAGTGCTTATTGCTTAGCATTTTTCGAAGTTGGACTCCTTCGACATTTCTATTTATGAGTTCGAATAATCTCTTCATAGACAGTGCTATTGTAAACCCGCGACAAATGTATGTCAATACCATTAAAAGGGAGCTTAGTGACGGGAAAAAAAGGAATTATTTTGAATAATAAATAAGTTCTTTTTCGAGCACTTCTTTGGAATGCTTTAAAAACTGTATGAGAAATGGGGAGTTATCAAATACAGAGCGCTTTGTCCGCAAAGTTAATTTTGAAACAATATATCTCAGCCGATAGAGGTGAAATTTAGCTTCAAAATCTACTGGAAGTTGAGTAATTGTTTCGTATCCATGAATAAGATTATTTACACGTGCATCTTCAAAAAAGAGGGAATAGGTTGAAAAATCACAGATAGGATCGCCTGAAAATGCTTCATCCCAATCAATAAACGCAGTTACTTTTTTTCCGTCCGTTAATTGATTCCAATCGGCAAGATCATTATGCACCAAACGAGGAGAGTTGCAGACAATGAGTGAGTCATGATCTTTAAATATAGATTCGATAGTAGTTCTTTCGTTTTTCTTAAACACATCCATTTTTACCAAATAGTCTAGATTATCTTGAAAAGAGGCATATACATGCTCCTTCCATTGCTGATGGATGCCAATAAGCTCACCCGTTTGGGCCTTTGTATTATTAAAAAATCCATATCCTTTTGTTTTAATTTGATGTGTTAATGCAAGAAGTCGACCTGTATCTTCAATCAGTATTTTATCAAGCTCAGGCGAAAATGGTCCTGCCTGTTTCATATTTCCACCTGCTTCGCACGAAATAATCATGTAGTTAAATGGGAATTGTGCGTTTGAATCATCGATAAAATATGTTTTATAGGTAGGTACACCATTACTTCTAGCTGCATCTGCAACGGCTTTTTCTGCCCAGAAATAGCCGTTCTTCAGACCGTTTGGGTGCATACGCATAATCACCTCCACTCCATCTTCAAGTGTCGCTTTTACCACACTATTAATACTTCCTGATTGGATGGGGGGGATGAGTTCAATTACTTTCTTTTTCATCCCATACTCAACCGCAGCTTTTGCGCTTGCTTCATCAAAAAAAGAATGGCGGGAAAGAAAAATTCGCTTTATTTGGAGTTCGCTTATTTTTCTATCGCTTTGCCAATAAAAGGAGTGTTGACGAGATGATATATCTATCACGTCTGTATTAACATCAAGCTGTTTGAGGTCTTCTTCCAGCTGTTTTACGTCAATAAACTTCATAATCCGCATTCCTGCTTTTTGGGCTCCTTCTAGAGGTTTGTCATTATCATCAATAAAGAGAATTTCTTCTGGTTGCACCTCAGTTTTTTGAATGGCAGTCTCATACATTTTTGGATGCGGCTTCGGTTCTCCCACATCTGCAGAGCAAACAATAGCGTCAAAATAAGAGTCAACATGATAGGTGTTTTTATAAAACTCCACCCACTCTTTTCCATTGTCGGTACAACCAACGAGCGTGTATCTATTTCTGAGGCGAATAATAAGATTTAACATTCCTGGAATTAAACTTTGATACTTTCTCCATAGTAGTTTTGCATGTTCAACATCCACATTTTTCACGCCCGACTCGGTAAGAAAGAGCTTCCAAAATTCATCCTCAGAGATTTTTCCTGTTCTCATAAGGGGCCACGCAGCATCCCAACCCTTTTTGAAGTCTTGCATGGTGACACCAAAGTAAGAAGTGAACTCTTTGTCTTTTTCCGGACAATAATAGTTCCAATCGTTGGTCACAACTACATTTCCAAAATCGAAAACAAGTGCCTTGATCATATATATTACAAAATAATAAATATAACGCCTGCAACTACGCCAATAACGGCAATAAACTTAACCCATGACATGTGTTCTTTATACAGAAGTGTAACAAATAAGGCAACGAAAGCATTTGAAGATGCATTTATTGCTCCCACATATCCCACGTTCGGGGCAATTACTTGAGCTACATGTTTAAAATAGTAAAATGATGTGCCGCTTATTCCAATTACAGCAAGAGTTTTCCAGTGAGATAGATTCAGTTTTGTTCTATTTTTTCCTCTCAAGAAATCAGTGAGCGTGATGATACTCATTAGTGTAAAGAGCCAAAAGATATAGACAATGAGGTTCGTTCCTTGTGATACAACATATTTCCCAATAAGGGTTCCTGTTCCAAATATAAAAAAGGGAATAAGAGAGAGAAGAAACCAATTAGATTTTGCTTTATGCTTTTTTTTAATATCGAGCGAAATTATTCCGGTAAAAAATATCGTCATCAGAATAGCACCAAACTTCCATAAGGGGAGGGGAGCATTAAAGAGAAAAATCGCTGCAATACTGGTGTAAATGGCATAACTTTTCTGAATAATAAGGCTATATCCTGCATTTGGTGCAGCTTGCATTGCCTTAAACGAAATAGTTCCTCCCATATACTCCAAAACAATTCCGTGAAACAGAATAATACCAATGATTTTAAGAGGAATAACGAAGGATATTCCACCAGCTATCATCATCAAAAAAAACACAAATGCAGGGAGAGGATAATTGATAAGCATATACTCCTTAACCGTTACCCCCTTATTTTGTCCAAGGCGGATAGTGAGATAGTATATGATTGATGAACAAAACATGATTAAGCTCGCGACTATCCAGTTCATAGGTATTTTTCACTTCTCGCCCACATGAAGTCAAAGAGGGAATTCATAAGTAATGTTACGTACGTATCTTTTATTGTGATGTCTATATAATTATTGTCTTTATCAAAGCTGATAATATGAGTAATATCTCCAGACATGCGCACTCCATACATTCCTTTCATTTCTTTTGGCATGAGATGTATTTCTTTCAAAAGCTTCTTATCTGTTTTCATGATAGGAGCAAATGTATTCACGTCCGCAAAGTCAACTATTTGGCGTATTGATACGCCAGAGGAAATTCTTCGCTTAGCAAATTCATTGACCCATTTCTCATGATTTTTATCCTTAAAGTAGGGGAATGAAAGGCGATAAAACTCTTTGATTAATTTATTTGATTTTTTTGCTGCCTCAAGATTTTGGTCCATGCCATTCCGTATTGCTTCAATTCCGGTTTCAACTTTAATAAAAGTGCTGCGGCGGGATTCATCCAGCTTTAATAGTTGGGTGATATAGCGATCAAGCTCCGACTCTTCCTGTTTAAAAGAAGACATTTTTTGGGCATGAAGCTCCTTTAATACTTCTGGCGACACTGCCGTATGGGTAGTTCCTCTTTTTTTTGGGGTGGTAATCAAAAGTCCCCGTGCAACAAGCGTTTCTACAGCACGATAGCAAGATGATTTATCCATTGAGATAAGGCGGGCGATTTCGGCCGATGTTTTTTCTTTATGTTTTAACAATGCAAGATAGACCGCGGATTCGTTTTCTGTAAGGCCTAAATTGGTGAGTGTTGTATTCATTATATTTAAAAGGAAATTTTCGTCTGGATTCCCGCCTGCGCGGGAATGACAAACATTAGTAGACTTGTATACTACTAGCATAAGTATATCAAATAAGCTCATATTGTCAATAGGAATTACATTAGTAGTAGGTGTTGCTACTAAGAGAGTATGGATGTCATTGCGAGCGCATTCGACAAGCTCAGCGCAAGCTGCGCGAAGCAATCTATTTATTGAGATTGCCACGTCTCCCGACTAAGTCGGGATCCTCGCAATGACACATACAGTCACTTCGCAAACTTTACAACTTTATAAACTTTAAGAACTTTATAACTATATTTATAGTATATTTAATACATGGATCCTCATCTTCAACCCACGCTCGTCAGCGCCAATGTTACCTCTCGCGGTTTGCTTTGGGCATATCTTTCACAGACGCAAAAAGATCTGATTGAAGAGGGACAATATCTTATGAATGAAGTGATCAAAGATCACGCCTATCGATTCAAAGACTATTCATTTCTCATTTTCCCCTTTGCCAAAGCATACGAAGGGTTTCTTAAGCAGCTTTTTAAGGATGTGGGATTTATGTCTCATCTTGATTACATTTCAGACCATCTGCGTCTTGGCAAACTCCTTTCTCCTCATCTTATTATGAAATTGGGAGATAAATCGCTGTATGAAAAAATTAGATTAAACGGTTCGCGCGAGTTGGCAGAAACAATTTGGAAAACATGGAAGTTGGGGAGAAATGAAATCTTTCACTACTTTCCTCACAACGTTCGAGCAGTGACATTTGATGAAGCGAATAGAACAGTGGGGAATTTGCTCGCCACAATGGAGATGTCGTATGAGGCACTCGGCAAAATGAAAGTGATGCATAAGTTGAAGGCTCTCAGTATTAACTAATTTTGTAGTGTGTCATTCTGAACGAAGTGAAGAATCTAGCGAGCGTAACGAGCGAAAAAAAGACGCTTCGCTAGATCCTTCAGCTAATCGCTTCAGGATGACGGGCTCCAATAATATAAGTCATGCACGGATTAACAACACCCCAAGTAACCCAACTTTTAGCTCAATATGGTGAAAATGTATTAGCAGAAGGCAAGAAAAAGACATTCTTTGGTAAATTTATTGAACAATTTAACAACTTTCTCACCCTTCTTCTTTTAGGTGCGGCCGGCCTCTCGCTTATTATAGGAGAGCCAGTGGATGGGGCGCTCATCATTGCCATCGTTATTTTAAATGCACTTTTTGGGATCTATCAAGAAGCAAAAGCAGAGGAATCAATCGCTGCATTAAAGAAAATGTCGGTTGCTAAAGTGCGCGTTTTACGAGACGGAATGGAACAAGAAATCGCTAGCAACTTTCTTGTCCCGGGAGATATTTGTATCGTTGAAGAGGGGGTAAAGATTACAGCAGATGGAGTATTAATCGAAAGCAGAAATATCGAACTCAATGAATCCGCTCTCACCGGAGAGTCCCTCCCCGTACCCAAACAAAAAAATGATGAGGTATTTTCCGGCACTATCGTATCAAAAGGAAGAGGGATAATACAGATTACCAAAACAGCGATGCAGACGAAGTTTGGAGATATTGCTCGTAAGCTGAGTACGATTGAGGATGTAGAGACGCCGTTGCAGATAAAGCTTAAAGAACTGACGAGAGTTATTGGAATAGTGGGGATTGTATCTGCTATTGTTGTCTTTGTTATTTCTATTCTCAGAGGAGACGCCTATTTTCCCACATTTCTTCTCGCTATATCTCTTGCTGTAGCAGTAGTGCCTGAGGGATTGCCCGCTGTGATGACTATCACTCTTGCGATAGGAGTAAATGAAATGAGTAAAAAAAAGTCAATAGTGCGTAAGCTATCAGCTATTGAAGCGTTGGGAAGCATTACGCTCATTGCAACCGATAAAACCGGAACGCTGACGACGAATAAGATGAAGGTGAAGGAAATATACGTTGACAGTATGTCAGTTGAAATCGGTAATCAGTTGAAATCAGTTAATGCAAATCAAACTGAAAAACTGATTTTAACCGATTTTAACCGATCTCAGCCTTCAGCCTTTTTTCACATACTCTCAAACGGGGTGCTCTGTTCCACAGCGTCGCTTGTCTATAAGCATGATCATAATACACATGATGTACTGGGAGATCCCACAGAGGGGGCGCTTCTGTATATGGCTCAAGAGTTGGGATTAAACATCGAAGAAGAACGGAAACAACATCCTATTATCGAAGAGCAGGCGTTTGATAGCGTGACGAAGAGGATGAGTGTGCTTGTAGGGGCAGAGCGCGCTCTGCCCCTACAGCAGTCCGCACAACATATTTTATACACCAAGGGGGCGCCAGAAAGTATTCTTGAAATTTGTACTTCTATTCAAAAAGGCACAAAAGTGCACGATTTAACATCTGAAGAACGAAAGAAGATTGAATCTCAAATGGACATATGGGCACGCAAAGGCCTCCGCGTCCTCGCATTCAGCTATCAGTTAAAATCAGTCGTCAGTAATCAGTCTGAACCAAGGAAAACTGATTTCAACCGATTTCAACTGATTTCAACGGATAGCATTTTTTTAGGTATGGTCGCTATTCATGATGCTCCTCGACCTGAGGTGAAAGAGGCCGTAAAACGCGCGCAGGCGGCTGGCATTCGAGTTGTAATGATAACAGGAGACAACGAGCTCACTGCGGAGGCAATAGGGGTTGCGACGGGAATTACGAAGGAGGGAGACGACATCATCACCGGCAAGCAGCTGGAGGAATATTCCGACGAAGAGCTCATGCGGCTCCTTCCTCACACCTCCATCTTCGCGCGCACCACTCCTTTTCATAAGCATAGAATTGTGCAACTGTATCAAAAACTGGGAGAAGTAGTGGCGGTAACGGGGGATGGGGTGAATGATGCTATCGCTCTTAAACAAGCAAACGTAGGGATTGCAATGGGGCTCGTAGGCACAGATGTAGCGCGAGAAACTGCAGATATGGTAATCACTGACGATAACTTTGCCTCAATCGTCACGGCTGTTGAGGAGGGGAGAAATATCATAAAAAACCTCAAAAACGCCATTCAATATCTTCTCGCCTGCAACATTTCTGAGGCTATCACCCTCATTGGAGGAATGCTTCTTGGGTTTAGTCATATTTTGTTCCCCATTCAGCTTCTCTACATCAATTTGGTTACGGACGGCGTACCTGCACTTTCTCTCGCTTTTTCCCCACGCGCGCCTCATCTGATGGGAGAAAAGCCTCAAAAAGAGATGGAGCTTTTGCAAAGTAAAGAAAAACTCTATATTTTGCTCGTTGGGATACTTACCAGCATAATAACACTCTTTTCTTACTGGTATTTCTTAGGAACCTCCATTGGCATTGCCCGTGCAGCTGTGTTTTCCGTGCTTACCCTCATTCAGTCATTTATTTATGTAGATTTGTGGTTGAGCCATCAGCCTCTGCATACGCACTATAAAACACTCCTTTCACCCATGTTTTTTGCTGCATTTCTATTTCCCTTTTTTACCCAACTCATCATTGTGCGCATTCCGGCAGTTGCGAAAGTATTTAGCATTGCTCCCGCTTCATTTACCCAATTTGGGATATTTATCCTTCTCAGCGCCCTCGTACTCGTGGGGATAAAGGGAGTGAAGAAGATAATACAAATATAAAGCCCCCTTAAACAAAAAGCTTGAAAAATTATTATAGGCATGATATAATCTTCGTCTGTGAAAATTGAAGTACCAAAATTCTCGTCTCCTGATTTAAATAGTCCCCGTATTGGAGGAAAAGGCATTTACCCTCCTTTCGAACTCGCACGTTCATCTCTGGGAGATCTTACCCAAACTAAAAATATTTTTGATTTATTAGAAAATTCATCAGCAAAACTTACCAGAAGAGGACCTCTCGGAGGACTTCCTCTTAATCATCAACTAAAAAAATTATTAGATATTTCGCAGTTTACTTTTCCTTCAGCGACTGAATCATACTCAAGTCCATTGATTCGAATTTTCAAGCTTCAAAATAGAGTAGATGGAACAGAAAATGCAAATTCAGTGCTCGATGGTTTAAATCAAAAAACATATCTTGAAGTAACACGTCAAGATCGCATACAACATCTTGGCTCAAACATTCAATCTCGAGTTGCCTTACTCCTTCTCCTCATGAAGGGAAATGTACTACGAATGAATGGAATCGATACACGACCATATATTCAAGAACAAATAAGAGAAATATATTATTTAGTCGAAGAAGCAAATACCTATACTCCAGACGCTACACAAAAAGCAGGGCTTCTTCAATCGGTTGGAGCAAGCCTTTCTGAATTTCTCGTTGAGGGAGGATTGAAAAGACTTGAGAGCACATTTCCTGGTATTGAAGGAATCATTGTGAAAGGAAAACAGCAAGGAGAACAGCAAGGAGAACAAGAGAACGAGGATATGACTCTAGGAAATGATACACGTCAGCTTGTTTTAAGTATTATGCTTCATACCCTTACCCAATCTTCATTAGCACGTGATTTAGTAATCAAAGTGCCCAATAAAGATAGCACTGTTTTAAATCCCTATCAGACATGGCTTCTTGAAACAACTGGAAAATTGGACCCAAAACTAGTACTTACATGGCTTACCAGTCCCGGGTCGGATATATTTGAACAAAATAGAGGAAAAGCAGCAAAGCCATACCCCCTAGCAGGAGGAGGCTTCTCTATAACTAAGAATGATATAGTAAAAGACCATCTACGAGGCATTCCGGATATCGCTTTACGAATGTTTGCATCAAGCAGAACAGATCTGTTGGGTTCCATTTATAGTGCTCTTGATTCGCTCCCTCGCAGAGCACGTGATGCAAAGAATCCAGAGGATGTGCTTACCAGCATTATTGGGCCTCTTTGGTTTTTGTCTCCACGAAGCTTTTCTCGCTATGCAGTAGCTTTAAAAACGAACAGCGTAGGAAGATATAACTCTGAACTAACTAAGTCTAATAAAGCAAAGAGTAGTGAAGCTTCCTATGATTTTGGCTCTTCAATCGCCGATGTTCATCTTGGAAATAAACACTCTCAACTTGCTGCGTTTGCCCCAGTGGCATTCGATCAAACATTTTTCAATTTAGGTGGAAGAAAATTTGATCTATCGGGACTTCTATCAACAGAGAAGGATAGAGGGAACAAAGGAGCGACACTTTCCTCCATGATGATGGATAATCAGAGCAATCTATCTCCATTGGAAAAGAAACATTACACCAATATTATTTTAGGTGAATTAATTCCTACGCTTGAAACGCTCTTAGAAAAAGGATCAACGCGTGCATTGGGGCTCTCCTATATTTTGGCAGACGCTTTGGTGGTGCTAGGAGAGAGCGACGTCTTAAAAGTAGAAAAAACACAAGCACAAAAAGAATTAATAAAAGTATTAACTCAAGCATATTTTGCCACGGAAAATCAAACAGTGCGAGGTGCGCTTTCGGCCCCACTTCAAATTGCACTCGTTCAGTTTGAAGGAGGAGCGACAGAGCTTAAACAGCAAGCAGTAGACCTTATCACGAAGGATGGGGGGAGATGGGTAGTGGCAAAATCTTTTATATTTGATGCACTCTTTCTTGATGGAGATTTCTGGAAGCCGCACTCAGATCTTACTGAATTAAAGAAAAAACAAGGGTCTAAGGGGATTGAAGAGGCTTATAATCTTACCGACTGGATGTTAGACAACTGGGGTGCTATTCGTACAGTAAATGCAGTGAGTAAAGAAGAACCCAATTCTTGTGTAATAGACACAACTAAGAAGGAGAGATATATGATGACAGACATATTTGATTTTGTTATTGCAGCAGGAGGAGACAGCACAAAAAAAATAGTTCATAAAGCATACTCCCTCATGACAAAGCCGCTTGAATCACAAAAAAAACAGACAAATACCTTGGTTAAAAAATACAATACAAAACAACAAAGCCTTTTAGGGAAATATAGAGAGGCAACTACCGGAATCTCCCAACCTCAGGACGCCTCCATATTAGGCAAGCAACTTCGTCAAGCAGAAGATATCGTCACACATATAATTAAAGCATCTTTACCGTCTGGGCAAACTATTATACTTCCTTCAATCGAGCACGGCGGAGGGCAGGCTGCCGGCCATATTTTAGCATCCCAAGTGGATACCAATCTTGCTATTGGTAGAGTTACGGGTCTTTCAGCTCAAATAGCTTCTCCACAAGTTGAAATACAAGCTACTCAGTCTAACGAAATATTAAGAACAATCCTTATGCAGCTAACTGATGAAATTAATTCAACTACAAAATCATTGAGCGAAGCACAAAAGTATCTATCAAGCATTGAAAAGCAATTTTATGAGTATAATTTACGATTTGTGGCAGTATTTCCTCCACTTGCACAGTATCTTGATGATAAAGACGCGTAAAATATAGACATCATACTACAGTATAAGGTATCAAAAATATACAAATTTCACTCTATTGGGGGGAAAAAAGTTGAACAATCGCCTCTGCATCGATCTCTTCATATCTCATTAATTCCTCAGGAGTGCCGGAACGGGGCTCTTTGCGGACACAGAGATGGGTAAAGTCAGTCTTAAAGTCTGAAAGTCTTAATGTCGAAAGTGCAGAAAGAACGGCTTCGCCGATGCCGCCAGCCTCATAATGATCTTCCACAACAATGATTTGTTTTGTGTTTTTGGCTAATTCCTGAATTGTTTTTGAGTCAAGGGGTTTTACAGAATACAAATCTACAACGGTCGTATAAATTTTCTTCTCTTCGAGTATTTTTTGTGCCTTCAATGCTTCATGGAGAGTGATTCCAGCACTGATAATGAGAGCATCGCAAGGTATATTATCGACTGGATTCCCGCCTCCGCGGGAATGACACATATGAATTTTACATCCCCCCACAGGGAACTCTTCTTTTTCAGAATAGAGAATGGGGGTTTTTTCGCGTGTGGTCCGAAGATAGTTGATTCCGGGGCGAGAAGCCATCTCGTGTACCAATTTATATGTGGATACTGCGTCGGACGGATATAATACAGTACTTTCTCTGAGGCTTCGCATCATCGCAATATCCTCTAGCGCCATTTGAGAAGCACCGTCTACTCCTATGGAGCAGCCGGCGTGGGAACCGACGATATTTATAGTAGGTTGTAGGTTGTAGATTGTAGGGGGTAGGGAAGACAGAGAATATTGTGCCATGCGGATTTGGTCAAAGGCACGAGATAAAAATGCGGCAAAGCTTGAGGCAAAGGGGATGAATCCCACTTTTGATAAGCCAAGGGCTATCCCGACCATATTTTGCTCTGCGATAAAGCATTCAATAAACTGATCTGGCGTTTCTTTTTTGACAAATTCAGCATAGGTGGAGTTTGATGTTTCCGCGTCAAGCGCGATAATATTCTTATTTTGTTTTGCTAAGTCTGCAAGAGCATATCCATAAGCTTCTCTGGTTGAAACCGGTTGAGACCGGTTGAAATCAGTTGAAATCAGTTCTTCAGTTTTACTAGTCTTGACTGGTCTTTGCTGGTCTAAGCTGATTGTATCTGACTTTTCAATTATTCCCTTAATCGAAAAGTCTACCTCTCCAATATCTTTGAGTGCCTGTTCAAGTTGAGCTTTTGGAATGGCCTTTCCATGCCAATTATCTTTATCCTCCATAAATGATACGCCTGCTCCTTTTTTCGTTCGAGCAATCATACATGTAGGTTGTGGGTTGTAGGGGGTAGGTGGTAAGTGGGAAAATGCTTGATGGACCTGTTCGAGGTCATTTCCATTTTCAATTATCACCGCTTTCCATCCAAATGATTCTACCCGCTTCTTATATGTTTCTATGTCCCATCCAAGTTGCGTTTCTCCTCGTTGGCCCAAACGATTTACATCTAAAAGAGCAATAAGATTATCCAATTTATAGTGCCCTGCAATCTGCAGAGCTTCATAATTTTGTCCCTCTGCAAACTCAGAGTCGCCGAGAAGAACGAATACGCGAGGAGGGGGTAGGGGGTAGGGG
>Ga0194063_10000482_pt1 | contig 29010 bp, 21 predicted proteins | sample SepL3720m_MetaG_FD_155459 | JGI IMG/M metagenome (GOLD analysis project Ga0194063, IMG submission 155459) | Anoxic zone freshwater microbial communities from boreal shield lake in IISD Experimental Lakes Area, Ontario, Canada - Sep2016-L373-20m | ecosystem: Environmental > Aquatic > Freshwater...
ACAGAAGAAAATTGATGTGATAATCCAAGTGTAAAGTTTCCAAAATGAGGCAATGAGAGAGTACCAACTAGATACTAAATTCTCATTGAAATGTGTCCCAAAAACCGTACATGCCTCAATCCCGGATTTCAGAAAAAGCAAGAAGTATAGTGAGCAAATTGTCAGAATCTAAGGAGGACAAAATGAAAAAATCAAATTCCTATCTAGCCTTACATTCGCCCGTTGGCGCAGCTGCCTCTTTTGCGATTGGCATGTCGAGTCGCGGCGGTGGATTTATGCATCGAGATGCGTTCGCCCCAACGCAAGAGTTATATATCGGTACGTTCTGTGAAGACACGTTGAACATGCTCCCATTCTTTTCGAAGGCGACAAATGATTACCGAGAATCGTTCGTGAAAAGCGATAACTCCCCAAACCCACTCAAGATTACTTACTATACCGAACAACAAATCGACAGAACATACGGCCCTACCACTGACAGTTTTGATGCTAAAAACGGGACGACCAATCTCAAATATGAACTGTTTAGCCCCGCTAAATCCGTCCCCGATCCAGAGAACGAATTTAATCACGAGAATATGAAGCATGCCGTGTGTCCGTCGATTTTGACGAAATTGACTGTGGATAACTCGAATAACTCAAAACCCGCGAAGGGCTTTTTTGGAATAGGCAACTTGAAAGGTTTAGCATTCCCAAAAGAGATACACGGCGTAGTTAGTATCGACGGCTACGGCTTCGCTGCGAAAGATCAGTTTGGACTATCGATTGAAACCGTTGCTGATTTTGACCCCGTCGGTGTTTTCGGTCGTGAAATACCCGTACGGCTAGGGATTGCACCGATGGGAATGCTGGTTTTTGATGTCCCGGCAGGTGCATCTGTTTCAGTGGAAATTGTACTCGCTTGGTATCAACAAGGTCCTGTCACTCACGGGGCAACGAACTGTAAATTCTACTATACACACTTTTTCAACAACATCCTGGACGTTTTTACATACACGTTTGAGAACACAGACAAACTTTCTCAAGAATCGAAAACATTCGACGCATTGCTTGCTCTATCACCCATAAACGACGCCAGGAAGTTCCTCGTGAGTCATGCCATTCACTCCTATTATGCCAGCACCATGCTATTCGATTCCGAAAACGCAACCCTCTCTAGAAACAGTCAACCTCGTTGGTGTGTGAACGAAGGCAGTTTCATGATGATGAACACTTTTGACTTAGCTATTGACCATGCATTTTTTGAATTGTCCCGGAATCCTTGGGTCGTAAAGAACGTTTTGGACATTTATACCCGCGAGTATTCCTATTTTGATAACCTTGGTCTTTCCTTCACGCACGACCATGGCAGCCATTTCACCTATTCCCCACACGGTTATTCGGCTTATGAAATTTCCAATCAAGACGGTTGTTTTTCATACATGACACAAGAACAACTCTGTAACTGGATTTTAATCGCGGGTTTGTATGTTGAAAAGACGAAAGATATTGATTGGCTACAGAAAAACCAAGACCTCTTGAAAGACTCTATAACTTCCTTACTCAACCGGGATGCATCTGATGATGTCCATTTAGACGGCATCATGGATTTAGATTCCAGCCGTTGCGGGGTATCCTCCGAAATTACTACCTATGACTCGTTAGATCATAGCCTTGGTCAAGCCACGCGAAATCTCTACGTTGGCACGAAGTGTTGGGCATCCTATATCACATTATCTCATCTTTTTAAACAACTTTCCGAAGATGGGTCCTCTACATTTTCAGATATTATCAATACATGTGACGCTCAAGCGCAACGTTCTGCGCAAACGATAACATCATATTACGATGATGAACTCGGGATAATCCCTGCGATCCTAGACGGCAATGACAAGTCCGCAATAATTCCTGCGATTGAAGCCTTGATTTACCCATATTTTTCTGGCTGCCAAAGCATTCTCGCATTGGACGGGGAATTTGCAGCCTTTCTAGAAAAGCTTAAAGTTCACACGCTCAACATACTACAACCTGGGGTTTGCCTGTTTGACGATGGGGGTTGGAAACTTTCTTCTAATAATGAAAATTCATGGATTAGCAAAATTTTCTTGTGTCAATTTGCGGCCCATGAAATTCTGGGAATACCCGAACATATCGAGGCCGACAACGCCCACATGGACTGGTGGATTAATGGTTGCACCGACTGTCCCGCTATCGATCAAATTTTTAGTGGAAAGGTAAGTGAACACGGGTTCCATTACCCTCGCGGTGTTTCCTCCTATATCTGGCTTTTTAAAGGGTAATTAGGGAATATATACGCATGAAAGAAAATCGAGGAGTGGCTGGACAGCTCTAGTTAAAAGGTGTAGGTTGCTGTAACGGCAAAAGAGAGGATGACGATACACTAGTCTCGGAAATAAAAAATAATTTCCCACTATGCGGGGAGAGTGTTACACACAAACTGCTTAAATTTTCTATGGGGGTTATGTTCTGCTCATTCCATTCATAAACGAAGAAATTTGCAGCGTTTGAATCAATTAATACATTTAAATCCAAGCAAAAAGCCATACATGCATCATCGATGTTGATAACATAAATCCCCCAGCCGTTTTGATATTGGCGAATTAGGCAGTTTTTTAATCCAGGCTTATCCCAATTTAGGACACTTGCCTTACCGTGGTATTGCGAGGGAGAAAGGAACCGCCATAAATCAAGGCGTTCTGAACTGACTCTGTGTAAAGGATCAGAGGTGCAAACAATTCCGCCTAAGAGGGCATTCCAAATTGCTACTAATTTAGTTTCGTCTTCATTAAACTTAGTGACAACATCCCTGACATAAATTACATCCGGGTCGTTTTGCCATAATATATTATTAAAATATTGGTCGGCCGTGCTCTCGGTTATATGGTGTCTTGCCGCTTCATGGCTCCAAATACAAGTCAAGTCGTTTGCAATGCGCATCCCATCAGCAAGGCCAATAAATGGTTGAAAAGGTGATATACATGCAAGCCAAAAACTTTCTTCTCCAATTTCAGAACGAATCATTTCAATTACATCTGAGAAATAGCGAGCCGATGTTTTGCCAGGCGTAAAACGTTTGCAAGTCGTTGAATCCCTATAACCCCAATCCATAAAGTCCGTTTTATAAAGTGTTGCGCCCCAACTTCTCATTGCCTTAAATACCTGCCTCAAGTATTCAAATGCATCAGGATGGCTTGAGTCCAAAATATAAGTCTCCTCGTCACAATGAGCTGAATTTTGAGCGCCACCATCAACACAAGTCCATTCTATGATTGTGTTTCCATCTAGTCCTTTCAGCAACCAATCTCGATGCTCCTTCGCAATTTGACTTCTGGATCCCACCATAAATGGCGCAACCCAAACTCCAGCATTGTACCCAGTAGCAATTATCTTTTCAAAACCACTTTTTAAAGTATTTGGCCAGTCGTTGGTTGGAAGTAGCCAATCGCCTGGAGCTGGACAATAACCATCATCAATTTGAATTGCCTGCAAGGGGATTTTCGGCTGAATTGTATCAAAGCCAGAAAGCAATTCGACCAAATCATTTTCACTAAAATAGCAACCCTTGTGGTACCAAGAACAATAATGATAACTGGTTTTTTTAAGATTGGTAATTCCGTTTTTGACTGCCTGTAATCTTGCGAAATCTTCAAACACCTCAAATGGCTTGTTTCCTGACATAAAATTTATTGTTGGCAGTAGAAGTTTGCCATTTAACTGAATGTTCTCCGTAGCAAAACCGATTTCTAAGAATAGGGTATTTTTGTTTTTGATATTATTGACTAAACCATTTCCGTGTGTACGTGAGTAGATTGTGTTTCTATTTAAAAAGTCGCGATGTTCAGTTGCCCCGAATACAAGTGTATTGTTTTCATCGTCAACAAATCCAGTCGTCAAGTAGCTCTCGTGACTGCCAGACTCATTATTTTCATTAATATCAATAAAGCCACTAGGGCCACCGAAACCAAATCCTTGCTTAAAAAATCGATTGGCGCCTTGGACGGTAAGTCCGGCAAGGGGGTAGAACATTCTCGGCAAGAGGCAGTTTCCTAAAAGCGTCGTTTCTAAAGAACACATTCCGTCACGTTCTCGCGTCACGAGTTCGATTTTTAATTCGTCTAACTCATATCTGATAACAGTTTCGTTTTGCCCGTGTTGTACATGAACGTTTGTGGGCTTGACTTGGTTGTAGTCAAAAGCTGGGAAGCCCCCTTCGAAAATAACGTTGCCGTGGCTGATTGCTACACTGCCGTTGTTCAAAACATTCCATTTCACAATTATCACTCCAATCCGCAATATTTTATCATATTCAAAGATAATTATTCCACTTCAAAGCTTGAGTCGCAACATTTGTACCCCTGATTTAATTTCTACCTTCCCACGACAAATCGATTGACAATAACCCTTGTGATTGAAGGTATTGAGTATGCCACAAAAGATAATTGTAAAGCTTTTGTTGATAACCTTTATGGGATATTTGCGGAAAAATCGATTTAGCATTTGAATGAAAAATCTAATATTATTGACTTGTAGTGAAATTTAAGCTAATATATAAGTACAGAAAACTGTACGAAAGGGGATGGAATTATGGTAGCGGTCAATTATACAACTTTAAGAGAAAACATGAAGACTTATATGGATCAAGTAACTGATAATTATGAAACGATGATTATTACTCGAAAAGACAATAAAAACTTAGTCATGTTGTCTGAAGAAACATATAATAACATGATGGAAAATATTCATGTTATGGGAAACAAAGCAAATTACGACTGGTTGATGGAGTCAAAAGCACAGTTGGAAGAAGGCGAGGTTTCTTCACGAAAACTTATTGAGGTAGATACGGATGAATAAAATCTTTACCGTAAATGGTTGGGATGATTATGTATATTGGCAGACCGAAAATAAAAAGACTTTAAATAAAATTAACCAGCTGATTGAAGATATTTCGCGAAACGGAAATGTTGGAATAGGTAAGCCGGAGCCTTTGAGCGGAAATTTAGCAGGATTCTGGAGTAGAAGAATTAACGATAAGGATAGGATTATATATAAAATCGATGATGAAAATGTTTATATTTTAGCATGCAGATATCATTATGAAAAATAAGGAGTGAAAACCAATGAACGAATCAAAAAACTTTAAAATCCTCAATACTTTAGGTCTTTCCTGATAATGTCACTAGTTCTACTTTACCTTCTGGGAGTCTATACTAGTCTATTTATTAAAATTCCAAGCGAGGTAAGTGGGTGGCATATTCTTCAGGACTTTATTCGGAATCAAGAAAGCTGGCGAGATCTATGAATCATAACTTGATTAAGTAGTTCAAATGTTCGCGTAGTTGTTCCCTCGGATCAAATTCGAGTTCAAAATCCTTTTTCATATCTGAAACATCCCAAAGTACTCGGTCATCGGCGAGGTACGAATTCTGCATAATTATTTCACTATTAGAAGCGGTCATTTTTATCGCTTCCATAGCAATCTCCTTCCATGTCACAAAGCTCTTTGAAAGCCCTTGGTATGTAGTTCTATTTACATCACTTTCTAAAATCGCAACATACAACTTGGCAAGATCTGGTGCCGAAATAAATTGAGTTCCATCGTTTTCTGTAATGTAGATTGGCTTATGCGCTTGGGCCGCTTTTACAATATTAAAAAACCTTGTATCCCCTTCAGTAAAAGCACCTTCGATAACGGGATTGCCAAACACGTAACCAGGACGAATTATATTAATCCTCATGTCCGATTGGTAAGATTGAGCGATAAGGAAATTTTCACTTGCAGCTTTTGTGGCACCGTAAAAGGTTGAAGGACGTTGTTTCGTCTGTGAAGTAATGAGTGAGAAATTCACATCTCCCTTAACGCTATTGCTCGAGTAAGAACTGTCGTTTGCAGCTGTAGATGAAGTGTAAATGAAATGTTTTACTTTTGCATTCCTTGCATAATCAGAGAGTTGAACGGTTGGAAGGGTATCATTAATCAACATCTCGCTTCCGGAAGAATCATTATAATTCAAAGCAATATGAACGCAGGCATCATGACCACATATTAGTCTTTCAATTAGTTTTGCGTCTGTAATGTCTCCCTCCACAATTTCTATGTTCGATATTTCTGCAAACTTTGGAACCTTATTTGGATTTCTAGCTAACATAGTTATTCTATGTCCTTGTTCAAGAAAAGCCATCGAGACGTGAGAGCCAATAAATCCGGTTCCACCTGTAATGAAAATGTTCAAAAAAACAACCTCCCTAAATTTAATATTTTAAGTATACTACATGATACTTTTTTTTTAAGTAATAGTGAAGCATTGAAGAGGGTAAGTATTCACCCTCTCTGGAGCTCGCTTTCCGAATAGCCGACGCGTTTGGGGTAAAACTCCGGGAGGTATTCGATTATGAAAAAAAGCACTTGACAAAAGCGATGCAAAACCATACGCTTGAAAAATCATCAAAAATGAAAGCAGGAAAATAAATGACAAGCAAAAAGAAAGTGTTATTTGAATTATTTACGGTATTTGCAAAGATTGGCACATTTGCGTTTGGAGGCGGATATGTGATGGTGCCAATGATCCAAAAGGAAGTTTCTGAAAACCGCGATTGGGTTCAAAAGGACAAAATCGGTGAGGTGATTTCGATTTCCTCATCTATGCCTGGCGCAATCGCGATGAATACATCCGTCTACGTAGGGTATATTGTTGCGGGGTACCCGGGTGCATTTGTTGCCTTAGCTGGATGCATATTACCAGCCATATTTTTGATGCTTGGATTTGTTATTTTTTTGGCAGGCTTTCAAGATGCTCCAATTATGAAAGCTGCATTAAAGGGAATTGTTCCTGTAGTGAGCGGTTTGATGATCGTTGCAATGGTGAAATTATATAAAAGTAATGTGAAGGATATTGGAACATTGATTTTTTGCATTATTTCCGTTGTTTTAGGAGTGATTTTCACGATTTTATCTATCAATGTCATTTATATTTTGCTGGGGTGTGCGCTTGCAGGTGTATTGACTCTTACATCGTCATTATCTCAATTTGCTCTTACGAAATTGAAGGAGAAAAAATAAAATGGACCTTCTTTTGAATCTGTTATTAATGTTCATTAAAATTGGAACCTTTGCATTTGGCGGTGGATATGCCGTCATGTCTTTGATATTTGAAGAAAATCATTACAATAATTTTGTGCAGCCGGACCAAGTTAATAGTATCATAGCTTTGGCACAGAGTTTACCAGGTCCTTTTGCAATAAATTCTGCAATTGGATATGGCTATCATGCGGCCGGGTTATTAGGAGTACTTTTTTGCCTAATCGGTATTTTGATTCCATGTCTGACAATCATGTTACTTGTTATTCGCTTTGTTGATCTCTTTAAAAACAACAAATATATTAAAGGAGTCATTTATGGGATAACCCCGGCAGTTATAGGCGTAATTGGCGCTGCCGCATTTAAACTTATTACGATCAATGCTTTGTACTTAAACGTTTATCAGATCTTATTGGTTGCAATTTCTTTTGTGTTATTCTTGAAAACGAAGATTCACCCTATATTTTTAATACTATTAGGTGGGGTATTAGGGATACTTTTGTTTCGAACATCTTAGTTTTTGGTTAGGATTTCTACCCTTTCTAAGCGCTACCATTTTTCTCAAAGCATGTTTTATACATAATCCTGAATTTTCTTGCAAAATGCCTTTGGAGAAAGTCCCATTTGAGTTTTAAACAACTTTGAAAAATGCGCAGGATCATGAAACCCAAGCTGATAGGCGATCTCCTTCGAAGAAAGTCCTAAAGCAAGTTGATTGCACGCGTAATTCATGCAATGTTTCGTTATATATTTGTTAGGTGATACACCGAAATAATGAATAAATTCTTTTCTCAGTAATGAATAGCTCACGTTATATTCTCGACATAAATCAGCAACACTCATTGAAATGGAAGGATGAGTGCGGATTGTTGTTGCGACTGAATCTATCCAGGATGGTTTATTGACTTCCTTACATCTTATTATACAGTCCTCGATAATCTGGAATACACCTACTAGTTTAGGGATTAATTCTTTGCAATCGTTCAAAACAATCGTTTGAGTCATTTCTTCAAAAAGTTTAAGAATGCCTTGTGTATCTAATATTTTAATGATAGGCATTAAGTTTTTAAATATTAATGGATCTAAAACCTCACGCACATAAGAACCGTTAAATTTAATATAAAACTGAATGAGCTGGTCATCAGTATTTGGGGTATAAATATGCCAAGTAAATGGGGGGATAATTATTAAATCTCCAGCACTTAACTCTTGAACACTGTTTTTAAGTGTAAGTATTTTCCCGGTTCCTTTTTCAATAAACACCATCATATATGAGGAGTAATGCCAAGAAGACTCATAAATATCCCTTTGATATACATCGCAACCGTATCCAATTTCATAAATTTCAAGACCCACATACTCAATGGGTGGATTAAATTCATAACTTGCAATATTTCGCTCAAGTTTGTAAGTGCACAAACTCAAATAATTCACCTACCTTTAATTGAATGACTTTTGAATATCCACTTAAATTATATTGAATTTTTTCAAAAAAGTATATATATCTAACTATTTAAAATGTACTACAAAATGTACAATAATCAAATCAATCCATACATTTAATATAACTAGAAAACAAAATATAATATTACTAGAAGGATATTTGCTTTCTTAATTTAAGGGGGGTCTATAATGAAAGGATTTTCAGGGATTTTTGTTTTAGTTTTTTTAATTGTTACTCTGTTTGGTTCATATGCAACTGAGGTACAAGCCACCTCAACATTATTGGCTTATGAGGGTTTTGAATATGCCACTGGACCGCTCGCAAAAGCGCCAGTTGTGACTAATTATACTTCCAATGCTGGTGGATTTGGATGGAATCAAGGGTTTAGAATTCAAGGAGCAACAGACACCAATTTGCTACCAGAATATAAGATTCAAAACAGTAGCATGCTGACTTATGGTAACTTAATGACTTCAGGGAATTATTTAACTGGGGCTCAACTTTGGCAACCTGATATTGCAAGAGAATTTGATCGAACATCAGCAGCAATTACCCCGTATCTAGCACCAACTAACACCTTTGATGGTAGCCAAGTGAATATTGGGAAAGTCGGAACCGAACTTTGGCTCAGTTTTCTTATTCGGATTAATACAACCGGTCTTGAAGCAGGTGCCGAACGAAATTGTTTTGCCGGCACAACGACAAATAAAAGTTCTAATTATTATCAAACAGAGCCTTCAAACTGTGTTGTCGGTGCAGGAAGAGTATCTAATCAAACGGTAGGTGCAGACGATATAAAAAAATGGGCTTTAATGGTGAAGTTACCTGGGCAAACTTTTGATACATGCGCAATTGCTAGAACCAATTTTGATATTGTCACCGGAAGTAATAATCTGGTGGTTTTGAAATACGAATTTCTATCATCAACCACATCAAAAGTCAGTATGTTTGTTAATCCAACTTTGGGTTCAACCCCCTCCAATCCAGATGCGTTGCTCAATATATCTAATGCCGATTCAATGAAACTGGTTCAGTTTAATCGATTTGGCGTCAGAGCTGGCTGGAATGGAACATCTGCAAATAAAGGTTCATTTGATGAGGTACGATTAGGAACTGATTTTGGTGCTGTTACACCGTTAAATTCATCTTCTACAGCGACTCCGACCGCGACTCCGACCGCAACTCCGACCGCAACTCCGTCATCAAGCTCAAGTCCGACGGCTACGCCAACATCCACGCCTACCCCAACACTCACGCCAACTTCAACACTTACTCCAACTCCAACTCCAACTCCAACTCCAACTCCAACTCCAATAACTTCAACGACGCCGACGCCAGATCCTAATGCAAATTTAATAACTGGTGGTGGCTTCGAAAATGATTTTTTTGACTGGTGGCCTGATTCACTCGGTGTAATTGAAACAACAGAGGTAAATTCTGGCGTAAAATCAATGAAATATGTATCAACAGGTGGATGGTCAAATTTCAGTCACTCAAGCACTGCTTTAACTACTAATACTTTATACAAACTAACATATTATGCAAAAGGCGCTGCGGGAATTCGGGTTGGCGTAGTTGATGCAGGATGGGGTTCTCTTGCAAATTCATTTACAACTTCAAAATCAAGTTGGACGAAATACGAAATTGTATTTGATTCAGGTTCTAACACTACTTGTTATTTAGTAATTTCCTCATGGGGAGCTGTTGGCATCGCATATTTTGATGATTTTTCATTGCAACTCGCAGGAGCTACCCCGACTCCAACACCAACTTCAACACCAACACCACCGCCTACACCAACGCCAACACTAACGCCAACACCAACAGCAACCCCAACTCCTACGCCAACACCAACACCATCCCCGACACCAAATGTGTTATTAAGTTATGAAGGGTTCAACTATGGAGACAGAACTCTATATGATCCAATAAGTAATGCGAACTATGGTGGCGGAGATGGTTGGGCTACAGATTGGAGCACAGGCGGAACGATAGCTTCACCAAAAGCCGGGTATAAAATTTCTCATGCCAATCCGTTAAGTTACACTAATTTAGAATCATCTGGTGGGTATTTGTTAGGTGGATCCGATTATGTCTCCGTTTCAAGATCGTTTTTAACTAATCGTAGCACGAATGATCCTATTCAAGGTTATTTATACAACGGAAAAATTGGAAAGCCAGGAACAGAGATATGGCTAAGTTCCTTGTTAAGAATTGATTCTTTATCATATTTAATATGGAGAAATCGTGGTTTTGGGACAACCCCATCTTGGTTCAACATGGGGTCTGGTGGACCGACAGGGAACACTGCCGTCGGTGCTCTTGGTTTGATTTCAGGAGAAGGCGCCAACACTCCTACAAACACTTGGACTATTATTTCAGGATCCAACATTGCTCGTTCCAACGTGCTGATTGACATTGATAAAGCGAATTTGGTCGTATTGAAATATGAATTTTTGACGGATACCACTTCGAGAGTCAGTCTCTATTTAAATCCAACTGTGGGGGTTAAACCTACGCAACCAATTGCTACATTAGATATCCCTTATTCAATTGCGTTTTCTAACTTTGCATATATTCCAGGGCAAGTTTCTAGTGAAGGTGGCATAAGTGATATTCGTTTAGGAACGACATACAGTGCTGTTACACCTGTCAAAACACTTACAAGACCTATTTCTCCAACTTTTAGCACAACGCCAGGTCAATATACTCAAGCAATGAGTGTGACCATACAAAACAATGACCCGCTAGGCAGTGTTTATTATACATTAGATGGTACTTGTCCGAATTCAACAAACGGAACTCTATATACGACACCAATTCCAATTGCAGATAAGACCAACGCTGTTGTTAGATCCGTCTGTATAAAAAACAATTTAGTCAGCGACGTGGTAAGTGCAAGCTTTAGTGTTAATATCATCGCTCCACCAACGGGGAACGCAAGAACATATCATTTTGGGAGCAGTTTAACTGATACCCTTGATTATTGGTTCAAAAATGTTCTGCAAAGTAAAAATCAGGAGCATTTTTACATCAAACACACTATTCCTGGCGCGCCAACCCGTTTGTTAACGGATGAACCGGCAGACGGACCAAGCAAATATACAACCGGGCCGTATGGAGGCGGTCAAATTCCTTGGAAGAATCCTTTTGGTCTTCAAACAGTTCCAACAGATTCACCTAATGCATTTCAGTTTTATAAAAACTTTTATGCCATCACAACCCAGGCACACCCAGGATCAGGAGGCCCTATAGCGGAAGAAAAAGATCGGGCAACCATATTGTATAATCAAGCAAGAGCGGTTTCTCCAAATGTAAGATACTTCGTATACGGACAATGGCCACGAAAAGATTATAATGTAAATGATACTGGTTCTTATGATAACTTCACAAGTGGATATCATACCGCAGCATTGGGGTGCACGCTCGCACAAGACTGGGACCAGGCAGTCCAGAATCATTACGCATACTACGAAGAATTGTGCAGGCAGATGGACGGGGTTTATACGGATGATCCAACGGTATATGTAATTCCAAATGGACTTGTATTGAAGAATCTTAAGGATGCAATATTAAACGATCAAGTTCCAGGAATGGAAACTTACACGGTGGATGATTTCTTGAATTTAGTCTATCCAGCAACTTACGCTGAAGGCTTTCAACACATGAATACGGGTATTGGCGGATATATGGTAGCACTTACAACCTATATTTCTATGTATGGTCAAACGCCTGTGGGGGCGGTAGTGCCTTCGACAATAACTGAAGCACAAGCTCTCAAACTGCAACAAATTGCATGGGATACTTGCATAAATTATCAGTATTCCAGCGTTTATGGTGCAGCAGGATATGGTGTGATAACAACACCAACACCAACATCGACTCCGACGCCAACCCCAACTCCGACTCCGACTCCAACGCCAACACCATCATCATTTACTCTTACACTTACTTCACAGACAGTAGGAAACTTATCAATAACTGGCGACTCTGTTTATGATGATTACTTGAACAACGCAGGAACGACAACAGTTAATGTAAAAGCATCTTACAAGAATCCAAATATTCTTTATACAACTACAGTAAATGCAGCAACTAAAACAGCGTCTATTTCTTCAATAACTGAAGGTACTTATGTTGTTTCAGTAGCAAGGAATGGCTATATGACGAGATACATCACAGTTTCGGGAACTGTTGGGACAGTTGACATTGGCAACAAGTCACTTATAGCTGGAGATGTTTTCGTTGATGGAATTGTCGATGGATCAGATTCAGAATCATTGTTTAGTGCAATAGGATTATCATATGGTGATTTAGCGTATGCTTCTGCCTGCGATTTAAATCTTGACGGAATTATTGACGGAACAGATAGTGAAATCTTACTTGCTAAACTAGGGTTGGGCGCAGGAATATATAACGAAACAGTGGACTATAACGTATAAAAGTTGCATGGTTACATCCCTCCATGCTGTACATAACTAGCTACCAGAAGTGGTAGCTAGTTTTAAAATCTGGTCAAGGATGAAAGAAATCATAAAAAGTGAGGGGTTATTATGCTAAATGCAAAAGAAAACTGGCTTGAAGCAATCAATTTTGGCAAACCAGACTACGTTCCAATGGGAAATGAAAACATCTGGTACACAATTAACTTTGACAATTCAATTAAGCAAGAGAATTGGACAGATTTGTGGGGAATTGATTGGAAAGTTGAAATGAAAGGCACATCTCCTTTTCCAAAAGGCAATCCATTATCCGATATACGAAATTTAGATAATTATCATTTTCCTTCAGCATCTGAGCTAATAATAAATATGGATTCCTTAAACAAGTCCAAAACCATTGATCGTTCAACTACAGTGGTTAGTGGAAATTTTACGTACTTATTATTTGAAAGAGCATGGGCACTTATGGGGATGGAATCGTTTTTTGAAGCAATTTATGAGTACCCTGAAGAACTAAGATTTATATTACATAAGATTGCGAAGTTTACGAAGGATGGGTTTGACCGGTTGATTGAGTGTGGAGTAGAAAGCATCTCGTTTTCTGAGGACCTTGGTTCTCAGAGAGCTTTGATGATTTCACCAAAGCATTTTGAGGAGTTTTTTATACCTGAATATCAATACATTTTTGAAACAGCAAAAAAAGAGAATGTTATGATAAATTTTCATAGTTGTGGCTGTATTGAAGAGATTGCTGGGATGATTGCCGATTTGGGGGTCACGGAGTTAAACCCTATTCAAGCGAGAGCAAACAATTTAAGAAAAGTTAAAAACGATACGTTCGGTAAAATGGCACTAAGCGGAGGCATAGATTCTCAAATGTTGATTATAGGAACCCCTGAAGAAGTAAAGGCTGAGACACAACGGGTCATTGAAATTCTAAAACCCGGAGGCGGATATGTTTGTGCGCCAGATCAGCTGATGCCGGATATGAAAGAAGAAAATATGAACATGATGTGGGAAACCTGTAAAGAATATGGGAAATATAGTTATTGACTTAAACATAGTTAAAAGGAGTACGTGATTATGCAACAACCAGATTTTTCTCAGCTTCAGAGGGTGTTAAACCGTGTCCCTACTGAGCGGCCAGTATTCTAGGAGGATTTGATATAGATTATTTAAGCCGTTCTAAACCAGAAGTAGTTTATCAAAGGGCAAAGGCCATTCTGGAGCAGACTAGACAACGAGGTGGTTATGCTTTGGAGGTAAAAATGTGAAGGTTGCTACCATTGAGGATGGGTTAACGGGGCTAAAGATGGTAGATGGCGTCACCAAATCAAATGGTCAATTAAAAGTTTTATAAATTTGGAGGAGAAAAAATGGATAAGAAAAAATTATTAATTAATTTACCACAAGGTTATTTTGAGCATGAGATGCTTCAAAGCAGATTTGCTAGTCTTGAAAAAGAATATGATGTAAAAAAAACTTCTTGTAACACACATGAAGAAATAAGACCATTTTTGAGTTGGGCGGAGGCAATACTGATGTGGTCTTGGCCTGCCATTACAGCTGAAGATTTTGAAATTGCCACAAATTTAAGATTTCTAGGGCAGATTAACACAACGACAACAACAGCAGAACCAGCACTTAAAAAAGGCATTGTGTTATCTGAGGCAAGGCACTGCTGGTCACCAGCCGTATCAGAGATGGCTTTGACCCTTATCTTAAATGGTTTACGAAAAGTCAGCCAATTTCACATTGAAATGCGTCAGGGCGTAGAGTCGTGGGTAGATGCATTCCCTACAGATATCAACCCGTTAGAACGCCAATTAGCTGGTCGTAAAGTTGGGATCATCGGATTTGGTCGGATTGGTCAAGGGTTGGCGGATTTGCTTTCTCCATTTAAAGTTCAACTTCAGATTTTTGATCCTTTTTTGCCTGAATCAGTTGCAAAAGGTTACGGTGCAAAGATGTCCAGTGTCGACGAAATCAGTAAGAGTTGTGAGGTTATTGTGTTGTGCGCTGCAAACGCAGAAAATGCCTCAAAGACCTTCAACGCAGGGCATATCGCTTCAATGCTTCCAAATGCTGTTTTGGTGAACGTGGGCAGATCAATGCTGGTTGATATGGATGCGCTGCTTGTTCGTTTGAAAAAAGGCGACATAACTGCTATGCTTGATGTGTTTGATACAGAGCCTTTAGAAGCAGATTCCCCGTTTCGCGCTTTAAGTAACGCGTACTTATCTCCTCATAGATCGGGAGGCATAATGGAATCGGTGTTGAGGGCCTTTGATATGCTGTCTGGAGATATGGAGCTATACTTCGCTGGCGAAAAACTAAAGTACTCGGTGAACGAGTCCATGCTCTCTTGTTTTTCTAAGTTTTAGAATTGCGAAAATGATTAGGGGGATATTTAAATGTTGAGTAAACAATTTCCGTACGAAAAGTTCCTTAAATACAAGGAAGTCAAAGACAAAGAGCTATTAAAACTATATAAGGGTGGGTTGAATTATGTCCCAGTCATGCAAACTCCACCTTCGAACATATTCGGAAGTATTTGCAACACTAAGGAAGGGTCTTTGGATGCGCAACTTGATTATTTGGCGCGTTACACAGAACTGGAGTCAGACCTTGCGATGACCTATTTGGAGCCTTGGCACGGGGTTGGCCTGTATGCTGCGGCTTTTGGTTGTAAATATGAGTGGAGTGATCACACCTCTCCTCAAACTCGCGCAATTTATGAGACGATTGATGAAGTTGAGAATCTCAAATACCCAAGCATGAAAGATTGCGAAATAATGAATTTTATCCTTGATAGCATCCGTTATTTTAAGGAGCAGACTGGCGGGCAACTTGATATCACGATTACAGATACGCAAAGCCCCAATGATAACGCAAGTCTTATTTTGGATTCCTGCGAGTTCTTCGTGGGTACCATCACCGAGCCGGAGCGGCTTGAGCGTTTCATGAACCAAATCACTGACTTGACGATTGAATTCACCGAAGCGCAGTTTGAGGCGATTGGCAACTGTCTCGCAAGACCTGGGCATATCATGTATTCTTCGAAAGATTTGCCAGGAATCAGCATTTCTGACGATAACATGGCGGTCATTTCGCCTGCATCCTACGAAGTTTCTGCTTTGCCTTATAACAACCTGCTTTCAGAACATTTCGGGGGGATTTCTATTCACACTTGTGGCAATTTTGCCGCAACTGCTCCGTTGGTGAAACAAACAAAAAACCTTGTTGTATTTGACTGCGCATTGGATTTAGCGGCTGACCCATCACCGAACCAAGCGAGAATGGTCAGAGAAACATTTAAAAATACTGATACTATTGTTAAGACGAGATTGATGCATTCAAATGTCGAATTACTAAAGGACCTCCTTTATCCAGATGTCAAGTTGGCAGTGCACTTGTTCACAGGTGGCACCAACGACGAAATGAATAGGCAGTGGTTTGAGGCAAAAGAAAAAATTAATAAAATGTACGAAGAAAACAGAACGATTACATAAATGGAGGATTTGAAATGAAAAAGACACGCTGGAGTAGCATTATTCTCATTGTCATGATGATTTTTACGATATTAAACTTTGCCCCAAACATTCAGAAGAACGTTGCGGCAGCTGATCCTTCGACTTGCAAGCCTATGATGGGTGTTAATTTGGAGGGTTTGGCAGACTATATGGCGGGAGATGTGTTTGTGGACGTCATGAAGGTATCTAGAGCGTGGGGGAGTCTTTCGGCCCCTTGGACGCCGATAACCGCAGTTTCTGAGAACGGATGGCCTTTAGAAGATGCCGGCATAATTGTATTATCTAGCACAGTAAAAGCTAATGGTCAAAATAGAGATATCAGTGGGATTTATAAGCTTTCCTTCGAAGGCACAGCGACAGTAACAGGGGCGAATGGATATTCTCTTACAATTACGAATCAAGTTGTAAAAGACGGTATCACGACAGCTGATGTGCTTGTGCCGATTACTTCAACAGGGATTTGGTTCCTTTTCACAAATACTAGTTGCAATTCTTCAACTGGTAAGGGAGTGCGAAACGTACATTTGTACCGACCTGGATATGTACCAGACCAATATGGGAAATACCCCACATATACGACAGAATTTTTAAAGGCGATCGAACCGTTTTCAACATTGAGATATATGGATATTTTAGCAACCAATGGTCAGGACCAAGGAAGCTTTGTTGAAAATGGAAAGACTTATTTTTTTTCTAAAACTCAAAAAGACTGGGCAGATCGAAAATTACCTACAGATTCATCGCAAGCTGGCAAGATAAGAGGATTTTCAGGCGTGGCGTGGGAATACATTGTGGAGTTAGCCAACCTTACTCACAAAGATTTATGGATCAACGTCCCAGTCAACGCGACGGATGATTATATTACAAATCTTGCAACAATGTTGCGCGACCAGGTAGATATAAATCTAAACATCTATGTGGAATATAGTAACGAAGTATGGAACTGGCAGTTTTCTCAAGCACAATCGAACTTATATTATGCAAACAACGATCCAAAACTGACAGTTTATGGCCAGTCAGCTTATGGGGTTCGATTTGTTGAACGTACAGCCCATATCTCAAATCTATTTAAAGATGCGTTTGGCGAATACGCCATGAATGACCGTGTCCGCTGTGTGCTTGCCTGGCAGCAAAATGATGGAGGAACTTTTGACGGCATGTTAAAAAAATTCACAGATACCTATCCAGAGTATGGGAATCCGAGCGATTTGTTTTACGCGTTTGCGACAGCTCCTTATATGCTTGAACCTTTGCCAGATAATTGCACGAGTATTGCCGCTGTGCAAGACAATATCTTAAAAGATTCCAATAGCAAAACCGACGATAAGCTCAATTTGGTTGCTACTGCAAAACGATGGAATATACCTGGTGGCGTCATGGCTTATGAAGGCGGTCCGCATCACCAAGGGCAGGTGGACACCAATCTCAGTATTCGCGTCGCTGCGCATCGAGAGGCTAACATGAAAAATATTGTACTCAACGACATTCAAAACAACTGGTGGAACCTTGGTTGCAAAGACTTCATGTATTTTAGTCTCTCTAGTGTATACGGCAAGTATGGCTGTTGGGGCGCAACGGAAAGCTATGATAATTTTGATGCACCGAAATATCAAGCATTGCTACAATTGTCTCAGACACCTTTGAGCGATATTCATGTCATTACTAATCCCGGCGGACTTGTTCGAAATAACGGTTTTGAATACGATTATAAAATCTGGAACACCAGCAATGCTGCTAATGTATTAAGCATCGATTCAACCTCCGTTCATTCAGGCACCAAATCTTTGAAGATTACTGGATCGAAATCTGGCAACTATATTGTTCAAAATCTAACATATATTAAGCCGAACGCAGACTACACTTTAACGTATTATACTAAAGGAGACAACGGAAATTTGTCAGTTTACTACACTCAATCTGGATGGAAAACTATCATTGATACTTCAACAGGCGTAAACTTCGACTGGACCTTGAAAACTGTCAAGTTTAATACTGGAACTTATTCCGGTATATTCATCATTATGAAAGACTCTGCTGTCTCGACAATTTATTATGATGATTTTAAATTAACCGCGGACGCAGATATCAATGCTACGCCGACCCCAGTGGTGACTCAAAAGCCAAGAGTGACGCCTTCTCCAGAGCCGACCCCAACACCGACCCCGACGGCTACGCCAACACCTACTCCGACACCGACACCTGGACCTGTTTTTGATGAGAATTCTACAATGGTTGTAAACGGTGCGCCCGCTGGAATGAAAATGGAAATTAGCGAGCCAGGAAGCGGATATGTTTCAGTTGAATTGAAATTGAAAGGCCAAATGAATATCAACAGTTTTTCAGTAGCTATTGGATATGATAAAACGAAGGTAGTTCCTGTTATGGTTGCTGAACCGAGAGCGGAGGCTCCAAATTCAAAGCTTTCAGCTCCTGATTTAGTTGCTCCATATTTTACTGTAATTTCTCCTAATATGCTTTTAGGTTATAATCTTTCGTCATTCCAAATGGAAAACACAACATCATCAAGTGTGGGTAACTATATATTTGTGGCTTATGCGAAAAATTCCGGGTCTACCATTTCGATTGATGGAACAACTACTGTGCCAATGCTCAAATTTTATTTCAGAAAAATTGGTGCCTTAGATCAAAATACTTTCAGTTATTATCACAAGACAATTGCTTCTACTGTAGTTTCAAAATTAGTTTACCGTAATACAAATGTTTTGCAGTCAGAAACATCTACCGGTACAGATATTTATACGAGACCGGACTTATTTACAAAAGAAATTCTGCAAATTGGGCATTCGGTTTCTTTGAGCAGTTTGACCGCAGGGAAAATTATGAACACTGGCGATACGGTATATGATCAGTATATGAATTCGCACGGGGTATCAAGCGTTTCAGTAAAAGCTTCATATTTGTCAAGCGCAATTCTTGCTGAGACAGTTATAGATCCAACTTCCAAGACAGGAATAATCCCCGCACTTTCGGATGGGAATTATGTGCTTTCTGTTATAAGAGATGGCTACTTGACTAGAAGAGTCAATCTAAATATGAACGGTTCGGATGTTTCGCTTGGCGAAAAATCGCTTGTAGCAGGGGATGCCTTCGTAGATGGTGTCATAGATGGTTCCGACTCTGAATTTTTATTTTCGACTATCGGAAACTCTTATGGGCATCCAGGTTATGATCCGAGTTGCGATTTCAATCAAGATGGCACAATTGATGGTACCGATACTGAAACTTTGTTCACTCACTTAGGATTTTATGTTATGAACTATGGAGAGGGGATTAATTATTATCTGTAGCAAAATACTAACATATTCTTAGGTGATGTAATTATCGATATAACAAAATCTATAGAAGAACAATTAAAGTAAGAGGCAGACTGTTATTTATAATAAAATAGTGGAAATCAATTTGAATTTAAGAAGTGGGGGCCGTTATGAAATCTATTATTCTTGATACGGATATGGACGCTGATTGCGACGACGCAGCTGCGCTTGCAATTGCAAATATATTAGTCAAAAGAGGAGAAATAAAATTACTTGGGGTAATTTGCAATGCGTTAACGGAGTGGGGTGGAAGTTGCATCGAGACAATAAATAAACATTATAAAAACAACGATGTCCCAATAGGAGTACTCAAAATAGAAGACATCAAAGATGATCATATAACCAGATTCCAAAAATATTATGAACACTTGAAATCACTACCGCCTGTAATTCTATACAATGAGCATATTGGTCGCGAAGTTGGCAAGAAAGCGTGTGAATATTTATCAGCAGTTGATGTATATCGCCAAATTCTAGGACAGAGTGAGGAGAAAAGCGTTACAATATGCTGTATAGGCTTTCTGACAGTATTAGAGCAACTTCTTTTTTCAAAACCTGACAAATATAGTCTTTTGGACGGCTTTCAACTAATAGAGCAGAAAGTTGAATCAATTGTATGTATGGCAAATATGGAATTTCCTCAAGGATGGGAGTCATTTAACTGGCGAGTGGCGGCTGAATCCGCGGAGAACTTTGTTAACAATTGCCCTTGCGCAATATCGGTTAGTAGTGATGGAGAGGAAGTCCTTACAGGGGAAAGCCTCTCCCGAAAACTTCCAAAAGACAATGTGCTAAGACGGATTTATGAACGCTACCTTCAGGGGGAATCTTTGAATAGACCAAGTTGGGATCAAATTGCCTTGATTTATTCTGCAGGGATATCAAAGGAAAAATTTAAAATACTGTCTGGGAGTACACTTACCTATTCAGCAGCAGATAATCGGTGTGATTGGACACAGCTAAAAGACGGAAGAAGAGATAAGTATGTGAGATTGAAGGTTAAGAATGAAGAAATGGCCGAATATATTGAAAACCTAATGGGGTGCGAAAATGAAATTGTGAGGAGGAATTGATTGTGGAATATCAAAAAGTTGAAATCGAACTGCAATCAGATTTTCCAATCGAGGTTCTCATGTTTGAAAATTCTGAAAATACCAGGCCCAATCTCATATTAAAGAATAGTCCTAAGGATTACGATTATTTAATGCCCTTCTTCAATCGAAAGATTAGCTTCTCCAATCGAATAGCCTCTCATGAAGCGGGGTGTGAGGAATTGGGGCAAATCGTGTTGGAAATAACCCGTGAATGGCAGGTCAAACTCGAAGGATACCAGATGGTCATACGCTCAATGCTTATGAAACTTCTGGCACTTCTTTATCGCAATTTTAAGGTTAATCAATGTATTCAGAATTTATCAAGGAGGTTTGTTTGTCATGAGCAACGATGAAAAAAGAGTTTATGATGCCGAAAGTTATGCCGTGAGTTTTATGTCCGATAAGTCCATCTATCAGGATGACAGGAGAATATTTCACCGAGGAGATTGTGACTATGCAATTGTTATGTCTGTTAAAAGTGCGCGCTTGGAGCAAGACATTTTTCTAGCAGATTTGGAACTAAGTGACGGTAGCAGTGCAATGATGTCAATTGTTGCGCTCTTTGACGGATGCATTCGGTTGAAGTTTTGGAAAGACAAAGCGGACTTCATGGAAACAAGCGATATGCTTTTTTTAAAGGATTTTAAAGTCCTTAAGGCACAATTGGAAACTTGCGATGACGCATACCGTCTAAACGTCAGCAATAGATGCATTTATGTCAATAAATCTCTGTTTTCAATAAAAGTTACCGATTCCAAAGGACGATTACTGATGAAAACAGCCGAGAACATGATTGCCGGCGAATACCCAACTCCTCCACTTGGCTTTCGGAAGATTGGAGCAGTTGAGCAACCGTTTTTCAGCTGGCAGATCGCAAATGACGAGCAATTCTTTGGTCTTGGCGAAAAGTGGAACAAGGTTGAAAAGTCCTCGACTCGCTGTACTGTTTGGTCGACCGAAACCTGTGGAAGTAATTCTACAGATATGAGTTACAAGGCCTTACCATTGTTGTTTTCCACCAAGGGATGGGGAGTTCTAAATCATAGTTATTACCGTTCTAACTGGGAAGTGGGGACGTTTTCATACCCGGCCGGCTCAATGATTACGGAGGATTCCAAGTTGGATCTGTTTCTGTTTTTGGCACCATCGCTGAAAGAACTTCTGGGTGTTTATACTGAGTTATCTGGTCGGCCGTCCATGCCGCCGCGATGGGCAATGGGTGTATGGATGAGTCGTTGCCAATACGAAAAGAGAGCCGAAGCCGACGAAGTCGTTGCTAAATTGCGTGAATACCGTATTCCGACTGATGTTATTCACTTGGATCCGTTGTGGATGAAGACACATTACTATTTCAAGATAGGTGTTGACGCATGCGATTTCGTGACAAACGACAGTGGATTCCCCAACCAACAACAGATGTTTGCGGATTTCCTCGAGCAGGGGTTCCATACATCTCTTTGGATAAATCCCTACTTGCCCGAAGGTCAGCCCATATATGACGAAGCAGCCTCCAAGGATTATCTGCTGAAAAGTCTTAATGGGGGATTGGCTCGACTGGTGCATGGGCAGGCTGTTGGAATGGTCGATTTCACCAACCCTAATGCCTATGAATGGTGGAAGGAACATCTTCGGGTGTTGCTGCGCCGCGGCGCTGCAGTTCTGAAACCTGATTATGGGGACTGCGTTCCAGAAGATGCCTTGGGATTTGACGGCAGAACTGGATTGGAACTGCACAATTATTATGTTTACCTGTTTTCGAAAGCGGCCTATGAGGCGGCCGAGGAAGTTAGGGGAGAAGGATTCGTATGGAGAAGACCGGGTTACGTGGGTAGCCAACGTTTTCCAGGCACATGGGCGGGAGACACAGAAGTCTCTTGGGTCGGCTTGAAACATTGCATGCGCGGTGGATTGTCAGCCGGTTTGTCCGGGGAAGCATTTTGGACCAGCGATATCGGCGGATTTGTAGGTCCTAAGCCTAGTCCAGAGCTTTACATTAGGTGGGCGCAGTTCGGAATGTTGTCGCCTCTGACCAGGTTCCATGGAACCTGTCCTAAGGAGCCATGGCACTATGGAGATAAGGCGGTTGAGGTTGTCCGTGATTATGCGGAACTAAGGTATTCGTTGATGCCTTATCTATTCAACATCGCACGGGAAGCGACGATTTCAGGATTGCCTCTCATGCGTCACATGAAATTAGAGTTTCAATCGGAACCCAATGTGGAAACCCTTGACGACCAATATATGCTCGGTCCCGATCTCTTGGTTGCGCCGATTGTTAATGAAGGCGCCTTGGAAAGGTTTGTCTATCTTCCTGAGGGACGTTGGTTCGAGTTCGATCATCCGGAAAACGTTCACGAAGGTCGCCGTTTTGTCCACCAATCCGCTCCGCTAGAACGCATCCCTTTACTGGTCCGAGAAGGAGCCGTCATTCCTCGTTATGTGCATAACCCACAACATTTAAAGGAACCTGCAGCTGAAGAGTTGCGAATTGATATCTATGCCGGGACGAGTAACAAGTTTCTGTGTTTTTCAGAGTATGAAAAGGAGTTTGATATCCGATATTCGTCCGATCATCAGCAATCTAAGTTGGAAATTCAACCAGTAGATATGAAGGTAACGCTTCGACTGATTGGGTTTGAGCGATTCAATTCCCAAGCATGGGAGGGGAAAACGGTGGATGTATTGAGACGGGATGGCGAAACGCTTCTGTCTTTTGATGCAAAAGCTGGAGCAAGTCTGACCTGGTAAAGCATATTTAAATGCAAAAAAATTAAATTAAGGGGACAGACGATATGATTAATCCGCAAACAGTAGAACATTATGAAGACTGGTGGAATTACAAAAATACAAAGCCGCCGCTATATGCTATTTATCCTCTAAAAAACAGATCCTTCCAACATGCCGTAAAACCTTGGATGGGTCAACAGTTGGTCAAGCAATGGAGCAATTGGCAGCAGGAGATGATGTTCGGACAAGCTGTTGAGCTGACATGGAAAACGGGAGAGCACCGTTACATTGAAGATACAGTTGCCTTCTTTGAAGCGTATCTGGAAACGACTGGTCACAATGCGCAGGGTTTTTCTTTTCTTTTGCCAGGCATAGGTCCAGGTGCCTTGGCCGCTTTTATAACAGATTTTACGAAATTTAATGGGAACACTATTTGGTTTGAGCTGGAGGATCCGTGGTCGTTTGAAAAGTTGCAACAAATTACTTTGGACTCCCGATCTTCTTATACAGATGTTGCCGTTCAGGCGGTAAAGGAACTGGTTTCGCGTCTGAAAGGCAAGTTTTTGTTTGCTCCGCCTGATTTTTCGGGACCGTTGGACATAGTGTCGTCCATCAGAACGGGATATAACCTGTTGCTAGACACTATGGATTATCCGGATGAACTGCATTCCGTCATCGACCGTGTCGAAATGCTTTGGCGCAAGTATTTTGCTGAATTTTCGGCCATCATTGATCCTGTGAATGACAGGCTATATACCAACGTATTCCGCTACCTTTCCGCAAAACCGATGCATACTTGCGTCTGTGATTTTTCTGCCATGATTTCACCTACTATGTTCGAGAAATTTGTGTTGCCTACTGTTCAGCGGGATGCTGAGCAGTTTGATGGGCGTTTGATCTTTCACCTGGATGGACCTGGCGAAATTGCCCACATCGATTTGCTATGCAGTGTTGAAAAGCTTCATTCCATTCAATGGGTGCCTGGAGCGGGAAATGACCACGGTGCTGCAGAATCCTGGTTCCCAATGTTTAAAAAAATCCTTGACGGGGGCAAACGCATATGCCTGACAGGTTACCCAGAGGAACCAGAGGCGTTGAAACCGCTATTCAAGGCATTTCCAAAGGAGGAGTTTTTGTTATCCTCAACTTTTAAAAGCGAAAAGGAATGCTTGCGATTCATCAATGAATTAAACCTTTGAAGCTATTTCTTGTGTACATATTCAAAAGGTCATTGACTCGGATTACTCTTAAGTTTAAAATGAATTCTTGAGGTGGTAACAAGTGCAGAATTATGTAAAAGCGAACGGCACGAACTTTGAAGTAGCAGGTCAGAAGCATGTTTTTAAAGGAATCAGTTTCGGCTCCTGGATGAACATAGAAAGCTTTATGATCGGCCTACCAGGCTGCGACATGCAAATATATTCCGCTATTAAGGAAGTCTATGGGGCGGAACAGACTAAGCAATTTTATGATAAATTTTTAAACGAATTTATAACAGAAAGTGACATCAAATACCTTGCAGGGCTGGGCGTGGATTTGGTGCGTTTGCCGTTTTCTTATCGTTATTTCTGGAATGACAACGACATCAACGAAGTGGCGGAAGACGGTTTTGTCTATCTCGACCGCGTGATTGCCTTGTGCAAGAAATACGGAATTTATACTATCTTGGACATGCACACCGCTCCAGGCGGAGTCGGCAAGGATCCGCATTCTGACTGCATGACAGGCTATAATTTTTTCTGGGATTTCGAGAATCTACAAGAAGTCATAATCAAAATCTGGGGCAGAATTTCCACGCATTACAAAGACGAAACTGCCGTACTCGGCTACGACATTTTAAATGAGCCGACAAAAATTGACGACTTTTCTGTGTTTAACCGTTTCAATAACAACACAATCCGCGAGATTCGCAAGTTCGATTCAAATCACATCATCTTCGTGGAAGGACTCGACTGGGGCAAGGACTTCAGCATGATAACATTTGAGGACACGCATCAACTGGCCTTTTCATTTCATGAATATCCGAGCCAAGTCAAGGACCTTATTTATGGCGACAAGGAGTGGAACCGTTCGCACCTTAGCGAACATATCGAAATGATTCTTGAAACAATGTCAAAATATCAAATTCCACGCTGGTGTGGTGAGACTGGAATCGCACTTTTGAATAACGGAGAAAGCGCTTGGCCGAAGTCAACTTCTGCAGAACTGAAGGAAATGCTTCAAGATGTGCTCGCAGAGCTCCGGTCGCGAGATATCTCATGGACCACTTGGACCTACAAAGACAACATCTGCATGGGGCTCGTGCGACCAAAGGATGATTCTGACTGGGCTCGTTTTACAGAAGAGTTTGGCGTCAAGTGGGACAGAGACGGCCAAGATTACGATACTCGCGGGATTTTTGAAAAGGTCAAGTCTGAAAACAACGGATTCGACCCGTTATTAGAAAACGAAGTCTGGTATATAATGCAGAATCTTACTCGTCACATCGGAGTCAAAAAACACCTCATCCCCGAGCTTCGCAACATCCCGTTCGAGACTCTCTTAAAATGGACCGAGAGTTTCCGTTTCGAGAACTGCGTTATCGCAGAGATTATTGAGGGTGCGATTAAGGAGGAAATAAAATGTTTTCATTAGGATTTCGAAATGCAGAGAAAGCATATGAGCCGTTAGATGAAGTGGAACTTTTGTTTCATGGGGGAGAACTTGTTAAAGTATTTGACGGCAATGGAAGGTTATATGTTCAGACCAATGTTGAAGGAAAGAACTCATATTTATTTTTAGCGGGAGGGGCTATTGGAACTCAAAAAATTGAATTATGTGACGCTCAAGGGACTCTAATTGACTCAGTTGAATTTGTTTTAAACGCAAACACTAGTATTTCTGATAATACTGGCATTTTTGATGAATTTACAAAAGTATTAAAAGATACGATGAATTGTTATGCTCCCGACGGTTTGTTTCATTTCTCATTTAAGGATAAGACATATGGATTTTATGTACCTTGGATTTTGGATCACGTACACACAGCCAAAGGAATGCAGTTCTTCAGTTCTCATGAACGCGATCTTGTCGATCTGTTTAGTCTTGAACAAAACACAAATGGCATGATTTGGAGCAATGTTTTTAAAAAAACACCCGTGAATTATATTGATTCGAACTATGGCGAGAAGTTTTCAAGACGGTATGGAGAGATTGTGTTTTCTCGCCAACCAGTTGAAAATCATTGTGAATATAATTTTGTAAATTGCATGTACATTTCTTGGAAGGCGAGCGGGGATGATGAATGGCTAAAAGGGGTCGTTGACTCGGCTGTAAGAGCATTGAATTATAGCGTCTCGGACAATTTGCGTTGGTCAAAAAAATATAATTTGTTGAAACGCGCATATTGCATAGACTCTTGGGATTTTCAAATTGAAGATGAATTTTTGCCAGATACAGGGGTCAATAATACCATGCTTATTGATGAAAAACTGACAAAATTCGGTGTGTTTTTCGGAGATAACACTGGGTACGCATCAGCCTGCAAGGAACTGTCCTTGATGTTGGCACACCTTGAGCGAAAGGAAGAAGCTGATGTGTTTGAAAAGAGAAGTCATGAGATCATGGACTCCCTCAGAGCTTAAGAAAACTTTCTGAAGGCATAAAGGAATCCGAATGGAGGACAGAATTATTGATTGAAGGATGTAACGGCAAAGCAATTGTGACAGAGAGATATAAATACGTTTCTTATGACGAAGGTGAGAATAAAGAACAGGTGTATGATTTAGTTAATGACCCGGGCGAATCAAAAAATTGCTTGGAACTCATTCAATAAATTATTTTCACCAGAATTGGACCCTATCGAATTTTTCGACAGAAAACATTGCGATAAGTATGTTATAATGCACAACAATGGTTTTTTTATAGATATAAATACAATTTGAAAAGAGCTGATAGAGATGCGTTTAGAAACAATGACATCAAGAGAGCGAGTAGTAAAAGCAATAAATCATCAAGTCACTGATCGTATGCCAATTGATTTGGGAATGCACAATTCTACAGGGATTTCTGGTTTTGCGTATTGGAATTTAAGAGAGTATCTTGGTTACTCGAATGAAAAGACATCAATCGCTGATATGACACAATTTTTGGCTAAAGCCGAAGATGATATATTAAAGAGATTCCACTGTGACTGTATCATGTTACAACCTAAATGGATAAATGAAAAAAAGTGGAACCCAAGAGGTAAATTCCAATTCAATATTCCTGTTACTGCAAATCCAGTTCTACAAGAAGACGGAAGTTGGACGATTACGAGGGGCAACCAAACTATTAGAATGCCAAAAGATGGTTTCTTTTTCGACGGTGGATGGCCGCAATTTAATGAATTAGAGGGCGAAGAGGGATATAAATTATTTATTGATGAAGCTGAAAGAATATATAAAGAAACTGATTATTTTACAACCTTTGTTGGGTATAATGCATATTTTTCATGCGATGATATGGAGTATCAATGTAATATGATTACGGATCCAGACAAAATAATTGAAATAAATGATGAAATCCATAGAAATCAGATGAGTAGTCTTGAACAGCTCATTAAGGACTTAGGAAATCATGTCCAAGCAGTTGCTCTGAATTCTGATTTAGGTTCACAAAGAGGGCCATTGGTTAATCCAAAGTTGTATCAAGAACTTTGTGCGCCATATGTCAAAGAATTCTGCGACTTTATTCACAAGAATACTGACTGGAAGATATTTCTTCACGCATGTGGATCTTTAAAACCTTTGATTCCTATTCTAATTGACAGTGGAGTTGATATTCTTAACCCTGTTCAGATATCTGCTGAAAATATGGACCCCTTTGAACTGAAGAAAGATTTTGGGAAGGATATTACTTTTTGGGGGGGCGGTTGCGATACTCAAAATGTTTTGGGCGCTGGAACTGTTGACGAAGTGAAGAAAAACGTCAGGGAATTAACTTCGATTTTCAAGCCTAATGGCGGATTTGTGTTTAATCAAGTACATAATATTATGGGAAATGTACCCCCTGAAAATATCGTAGCAATGCTTGATACCGCGTACGAAGAAAGTTTTTATGATGTTCCTAATTTGTGAAATTTGTAATTAACCAAATTGTTTCAATGAAAGGATATATAATAAATGACAACAAATAATAGTGAAAAATATCAGAGTATTCAAAAGAAACTATGCCAAGGTTGGAACATGTGGAATACCAACTATTTATTATCTCAGTTAGTGTAAAGTAGTTGTTGGTGATTTAATAAAATATAGAGGTTGACCTTCTGTGGTAAAATTTTTGTTGCGACACAAAATCCGAACGAAGAAGGGAACCTCTATGGACACAAGAATAACACAAAT
>Ga0194063_10000483_pt1 | contig 28990 bp, 21 predicted proteins | sample SepL3720m_MetaG_FD_155459 | JGI IMG/M metagenome (GOLD analysis project Ga0194063, IMG submission 155459) | Anoxic zone freshwater microbial communities from boreal shield lake in IISD Experimental Lakes Area, Ontario, Canada - Sep2016-L373-20m | ecosystem: Environmental > Aquatic > Freshwater...
CAATTCAAGACTCAAGGAATTACTCAACAGACATAGAGGACTATCGGTCAAACGAAGACTCCTTCTTACGAGTCTCTTTCTGACACAGATTTCATCTGAAAAACCAACGCGAAAATATCATTAGCTCCAAAATGGCCCCTGCCAAAATGGTGCACGTCCCCATAAAGGGGAGTACTATAGTGGACTGGGCGTCAGCCCCGAGCAGGGCGACTAATGCACCGGGCATGGCCCCTATAAATGGCCATGCCAAGGCATCTATTGCCTTTCTCATTTATCTGCTCCTCCTAAGAGCATTTATCGATAGATCGCTATCTAGCAATACATACCCTTAGGGAGGCACAGACTTCTTTCATGTAAGCGCATGTTTGAACGTGCATGCACGACCATTTATATAGAGCTTATCTGTATATCGATCGGGCAACTGGAGGGTATATCATACCTATAGTAAATAGCAACCCCTCACCGTATTTTCTCACCTGAAATGTGCATGTATTGATCTAGTTTTAGGCCTTTTTCGAGCTTGATCTGAGCGTGATTTTGTGCTACTATGACAGGACGAGTTCTTCTCGTTCATACATCACTTTGAAAGTGGTATTGTTAGTTGAATTTTTCATTATGGCCGAATACAACGCAGCGTCAATTACCGTCCTTGAGGGTCTCGATCCCGTACGCAAACGACCCGGTATGTATATTGGTTCAACGAGCCAATTGGGTGTAAATGAATGTCTCCGTGAAATCCTCGATAACTCTGTCGATGAAGCGCTCGCAGGTTTTGCGAAACACATCATCGTCAACTGTGAAAAAAATGGATACTACACCGTCTATGACGATGGACGAGGTATCCCAACAGATCTGCATCCCAAAGAAAAAGTTTCCGCAATGGAGCTCGTCTTCACGAAACTCCATGCAGGTGGAAAGTTTGATGGTGGAGCATACAAAATCTCCGGAGGTCTCCATGGTGTCGGCGCATCAGTCGTCAACGCATTGTCAGATCACTTGATAGCCGAAGTCACTCGAGACGGTAAAGTCCATCGCCAAGAGTATAGCAAGGGCATCCCCAAAGGCCCCGTCAAGGCGGTCAAGGAGCCCATGCTGAAAAATCCATTTGGTCGTGGCACAGCTGTATCTTTTTATCTGGACAAGAGTATTTTTAAAGAAACGATTGAGATCAACTATCTCGCATTTAAAAAACTCATGAAAGAGCGTGCATATCTGCACGCAGGTCTCGATCTACGCATCGAAAACTTCAACCTTGATGAGCGCACTGCGTACTTTTTCGATGGGGGTATCATCTCCATGATCAACGATATCAATCGAGGCAAAAAAGTCTTGCACGATCCGATCTTCTTCCGCAAATCAGTCGAGGACAAAGAGGTCGAAGTCGTCATCCAATACAACGATGGTATGGCCGAAAATGTCAGCTCATATGTGAATACGATCAATACGCACGAAGGAGGCACTCACCTCACGGGTTTCCGTACTGCTCTCACTCGCGTCATCAACACCTACGCGAAAAAGAATATGTCTGAAAAAGAATATAAGGAAGCCTTCACCAGTGAGGACATCCGCGAAGGACTGACTGCTGTCATCTATCTTAAGATGTCATCGACCAATCTGCAATTTGAAGGTCAGACCAAGGGCAAACTCGGCAACTCAGAGGTCCAACCCTTTGTCCAATCTGCAACTGGCGAGTATCTCGATACTTTTTTTGAAGAAAACCCACGCATTGCAAAGGAGATACTTGGGCGGATGGCCCTTTCGCAACGGGCGCGACTCGCTGCAAAAGCAGCCAAAGATGCGGTACTCCGCAAGGGAGCATTTGAAGGATTGGGATTGCCAGGAAAACTCGCAGATTGTCAGGAAAAAGATCCCGTACTCTCTGAGCTATTCATCGTCGAGGGCGACTCAGCAGGTGGTTCAGCCAAGCAGGGGAGAGATCGCAAAGTACAGGCGATACTCCCTCTTCGTGGAAAGATTCTGAATACTGAGCGTGCGTATCTTGATAAAGTCCTCGGCTTCAAAGAGCTCAAGGATCTCGTCATCGCACTAGGCATGGGCATTGGCGAAACCATCGACTATGCGAAGCTCCGCTATCACAAAGTGGTCATCATGACTGATGCCGACGTCGACGGCGCACATATCCGGACTCTCATACTTACCTTTTTCTTCCGACATCTTCCCGATATTATTGCAAAAGGTCACGTCTATATCGCTCAGCCGCCGCTGTTTAAAATAGTACATGGCAAAAAAATGGCATATGCATTTTCGCCCGATGAGCGAGACAAGACAATAACTGAGTGGGAAAAGGCAAATACAAAAGATGGCAAAAAGTTTGATCGTGAATCTGTCATCGTCCAACGATACAAGGGTCTTGGAGAAATGAATCCAGAACAGCTCTGGGAAACAACAATGGACCCAACCAATCGGAGCATGAAGCAGGTATCACTTGATGATGTCCAGGAAGCTGATCAAGTGTTTGCAATGTTGATGGGCGATGAAGTCCCCCCACGCAAAAAGTTTATCATTACTCACGCCAAACTTGCTAATCTTGATATTTAAAATATATATACATGTCTCTCCAATACGAGACTCCGTTAACAATTCACTTATATACCTATGGATATAGCTCACAGTCTCCTGAACAAATCAGTGCGGATGGTATTTTTGGTAGTTGTTCTTCTTATAATCGTTCTGATTGCAGTCGTTACAATCAGCAAAAAAATGGCCCTGTTTGTTCCTGGCATAGGAGCAAATAGTTGTACCCTTGAGGCAAAGCTCTGTCCAAATGGTACAACAGTTGGGAGAAAAGGACCAAACTGTGAGTTTGATGTGTGTCCGTCGTTTGCACCTCAACCAACTACAAAGCCTGTGAAAAATAAAGAGGGCTGCACTATGGATGCAAAACTCTGTCCAAATGGTACAGCAGTCGGAAGAAAAGGACCAAACTGTGAGTTTGAGGTGTGTCCATCAACCCTAAATCAACAACCAAAGTGAAAGTAACATATTACAGAACATTATTATTTACTTTTTATTAAATGAACATCATCAACCTCTCTCCGGGAGACAAAAGTCCCGAAGTCGTCCTCGCAATCATCGAGATCCCCGAGGGCTCAGATATCAAATATGAACTCGACAAAGAAACAGGCATCATCATGGCAGATAGATTCCTCCATGGATCCAATGTCTTTCCTTTTAACTACGGATTTATCCCCGGCACGATGACTGGCGATGGAGATCCTACAGATATCGTGGTCATCTCAAGTTCACGAATGTCTCCTGGTACCGGCATCAAAGTTCGACCAATCGGTATGCTCGAGATGCAAGATGAAGAAGGTCAAGACGCCAAGATTATTGCCGTGCCAGTCGCAAAGGTCGATCCGTTTTATGCACACGTCAATCTGATTACTGATCTAGATGAGCCGACTCGTCTCCTGATCAAACACTTTTTTGACACATACAAGCTCCTTGAAAAAGGAAAGTTTGTGAAGACGGGCAATTTCGTAGGAAAAGAAGCAGCATACAAGGAGATTAAGAAATCGATGGTGAAAAATAAGTAACGAGCCGCAAGCTATTTAGCTGCAAGCCTATGAGATTTAAATCTCTTCATGATATTAAGGTCTGGGTTAAGGCTAAACAGCTTGTACTGGTTATTTATTCAGAAATGTCGCAGTCTAAGGATTATGGTTTTAAAGACCAGATCCAGCGCGCTGCAGTATCAACCATGAATAATATAGCTGAAGGGTCATTTCGAGAATCTGGTACTGAGTTTTATAGATATTTAGAGATTGCAAATAGTTCAAATATTGAAGTTAAGTCTATGTTGTATGTTGCAAAGGATCTTAAATACCTCAGTTCTGAAAAGCACAAAATACTTGATGGGTATACTGAAGAAATTATCAAGATGATTATTAGTTTGCAGAGAACATTGATTTAAAAAAATTATTTTATTGCTCGCAGCTTGTAGCTTGCAGCTCATGTTGTAACTTGATTATTTCTCTATGACCACACTAACTACCTCAAGCATCGTTACCGAAATGAAATCAGCATATCTCGACTATGCTATGTCTGTCATCGTCGCGCGGGCACTCCCTGACGTCCGAGATGGACTCAAGCCAGTCCACCGCCGCATCCTCTATATGATGCATAAGCAAGGGTTCGGCAGTGCAGGTCGATTTGTAAAGTCAGCTCGCGTCGTCGGAGACGTTTTGGGTAAACTTCATCCCCACGGTGATGCGCCAGTCTATGAGGCCATGGTGCGCCTCGCGCAGGATTTTTCGATGCGATACCCACTGATCAAAGGCCAAGGTAACTTTGGATCCATAGATGGTGATCCACCAGCATCGATGCGGTACACGGAAGTCAAAATGAATAAGATCGCCGAAGAAATGCTTCTGGACATCGAGAAGGATACGGTCCTCATGCGTGACAATTTTGATGCGACGCTTTTGGAGCCTGAATACTTGCCAGCCAAGCTGCCCAACCTCCTTCTCATGGGAAGTGAGGGTATTGCAGTAGGCATGGCGACCAAGATCGCACCACACAATCTGACCGAGCTCGTTGATGCTGTGGTCTATATGATCGACAAGGCACAGCTGGACAAAAATGCGTACAAAGCATTTGAGAAGGCAAAGGCAAAAGAACCAAAGGTGAAGGTCGCTCCGGATGCATATGGGATCGTCCCCTTTGATGCGACTGCGCGTGATCAAGCAACATGCATGCAGTATGGCGTCACCTTAGATGAGCTCCTTGAGTTTGTAAAGGGTCCAGACTTCCCAACGGCTGGTGTCGTATACGGCGCAGGAGACATCCGTGAGATGTACGCTTCAGGTCGATCATCAGTCATCGTCCGCGGTGTTGCAGATATCGAAGAGATGAAATCAGGCAAGTCAGCGATCATCATCACTCAACTTCCCTATCAAGTGAACAAAGCCAATCTCGTTGAAAAAATTGCTACGCTCGTCGTCGATAAAAAAATATTAGGCATTTCCGATCTTCGTGATGAGTCAAATCGTGAGGGCATCCGTGTCGTCATCGAGCTCAAGCGCGATGCGACGCCAAAACAAGTATTGAACAATATATACAAGTACACCGAGCTGCAGACATCTTTCCCCGCCAACATGGTCGCCCTCGTCGAAGGAGTACCACAAACGCTCGGACTCCAGCCTATCTTGGAGTACTACTTAAAACATCGTGTAGACATCGTGACCCGCCGAAGTGAGTATGAGTGGCGTGAGGCGCGAATGAGAGCGCACATCCTCGAGGGATATATCATCGCCCTTGATAATATCGATGAGATCGTTGAGATCATCAAAAAATCCAAGGACGAACCAGAGGCACGAGAAAAGTTGATGAAAAAGTTCAAGCTTTCTGAGGTGCAGTCCAAAGCTATCCTTGATATGCAGCTCCGACGACTCACTGGACTTGAGCGAGACAAGATCGAGTCAGAGCTCCGAGAGCTGACGGCTCTTATCAAGCGACTCGAGACTCTCATGCAGGATGTGATCAAAATCCTTGCTGTAATCAAAGGGGAACTCCTTGATATCAAAAAGATATTTGGTGACGAACGTAAAACAAAAGTAGTCAAATCAAAACCAGGAGAGCTTTCTGACGAGATGCTCATCGAAAACAAAGATGTACTCGTCGTCTTGACCAAAGATGGATATATCAAATATGTGCCAAACGATACGTTCCGTTCACAACATCGTGGAGGACAAGGAGTATCTGGCATGGAGACCAAGGAGTCAGACGATATATTGAATATCATCGCAGCACAGACCCATGACTATGTCATGTACTTCACAAACACTGGCCGGACATTCCAAACCAGAGTGTGGGATATACCCGCTGGATCACGCATCAGCAAAGGTAAGGCCATCGTGAACGTGATCACGTTGCGACCTGAGGAAAAAGTAACATCTATCCTCACATTTGCTCCTGACCAGGCAAAGGCTCGGGGTGGAGCAGAGACTGCTGAAATAAAAGACAAATACGTTGTCATGTTCACCAAAAATGGCACGATCAAAAAGAGCGAGTTCGTAGAGTATAAAAATATACGAACGAACGGCATGATTGCGATCAGACTCGATATTGGAGACGAGCTGAAGTGGGTGATGCTTACAGATGGGACGGCCAATATGATGATGGTGTCTAACCGTGGCAAAGCCATCATGTTCCCCGAAAAAGAAGTCCGATCTATCGGTCGATCGGGTATGGGCGTACGCGGAATGGATGTTGAGGAAGGAGACCACATCGCAGCTGCCGCAATCATCACCAAAGCCGATATGAAAAAATCAATCATGGTGATAGGAGAGCGCGGTATCGGAAAGCGCACTGCCATAAGCGAATTCAAAGATCAACATCGTGGTGGAAAGGGAGTCAAAGTCGCTGCTGTCGATGATAAGTTTGGCGAGGTTGCCTTCATGGGACTGATTGAGCCTGAGCATCTTGACGTGGTCATGACCTCAAGTGGAGGTCAAGTCGTGAAGATATCACTCAAAGAAGTGCCCCCACGATCTCGTACTGCAAAGGGAGTCATTCTCATGCGGCTCAAGAATAAGGAAGAGAAAATCGTCGGCGCAACTTTATTGTAATCCAAAGTGACGTTGTGAAATGAGGTTGGCAAATGCCCATCTCATTTCACACGTCGATCCTATTTCTTCTAGACTGTATCTGGAGTCGATTCTGCGTTCTTAAATGAACGCGGTTCATGCAGTACCGCCCCACTCACTGATTCTGGCCTCACTTGAGATGCGTTTACGACGACGTACCTGCTGTTGCTCCCGTTTTTGCCTTCACGACTGGCATCTGCAATACCTTTGAGATATGTGACCCCACCTTCTTTAATCTCTGCGTGCGCAGGCTCTATAGAAGCGTTTCCGAGACCTGTTAAATCTAGGCCAAGTGCCGATACACCAGTGTTTTGCCGAAGTGTATCAACAGATATGGCATTTGCTCCAAACATCGCTTCATTTTGTAGGGCAACTCGTGAGGTGTCACCCGTCACTGTCCGTCCAGACGTATCCATAAGAGACACGATGCGAGCTGTTCCAAGTGCAGCTTGAGTGAGTTGGCTCAATAGCATATCTTTTTTGAGCGAATCCATTTGAGCTTCAGACAAACCATTTGCACGGCCCATCTCCTGTAGACGGGTGAGGAACCACCCGGCCATCCCGCTTAGGGCATCAATATGCGTTTTCTGAAGGGTATCTACCAAATGCTGACTATCGATTTTTTCACCTGCAAGCCGTGCCACACGGTTGGACAGTATTCGCAAACCCTTGTTAAAGGTGTGCTTTATCATATCTCCGGTTGTCGGCTCTCTCAAGATCGGTTCTCTTTTGAAAGGCGTTGCGAGATCTGCTGCAACTGCTGGCGCACCTCCAAGAAAAGTATCTACGCCATTGTGCAAGATCAGATATCTGAGCGCATCAGCCGGCGAATCAAATGCTTTATCTCGTCGCTGATTATCTGTCAGAGACGCATTGTCAGACCGAGGCATGTGAGAACTGACTGCGTTCACTAAGTCTAGAACGCTTTGAAAGTGTTCAAGGTGATTGACCCGATGATCTGAAGACTCTACTTGGAGGGATCCGAGTGCTGTGGTCATAGTGTCCTTTTCCCCCTGAGTCATATAGCTTATTACTTCAGAAAGAGATAGGGCAGACTGCTTGAGCAGTTGAGCTTCTTTGAATGCCCTATTGCTCCAATTAACCATATCAACTCCTGAGGTAAGCTTGCCAGTAGGATCGTCAGCTTTCTGTGGATATGCCAATCTTTTGAGCACCTCTTCGTTCACCAGTGCATCTGCTCTGAGCGAGGATACCATCTCACCGGCAGATGCTTTTGGGTCGATTGTGATGCAGATGTCATATCCTGCGTCGCGCATGAAATCTATCGCGCCCACGTTCCCTGCTTCAGCCCTTTTTTCTGGAGAAGCGTCCTGTGATATTTCACGAGTAATACCAGCCAATCCACCTATCGCTTTCGCTTGTTCGTTCTTCGTCAGGGTATCGCCAACCCATGCGATACCTCCCCCGTAGATACCAATCCGAATAGGTGGCTTGCCATCGTCCTTACGTTTCGTGTTTTCGGTATTGATCCACGATCGCATTTCAGCAATCACTTGATCATCGAGTTCGTCAGCGATAGCCTTTGTTACCTCTTCATCCACATCTTGTGGGCCTTTGCGGATGTCAGGATTTACTGAAGGATTACTATCATCTTGCTTGACTTGGCCTAAGGTGATCCTGGTTCTAATCCTACTTGTGATCGACTCGCGCGCAACAGCGGTGAAGTCCGGCAGTTGCATATCACCTGCGCAGTAAATACTTGCCGTTTGCTGTTCGCTTTGAGATATGGGTGAACGTTTCTCATCACTGTTCCTCAGATTTAGTGCTTTGTCTATGACTCCTCGAAATGCCTGAGTGAGATGAGCATTTTTGATGAATTTATCTGGATTTTTTTGTATTTCTGGAGTAACTATCGTGGGCACGGTCTGCTCAGGAGGATTTGCACGGTTTGGTTGAAAACCGGTGTCGGTTTCTGTCATAGCATATGTATGCAGAAGGTAGGATGCCTTTCCTGCAATCAGAATATATCCTACGTGAACTGGGACTCCGATGCAAGGGGATCAAACAGTCAGCACGATGTATAGCTGCTCGTTTCCGAGCTCTGCTCACGGTGTATAATCAACTCTATGCTCATCCCCTGTACAACGATCAATACTCGCCTCAAAGAAATCCTTAAAATTGAAGTGGGCGATCTAAAGTTAAAGGGCATTGTCCCTCGACTGCTCGCGATCATCATTGGCGACTCACCAGAACAACAGTCATATATTCGAATCAAAATGCGGATAGCTGAAGAGCTTGGTATTGAGTTCGTCCTTTGGGAACTCGACGAGGTACCATCTCAATCGATCTTCGCTGAGATGCTCAAGCTCAAGATCAAAGATGTGGCTCCCCATGGAGTACTGATCCAACAACCACTTCCTCCAGGGTATGACTCTGTCAAAATACACCTCGATATTCCCATATACATGGACATTGAAGGTCATGTCAATCGCCGATATGCCTTTCCTCTTGTCCTTTCTTGTATTCTTGGACTGACCTGGGTCTACTATCGGCAGACTTCGATCCACGAGCATATACACTTTGAGTTTGTAAAGCTTCCTGTAGCCTTGACAGCTAAGACAGTTGACTGGCTACGAACACGCTCTATCGTGATTGCTGGCCGCGGCCTCACGTCGGGCTCACCCATCGCAACATATTTCACAAACTTGGGGATCCCCTACAAGCAGACACATTCTCGCACTGCACACAATGACGAGGTTTATCGCGCTGCTGATATCATCATTTCGGGTGTTGGGAAGGAAATACTCACTCCGGCCAACATCCGCCCAGGAGTCGTGCTGTTAAACTTTGGCCTGCACGAAAAGATGGTAGACGGACGTAAAAAGTTGAAAGGTGACTATGATGAAGAGAAGATTAAAGATATTGCAGCGCTGTACTCAGGGACTCCCGGTGGCCTTGGCCCGATAGATGTCACCTGTATGTATGCCAACCTCATACAAGCAGCGCAGCAAACAAATCATCTGGTCTAAAGTCATCATGTTATAACCTGACAACTTGAAAACAATATATTTTATCCTCGGTCAGACCGCGACGGGCAAGACTGCGCGCGCTGCGCTATTGGCGAGGGAAATAGACGGCGAACTCATCAACTGCGATAGTCGTCAGGTCTATCGACACCTCGATATCATCACCGGTAAATCTGACAATCCTCCTGATATTCCAATGCACATGGTCGATATCGTCGATCCATCTCTGCGGTATAGCGCACACGAATACGCAGTAAGTGCGAAACTGATCATAGATGACATAGTTGTGAGAGGAAAGTCTCCAATCATCGTAGGCGGTACTGGTCTCTATGCATATTATTTACTCCATCTCAATCCTGACCGTGCGACTCCGGAAATCCCTCTTGATGCAGGAGAAACGAATCGGATCGATTCGCTTCCTATATCAGAGCTTCAGCACGAAATCATGGAATATGATCAGCATGCAGTAGATACGCTCAACGAGAGTGATCGCTCCAACCCCCATCGACTTGGATCTTTACTGAAAAAACTTCGCAATCCTCATTACAAAGCGCCTCTGTCTCCGACTGTCACACTTGAAAGTCATACATCTTTGGCGATCACCGTCTTGCTGTATGAGAAGTCAGAAGAAATGCGATCTCGGATAACTCGCCGGGTAGAGGATAGGATGAAAAGTGGCGCAATAGAGGAGTGTAAACAGCTACTTTCTGCAGGATATACCCCTGATATGCCCGGTCTCAAAACTCTAGGGTATGCTCAGATATATGCATATTTGAATGAGCAGATCAGTTTGGATGAGGCTCAACAAACATGGGTGAGCAAGGAAATCCAGTATGCCAAACGCCAAAAAACATATATGCAGAAATATTTCGTTGACGCTCGTTTTGAGATGGTATAGCATCCCTCTCACTGGCCGTGTACTCCTTTACAGTCGAGGCGATTTGTACTACTATGTGCCTATGGCTGGCAACTTTACCCCTTTGGATCTCCAAAAACAGCTGAGTGTCGCCTCTCCAGTTGCTGGAAAGCCTATTGGTACCAAGTCAAAGTTTAGCCTCGATAAGATCATTTTTCCTTTTTCTTTAGCCGTGCTCCTGATGTCGCTGACTTTTTATGGGATAAAATACCTCGTTGATTTTAGCTCGTCTCCGACAAAGACTGCAGCCTCAGATCCACTCAAAGTAGCTGCAATAGTCCAGCCCACTCAAACGATTCCCCAAGAGCCATCAGTCACAACCAGTTCCGCTGCCGCTGTATATACGATGATTGATCAGATACAGATCGACTCGCCGAAACTCCTCCAGACTGCTCAGCCGCTCTATCCAGATCTGACCCCTGATCAACTCATCACGCAAGTGAACAAGGATCTCATCGAGTGGGCAGCGATGCGAAAATACTATCAAAAAGATGCGACACTTTCGGCGTCTCTCCGCGCACGTACCACAGTACCTCTGACGAGTTTTCCTGATATGAAAGCAGATGTTGATCAGTTGGTGATCTTGTACAATCAGGACACGTCGCCCGATAGATCGCCGCTCGTACAGCTCGTCGAAGAATTCAAAAATAACGCAATACTCAAATGAAAATCGCTCGCATTGCACTCTCGATCGTCTTCCTCTTTGTGTCTATCATGCTCATCATGACGACGATCAAAGATATGAATACGACCAAGCCTACACCCGTGACCAAGTCTGATTTGACCAAAGTAGCCGCAACTTCTGTCCAATGGAATAAGTGCGATGCTAATCATTCAAATTCCCCGTGCGGGAGCTGTAGTATCACCGCCTTGACCAACAGCTCATTTACATGGAGTTGCGAGCTGGACTGTCCTGCAGGTGCCTCTCCCAGCTGTGCCAACATTACATACACAGTGAAATCAAATGTTTTTCAGTGTGATGCATTCGTCGCAAGTGGTGATCAAGATCAGGCAAACCCATGTGGGGATCGAAAAATACAGGAGTTTTCTAATATTGGAAGCTTGACATCATTGGCGGGTTATGCGAAGTCATTGGATACTCAAACTGCACAGTCCTTCACCCCGATTACCTGTGGACGTATCCAAGCAGATATTGAACTGGTTGGAGCGACGGGGGTCAGTGTCGCAGGACGTGTATTTGGCACAACCGCAGATTGCGCAGCATCTCCGACAAATACCCCCAATCCAAACGCAACGAATCCTCCCCCTACAAACCCACCAGGTCCGACTGAGCCTCCAGCCTCAGGTGCTCCCACAGCTACTCCTACTCCAACCAAAACACCTACCCCGACAGTGACCATGACACCTACCAAAACGCCCACGTTCACCCCAACCCCGACATTGACCAAAACGCCGACCCCCACTCCTACACCAAACAATCCGCTCACTCCTACAGTGACTCCCAACCCCCTCACTCCCACACTGATCGCATCTGGTTTTAGTCCTACACCGATTGTCAGTGGACCTCCGGTTCCCGTATGTGCACCTGCCGATTGTGGCGTCTGTGGATGGAAGGATGCAGGCGGAGTCTGTCGTGATGGAGGAGTGCTTCCGAGTGGTCGTCGCTGCTGCTACAAAACCTGTGTGAGCAATGCGTGTACCAGCGTGTCTGGAGATGGCCAAGATAGATGTACTGCTGACACGAGCTGTGTCCAACCGACCGCGCCTATCATCGCCTCGAATAAGTGTGATGCTCGATGTGGCATCTGTGGCGTATCTGATCAGGGAGGGCTTTGTCTCGATCAGACGACTGCACAAGATGGCGTGAAGTGTTGTCATCAAGTCTGTGTATCTCAAGCATGCACTCAGGTATTTGGCAGCGGGCCCGATGCATGCACTGAGGCGAGTCAGTGTGCGATCGCCGCAGTCCCGATCACCATCCCGCCGCTCACTACAGTCCCGAAGCCACCTCCACCTGTCTCCGGAGCGAGCGTACCATGGTATCTCTTTACCATACCCATCGCTATCGTAATACTTGGCATAGTGCTGTAGTCATCATTGGCTGAACCAAATACGCAGAACCTATCGAAGCGTTAAGAAGGATAGAGAACAATGTCAGTTCGAACCCCGAAGGGGCCACTGTGTGGCCTGCCTGCCCCGCTCTGCGGGGTCGAGAACTGAACAAAGCCAATGAACACCTATTACATCTACATCCTACAGTGTAAAGACAACACCTACTACGTTGGCGTGACGAATAACTTAGAAAGACGAATGTATGAGCATTCATTGGGTATAAATGACAACTCATACACCCACAATCGAAGACCACTGTGTTTAAAATATATCGAATCTTATACAGATATCAATGAAGCTATCAGAAGAGAAAAAAGCCTTAATAGATAAACAATATGACAAGTTATCAACACTCTCGCATGTCAACTTCTCGACCCCGCAGAGCGGGGCAGGCAGGCCACGAAGTGGCCCCTTCGGGGCTCGAAGTGACACTTTACGGACTTTACGACTTTATAGACTTTATGGACTTTATAGACTTTATGGACTTTATAGACTTTATGGACTAATTTTTCACTTCTCCCTATTGAACATCTTCTGAAAGGCTTCCTTGGGTATCTCTACCTTTCCAACCATTTTCATTTTTTTCTTTCCTTCTTTTTGCCTTTCGAGGACTTTCCGTTTGCGTCCAACATCTCCAGCACCAATCACCTTACTGTTTTTCACAAGCACGTCTTTGCGATAGGGTGCAATACGCTCACTCGCAATGATCTTGCCTTTGAACTGACCTTGGATTTTGACTTCGTATTGCTGACGAGGGATGAGGTCGCGTAGTTTTTTGCACAAGTTGTCTGCTTTTTCAAATGCACGCTCTGCCACGACGACTTCTGAAAATTCTTCCACCGGATCTGAGTTGAGGAGCAGGAGAAGCTTATCCGCCTTTACTACCGCATAGTCAATAAGTTCCCAATCAAGACTTGCATAGCCTGAAGTGACTGATTTGAGACGATCGAAAAAGTCAGAGATCATCTCAGACAGTGGCATGTGATAGATGATGTTGACCTGATGTTTGTTGTCCATCGTCTGAAATGTCCCACGGTAGTGCTCACAGAGCTCCATGACACCTCCCACATACTCGCTCGGAGTGATAATCATGATTTTGACAATCGGCTCTTTATACATCCCCTCGCCCTCTTTGATGAACTCCACTTGCGGAGGAGTGAGGACTATAGACAGATCAAACTCTCGCTCGAGTCGTTCACGCACTACATCGGCATGGAGGAGCCCGAGGAAGCCAACGCGAAATCCCGCGCCGAGGGTCATGCTATAGATCGATTGGAAATCCAGCGCAGCATCATTGAGCGCGAGTTTCTCCAGGGCTTTTTTGAAGTTTAGATAGTCATCGGTATCTGTCGGAAACATACTCGCATAGACCATTGGCTTCACTTTTTTGTATCCGGGAAGCCCCGTGTCAGGTGACTTGGAAAGGACGATCGTGTCACCGACAGCCACGTCGCGAATATTTTTGAGATTGGTTGCGATATATCCTATTTCACCAGATTGCAGTGCTCCGATCCGCTTGAGGTCGGGGGTGAAGTGACCGATCTCTGGTGGCTCACATACTGCCCCAGAGATGCAGAGTCGATATTTTTGTCCCTCAGTAGCTGATCCTTCAAACATACGGACAAATGCGACGACCCCTAAATATGAATCGTAGTATGAGTCGAAAATCAGAGCCTTTGGATGATCATTGAGGAATATCTGAGGTGGCGGTATCTTTTGGACCAGTGCACGCAGAAGCCCCTCCACTCCAACACCCGTTTTCGCAGATACACAGTGGATGTCTTCCTCTGCACAGTTGAGAAAGTCCATAAGGGCAAGTTTGGTTTTGTCCACTTCAGCACTGGGCAGGTCGATTTTGTTGACCACAGGGATGATGACGAGGTTTTTTTCGATGGCTTTGTATGCATTGGCGATGGTCTGCGCCTGGATACCCTGAGTCGCATCGACGAGAAGTAGCGCTCCCTCGACACAAGCGAGCGTACGATCGACTTCGTATGAGAAGTCTACGTGCCCTGGCGTATCAATGAGGTTGAGTATATACTCGGTACCGTCCATCGTGTAGCTCATCCGGACAGGTGCAAGCTTGATAGTGATCCCACGCTCACGAGAGATTGGGTTGCGATCGAGAAATTGTTGTTCACCTGACTTGAGGTCGACGGTATGGGTCATCTCAAGGAGACGGTCGGCAAGCGTTGACTTGCCGTGATCGATATGTGCGATGATAGCAAAATTACGGATGGGTGAGGACATGAGCCTATTGTATCAATGAAATGGTCTATGGGCAGTAGGACATAGAGAAGGCGGGCCACGGCAATAACTAGTTAGTTAGGCGGGCATGGGATTCTTCTGCGCCCGAGGCGCATCAGGATGAAGTTTATCTGTGACATCGAGCCCCGAAGGGGCCACTTTGTGGCTTGCCTGCCCCGCTCTCTGCGGGGTCGAGATGTGAAAAGATAACTCACTCACGTAGGTGAGGAATGAAATCTCCAGTTCTCGACAGGCTCGAACTGACATGGTTCTCGACAGGCTCGAACTGACATGGTTCTCGACCCCAGGTACCGTACGGTACCTGCCGGGTTACTAAGAAGATGGATCCCGGATCGCACTTCGTCCCCGCAGAGCGGGGCAGGCTTGTCCGGGAAATCAAAATAATTGAATCCATCAACTTTATAACAGTTTGTCCTTCGACCGTTCGACCCTTCGACGTGAGAACGTTCAACCTCCCCTCGGTCGTTCGTCACTTTACGGACTTTACGACTTTCGACTTTACGGACTATTCTTATCCCACTTTTACCACTCGCATAGTGGATGTGCCACCAAGCGCACCCCAATAGTCTCCATGGAGGACAATGACGATATCTCCTGAAGCTAAGTGGTTCTGTTGCTTGAGCTCCTCGATGACTCGCGTGACTTGATCTTTATTCACCTCTCCTGTTGGCTCTTTGAACAGATGTGGCATCACCGCATAGGTAAGACAGAGTCTGCCGGCCATCGTTGGGGATGAGGTAAAGGCGTGAATCGGTACATCAGGTCGGAAATGTGCAAGCAGTCGTGCACTTCGTCCTGAGTGAGTGAATACAACAAATGCTTTAACAGTACTGTTGGTGGTGATGTAGTCTTGATAGACTTTGTATGCAGCATGCGCGATACGGGCAGGCCTATCGACGAGATCCATATGAATATCCTTTGACATGAATTTGTTCCCTTTTTGCTCATGGAACTCAGCGATCTGAGACATCATGGTGACTGTCTCAACAGGATAGGATCCGGCAGCAGTCTCACCACTCGTCATCACCGCATCGGTACGATCATAGATCGCGTTCGCGACGTCAGATACCTCGGCTCGTGATGGAAATGGATTTTTTTCCATACTCGCCATCATTTGAGTTGCTACGATGACGGGCTTGTCTGATTTCAAACAGAGCTCGATCATGCGCTTTTGATGGAGAGGCACTTGTTCGATTGGCGTCTCAACAGCAAGGTCGCCACGCGCGACCATGACTGCATCGGTCTCTGCGACGATCTCCTCTAGATGATCGATGCACTGACGTGTCTCAAGCTTGGCGATGAGGGGACCAGTGTATCCGCGCTCGATGCACTTTGCTCGCACATCTCGAATATCTTGCGCATTGCGTACGAAAGATACCGCTACCCAGTCGAGCTTGTTTTTGACGGCAAGATCGATACCGAGGATATCTCGCTCAGTGAGCAAGTCTACAGGAAAATCCACGCCCGGGATGTTGAGCGACTTGCGGGTTTTCATGATGGTATCTGTGTGACATAAGAGAGTGACAATATCACCCTCTTTTTCGACAGTAAAGCGAATAGTCCCATCATCAACCAATATCTCGTGTCCCTTGCGTAGGAGGGGGATGATGTGAGGATGTGTCAGGGTGAAGTCGGGTGTACCAAGCTGGAGGGTCATGCCTTTTTTGAGCTGAATGGTCGGTGTTGACAGGATGAGACGAAAGGATGGTCCCTGGAGATCCATCATGATCGAGATAGGTGCCGACATACGTGTTGCCACCTCACGAATACGTCGGACGCGCTCCTCATGCTCGGCGGGATCGCCATGTTTGAAGTTCAGGCGGAAGACATTGACACCTGCGGTGATCAATTTCTCGATGGTTTCGAGACTTTCAGATACCGGACCGATAGTTGACACGATTTTGGTTAGTTTCATAAGGGACAATTATACATAAAATATAGCGACTCTGTATGGAGAATATGACGATGCAATACGCAATATCGCACTATCTCAAACAGATCGCAGAATTAATGGACTAGATGATATGAATTGGAAGAGCAGCGAATCGGCACGGATTAGTTATTACTTGTTTTACAACAACGAGTAACCCAAGGAGAGGTTAATGCGCTACCGCAAATCCCTCCTCCACTAACGCTGGTACAAATATATCCAGTCCCTTGAGCTGTGCAACGAGCATCACCTGTCCCAGCAGAATAAGCAACATCAACACATGTAAGCGTTAATGCTGTGCCACCCTTACGAATCTGTCCCGAGGTATTAATATCGCCCCCCTGTACGTCGAGAGCATATCCAGGAGTTACAGTCCGGATACCGACGTTACCGGTACTAGCTTGGGCATAGAACATGGGGGAAGTTTGGTTGAGGAGGACGGAGACGGTGGCGCTGTCCTGATTCGCCACGGCAAGATCAGCTTTACCATCACTATTGAGATCGCCGATGGCGACATAGTATGGGCTCGTTCCGGTACCATAATCAGCTTTGGCAGCAAAAGTGCCATTACCATTGTTGAGGAAGACGGAGACGGTGGTGCTGGACTGATTGGCTACAGCAAGATCAGCTTTGCCATCACCATTGAGATCGCCGATGGTGACAGAGAAGGGGTTATTGCCGGTACCATAATCAGCTTTGGCAGCAAAAGTACCATTACCATTGTTGAGCAGGACGGAGACGGTAGCGCTGCCGAAATTAGCCGCGGCGAGATCAGCTTTGCCATCACCATCGAGATCGCCGATGGCGACATAGTATGGGTTCGTTCCGGTACCATAATCAGCTTTGGCAGCAAAAGTGCCATTACCATTGTTGAGGAAGACGGAAACAGTGTTGTCGCTGTAATTCGCCACAGCGAGATCAGCTTTTCCATCACCGTTGAGATCGCCGATGGAGACAGTTTCTGGGTTAGTGCCGGTAGCATAATCAGCTTTGGCAGCAAAAGTACCATTACCATTGTTGAGGAATACAGAGATGGTGGTGCTTTCCTGACTAGCTACGACGAGATCAGCTTTTCCATCACCGTTGAGATCGCCGATGGCGACAGAGCGTGGGCTCGTTCCGGCGACATAATCAGCTTTGGCAGCAAAAGTGCCATTACCATTGTTGAGGAAGACGGAGACGGTAGCGCTGTCCTGATTGGCCACAGCGAGATCAGCTTTTCCATCACCGTTGAGATCGCCGATGGCGACAGAGCGTGGGCTCGTTCCGGTACCATAATCAGCTTTGGCAGCAAAAGTGCCGGATTTGGTCAGGAGCATTTCACCACCCAGATAGCTGCCGATATTGACGAGATTGCCACTACTAGTGAGGCGCTGGGCACTGGTAATACTGTCTTTGCCATTACCACCGGTGCCAATACCACCGGAGAAATTGGTATAGCCATCAACGCCCTTGTAGCCGGAAAGAATACTGGTGCTGGCACCAGAAAGAGTCAAATCCTGAGTGATCAAATCACGAAAATTACCAATACCGGCGACGTCAAGCAGATAGGCCGGGGTGGTCGTGCCAATACCGACGTTACCACCATTTGGATTGAGGGCAATTGGCACAGCAGTGAGATTGTTCATTGCTTGGATTTGACCATAATCAGATGTGGTATTGTATCCTGTCATGATGCGTTTAGTCTGATCTGTAGACCCATTTATGATGAGTTGACCGCCACCCTGGACAGCATTGTCCTTTGCAATGCGCATCGTTGACCCTTCGGCGCCCGCACCGGTCGTAGATCCGATACCCAAATAACCAGAGAAATATGATGTTCCAATTACGCTCAATTTCTGGCCTGGTGCTATCGTCCCGATGCCGACGTTGCCGCTATTTAGAGATAACTGATTGACGCCACTTGAATTTTGGAAAGTTAAAATGTTACTGGCAGAAATCCACTTCAAGAAATAACTGTCCCCAGCTCCACGAAATTGCATCGTGGGGTCACCGCCTGTCATATCTAACTTTAATAGGCCATTTACATTTAACTTAGAATCAGGACTCGTCGTCCCGATGCCCACGTTGCCGTTACTATCAATTCTCATCCGTTCTGCTAATGATCCACTTCCTGCATAAGTCCAGAACGACATCGTGGAAGCAGCAGATGCTCCTTCTGTTAATCTAATCCGACCCGTTGGAGCAGATGCTGACCCTCCAGGGTTTCCAGCCATAGCTATGTCTACCCCATTACCACTGGCCAAGCTTGCTGAATTTACAAGAGAAAGTATTGGACCAATAGTTCCACTTGCTGATTTAGCGATCTCAAGAGATCCCGTCGGGCTTGTCGTCCCGATGCCGACGTTGCCGCTTATTATCATTCCATTTGCCGGGGCGGCAGTGGTCGTATATGAACCAAGAGATATACCGCCGTTGGGGAACAAAGACAAACGTTGTCCTATACCTGACTCGTCAATGGAAAAATGATTTGACGGTGTAGAGTTCCAAGCAGATAAAGTCCACATCCGCCCTGCCCCAGACCCGCCAGTAGTTTCAAAACGAATCTGATTACCATCTCCAGCCTGACTAATATCTAATTTCACGCCAGGCCCCGTCGTCCCGATGCCGACGTTGCCAGAACTATTGATCCTCACTTTTTCGGCACCACCAGTATATAGACCCATGTCGGTATAACTCGCTGAGCCACCTACTTGCAAGACCGTTCCATTCGATTGCAACGTATATCTATCCCAAAGCTTCAGGACACCCTCCATGTTCACATCGCCAATAGTGACGAGCTTGCTTGTTGGTGCTGCGGTGCCAATCCCAACGTTCCCACTTGCATCGATGACAAATGGAGTTGTATCACTAGTCGTATCGTCGTTGACTCGGAAAGAGAGTCCCGATCCGCTATTGGTCACCGAAAGTACATTGCTCCCCGTGACTGATATATCGGTTGATGCGTCAAGTACCAATGAATCACTCAGATCGGTGAAGTTGAGCGAATCGGCGGTAATACTTGATGCAGGAGCAGTCCACGTGAGTGTGCCCGACCCATCGTTCGTGAGTACTGTGCCCACTCCGCCCTGAGAGCTGGGGAAGCTCGTTGTCACATTTCGAATTTTTACGATATTGCCCGCACTATCAACTTGAAAGAGATCTCCAGAGCCTACTGTCAACATGGATGCGGGTGAGACATCTCCAATACCCACACTACCTGTATCCATGAAAACAGTATGAGAGCCACCTTTTTCGATATCGAGCTGTGACCCCGTGGTAATAGTTGTCGGGCTGTCGCCAATTTTCATCTGAGCATATGCCGGAAGACTGACACAGACGAATAATATAGATAGGAAAGTGGTGTGAAAGAGTATTTTTCTCATACGTACTAGTTAAATATAGTGCAAAAAAACGATGCGGTCAATGGTGAAAATAGTTACGGAACTTTTCCAAATGTATATACATTATATGTACTCGGTATTATTGCTTGGATCGTTGTGATTGAGCCCGTTGTGAGGGTCGATCCTGATACAACAGAGGAGGGGAGAGCAACCCACTGCACGCCGTTCCATCCTACTATAGTGAGCTTTGAGATTGTCGCATCAGTGAGAGTCGATATGCCACTCGCTGCCCCCCATGGCAGATTGATTGTGGTGATGGTGCTGCCATCAATATCCCAGTACTCAGTCGTGCTGACCCGCGAGAGCGTACTGTCGAAGAGTACTGATGAAAAGGGTGCGCCAGAGGGAAGAGCAGGAAATGATCCAACGTCTATCCGTGAAGTGATTGCGGTCGTTGGGTTGGCGTTGTAGTAAGCCGCAGTCACTGAATCGGTCGAGAGAGACATGCCACCTATGGTGACAGGACGATAGACCCCATTGTCGCCCACTGGCAACGTAAATGGTCCGAGCCCATATTTGCGGACATATCCATCTACGTGCGTGCTGTTTGATGCGCCAGTGTAGTTGGTATTTGCAGTGAATACAAATATTCCAATTGGGCTAACTCTATCCGTCCCGATGATGCCATTGAGACCGATATTGCCCAAAGTACTCTGCACCCCGCCACTCCCAATATATGTAGTCCCGATGACAGAAGATGCAAGGACAATAGGTGTTGGAGTAGGTGTGTTCGAAGGTGTTGGAGTCAACGAGGGTGTGAGAGTGAGAGTCGGCGTGAGTGATGGAGTAGGTGTCTGTGATGGAGTAGGGGTATTTGCCAGCGTCACCAGAGCTGTTGGGACAGGCCCTGTGACGAGATAGCGCGTATCCACGACACCAGCGTAGACGATATCAGCTGTACTTTGGGGTGCCCACACGCCATGATGTATGCCATCTGGATGAAATACGATGTAATATCCCGTGTCATAGGCAGCAAGACAATTCGTGATATCTGCACCAAGTGAAGGATCTCGAGGGAGCTTCGGAAGATACCCTTCTGTCACTAGGAAACATAAGTCAACATTGGTAGGAGAGGCAACAGAGTTGGTGATCCGACGTGGAACTGATGCTTCGGCCAAGTTGCCGGGCAGGGTGCCTTTAGCATCAAGGAGATGGCGATCTACCGCTCCGAGTACTTCACTCACATCTTTTTTGCGTTTTGCATCATCAGCGAGCCCGAACTGACGGGATGGATTGGTCGCAACCAAAATGATCGTGACGAGTATGGCAATGATGCCTAAAACTACGAGAACTTCGACAAGACTGTAGCCACGAGAACGGGATCGAAGATATGACGAAAACATATATTTGAAAAAGTATATCAAAAATATACAGAGAAGGGTGAAAGGGAATCGAAGCAAGTCAACAAGTCATTAGGTCGAAAGTCGAAAGTCATCAGGTCGAAGGTCGAAAGTCAAACGGTTATGCCTCCTTCGCTCCCGCAAAGCGGGACAAGTCAGGTCAAAGGGCAAACAGTTATCAGGTTATAAAGTTTTCAGGTTATCAAGTCAATGGATTCAATTATTTTGACTTCCCGAATTTAGTTCGGGAACCATGAATGCTTTCGTTCATGGACCCTGACTTTCGTCAGGGAGTCAAGGAGATGGGCGAGCGTTCTCGTACTTGAGAGGTTACAGGATGACAGGAAGAAGCCCACCTATAGACGGTGGGATACCTGTTCACTTCTCGACCCTGCGAAGTCGCGTTTGACCTGTCTGCCGACAGGCAGGCGCGACAAAGCGGGACAGGTAAAGCTACGGAAGGGCAGGCAGGTTATCAAGTTGGCGAAGCTAATGAGATTACATTTGCCAGCTTGTTACGGAATTGCATCACTTGAGGGATTTTCTCCGTGATCTGAATCCGAGAGAAAATGAAGATGTTTTGAGCGTCACTACAAATGCAATGATTGCACTACCTACCATAGCGGTTAACCACACATATGAGTTGCCTGCTGCTACAAGCCCACCACTGGTAGTGGTGCCAAGGATGGTGCCTGTCTTTGACGCGACACTTTGAGTCTCACTCCCTCCGGTGCCACACACGCCTTTTTGGGGCTTTCCTGAGCGATAATAACTCATCACACAGTCACTCGTGGTCGCACTGAGTGCCGTGTCAGTATCGCCACCTGAGCATCCGTTGAGACAGCGGATTTTGAAAAAATAGGTTGTATCAGGTGCAAGCGCATTGATGGTCGTCGTGTAGACGCCCTCTTTCGACGGAGAGACTTGCTCGACGTTGTATTCATCTGCAGACTCTGTCCTTCCATACAGTATCTGGACTTTGCTGCAATTTTCTTTACACGGATTGATGTAGAGCTTGGCAAAGTTTGCTCCAGCGTCTACTTGGAAGAGGTCCGGCTTGCAATCTGGCTTGGCATCATTACAGACAGTCGCGGTCGAAGATGATGGGGCATTTGCATGTACGTCATGCACAATGATTCGAGAAATGAGCGGTTGTGATATGAGGGCAAGAGCGAGACCAAGGAGGAGAACCAATGCACGATGTGTATTGCCCATAGTGAAACAATGATCGAAAGTATCAACATATTCACGTTACCACAGACGGCAAACGCTTGTCAAGGGACTTCGTAAACCTCACGGGGAGGAAGAGCCCACCCATACTCAGACAAATGTTGTTTAATCACCACGACATCTTGTTGAGTGCTACAATTGACGAGTAGGGTAAAGGTATTTTGAAAGAGTCATTGGATTTTTCGCTAGCGCTCAAGATGACTTTCCCTCAGTTCTCGACAGGCTCGAACTGACATTGTTCTCGACCCCGCGGAGTCGCGTTTGACCTGTCTGCCGACAGGCAGGCGCGAGGAAGTGAAGTAACTCGACTCCCTGACGGCGGTCAGGGTCCATGAATGAATGTGCACATGGTTCCCGAACTAAATTCGGGAAGTCAAAAGAAGAGGCATGGACAGATAGCCCGCCGTATTAGGCGGGGATGACTTTACAACTTTACTTGTCCCGCTCTGCGGGATAGACTAATCACCCTATGTCAGGACACTCAAAATGGAAAAACAATCTCTCACGGAAGACTGCACAAGACAAAAAACGCGCAGGCAATTTCCAAAAGTTGTCCAAGTCCATCACGGTTGCCGTGATCGATGGAGGATCTCCTGACCCCGCGTTTAACCCTCGACTCAGAGTCATGATCGAAAAAGCTCGCTCGGAAAGTATGCCCAAAGACAATATTGATCGTGCCATCGCAAAGGGCTCAGGACCTGACAAAGCCACCATGACGCGATTGGTGCTGGAGACCTTTGGACCCTGTGGCAGCTTGCTCATCGTCATTGCGACCACAGACAATCAAAATAGGACGCTCACCGATCTCAAAAATCTGATTGAGAGGAGTGGAGCCAAACTCGGAGCCCAGGGATCTGTCACTCCGCTTTTCACTCATTGTGCGCAGGTTATCATCACGAAGCCGTCCCACGAGCATGAGGAAACTCTCCTGACCCTTGCTGAGGCGCTGCATGCCGACGATCTCCAGTCTGACGATGAGCATACGATCATCTACTTTCCCTATACGATGCTTCATCAGTCACATTCGATACTCGAGAAAACACCCTTTGAGATCGTTCATCCTCCAGAAGCAACATATAAACCTCTCGCTCCAATCGATGTGACTGATAATCAAGCAGAAAAAATCCATGCATTCATTGAAATGATCGAGGAACACGACGATGTTGAGAACGTATTCGTGAATCTTGCTTGATCCGATCTATCGTCATCAGCAAGCCTGCAGTTTTCGAAAAATATATTCCGTTCGCCTCCTGATGGAGGATGTGCCCATACACTCCACTGGCCACACCAGTGGATACATCCCGGTGCGATCGAGCATGTTGGATCGAGCGGATCTCGCTCTGCACCATACATATATGGTAAATCAAATGAGATGGATGTGCGGTGTTGTACGCTACGATTGCAGTTGCCTGGCTCGGTTCATCGTCAATCAAAATCGGGACATACCCTGGCGCAGCATATACTTTGCTAAAGCGCGAGATAACATCTATCTTGAACTCGGGACCGTTTGTATTCACATATGGATTCAGCAATATCGGACAGTAGGGTAGTTTGTTTTTGCGGATCGATCGCACGGTGTACTCATATACATCCGTCGTATTTTGACGGGCAGAAAGATAACAGATATTGTAGGTCTCCGCCAACTCTTGGAGCAACCCAGGGATGGCTGCATCGATCAATGGCTGATCTTTGTAAAAGGCTCCCCGAGCAAATCCTTTTGCGATGTCTATGCGCTCATCTGCAGTGAGTCCAGCTTCATCTTCATAGCGTTGTCCGCCTATTGTTCCCGGAAAATCTCTCCCGTATTTTTCCCGCATGACCGATAGCACGTTAAGTATCGTTTCATCGAGATCAATGAATAGGACATCGCGCTGGTTGTATCTATAGTTTTCAACCAAAGCCTTGAAAGCAGTTGAAAATGTGTGGTGATTGATCTTTGATCCTGATGGATCAAGTTGGAATTCGTTTGGCATATGGTCATGTCTATTGTACCTCGTCCCACATGCTCTTATTCCCAAATCGTGATCATGACTTTGCATATTTCGCTAAAGCCACTACAATGGATGGGTCATGTTGAAAAAGATATTCTCCTCGGGCACCGCAAAAAACGTCATCATCAATACACTCGGTAGCTACATAGGCATCGCTATCACCGTGCTATCGGTAGTCATCCTCGCCCGTACCCTTGGTCGCGAAGTATATGGAGAGCTTGCGGTACTCTTTAGCTTCGCATATCTGATGACAAACATCCTGGATTTTGGATCACCTGCAATCATATATTCACAAGTACCCCAATACTATTTGTTGCCCAGTCGATCCAATCTCTACTCATTCATAAAGAGTACATTTTATTTTCAAACGATGGCGTGTGCTGTCGTGATCGTCGCACTCCTGGTTCTCTTCCCAACTCTTGATCGTTCTTTTTTCAAAACACACGCACCATATAGTGCGCTCGCTCTCACCGCGATCTCAATCGCGCTCTATGTGTGGCAAAACACCATTTCAAACATGCTCTTTGCGATGAAGCGCTTTTCGCAAGTGAACATATGGCTGAACGTCAGCTATGTTGTCAGGACAGTGAGTCTATTGGCCCTCATACCTCTCGGTCTGGTTACGATACCCAACATTATATTTTTGTTTGGAGTCATCAGTCCACTCGTCTTCATCGTATGTATTTACTTTCTCTATCGTCCTTCATTTGAGAAAGTAAGACGAGCAAAAGTAGAGCTCGCAATGATACGTCCTCGATATACCCTGACGAACTTCATCGCACAACAGTTCTTCAATGTCGGGATGCGAATGGATCTGTTCATCCTCTCGTATTTTGGACTCAAGACTGTCGTCGCTGACTACTCACTCTCCCAAAAGATCATCCTCACGATCATCTCGACGGTCGTGAGTATCACCCAAGTACTATCGCCCTCATATACACACATTAAAACGAGAGTGGGAGTGATGAAAGAGTTCCGACATAGCATGCTTTTTCTACTGATACCTACGGCACTGTTCCTCAGTCTTTCACTCGTTCCTGCTCCTCTGTACAAGCTGATCCTGACGGCAAAGTTCATCGAAACACCACTCTTTTCTGCGCATCTGGGCATCGTCTACTCACTCTACTGCATCGGGCAGGTATTCATGCTGTTTCTCTTGTATACCTTCCGGAAACCATCCTATCTGCTCATTTCAAATATTGCATTTTTCGTCGTCGTCACTATCGCGTGTTACTTCCTCATCCCCATGTATCGGGGCAGCGGAGCAATCTATGCAATCGGTCTGGGATTCATAGTAGTAATCCTGCTCCAAGCTGCGGGCTTCGTCCGTGAATATGCCAAACTAAAGTGAAATAGATTGAACTACTTCGATCATATCTGATCTACTTGCAACCTCCTACAGAAATACTAGTATGAATGGAATAATTTTTATAGATTTTTAATCTATCTGTTATTTGAAGCATTAAGACCAATACTTGATCATGTAGGTTCAGAAGATGCTCATGTATTCGCTCGAAATGCACTCCACTTCGCACAATCCTTCGGACCAGTACTCCAGATAGCTAACTTCAAAGGATCACGATATGTCGACCCGAGACTGAATACACATCTTGGATCACACATGCTAGAAAATCCGGTGATCGTCGCGGCAGGCTGGGACAAGCCAGGCGAAGCAGTCCAAGCTTGGCATGAGCTCGGTTGTGCAGGTGTCGAAGTGGGCACCGTCACGCAATATCCTCAATACGGTAACCCGCAGCCTCGACAGTTTCCGGCACGCTCCAATGATGGAGTAGTCCTCAATCGACTTGGGTTCAATGGACCTGGTATGGAGGTAGTCGCACACAACCTCAGTAGATACCCAGATGATATATCTATCGGCGTGAGTGTAGGCAAAAACAAAGACGTGTCTGTCGCAGATGCTCCTGAAGCACATGCTCGAGTGGTAGGCAGACTGTATGATCGCGCATCATACTATGCCATCAATGTCTCATCTCCCAATACACCTGGACTCCGTCATCTCCAAGCCAGAGGCCCGCTCACCGATATCATCCAAGCAGTGAACCAAACGATGGACATGCACGGCGGTCGCAAACCACTCTTTGTCAAGATAGCGCCTGATGGGATGGATGACACGATGCTCGACACGATCATCGATACGGTCGATCAAACAGGAGCGACAGGGATCATCGCTGCAAATACAACAATTGATCCAGAGCTGAAGTCCAAATATGGATGGGATGGGCAGCCAGGCGGAATCAGCGGTGATGATCCAACATATCGACAGAGGACCACAAGCATCATACGAAATATCTATACGCGCACGGGAGGGAGGATGCCTATCATCGGAGTCGGAGGAGTGAATAGCGCCAGTGCTGCACTTGAAAAGATCGCGGCGGGCGCATCCGCAGTCCAGATCATGACCGCGATCCGTCAGGTGGGTCCGACACTCCCTGGCAGAATCACCCGCGGTATCGCCTCGTATATGCAATCGACGGGGGCTACGTCTATGTCAGATATCATCGGATCGGAGGCGAGGAGGAGAAACTAGTCGTAAAGTCTATAAAGTCGTAAAGTCCGTAAAGTCTATAAAGTCCATCCCGCAGAGCGGGACAAGTACAGTCGTAAAGTCGAACATAGTCCATAAAGTCTTAAAGTCGTAAAGTCTATAAAGTCCCTAAAGTGCCAATTCGAGCCCCGAAGGGGCCACTTTGTGGCTGAGCCTGCCCTGAGCCGAGTTTACCTTGAGCCTGTCGAAAGGAAGGGTCGAGAAGTGAACCATGCACTCTCCTCTTGAGAGGAGTCCCGCGTTGACGCGGGGAGGTGTGTTATGTATTGATCAACACACACCCCCTCCGGGCGTAGCCCTACGGGCGGAGCCGTCACACTTCGTGTGCCACCCCTCTTTCTAGAGGGGAGTCGGCCAAGCAAGTTCAAGGTTATAAAGTTTTCAGGTTATCAGGTTGGGGAACAGCTAAGAGCTCAAGAAGCCCCGAAGGGGCCACTTTGTGGCTCGATTCAGGATCCTTAAGCATGAGATCCTTCGCTACATCATGTTTTGACTTCCCGAATTCAATTCGGGAACCATGTATGTTTTCATTCATGGTCCCCGGGTCAAGCCCGGGGAGTCAATAGACCTGACCTGTCGCGCTCTGCGCGATGACCTTCAACTTTACGACTGTACTTGTCCCGCTCTGCGGGATGGACTTTACAGACTTTACGACTTTACAGACTTTATGGACTGTCTTTGCGTATACTGTTTGCATGGTAAGTGACCGCTGTCCTTCTTCTTGTTCTGGTTCTCCTTTTCATCCTTCTCCTTCTTCTTGTCATGCTGCCTTCACCCTCATCGAGCTCCTGGTAGCTACCGGTATCATTGCAGTCCTTATGACAGTAGTTATCGTAGCCGTGAATCCCTTCCGTATGTTTCTTGCTGCACAACAGACAAAGAGATCATCTGATGTAACAACCATAGGGAAGTCACTGGATATGTATCTCATATCTATGAAAGGAGTAGTTCCTACCCAGATGTATCCTTTGAATACTCCTAAGCGTATAGCAAGAAACTCTGGAGGTCCTGAGGCAGATCTGTGTGCACTCTTATCTACGCAGATACCTGGACTCCCCATAGATCCCAATACTCCAGGGAATGTCGTGAAAGACTGTAGTAGTCCATACAGTACGGGATACAATGTCGTAGCAAATGCATCAGGCAAGATAGGAGTGTATGCTCCTACAGGTATATCTATAGCAAATGCAACAGGAATGAATGTGATTACATATGGATATGTACCTGATGACTTCATTACTCCTCCCTCTCCTATTACTGCATACAAAGGACAATGGGGATTAGATGAGACCACCAGTACAGATACCAATCAGTTCAAAGCCAGTGGGTATTTAGATACCGGGAAGTTGGGCCAAGCCGTAAGCATGTACGGCAATGCGGCAGGGACAGCAGGATCCACTCTCACCTTCAACCGTGGGGCGCAAATATCGGGGAACAACTACGAGCATATTAATACGAATCAAGGAACTATTTCGTTCTGGGTGAAGCCGAGTTGGAATGGGAATGACAACCTTTCTCACACTGTTTATGCGAATGGCAATTCCTCTAATTTTAGGATATACAAAGCTACAAATAACAGTTTAATCTTCTACTATGGTACAACAGCTAACGCTTCGATTAGTATTACTGGTTGGACTGCTGGTACTTGGTATCACGTGGTGGCTCGATGGAACGTAAATAACTTTGTGGCCGGCCGGC
>Ga0194063_10000485_pt1 | contig 28931 bp, 26 predicted proteins | sample SepL3720m_MetaG_FD_155459 | JGI IMG/M metagenome (GOLD analysis project Ga0194063, IMG submission 155459) | Anoxic zone freshwater microbial communities from boreal shield lake in IISD Experimental Lakes Area, Ontario, Canada - Sep2016-L373-20m | ecosystem: Environmental > Aquatic > Freshwater...
CCGCTGGATTCTCCCGCACGGGGAACGGGCGCCCAGCCTGTTTGCTCGCACAGCCCCGCTGCAAAATCTGGAGGGCGCTGCTCCGTCAGCGCCGACTTCTCGGATCCGGAAAAAAACAAATCCGCGCCGGCGGAGCCCCGCCCACCCATCGAAGCGGACGCCGCGCCCGCCGCTCCGATCGATGAACCCGTGCTCGTCGTGGATGACGACAAGACCAGCTCCGTGCTCGCCGGAAAAATGCTCGTCGCCCTCGGCTGCCGCGCCGAATTCGCCGCCAATGGCGAGGAGGCGGTCAATAAATTCCGCGAAGGAAAATTTTCCGCGGTGCTGATGGATGTGGCGATGCCGGTGATGGACGGGATCGAGGCGACAATAAAAATCCGCGCGTCCGAGCCGGCGGGCGCCCGCGTGCCGATCATCGCGGTGACCGCCGACGTGATCTCCGGCAACTGTCGGCGCTACCTCGCCGCCGGGATGGACGACTACCTCTCGAAACCGTTCCGGCGCGCGGAGCTCGCCGAAAAACTTTTCCGCTACATACCGAACCCGAAATAGATCATTTCAAAACCATAGCCGCATCAACAGGAACTCGCCCGGCACGGGCGTGGCTACAACTTTACCGAACCCGAAATAGTCGCCGCACTTTTCTTGTGCGCTTTGCTTGTGCGGATGCGCCGGCCGCTGTAAAGAATGATCCCACCGATGGAAGTATTGCCGACAGGCCGCATGAGCTCGTCACGCCCGCCCGAGGCGGCCGGGCTCCCGCACTTTTTGTTCCAGATCGGCTGGATGGTTCTCGGCGTCTTCCTGCTTTCCCAGGCGGGCGAATGGTTCATAAAGTCGTCCGGCGGTCTCCTGAGCCCGATCTGGCCGGCTGCGGGATTTTCGCTGGCGATCGCCCTGCTCTATGGTCTCGAGCGCGTGATCCCCGCGGTCTATCTGGGGTCGCTCGCCAGCAATTTCCTCAACGGCGAGCCCTCGCTTTTCCTCTATGCGGGACCGGTGGGATCCCTTTTGGAACTCGTCGTCATGTGGGCGCTGCTGACGAAGGTGGCCAAGATTGACCTGGGGTTCTCCAGCCTGAGGGACTTTGGAAAATTCGTTGCGCTCGGATGTTTTCCCGGACCGCTTGCGGGCGCGCTCTACGGGGCCGTGCTGGCGACGCTCAGCGGGCACCTTTCCGTGTCCCAGATGCTCGCCGGGTTCTCCGGATTTTTCCAATCCAACGTGTTCGGCATCCTGGTCTTCGGCCCGTTTTTCCTTTTTGCGCTGAGGAGGCAGAACTTCCGTCCGCCGACAATCTGGGGCCGCTACGAGCTGCTGGGCTACACGCTCCTTCTGGCCGGCCTGCTTTTTTTTCTGGTTCATAGCACGGAGATCGGCATGGGCGTCCGCCTGGCCGCGATCGGCTCGACGATGGCGCTGTCGCTCGTGGTGGCGCTGCGCTTCGGCCTGCGCACCACGTCGCTCATCCAGGCGCTTTCCATTTTTCTGGTGCCGGCGTTCGCGGCCATGGCGCCGGGCCGCATGGGCGATGTGCGCGTCCTGATGTCCGGCGGCGAGCTGCAGCCGCTCGTGCATGTCTTCGCGTTTCTCTCCAGCCTTGGGAGCCTGTTCACTGCGGCGTTCCACGACGAGCTGGCCGCTCTCCGCATCAAATTCGCCCTCGCGATGTCTTCCGCCAACCTCTCCGTCTGGGACTGGAGCCCGGCTGGCTGGGCCTGCCACACGCCGTCCTGGCGCGAAAAGTTCGGGGTGGGGTTCGCAAAAAACATCCCGAACGAGGTCGTCCTCGGGCTGATCCACCCCGGCGATCTGCCGGACTTCGAGGAGAATTTCCGGCGGCTGTCCGCGTTCGAGATTTCGCATTGGAGCCAGAGCTGCCGGATGCGCGCCGCCACCGGGGCATGGGTTTCCGTGCAGTTGGATGCGAAGCCGCTGCGCCTCACGGCCGACGATGAGATCGCTTCGATCGCGGGCGTGATGCGCGACACCACGCACGAGCAGGAGGCCGTGCAGAACCGGATCACGGCGATCGAAACCGAGGCCCAGCTCCGCACCCTCCGCAGCCAGATCAACCCACACTTCCTCTTCAACGCCCTCAACAGCATCCGGGCGCTGATCGGGAGGCAGGACGTCAAGGCGAAATCCATGGTCTCCGCGCTCGCCAGCCTCCTGCGCGAGGTCCTTGCCGGCCGCGACACGAGGCTCCACTCGATCGAGAAGGAGCTCGACATCGTCAGGGATTACCTCGAGATCGAGGCGATCCGTTTCGGGGAGAGGATCCGTTACCACATTGTCTGCCCGCCCCGGCTGCTCGCCCAAAAAATTCCCGGGATGCTCGTGCTGACGCTCGTGGAAAATTCGGTGAAGCACGGCGTCTCGAAGCTCGAGAAGGGAGGGAGCATCGAAGTCCTGATCGAGAGCTCGCCGGATGATGCCTCGGTCATCGTCTTTGTCGTCAACGATGGGCCCTTGAAACAAGGGGGCCCGGACGCGGAGGGGCACGGCGGGCAGGGGCTGGCCAATGTGCGCGAGCGCATCACGCTTTCGACCGACGGGCGGGGGAGTTTTGAGATCCATGAAATCCCGGGCCCGCGGGTCGAGGCGATCGCCCTCCTCCCGTTCGACAAGCGCTACCTCCCCGCCGAATAAGGTGCGCGCGCAATGGGAGACATGGATTTTTTCTGGGCAAGCGCCTCCGGCTGCTGCATAGTTTCCTTCCGCCCTTTATGAAAACTGTCCTTGTGGTCGAAGATGAGATGGTCGCCTTGGAGGATCTCCGCGACTCGCTCTTGGAAATTGACCCGGCCTTGGAAATCGTCGGGGTCCAAACGGCGATGGAGGGGCTGGAGCTGATGGGCAACAGAAAAACCGACAACCCGAAACGCTTCGACGGGATCTTTCTCGACCTCGAGCTTCCCGGCATGAGCGGCATCCAGATGATCGAGCGCATGGGCCCGACGATGCCCCCGGTGATTCTGGTGACCGCCCACGCGATGATGGCGCTGGACGCGATCGGCATGGGTGTCATCGGGTGCCTGCTCAAGCCGGTGGACCAGCAGCGCCTGCGGCGTGCTTACCAGCAGATGAAGACGATCGCCGAGGCGCCGCCGAAATCCGCCGCGCCCGCCGGAGAGCTGATCCCCGGCCCCGAGAGCCGGGTCCTCCTCCGCGACCGCAACGGCATCCACATGGTCAACGTCCTCGACTTCTCACTCCTCAGCGATGAGCACGGCTCGACAAGAATCTTTTTCGGCGACCACAGCGTCGTCGTCCCGCACAGCCTTGCGGAGATGGAGACGAGCCTCGACCGCGAGCACTTTTTCCGCGTCAACGCGACGACGATCGTGAACCTGAACAGGGTCGTCCATTACACGACGTCCCCGACCGGGCTCTTCGTCGCGGGGCTTCCCGACGGCACGTCGGCCGAGTTCAGCCCCGAGCGCTCCCGGATCTTTCAAACCCGCTTCGAGCTCTGACTTGATGAAGCACCCTGCGTTTCTGGCAGGACATCGGGAGGGCGAATAGCCGATTCGAGCTGCCTACTTGATTCCGGGCTCATGGCATGGGAGTATCGACTCGTTATGACAACCACAGTCCGGAGAATAGCCGATGAGGTACTGTCCCTTCGCGAAACAGAACGCGAGGAACTCCTTTCTTGGCTGGCAGATTACGATCTCGCGCATCCCGACTGCTGGGACAACGAAATCGAGCGGGATTCCCAACCCGGCGGTCGCATGGACGCCGTGCTGAGCCGGGTCCGCGAAGACATTGCCGCCGGGAGGACCAAGCCCCTCGATGAAGTCATCAACAACGCCTGACTTCTGGGCGGCGTTCGCCTCCCTGCCTCCCGAGATCAAGGCCAGGGCAAAGGTGGCTTATCGCTTGTGGATGCACAATCCCCGCCATCCCTCGCTCCAATTCAAAAAGACCGGCGCCGTCTGGTCCGTCCGCATCGGCGCAGGCTACCGGGCACTCGCGGCTCTTGAAGAAACCACGTTCCACTGGTTCTGGATCGGAACCCACGACGAATACGAGCGGCTACTGGGTTTGCGCTGAAGAGCTGGAAAAAAAATGTTAACGCGCAGGGCCAGACCCATTCGAGACCCCCGACCGCGTTCCGCTTTCCCGGTTGCAATTTGCATCCAATCGAACGCATCCTTGCGCCGTGCGCCAAGGACTGACATGGGGAGAATTGATTCTCACGCTTCTGGCGATCTTGCTCCTCGCGGGTGTTGGGTTCATTCCCTGGCTCACGGGATCGGTATTTTACAACCAATTCTGGTTCTGCTGGCTGTTTTTCGCAGCATTTGTTGGCATGACGCCGCTGCTCGCTCTCCGCACCCCTCGCCTGGGCGCGTTGTGGCACATCGGGACGGCGGTATATGTTCTGCTGTGCAAGGGTCTGTGTTTTCACGACCAGCATTTCTTTGCCCGCGGGGGCGTCGGAAATCTGATTTGGAGCGCGCCGGCGATTGTCGGACTGTTGTCGTTCTCGGAATGGTGGTTCGAGTTGCCCACCACCAAGGCCGGCAAAATGACGATAACGAAGGATGATTTGCCCGGCCTGCCCTCCGGGGCTCTCGTTGAACCGGCAGAGATTGAGGTCGTCGAAGTTGTGATTCCCGAGGAGCGCATCCCCAAGTTTTGCGATATCGGTGCCGCGGTGAACAAGCAGAACGGGAATTGTGTGATCACGGAGCTTTTTGGTGGATCCAGCGCTTCGGCTGCCGGGCTCAAAGAGGGCGACATCATCACCCATATCGACACGAAAGACGTTTCCGCGTTAGACGTTCATCAGATTAGAGCTCTCTTGCGTGGGCAACAAAACACAATAGTTGTGTTAACAATTCAACGGCCGGGGGAAACAACTCCAAAGAACTTCACAGTGGCTCGACGACTGGTGAATGCAGAGCGGAAATAATTGTTACCAGCCCCTTTGCACGCATGCCATCGGACAAGCAAAATTTCATCACGATCCAGGGGGCCCGGCAGCACAACCTGAAAAACCTGGATGTCCGGATCCCGCGGCACAAGCTCGTCGTCGTTACCGGGCTGAGCGGCTCGGGGAAATCGTCGCTCGCGTTTGACACGCTGTTCGCGGAAGGGCAGAGGAAATACGTCGAGAGCCTCTCCGCCTACGCGCGGCAGTTTCTGGATCAGATGCAGAAGCCGGACGTGGATTACATCGAGGGGCTGTCGCCCGCGATCGCGATCGAGCAGCGGTCGTCCGGGGCCAACCCGCGGTCCACCATCGCCACAACCACCGAGATCTACGATTATCTCCGCCTCCTGTATTCGGCGGTGGGCGTGCCCCACGACCCGTCCACCGGGCGGGCGGTCTCGCGCCAGACGCCGCAGGAGATCGCCGATGTGATCCTGCGCTGGCCGGAGGGCACGAAGTTCCTGATTCTTGCACCGCTCGTCAGCGGGCAGGCGGGCGAGTTCCGCGACGTCATGGAAAAAGCCCGCCGCGAGGGGTTCGTGCGCCTGCGGGTGGACGGCGAGGTCGTCGAGATCGCCAAGCCGGATTCCGTGAAGCTCGCAAAGGGCGCGCGGCACATGATCGAGGCGGTCGTGGACCGGCTCGCCATCCGCGAGGGCCTCGCCCAGCGCCTCGCCGACTCGATCGAAACCGCCCTCCGCTGGGGCGCCGGCCGCATCTCCACCAGCCGGCAGGAACCGGAGAGCACGGCCTGGATCGAGGAGAAGTTTTCGACCGACTACAGCGACCCGGAAACCGGGTTCACCATGCCCCGCCTCACCCCGAAACATTTTTCTTTCAACAGCCACCTCGGCGCCTGCCCGGAATGTCACGGCATCGGGACCGAGCTCTACTTTGATCCCGAGCTGATGGTGGATCCGGAAAAGTCGCTCGCCCAGGGCGCGGTGCGGCCGTGGAAATCGGCGAACAAGCGGATGAAGGCCTACTACGCCGCGCTGCTCGATGCGCTCCTCGCCGACTCCCCGGCCCCGCTCAATAAACCCTGGAGCGAACTGCCGGAACGCTTCCGCGATCTCGTGATTTTCGGATCGCGCGACCGGCCGGTCTCCGTAAAAACCGGCGCGGGAAAATCCTCCGCCAAGCCGTTCGAGGGCGTTCTCGCACAGGTCATCCGGCTCTACGAAACCAGCCAGAGCGAGTTCTCAAAAAAGCGCCTGCGCGCGTTCCAGAGCCGGCGGGTCTGCCGGACGTGCGGCGGCGCGCGGCTGCGCCCGGAGATCCTGGCGGTCACCGTCGCGGACCGCTCGGGCCGGGAGTTCGGCATCGAGTCGCTCTGCGCGTTCCCGATTTCCCGCGCGCTGGAAACCCTGCGCGAGCTCGCCCTCTCGCCAGCCCAGGAGGACATCGTCAAAGACGTCCTGCGCGAGATCCGGCAGCGGCTCAATTTCCTCTGCGAGGTCGGCCTCGGATACCTCCAGCTCAACCGGGAAAGCGGGACGCTCTCGGGCGGCGAGGCCCAGCGGATCCGGCTCGCCACGCAGATCGGCTCCGGCCTCTCGGGCGTGATGTATGTGCTCGACGAGCCCAGCATCGGCCTCCACCAGCGCGACAACGACCGCCTCATCCGCACGCTCCGCGACCTGCGCGACCTCGGCAATTCCGTGATCGTCGTCGAGCACGACGAGGAAACCATCCGCGCGGCGGACCATATTCTGGACCTCGGCCCAGGCGCCGGCCCGCGCGGCGGCTACCTCGTCGCAGAGGGGCCGCTGGAAAAAATCCTGCGCTGCGAAGCCTCTCTCACCGCGCAATACCTGAACGGAACGATCCGCATCCCGGTGCCCCGCAAACGCGTGCCGCCGCAGCCGGCCGGGGAGATCGGGGACGGCTGGCTGCGCGTCCACGGCGCGACGGAGAACAACCTCCGCGACATCACAGCTTCCTTCCCGGCCGGCTGCCTCACCTGCGTGACCGGGGTTTCCGGAAGCGGAAAATCCACGCTCGTCAACGACATCCTCTGCCCGGCGCTCGAGCGCGACCTCAACCGCGCGAAATCCCGCCCCGGCACCCACCGCTCGATCTCCGGCATCGAGCAGTTCGACAAGGTCGTCGTCATTGACCAGAGCCCGGTCGGCCGCACCCCGCGCTCGAACCCCGCGACCTACACCGGCGCCCTCGGGCCGATCCGCGACCTCTTCAGCGAACTCCCCTCGTCCCGCGTCCGGGGCTACGATGCCGGACGGTTTTCTTTCAATGCCAAAGGCGGGCGCTGCGAGCACTGCCGCGGCGACGGCCTGATCAAAATCGAAATGCACTTCCTCGCCGATGTCTATGTCGAGTGCGAGGTCTGCCGCGGCCGGCGCTACAACCGCGAGACCCTCGAGGTCACCTACAAGGGCAAGAATATCGCGGACGTCCTCGACATGCCGGTGGACGAGGCCGCGAGGTTTTTCCGGAACATCCCCGCGCTCTGCAACAAGCTCGAGACGCTCCAGGATGTCGGCCTCGGCTACCTCCGGCTCGGCCAGCCCGCCACCACGCTCTCGGGCGGCGAGGCCCAGCGGATCAAGCTCTCCGCCGAGCTCTCGAAGCGCGCGACCGGCCGCACGGTTTATCTTCTCGACGAGCCGACGACCGGGCTGCATTTTGCGGATATCCACAAGCTCCTGGAAGTTCTCATGAAGCTCCGCGACGCGCGCAATACGGTGATCGTCATCGAGCACAACCTCGAGGTCGTCAAGTGCGCCGATTGGATCATCGATCTCGGCCCCGAGGGCGGCGCGGGCGGCGGCACGATCGTCGCCGAAGGAACTCCCGAGGAGGTCGCACGCTCGACGGCGAGCCACACCGGACGCTACCTTGCCCGCACCTTTCGACCATGACGTATCTCCTCGCTCTCCTCCTCGCCTCCGCGAACGCCGGCTCGACCGCCTCCGCGCGCCCGGCTCTCGAAGACGGCCTGCCCGGCGTCGCCATCCGCAAGCTGGAAAGCATCCCGCCGGACAAGCGCGACGCGGAATCCCTGCTCCTCCTCGCCCGCGCCTATGTCGAGGACGGCCATCCCGACAGCGCCGTGGAGCTTCTGAAATCCCGGACCGGCCTGCCCGGACGGGATTTCTGGCTCGCGCAGGCCTTCGCCGCACTGGGACGGCGGGACGAGGCGCTGGCCGCATACCGCTCCGCGAAAAACGGCCCGTCATTTTCCTGTGAGGCCGGCCTGGGCGAAGCGGGAATGCTCCGCAGCCTCGGGCGTCCGGACGAGGCGATCCGGGTTTTGAAAGATGCGCGGAACTGGCCGGAGCCCCGCCTCCGCCTCCTCGCGCAGTTTGAAGAGGCCGATGCCCTGCTGGATCTCGGACGGCCCGAAGAGTGCCGCGCGATCTTGAACGCGACCGCCCCGGACGACAAAGCCGGCACCGCAAGGCGCGACTTTCTCACCGCCCGTTCCCTGGCGATGTCGGGCGACGATGCCGGCGCGGCCCGGATTTTTGAGACGCTCAATCCGACGGATGCGGCCATGGCGGTTTCCGCAGTCATCGGCCAGGCGAAGGCGCTGACCCGCACCGGCCGGGCACCCGAGGCCGAAACCCTCATCAAGGAATTTCTCTCCCGCAACTCCGATGTCGACGGACTGGAAATTCTCTTCGCCCTCCTGGATCGGAATTACGCCCTGCAGGCGTCCCCCTCCCCCGCCGAGCTCAAACGCTGGGCCGGCGAGGAATCCCCGTCGCCGCGCCGCCGGCTCGCCACATATTACCTGGCGAAATTTGAGGCGCGCCTCGGACGGGATGACCGGGAGGAAAAATTTCTCGAGCAGGCCGCGGAGGGTGCGGGCGACTCCCACGGCGGCAGGCTGGCGGCTCTCGATCTGTCCCGGATCCGCTTGAAACAAGGCCGTCCGGGCGAGGCCCTCGCCCTCCTGCCACAGGTTTCCGGTTCGCCGGACGCGGACTTTCTCCGGGGGTTGGCGCTCGCCGGCCTGAACCGGCACGAGGAGGCGGCCCGGGCGTTCCTGTCCGCCGCGTCGAGCCCGCCGCTGGCCGAGTCTGCCCTCTTCAATGCCTCGGTCTGCGAGCTCGGATCCCGGAAACGGGGCGCGTTCGAGCTTTTCAAAACCCGTTTTCCGCAGAGTGCCAAGCTCGATACCCTCCGGCTTCAGGAAGCCCTGCTTCTCGCCAGGTCGGGCGACCCGCAGGCGGAACAGCACCTCCGGAGACTCGCCTCCAGAGCGGATTCCCCGACCGCCGGGGCCGCAGCCCTCGCGCTCGCGGAATGGAAATTCCAACAGCATGACGCGCAGGGATCGCGCGGCGAACTCCGGCGGGTCTCGACCCTCGCCAGCTCGGATCCCGCACGCGCCGACGCGCTCGCTGTCTTCCTGGCCGACGACGGGGCGACCGCCGAGGAGGCCGTCCGGGCGGCGGAAAAATTTCTTGTGGCGCATCCGGATTCTTCGCCCGAGCCGGAGGTTCGGATGAAGCTCGGCGAGCTTCTCTACCGGAAGGGCGACTTCGCGGGCGCCCGGATCCAGCTCGAGTCGCTCGCGGAAAAATTTCCCGGTTCGCCGCAGGAATTTCCCGCGCTTTTTCTCGCGGCGCAGGCGGCCTCGCGCCTTCAGACCGAGACCTCGGCCAACGATGCCCTGTCCCTCTACGAGGAGGTCGCTGCCTCGGGCAGCCCGCTCGCCCTGCGCGCCCGGCTCGAGCAGGCGATCCTCAAAAACATCCTCGGAAAACCTCGCGAGGGGATCGTCATTCTCGACCGCATCCTCGCCTCGAATCCCGATCCGGAGATGCGCGCGTGCGCCCTCATGGAAAAAGGAAAAACCCTGCTCGCTTCACCCGAGCCCGGCGCGTCGGACGCAGCGGTGGAGACGTGGAGTTCGCTGGCTGCGGACAAATCGCTTTCCCCCGCCTGGAGAAATCAGGCGCTCGTCCGGATCGGTGCCGCCCACGAGAAGGCGGGCGAAACCGAGGCCGCCGTCGCCTCGTATTACGATGTCCTCAAAGACGGCCAGTCCGGCCTGCCGGAATATTTCTGGTTTTACAAAGCCGGCTTCGGCGCCGCCCGGCTCCTCGAATCCGCCAAGCGCTGGGACCAGGCGATCCGGGTCTACGAGCTGATCGCCGCCGTCCGAGGCCCGCGCAGCGAAGAGGCCGCCGCCCGGATCAACAAGATCCGCCTCGAAAATTTCCTCTGGGAGGACAAGCCGACCAAGTGACGGCAACCCAAACTGGGGGTCAGTGTGCATATTCTTGCATTTCCGAACAGCGTGGGGACGCCTACTGTTCGGGGCTCATCAGGGCGGCGGCCCGGCATTTGAGGCGGAAGGCGAGCGAGCCGTCCTCGAACGCTCGGAGATCCTCCGGGCGGCTCCGGTCGAAGTCGGCGAGGAACATCGTCTCGACATCGGCGGCGAACGCGCGGTTGTGGACGGCGGCAGAGAGCTCGAAGTTGAGCATGAACGACCGGTAGTCGAGGTTGATCGAGCCGACGATCGCGAAGTCGTCGTCGGCGAGCAGAACCTTCTGGTGCATGAACCCGGGCTGGTATCTCCAAACCTTCACGCCGGCGGCGCGGAGTTTGGGATAATATGTGAACGCCGACAGCCACGGCAGCAGGTGGTCGGCCATCTGCGGGAGAATGATCCTCACGTCCACCCCGCGCAGCGCCGCATGGCAGATGTCGGTGAGCAGCGGGCTCGAGGGAACAAAATACGGGCTGGCCAGCCAGAGACGCTTTTGCGCGTCTTGGATCACCGAGAGATAAACTGCCGCGCAGACGCCCCATTCCTCGGCCGGGCCGGAGGCCACGGGAAATACGACGGCGTCACCCGCCGGGGCCGAGCGCAGGCGGTAGGGAGGCAGGGATTTTGTGGCGTAGTTCCAATCCTCGAGAAAAGAAATCTGGAATCCGGCGGCGCTCGGCCCCTCGATGCGGAGGTGGGTATCCCGCCACGGCCCGAATTTTTTGCTGCGTCCCATGTATTCGTCGGCGGCGTTCAGCCCTCCGACGAACGCGACCTGTCCGTCCGTGACGACGAGTTTCCTGTGGTTGCGGAAGTTGACCTGGAAGTGCCGTCCGTGCTGGCGGTTCGTGATGAAAGGCTGGACCTGCACACCACCTTGGATCAGCCGCTCCCTCCAGCTTTCCGGCAGGGCCTTCGATCCCACCTGGTCATACATGACGAGGCACTCAACCCCGCGGGCCGCCGCGGCGAGCAGGCGGGCGGAAAGCGCGCGCCCGAGCCCGTCGTCGCGGATGATGAAGAATTGAAGCCAGACCGACTCGCGGGCTGCATCGATCTCGCGGAAGATCGCGTCGAATGTGGCATCGCCATCCACGAGGAGTCTCACCGCGTTTCCGCCGGTGGCCGGTAGCCTGCTCAGGTTCTCCGCCACGCGGGATCCGTCGGTGCATAGGGCGCTCACCTCCGCGCGGTAGCCGTCGAGGTGTCGGCCGGTCACCCGCAGCGCATCGTCCAGCGGCGCGGAGCCGCCGGTTCCCGCGCGGGTGTATCCGGAAAACCGCGACTCTCCGAAAACCAGAAAAAGCGGGATTGCGATAATCGGCATGATGACGAGAGCGATCGCCCAGCCGATCGCCGACTGAGGGGTTCGCGCGATGAGCACCGCGCGCAGGGCAAGAAAAATTCCGGCCAGCTCGACAAGAAACGTGAGAAATGCGTAGAGGGAGACCAATTCGGACACGCCGCATCATGTCCACGAAACCGGCGGACATCAAACCAGAATCTTCCGGCCTCAGCCCGTGGGGATCGCCCCGTCGAAAACAAAATCCGCCGGGCCGGTGAGCGTGACATTTTTGAATCCGCCCGACCCGTTGGATTCGAAGCTGGCGCGAAGCGTCTCTCCGCCGCGCACGCGCACGGCGACCGGCGAGGGCGCGCCCGTCGCCAGGTGGTGCAGGAGGGCGGCCGCGCAGACGCCGGTGCCGCAGGCGAGGGTTTCCGCCTCCACCCCGCGCTCGTAGGTTCGCAGGACGAGGTGCCCCGGTGAAACGACCTGTGCGAAATTCGCATTGGTTCCTTTGGGGGCGAACGCCGGATGCCAGCGCAGGGCGGCGCCGGCGCGGGCGATGTCCACCGCCTCCACATCCTCCACGAAGACGACCGCATGCGGGACGCCGGTGTTCAGGAAATGGACGGTGCGGACCGTCCCCGCCACGTCGAGATTCTCCGGCGCGCGATGGTCGTGCGGCTCGCTCATGGAGATCGCCACCAGCCCGTCCGGAAACGTGGCGCGGATCAGGCCCGCCGGAGTGTCGAAGCTGAGCGAGCCGGGCGGATGTGGAAGCAGCCGCGCCGCGAACCGCGCGAAGCACCGGGCGCCGTTGCCGCACATCTCCGCCTCGCCTCCGTCCGCATTGTAATACCGCATGCGGAAATCCGCGCCGGATCCCGACGGCTCGACCGCGAGAAGCCCGTCGGCTCCGACCCCTCGGTGGCGGTCGCAGAGCCTCGCGATCGCCTCCCGCGACAGCGCGAGCCCGAGGGCGCGGTTGTCCACAACGACAAAATCATTTCCGGCCCCGTTCATCTTCGTGAAATTCATTGCAAAGTGGAAGGATTGAAGGGATTGACAAGCTGCAGTCCGGCCACATGTTTGAAGTCGTCGACATTTCGGGTGACAAGCATCAGGCCGTATTCCAAGGCGGTTGCCGCGATGATGGCATCCATCGCTCCCATTTTTCTGCTCTGGCGAAGCGAAATGGCACGCTCGATCACCGCGTCGTCGAGAGCATAGCAGATGCTGTCGGTCAGGAAGCGCCGTATGGCATCTTCTTCCTCCCGGCTGATTCCGTGGAACCCGAGCGCCTCGATCCGCGTGACGCTTGCAATCGATGACGCCGGGTTATCCGTCCATTCAGATAACCACTCACTGCCGGGCTGGCACGCATGAATGACAATGTTGGTATCGAGCAACATGTCTGCTCAGTCGCGGAACGGAAGCGGGCGATCCAGGCGGATTTCCCTCTGCCATGCCACAGGATCGGGAATACCCCGGTAAGGGTTCAGTCGTCGCACGGATGCCAGAGCGGTCTTCCTCCGGGCGACCATCTCCGGCGTTGCCTCAACCTTGAAGCGGAGCGGCGCAGCGATGCCACGCGCATCGGTGTCAACCATCAGCAATACCCGTGCGTGCCCGGGCTTTACCCATCCGGGCAGAGGCTCGGAGATTGTCACTCTCCCGTCCTCCGCAATCTCGGCGTCGGCTGTGAACGTCGTCATGGGAAGAGCGTATTCCATCCTGCAGGCACAGGCAACGCCAAATCCCGACACGCCAAATCCCAATTCGCAAAATGGCGAATGAAATCGTCGTCTGCCGGTGGTAGGGATGGCTCGCCGCAGCCGTCCGACTTGTTTCCCAACATAAGAGATGACAAATCGAAACAAGATCTTGAAGGAATGTGACGGATGGCCCAAAGCGCGGATGGGAACTGCCGAGGATGTTCCCTATGGGCAGGGACTTGTCGAGGCGATGAGGCCATTCATTTTGACGCTTCTTGATGAAGAGGGTTCAGATCGCACGGCACGGAAGCAGACGAGCACGCCCGCTAAGACAACGATGGGCCGCAACAATTCTACCTCAGCGTGCCGCGGTGGATCCAGATGCTCTGGAGGAGCCCGAAGCTGAAGAGGATGATCATCACAAACGACCCGCCGTAGCTCACGAGCGGAAGCGGGAGCCCGGTGATCGGGGTGACCGAGATCGTCATCCCGATGTTCATGAACGTGTGCGTGAAGAGCAGCATCGCGATCCCGATGGACAGAAGCCGGCCGAAATCGTCGGCTGCTTGGATCGCCACGTTCAGGATCGTCACGAAGAGCAAAGCGAACGCGCCGATGAGCGCGGCCCCTCCGAGGAACCCGTGCTGCTCGCCCATGACGGAAAAAATGAAGTCGTTGTGGACGATGGTCGAGGGCAGGAATCCGAGTTCGTTCTGGGTGTTCGGTGCCTTGAAGCCTTTTCCGGAAAACCCTCCGGATCCGATCGCGATCAGGGATTGCGTGATGTTCCACCCGTCGCCCTGCGGGTCGACCTCTGGGTGGAGGAAGGTCGTGATGCGCGAGTATTGGTAGGGTTTGAGACCGAAGTGGATGACCAGCGGCACCATCGCCAGGCCGAGCAGGAGGATGACGATGAGCCAGCGCTTCGGGATCCCGCCCACGAACATCATCGCCAGCACCACCGGCACCCACACGATGCACGATCCGAGATCGGGCTGGATCAGGATCAGGATCCACGGGATCCCGACGATCACCGCGCAGCAAAGAATTCTCAGAAACGGCATCATGGCCCGGGATTTCTGGAGAAAGATGGCCAGGGTCAGGATGCCGGCGACCATCGCCAACTGCGAGGGCTGGAAGCTCATCGGGCCCAGGTCGATCCAGCTCCGGGCTCCGAAGCGCTTTTCGCCGACGACCATCACTGCGACGAGGCTGAGCATGCCGAGCACATAAAGCGGAACCGCCCCGAAGCGTACCCAGCGGTAGTCCGCCAGCGAGACGCAAAAAAACATCGGCAGGCAGATCGCGATCCAGACCGTCTGGGATTTCCAGAAATGCACCTCGCGCATCCAGGTCGCGCTGTAGATCGCATAGATGCCGTAGGCCAGCAGCCCAAGCATGAGGGCGAACAGCAGCCAGTTCATGCGAAGAAATTTGCGGAGGATCGAGTGCATCAGGCGAGCTGCGGCACGGCGGCCAGAAGAGATTTCGTGTAGTCGTCCTGCGGGTCGTTGTAAATCGCTTCCACGGGCGCGGACTCGACGATTTTCCCGTGGTGCATGACGAGGACATGATCGCTGATGTGTTCGACGACGGCGAGGTCGTGGGCGATAAAAAGGTAGGCGATCCCGAGCTGCTCCTGCAGATCCTGGAGGAGGTTCACGATCTGGGCCTGGACGCTGACATCGAGCGCGCTGACCGGCTCGTCGCAGACGATGAACCGCGGTTCGACCGCCAGCGCGCGCGCGATCCCGATCCGCTGCCGCTGCCCGCCGCTGAACTCGTGCGGGTATCGTGACATCATCTCCGGCTGGAGTCCGACCATCCGGAGCAGCTCGGCGACGCGGTCCGCGCGCCCGGATCCCGACAGGCGCGGGAAATGGATCTCCAGGGCCTCGGAAACAATTTCCGCGATCGTGAACCGCGGGTTCAGCGAGCCGAACGGATCCTGGAAAATCATCTGCATCTCGCGGCGCATCGGGCGGAATTCGCGCTCGTCCAGCGGAAGAATCTCCCGGCCGTCGAACTCCACGCTCCCCGAGGTGGCCGGGATCAGCTTCAGGATCGTCCGGCCCACCGTCGTCTTCCCGCTGCCGCTTTCCCCCACGAGGCCGACGGTCTGTCCGGGCCCGACAGAAAAACTCACGCCGTCCACCGCCCGGATGTCTCCGGTCTTCCGGCGAAGCACCCCGCCCCGCACGGGGAACCAGGTTCGCAAATCTTTGACTTCAAGGAGCGGCATGGAGAAAAAATCTATCCCGCCCGCGCGGCAATGTCACCAGCCAACACGGCGCACAAATTTTTTTATCGATGGGCGGCGGCGCGCGAAACCTAAAAGCCACAGGGGGAACGGGCACCCCGCCCGTTTTGGCATATGGCCCCGCTGCGAATCCTGGAGGGCGCTGCTCCGTCAGCGCCGACTTCCCCGATCCGAAATATGGGACGGCACGGAGGCCATCCCTCCTGGGAACCACAGGAAACGTCCGCCCGTTCGGGCTTACGCCTTCTTGATGAGGCCGGCTTTGCTGAGCGTCTTGAGCGCCCCGTTTTTCGAGATCGTCTTGAACGCCCTCGCGGTCGCCTTCACGGTCACAAACTTCTTCAGCTCGGAGACCCAGACGCGCTTGGTTTTCAAATTCGGCTGGAAGAACCGTGGGGTGACGGCCGTGACGTGCATGCCGATGCCGCCCTTTTTCTTTGCCAGACCCCGGCGGTGAATCTTCGATCCGCGGACGGGCTTGGCCCCTGTGATGCTGCACTTTCTTGACATAATGAGAGTTGGCGAAAATACCCGCTCGTCCCGTGCAGTCAAGCATTGTTTGCGCGAGATTTTCTCGGGCGGGCGCACGACGGGAAAGTGCAACCTCGCGGATCTTCCAAGGGGGCATGGGCGTCCCGCCCGTGTGAGGCGCATCACTCCGATACGATGTCCGGTCTCTAAACGGGCGGAACGCCCGCTCTCCCTGTGCTCTGCAACTTTCGGGCATGCGTCCTTGCAGGATCGGGCGCACGACGGGAAAGAGCTGAGGAAGGGACTCCTCCGATACTTTGACAATGAGGGCCTTTTAGTGATGAAATTGTGGAATGAACAAACTCCGTCTCGCCGTGGCGTCCACCCTTGCCTTTGCGGCACTCGCCGCGCCAACATTTGCATGCACCCGCGCCGTCCTGAAGCTCGACGGGGGGACGGTCTTGACCGGCCGCTCGATGGATTGGATGCAGGACATCGGAAACAATCTCTGGGTTTTCCCCCGGGGCATGCACCGCGACGGGGCCGCCGGCGCAAAATCCCTCAAGTGGGAATCAAAATACGGCAGCGTCGTCACGACGATTTATGAGGTGGCAACGGTCGACGGGCTCAACGAAAAAGGCCTGGCGATCAATGTCCTCTACCTGGCCGAGTCAGACTACGGATCGGTCGGCGACAAGCCCCCGATGTGCATCTCCGTGTGGGGGCAATATGTTCTGGATCATTATGCGACGGTGGCAGAAGCGGTGCGGGATTTGGAAAAAGAGCCCTTCCGGTTGGTGGCACCCGTTCTCCCGAATGGCTCCCCGGCCCACGGTCACCTCTCGATGACCGATGCCTCGGGAGACTCCGCGATCCTGGAATACATCGGCGGAAAACTCGTCATCCACCACGGGCCGCAATACACCGTCATGACCAACTCCCCGGAATACTCGCAGCAGCTCGCGATCAACCGCTATTGGGAAGGGGTGGGGGGAACGGCCTTTTTGCCGGGGACGTCCCGCGCATCCGACCGGTTTGCCCGCACCTGGTTCGGCATCAATGCGGTTCCCCGCGCCGCCGACCCCAACTACATCAAGGCCGTCCCCGGCCAGGAAGCGGCGCTGCAGGGCGTGGCCAGCGTGCTGAGCGTCATCCGCTCGGTCAGTGTCCCGCTCGGCATTTCCACACCCGGCCAGCCGAACATCGCGTCCACGATCTGGCGAACCGTGTCCGACAGCCAGCATTTGGTTTACTACTACGATTCGGCCACCGTCCCGAATACCTTTTGGGTCGAGCTGGGGAAGTTGGATTTCAGCCCGGGCTCCAAGGTCAAGCGCCTCCTGCTCACCGGCGGCAAAGTTTACGCGGGCGAAACCTCAAACCAATTTGAGCCCGCCGTGCCCTTCACGCCTTTGACTGCTTCTGCGAAATAAGAGGGTTTCTTTTCCTTGCGGCGCCGGGTTGCCACGCGTCGGCGCCGCCTCGAATACCCAACTCAGCGAAAAGGTGGTGTCCGGCGACCGGCCGGACAGAGCGCCCGATCCAAATTACAAAGTCGGGCGAATCGCGTGGGCCGTCAGAAATCTTTGACTGACCCGAATTCTGTCAAGCGATGGCCCGAACGGCCCAGCGGAGCTTGGCGGATGTGGCGCGGGGGTTGGCGCGGCATTCCTCGGGAGAGGGGCGCGTCACGTTGTCAGCGATTCCGGAATAAACGCCTTCGCGGAGCCCGGCTTGAAAAGCTTTTTTGACACGGCGGTCTTCGCCGGAGTGAAAGGCCAGGATCGCCGCGCGCCCGCCGGGATTGAGGCATGCGGGCAGGACCCGCAGGAGCGTGTCGAGCGCGCTGAACTCCTCGTTGATCTCGATGCGCAGGGCCTGAAAAACCCGCTGCATGGATTTGTCCTGATCCTCGACCGGATAAGCACGGAGCGCGGTCCGCACGGCCTCCGACAATGCGGTGGTCAAAGCGAAGTCTCTCCCGGCCAGAACCGGCGCGAGGATGCCCGCACGGGACTCGTCGGCATTTTCCACAAGCAGCGACTCCAGCGCGCGCGGGGTGATTTTTTTCAGAAGCTGAGCGGCGGAGATCCCGCGGCGCGGATCCATCCGCATATCCAGCGGCCCCGGAGTTTTTGTGGAAAATCCCCGCTCCGGCGTGTCGAGCTGCATCGACGAAACTCCGAGGTCGGCAAGAAGGCAATCCGCCCCGGCCAGACCTTCGCCGGCCATCGCTGCGGGCAGGCCCGCAAAGTTGGATTTTTTGGTTTTGAAAATCTCCGGGCCGAAGCCGAGCGCCCGGAGCCGGGATTCGGTCCTGGGCAATTCCATCGGGTCCACATCGAGCCCGAGCAGAACCCCTCCCGGCTGAATCCGCTGGAGGATGGCTCCGGCATGGCCTCCATGGCCGAGCGTGCAATCGACAGCAACCTCCCCGGCTTGCGGCGAAAGAATCTCCAGGATCTCATCCACCAAGACCGGCACATGCGAGCCCGCCGGGGTTTTTCCCGAGGCCAGAACCTTCGCGATCGTGTCCGGATATTTCTCCGGGTTGAGCTCCTTGTATTTGTCCTCAAACCGGCGGGGATTTTTCCCCGCGTATCTCGGACGGCGCCGGTGCTCGCTCATGTGCCTTGGAAAGGATTCCGTGGCATGGGCATCCTGCCCATGTCTTGCTGGATTTGGTGACGCATGGGCAGAAAACCAGCGCGACAGCGCATTGTGAAGAGGGAAAGACGCATGTTTGGTGCAGGGGCACAACCGAAACGAAGTGGAGCATTGCCCATGCCACAAGATGCAGGCAACGAGGCGTTCAAAGCTCGGTATATTTTTTGTTCGAGCCTTTGGCCATCGCGACCGGATAGCGCGCTTCGTTGTGGGCCAGCTTGGCGCGCATGGCATCCGCCAGCTTCACGCCGCAGTTGTCCGCCAATTCGAAGAGCAGGATCGCCACGTCCGCCATCTCGGACTCCAGTTCGGCTTTGCGGTCGGCGACCCGCTGTTCGGATTGCTCCGGGCTCTGCCAGACAAAATGCTGAAGGAGCTCGCCCGCTTCCACCGTGATCGCCACGGCGAGCTCTTTGGGATTGTGGAATTGCCGCCAGTCCCGGGCGTCGCGGAAGGCGCAGATTTCCGAGGTGAGAGATTTGATGCTGTCCAACATGCGAAATATCCTAGCCGGAAGCGGGCTTCACCGACAACCTTCGAGTCCATATGCCAAGGGAAGGGCGGAGAAAGTCGCGCTGGCGAGCTTTATCCCGATGAGGACGATGATGACCAACGGCTGGCTCTCGACCAATCTGCACATGGGCGACCCGAGTCGAGTCAGTCGGCATTGCTGCGCTGCTGCCAGTCAGCCGGTCATCAGAAAACTTGTCAGGAAGTTAGAAATGTCAATAGGCAAGGACTGGTACCCCTATGATGACCCCTATGATGGCCGGAAGGTTTCTCACGGGCACTCTCGCCAATAACCCGTCGGGACTGTATGCGCGTGCCGCCACCGCCCTTGTGCAAGGCCGCGCGGAAGACGCCCGCGCCGACATCGAGTCGGCCCGCAGGCAGCATCCGCTCCTGAGCCCGCTCTACGACAAGGCTCTCGCCGACGCCGGACTCGCCCCGGCAGATTAACCCCCGTGCTGCTCACTCAACGCTTGCCGTTTTCGAGTCTCGAATGGGGTCATCCGTTTTTCTCGCCCCACCATTTTTTTCCGGATGGCATCAGAATGAGCATGGGAACCCCAAATTCGCGCGTAATTTCAGACATCCTGACGTGTGGGGAAAGCTGGTGAGCCGATCATTGGTAGGGATGGCTCGCCGAGCCGTCCGACTTCGGTAGGGGCACATCGCCGAGGTGCCCGACTTTTGGCGCGGCAGCGCCGCTCGATCAATCGACGGACGCCTCGGCAAAACCAGCGCGATAGCGCATCGTGAATCGGGCCAGTCGAACGTTTGGTGCAGGGAGCACAACCGCAGCGAAGCGGAGAGGGCGTCCCTCATCCATCGCGGGTTGGGGTCATCCGTTTTCCTCGCTTCCTCATTTTCTCTGGGTGACACATCAGGGTGGTTTCGGATCCGGCCTGGAAAAAGACATGGCTCTACAATGAGGTGGAACGCCCGCTGGGCGTTGAAGACATCGCCTCGGTTTGCCAGATCATGGCAAACAATCAGGTGCTCATTTTGACCTGCGGGCGCAGCCGGCGGTTTTCCGACTGCGACCTGGCCCCGATCCAAAGTTACCACCGGGTCTTGAGCGGCTTGGTTCCGTCTCGCGCCGGGGGCCTGATGCCTCACCGCCCACAGCCGGGGGTGTCTGGCGGCACCAATACTCGAAGCCTATTGGCCACGTTGACGGCCCGGGAGTACGAAATTCTCCACTGGGTGCGTGAGGGCAAACGCGATCCCGAGATCGGCATCATTCTGGATATCAGCCCCCGCACGGTGAATCACCATCTGGCGAGCATCTGCCGCAAGCTCGGGGTGGAAACCCGCACCGCTGCGGCCGTTTTCCAATAATCCACCCCGGGGTTCAGGTCCCCCCTCCGGCATAGGCAATCCTGCCTATATACAGATTCCGCCGCGTGCCGATATTGTCTCTGTAACCAACGGGCAATCGCCACAGCCGTTGGAAAAAACAAAAAAATCCGAACCCTTCAAAACAATGACCCTGAACATCCCTGCAAAATCGCAAAACTCAAAACGCCTGGCCTCCTACCTCTCGCTCTCCGTGGGCGCCGGCGCGGCCACATTGCTCAACGCCAACGGCGCGATCATCAGTTACAACGGGCCTGCGGTGACCAACAACAACTACGGAGATGTGCTGTGGTGGGACACCGCCAGCATGACGGCCGGCATTTACCGCAACCAGAGCGTGGCGGACCGTTTCCAGATATTTAACAGCAGACTCAACTACGCTTACACCGTTAAGAATAATGCCTTGCTCGACACCTTCTTCGGCGTGACGGCATCGGGCGGCACCTCTGTCAACAAACTGGCCGCAGGTGAGACGATTGACTCAAGCACATATTTTTCGGGTAACACGTGGACTTACATGAAGTCTCCGGGAAGCCCCTGGGCGACCGGGGTAGACGGAACGACCGGCTACATCCCTTTCAAGTTCAGCACCATCGCGGCTCCTGCCGACATGTATTACGGCTGGGCGGACATCACCTTCAACGGTGCCTCCGGTAGCATCGTCCTCAACAATTTTGCCTACAACAACACGCCCAACGCCTCCATCACGCCGGGCGCGATTCCCGAGCCAGCAACGATTCTTCTTCTCGCCATGGGCGGGACCGCGACGCTCCTCGCCCGCCGCCGGCGCAAGGCGAAGCTGGCCGCCGAAGCCGGAGCCTGAGCCCCTTGGCCAGGAAGCGGCTCATTCTTGTCGGGTGGGATTCGGCTGACTGGAAGCTTATCAATCCCCTGCTCGACGCGGGGGAAATGCCGGGCATGGCCTGGCTGGTGGAAGGAGGGGTGTCCGGCAACCTCGCCACGATGGAACCGCAGCTCTCGCCGATGCTGTGGACATCGATCACCACGGGCAAGCGCGCCTGGCAGCACGGGGTTCACGGCTTCACCGAAGTCGATCCCGCGAGCGACCGCGTCGTCCCCGTGGCCTACGCCTCGCGCCGGTGCAAGACCGTCTGGGAAATCCTCGGCGAGCGCGGCCTGCGCTCGCACGTCATCGGCTGGTTCGCCACGCACGGGGAGCCGAACCCGCACGGCTGCCTCGTTTCTAACATGGCCGGCAGCCTGCAGGGCGTCGGACCGGACGACGAGCCCGAGAAGTGGCCACCGCTGGCACCCGGCTCCTGCTGGCCGCCGGATTTGGCGGGGGAAATTGCTCCACTGCGTGTGAGCCCCTACGACCTCGACCCTGAGGAAGTCCTGCGCCTGTTCGTGCCCAAGGCCCACGAGATTGACCAGAAAAATGACCCTCGCCTTTGGCACTTGGCCGGGCATTTGGCCGAAGCCTTCAGCGTCCACGCCCAGGCGACCCATGTCATGGAACGCGATCCCGACTGGGACTTCACGGCGATCTACTACCGTCCGCTCGACGAAATCTGCCACCGGTTCATGCACTACCATCCGCCGCGGATGGAGGGAGTGCCGGAGCGGGACTTCGAGCTTTACCGCGATGTCGTCCATGCGACCTACCGCCTCTACGACCTGTTCCTTCGCCGGCTGCTCCACTTCGCCGGGCCCGACGGCGCGGTGATGGTCGTTTCCGATCACGGGTTTCACAGCGACCACCTGCGGCCGATATTCACCCCGAACGTGCCGGCGGGCATCACCGTCTGGCACCGCCCGCAAGGGATCTTCGCCGCGCGCGGGCCCGGATTCCGTGCGGACGAACTCGTCTTCGGCGCGCGGCTGCTCGACGTCGCCCCGACGGTCCTGAACTTTTTCGGGCTGCCGGCCGGACGCGATATGGACGGGCGCGTCCTCGAGGAAGCTTTTGTCGAACGCCGCCCGCCGGGCCAGGTGGACACATGGGAAGATCCGGGCGGGATCGAGCGGGAGCGCTTGCCTGCGGACGATCCCTCCAACCGGGCCATGCTCGAGCACTTCGTCGCGCTGGGCTACCTCGCGGAAATCCCCGGCGGTGACGCTGCGGCCGCCGAGAGCACACGGCGGGAAAACGACTGGAGCCTCGCCCGGGCCTACATGGATGCCGGTCGCGCCGCCGACGCGCTTCCGCTGCTCGAATCGTGCGTCGCGGGCCAGCCCGAGCGCACTGATTTTGCCCAGATGCTCGCCATGTGCCAGTTGCAGCTCGGCCTTCTCGACGAGGCGGAGGAGTCCGCGAAGAAGGCCCTGGAAACTTTCGGTCCGCAGGAACGGGCGCAGCACCTGCTCGCCTCGATCGCCCTGCAGCGCGAACGCCCCGCCGAGGCCGTGGCGTTGCTCGAGTCCGTCGGCGGCATGGAAATGACCGACCCCAACGGGCTCCTGCTTCTGGCGCGGGCCTTCGTGGAATTGCGCCGATGGGACGAGGCGGCCGAGGCAGCCAAGCAGTCCATCGCACTCGACAGCGACAACCCTCGCCCCTACCTCGCGCTCACGCGCCAGCTTATCCACCGCAAGCTCTACGCGGAGGCCGCCGAATGCGCGCTGGCCGCCATCTCGCTCGATTTCAGCCGCGCCAACGCGCATTTCCTGCTGGGCGTGGCCTTGGCCGGGGAGGGCAAGCAGAGCGAGGCCCTCCAGGCGCTGCACACCTGCCTGAAGCTCGATCCGGCATTCCTGCGCGCCTACCGCCTGCTCGGCCGCATCTACCGGCAGCAGGGCGACGAGGCGAAGGCGCAGGCATGCCAGCAGCAATACCGGACGGTGATCGCGCTGCGGAAAGTGAAGTTCGTCCCCCCGCCGAAACCCCGCGACAAGGCGCCGACGCAAGCAGCCGCGCCCATAGAAAATCCGCCCGCCGCCGAAGAAGAAATGGAATTTATCATCGTATCCGGCCTCCCGCGCTCGGGCACCTCGCTGATGATGCAAATGCTCCAAGCCGGCGGGCTGCCGCTCATGACCGACGGCAAGCGCATCCCCGATGAAGACAACCCCGAAGGATACTGGGAGTGGGAGGAAATCAAGACGCTTCCAAAAAACCCGCGAATCCTCGAGGAGGCGGCCGGGAAGGTGGTGAAGGTCATCTCCGCGCTCCTGCCGGGCCTGCCGCTCAAGCACCGCTACAAAATCCTCTACATGACGAGACCGGTCGAGGAGGCGGTGGATTCCCAATGTGCGCTGCTCGTACGCGGCGGACAAACCCCAAAATCCGAAAGGCAGCACCTCATCGCCATCCAAAAACAGCACAGCGAAAAAATCCTTGCCGCCCTGCGTGCGAACAAACGGTTCGAGGTGCTCGAAGTCGCGTTCCCCGAACTCATCGCCAACCCCGCGCCCACCATCGCACGGGTGGCTTCATTTTTGCCCGGCCGGTTCCATCCCACCCCCGCCGTCGCCGCCTGCATCAAGCCGCAGCTCTACCGGAACCGGCAGCCGGGAGGTGCTTGCCTGCCGGTTTCTTAGCGAAATGCGCGGGACGCCGATCAGCCCGGCGCGGAGCCCGGAGCTGATGCATGTCCGACGACAAGACTACGATGCCGCCTGCGAGATGCTCGCCAAAGCCGGGGCCATACTGAAAACCGATCACGAGGCGGCATGGGAAAATTTCATCGGCGCCCACATTCTCTACGAGCAGGAAATTGCATGGCGCGCCGCCGCGCTCGGCGACCCCGTTCCCTGCTGGCCGCATCCCCCGGAAACATCACTGCAGGATCTTGGATTCGAGTTTTGAGATCCGGTGGATCAGCCAGGCCGCGATGTCAAAATCGTCGCCCAGCGCGGAGAGGGCGAGCCGGGTCGGCACGGGAAAATCCCGGCTGCCTTCGGAAAACGTGTTGCGCAGGCCTTCGGCCGCCGGGCTGTGGTGCCGGCTTTCCTCGTAGAAGGCATGAATGTCGTCGGGGTCGAGCGTGGCGGTCGCCTTTGCGGCAAGGGCAAGGTTGGATCCGAGCCAGCCATGAAGGCCAGCGGCCGTCGCGGCGGCTTCCGGAGGCAGCGAAGCCAGACGGTCCGCAAATTCCCCAACGGCCTCGCCGATGTGGCGGATCGTGTGCAGCCACGCCCGGAAGCGCTGCAGGCGGACGGACTGCCCGACATTCAAGCGGCTGTCAGAAACAAGCCGGACACAGAAATTTTCAATCGAAGCCCCGAGCCGGACGAAGGCTGGGGAAACGTGGTTCTCCGGGTCCGGAGATCCGCTGGGTTTCAGGTTCAAAGTTGAGATCAGGCGACCGAGTTCTTTGGGCAGGAGATCCAGCGCCGTCGCGGGATCCGCAAGCGCCTGGGTGCTGAGAAACGCGGGGGCATCGGGGGCGGCGGCCGGATCGTTCGGCCAGACCTTTTCCAACAGCGCAGCGCAGGATGACAGCAGCGGGGTTATCAACAGGGCCGGCAGCAGATTCGAGAGCAGGAACACCACGGCAAGCTGGATGGGCGGCCCGCCGGTGACTCCCCGGAGGAGCGCCTCAATGAGCGGAACGCCCGCCGCCTCCAAATAGAAAAGAAGCATCATCAGCGACCCGCTCACCACACAAAAAAAATCTTCCATCCGCACCAGCCGCAGCGGCTTTCCGGTCATCCCCACCGACAAAAAAATCCGGAGGACAATCGCGCCGAGGTTCGTCCCGTAAATGACCGGCACGGCCTGGTGGACCGGGATGGCGCCCGCGCCGGCAAGGGTGATCACGAGCATCGCGGCCCCGGTGTTGGATTGCAGGACGGCGGCGGCGGCGATGCCGCAGGCGAAGGCCGGGATCGACCGGCTCAGCGCCCCATCGAGAGCGGCACGGAACCAGGGGGCATCCTTGAGCGGGGCCGCGCCCGCGCCCATCTCCCCGAGGGCGAAAAGGATCAGCGCCACCCCGAGCAGCGCCCCCGCAATCGTGTGCCACGGCTTCGCGTGCACCGAGCCCATGAAGATGCCGGCCCCCCCAACAAGTAAGGCCACGACCGGGTGGATGTTGACCGCCGCGAGAAACGCAAGCGCCGTGAGCCCGACGTTGCACCACACCACCACCACCCGTGCGGGAGGGGTCTGGATGAGCCCGCTGCCGACCATGCTCACCAATATGAATGTCACCGCCGTCGCGCTCTGCATGAGCGCACCCGCCACGAGCCCCAGAAGGGCCGCAAGGAACGGCGTGTGCGTGGCCGACTTGACGAGATTCCGAAACCCTCCGCCGCTCAGCTGCCGGAGGTTTTGCCCCACCAGCTGGAGGCCAAGAAAAAATAATCCCAGACCGAGAACGAGGCTGTTCAGCGGGGACATGAGCGCGATTTTCTGCCGCCGGATCTGTCAGGAAAAAACGCGGTGATCGGTTGCATCCCGGCAATAGAACACGGGCCGACGAAAACGCAAGCCGATGCCACACCCAATGCCGCAACCTGCAGCACGACCATCCCCGCCCGCCTCTTTTCCTGTGAAACGCAAGGCGGCGAGGCCGCCAAAGCAAAGACCGGCCGCACCCCGATAAAACGACAACTTTTCCGGTCCGCCTCCCCGGCAGCCCTCACAAATAATGTCCCAGGTGGGACATTATTTGTTAAAGAGAAACAAGGGTGTTCTACAACTTTTTTGTCGCCCGGTAGTGCTGGCACGCCGCAAGCAGCGCCTCGTCGAGCCCGATGCGCGGGGTCCAGCCGGTGGCTGTGCGGAACGCCGACGGATCCACGACCCAGCGCCCGGGCCAGATTTCTTTAGCCCGGTCGCGGGTCAGGCTGGGGGCGGCAGCCCTCCACGAGGGGACGGCGTCCACCGCTGCGGCAAGCAGGCGCACAAGCGGCTGCGGCACCCGCACGGTCAGCCCCGAGCCACCGGCCGCACGCGCCGCCGAGGCGATCAGCTCGATGTCCGAAACCGGCCGGTCCGATGCGATGTAAAACGGCCCGCGCCCGCCGCATTCCAGCGCCGCGAAGACCGCCTCCACAACATCCTCGACCGCCAGGAAACTAAAAAACTTTTTCCGGAGGCCGGGTTTCGTCCGCACCGGCCCGCGCGCCATTTTGAAGAGCGGAAGGGTCGCGGAATCCCTGGCACCCAGGATCATCGGCGGACGCAGGATCGTGACGCTGCGATCGGGAAATTCCCGCGCGACCGCATTTTCCAGCGCCAGCTTCGATTCCCCATACCAAGTGATCGGCCGGTCCGGATCGGTTTCTGTCCTGGCAGATCGACCCGCCGGTGTCGGACCGCCGGCGGATTGCGAGGACAGGATGACGACGCGGCATTCGGACGGAAGGGCGCGGAGCGCGCGGAGCGCCCAATCCACGTTGACCGAAAAATACTCCTCGCGGCTCCTCGCAAAAAGAACGCCGGCAGACAGCACCGCATGGGTGGGATCTCCCCAGCCGCCCGGTTCGGGCGCGAGCGGGACGGCCGAATCCCGCGGCAGGCCGTCCTCCTCCAGGCAGGCCCGGAGCTTGCTGGCGCTCCGCACCGGTGCCCGCACCGGGATCCCGGCTGCGGCCGCACGGAGCACAAGGTTGCGGCCTACGAATCCGGTCGCGCCCGTCACAAGAAGCGAGCTCATTCGCGGGAGGGTTGCGCAGGCGGAAGTTTTCAAGAGCCTCCCTATTTCAGATCCAATTGCCGCAGGGGCTCCGGGGGAATCGCCACGAGGCCCGAAAAGGGAAAGTCGAGGTTCACGATCGTGTAAAGCGTCAGGCAGATGACTCCCGTCAGAAGCATCGTCATGATCGCCTGGGCGTGAAAATTTGAGGGAGCGAAAAGAAAGGTGAAGCCGACGGTGGCCGCCCCGCCCGCCAGCAGCACGCACCAAAGGAAGGGGATGAGCCCGGACGAGGAATCGTCAATGCGGGAGGCCCTCAGTTCCTTCAGGCGGTTCAGATTTCGAACAGATTCCTGGAAAAAAGCCCCCTCCGAGGCATCGGTCACCTTGTGAGAGGCATAGGCGTCGGCGAGTTGATGGAGCAGTTGCTCGGCCTGCGGATCGCCCTTCCCCCGCGCGAGGCGCGGCCATTCCTGATTGACCAACGTGTCACGATAATCGCTGAGGATCCGCCGGATTTGATCCCGGAATTCCGGTGGGGACGCCTGGGCGTTGGCGTGGAGATCCCCGAGGCAGCGGGCCTCCTGAACAAGGCTCGAACCGGTCGTGGAATAATACTGCCACGTCGTCGTGACGATGAAGGCAAGAAAGATGCCGTAGATCGTGCCCAGGGCCCCGAAGATCGCGCCGGTCACATCGTGGTGATGGCTGAGAAAATGATTGGGGATCATTCGCCTCGTGAGAAGCAGCCCGAGATACGCGAGAACCACCGGGCAGAGGAGGCAGACCACTCCGAGCAGGAACGGCGACAGGTTCAGCACGAGAAGCTGTTCGACGGAAAGCGAGGATCCCACCAGGTATTTCATCGGGGAAATCCGGGTGGGATCCCGGAAACGGTTTGTCCTGCGGGGCAACACGAAAGGCGCGCCGCCATCGCGGTTTTCGGATTCCAAGGTTTCTCCATAAAGGCGCCAAACGGTCTCATAACTATTAGTATTTCACTTTGTCTGACAACCGGAAGCCTGTCCAGTTTTTCCCCGTGCGGGCGGACAAACATTTGCTATTGCCAAGATCCGCATTTAGCCTAATAATTCAATTTACTAATATGAACCTATCACACATCACCAGCCATACTCTGCGCCGCCTGCTCAGCCTGACGGAGAAAAAGGAGCAGCTCATCAAGGGCGTCGAAGACGTGGAGACCCAGATTGCCAAAGCCCTCAAGGGCGCGGCCACCTCCGCCGTCGAGGTTGCCGAGGCCGTCACCCCGTTCCCGCCCAAGCCCAAAAAGCACCGCAAGGGAACCAAAGCCACCAAGGCAAAATCCGGCGGTCTCAAGGATCGGATCATCGCGCTGCTCGAAGCGGCCGGCGGGCAAGGGCTCAAGGTGAAGGAGATCGCGCGGAAGCTCGGCGCAAAGCCCGGAAACATTTCCGTCTGGTTCAGCACGACTGGAAAAAAGCATTCCTCAAAAGTCGAGCCCGGACGCTACGCCTTGAAGGGATCCGCCCGCAAGCCAGCCAAGGCCAAGCGGGTCAAAGCCAAGCCGGCCAAAGCCAAGCTGGCCAAAGCCAAGTCGGCCAAAGCCAAGAAGAAAAAAAGCGGTCTTACCCCGGCGGGACGAGCCAAGCTTTCCGCCAACATGAAGGCCCGCTGGGCCGCGCGCAGAGCCGGGAAATCCGCCTCGAAACGCGCGAGGAAAAAATCCGCCGGGCGCTGATCCCGAAAACGGGTTTCCCTGCATCGGGGAAACCCGCGCGGTAGCTTATCGGGAACGGGGTGCATGGTTGTCTGAACGCGCTTCAAGATTCAGACATCCTGATGTGTCATCCAGGAAAATGAGGGAGCGAGGAAAACGGATGACCCCAACCCGCGATGGTAGGGACGCCCTCTCCGCTTCGCTGCGGTATCAGTTGACTTGCACGCACC
>Ga0194063_10000486_pt1 | contig 28904 bp, 22 predicted proteins | sample SepL3720m_MetaG_FD_155459 | JGI IMG/M metagenome (GOLD analysis project Ga0194063, IMG submission 155459) | Anoxic zone freshwater microbial communities from boreal shield lake in IISD Experimental Lakes Area, Ontario, Canada - Sep2016-L373-20m | ecosystem: Environmental > Aquatic > Freshwater...
GCTGGCATTTCCCCTCGCGCCACGCTGAAATTTCGCCGCGCGGCGGCTGAAACCAGCCCCGCGACCCCTCGCAACTCGCCGCGGCAATCATGGGCCGGGCAAAATTCAGTGATCCTAATGATTGGGGAGTTCCCGGAATGCCCGGTTTGACATTACCCCGCCGTGCTTTTGAATGAGGCCATGCGCATCGGCACTCCCATCCCGTTTCAATCCCCCTCCCAGTTGCAGGTTCCGCTGGCATCGGGGAATGTTCAGGCTGGGTTCCCTTCCCCGGCCGACGACTATTTGGAGAAGTCGCTCGACCTGAACGAGCATCTTGTCCGCAACCCGGCGGCCACGTTTTTTGTGCGCGTTGAGGGCGACTCGATGCGGGACGCGGGTATTCATGGCGGCGATATCCTCGTGGTGGATCGATCTCTTTTGCCTGCGGACAAGCAAATCGTCGTCGCGATGCTGGATGGGGATTTCACTGTGAAGCGGATACGCCGGAAAAACGGCAGCGTATTTCTGGAAGCGGAGAATGATTCGTTCCCTCCCATCGAGATTGGTGAGAATCAGGAACTCGTCATCTGGGGGGTCGTGACATTCATCATCCACCAGGCCCGATGAAAATCGCCCTGGTCGATTGCAATAACTTTTACGCCTCGTGCGAACGGGTTTTTAATCCCAGGCTCATCGGCCGTCCGGTCGTGATTTTGAGCAACAACGACGGGTGCGTGATCGCCCGGAGCGAGGAGGCCAAAGCGCTCGGTATCGCAATGGGAACACCGGCGTTCAAAAACGAGGAAACGTTCAAGCGCAACGGGGTCGAAGTCCTGAGCTCCAACTACGCTCTCTACGGGGACATGTCATCGCGGGTGATGCGCGTCATGCGGTCGCAAGTTCCTGGAATGGAGATCTACTCCATTGATGAGGCGTTTCTATCCCTCGACGACGCCCACGGCGAGGTGTTCGCCCGCGAATTGCGGGCACGAGTGCGCCAGTGGACGGGCATTCCGGTGTCGGTCGGCATCGCCTCCACCAAAACGCTGGCCAAGCTCGCCAACCGGGTTGCGAAGAAAACCCCGGAACTGAACGGCGCATTTGACCTGACTGCTGCAGAAAACCCGGACGAGGTTCTCGGCCGCGTGAACGGCACCGACATCTGGGGGATCGGGAAACAGCTCGCGGCCAGACTGGCTCGCGGCGGAATTCTCACGGCGAAGGATCTCAAGCTCGCTGACATGGCATGGGTGAGGCGTGAACTCGGAGTGGTGGGCGAACGCATCGCCAGGGAGTTGAACGGCGTCTCGTGTCTGGAGATCGATGAAATGCTGCCTTCCAAGAAAGGGATCGCCTCGGCAAAATCATTCGGGCGTCCGGTCGAGTCGCTCGCGGAACTGGAGGAGGCTCTGGCCACCTACACGACCCATGTGGCGGAAAAACTTCGCGCGGGCCGTCTGCTCGCCTCGAACGTCCATGTGTTTGTCACGACGAACCCATTCCATGCCACACGGTCGCAATACTACGCCGGGGCGCAAACCTCCCTTCTGCGTCCAAGCAACCACACTTCCGATCTGCTCGCTGCCGTCCGCTCGCTTCTCCGGGAAATCTACCGCCCCGGCCACCGATACAAAAAGACCGGAGTTTTTGTGACCGAACTCATGCCAGAGGATAGCGTCCAGCTTTCGTTGTTCGATGAACCGAAAAATGCCTCCCCGCGAAAGGCTCTTCAAGACGCGGTTGACCAACTCAACACGCGTTTTGGAAAAGACACGGTTCGCTACGGAGCAATGGGAACCCGCCAGGCCTGGGGGATGCGGCAGGAACGCAAGTCGCAGGGATTCACAACCCGGTGGAGCGAACTCCCGGTGGCGAAGGCTTGAACCAACGCATTCACTTGGAATCCGGCATGAGGCTCGGATTCCCAAGCAATGATTGTAGAAACTCCATCACCTTGATGGGTTCGGATGATTTGTGCTGAGCCATCGCCAGAAGGTCACGATACTGCATGACCAGATCGACAGCTTCCGGCCCGTCTTTGTAAAACACTTCAAGACGCTGCCGATTCAGCGGAACAACTGTCTCCGTGGCAGCTCGCTCCAAGAAGAGTCGGCTGAAGAGAGCTTTTTGTTCTGACGTTTTTGCTTCATCCATCATGGTCGGGATGTCGAAAAACTCGATTTCATCGCAGAAGTAATCCTCCGGTGTGCGCAGTTCGTTCATGGCACCAAAAGTGGAAACCATGTTGTATTTATCCATGAACTCGGCAACGGCGATATTCCGCGAGACCTCTTTATCGAAAAAACAGAGGAAACGGACGGCGCGGAAACCGCAACGCGTGTAAACGTGCAGTGTGCGATTGTTTTCCAAGTAGCAGGAGGCCAGCACTAGTCCGCCCTCACGGCGCAGTGCTTCAGCATAGGCTTTTGGAAAATTGAACTTGCGCAAGCGGCGGTCGTAATTCCACACCCACCGCTTCAGGTTGGAATCCCATTCCATAGACGGGTGACGTGCGAACCATCTGCGGAGATTGTCTGGTTTTTGTACTGCATAAACCAAGCGAGTGGGCAGGTAGAGTTCCCCGGTGGTGGTGTTGAGGATCGGTTGTTTTGGCAGATCGGGCATAGTCGTGCATAAACTGAATAGGAACTGCTGGCGAGACTGTGTGAGCAATCATTTCCTCGCCGGGAGGACAATCACATTGCCCGATGGCGAGTTTGTCACCGCATCGCTCGGCAAGATCGTCGCTGAGGAGGACGCCGAAGGACGAAAGGAAAAATAGTTGGGATAAGCCTTGCAATAACGGTCCACCCGGCCCTCGACGGGTCGCACCATCATCGTCCGTGAGAACCCTTGAACATCCTGAAATACACGCTCCGCGAACTGCGATTCCAGTTTTCTGCTGGCCCTGCTTCTTCCCGGAGATTTCCTTCACCGTCACGCGACCCCGCTGGCAACGCGTTTCACCGAGAGCATTCCTTATACTCTTCTCGCGGAGTTGGAGGTTGCGAACACGATCCGCCGTTCAGTCAGGGAGGGCCGCATCACACGGGCGGTTCATGACGCCGCCTTTCGACAGATTGAGGCGGATCTTTCCGATGGAAAACGGATGACCCCAACCCGCGATGGTAGGGACGCCTTCTCCGCTGCGCTACGGTTGCCTTCCCGGCCAAACGTTCTACCTGCCCATTGTTTTCGTTGCGCTATCGCGCTGGTTTTGCCGAGGCGTCGTCGAGAGAAGTCGGACGGCTCGGCGAGCCATCCCTACCAATGATCGGCTCACCAGCTTTCCCCACACGTCAGGATGTCTGAGCCTGGTTATCCGCAGAAAAAATAAACGAAAAGATATTGTCAGGGATAGCAGTCACAACAGCAGCAAGCCGCCTTCCAGCGACGGCTTCAAAAAGCCGGTGCCCAAGAGTCTGCGGGAAAAGAGCACGCGCACCACGGGTGGCCATTTCGACGAGAGCGGATCACGGGTGGAGAAGGCACTCTGGTGGTTGCACGCGGCCTCGACGGCAACGGCCACCTATTATGACAGGTATGACTTCGATGTCCCCTTCGACAGCAACCGGGCCGAACGCGATATCCGCATGATGAAAGTGCAACAGAAGATCTCCGGCACGTTCCGCAGTGAGGACGGAGCAAAAGCCTTCTGCCGCATCCGCAGCTACATCTCCACCGCCCGCAAGAATGCCGTGAGCGCCATGGACGCCCTCACCCTCGCATTTTCCGGCTCTCCCTTCGCTCCAGGTGCCATCACTTCGTAGTGTTCAGACAACCTGCGACGACAAGCAAATGCCGCCCACGTCTCTCAGGGGGCTTCCTGCTTCAGGATGCCTCCTGAGCAGTTACAATCGAAAATAGAACCAATGGGCCGTTCACATCTGTCAGGCTGAAGACGTATACGGAAGTCAAGGCAAAGTTCGAGGAGCCCGGGAAGTTCATCCTGTTGCCAGGAGTCGAGTTAACCCAAACGGTCAACTGGCTCGGTCTTCACCGGAACTACGTCAACCTTCCCTGGATACCCCCTGTATCAAGGGGGGCCGGTTTGATCAAAACAGTCGAAGAGGGAAAAACAATGAGCCAGATGATCGCCCTGAACTCCTCAGAGGTAGAGAAGATCGCCATCAAACGACAAAGCGCGCCAAGACCGAAGTGCTCCCTACTCCTCGGGTGGCGGTGCGTCTGTTGAGGCGGGCTCCTCCAGAAAGTCCGCCGACTCCGCTTCCTCGCCGGCCGCCTTTATCTCGCTGGCAAGGCCGCGGGATTTTCCGAAGGAATCGGCGATCGAGCGCTCCGGGTGTTCGGTATCCGGCTTACCGCTGAACTTGACGCTCACGAGCTTGCTGACGCCGTGTTCTTCCATGGTGACCCCGTAGAGCATGTCGGCGCGGCTGATCGTCCGCTTGTTGTGGGTGATGACCACGAACTGGCTCTGGGCGACGAACCGGTCGAGGATTTTGACGAACCGGCTGATGTTCGATTCGTCGAGCGGGGCGTCCATTTCGTCGAGCACGCAGAACGGGCTCGGCTTGACCATGTAGATCGCGAAGAGCAGGGAAACCGCGGTCATCGTGCGTTCGCCGCCGGAGAGGAGGCTCACGCTCTGGAGCTGCTTGCCGGGCGGCTTGGCGATGATCTCGATGCCGGATTCCAGCGGGTCGCTGTCGTCGGTCAGCATGAGGTTCGCGTGCCCGCCTCCGAAGAGCTCGGTGAACATCTCCTGGAAATTGACGCGGATCTTCTCGAATGTCTCGGCGAAGAGCACCTTCGTCGTGCGGTTGATTTTTCCGATGACTTCGAGGAGCTCGGCCTTCGAGTTGACGAGGTCGGCGTTCTGCTTTTCGAGAAAAATATAGCGCTGCTCGAGCTCGTCGAATTCCTGGATGGCATCGACGTTGACCGGGCCCATCGATTCGAGCCGCTCGGTGAGCTCGGCCACAATCTCCTCGATGCGATCCCACGGGATCCCTTCCCCCGCGGCGGGTTCGGGCGCGGTCTCGGTCTCAGGCGCGGCGGGTTCGGCGGGAGCCGCGGGTTCTGTTGGGGCCGCCGCCTCGCCGGCTTCGGCATCCGGCTTCCGCTTGTCGCGCTCGCGGAACGCGACGAGCAGGCTGTAGGTGTCGGGCTCGAACGACTCGAGATCAATCTGGAACCGCTGGGAGACATGGTTCCGGATGTTTTCCATCCGCATTTCCGTCTGGGCGGCGCGGACATCGATCCGGCCGCGTTCGTCCTGGATGTGGACGAGTTGTTGCCTGGCGGCACGGAGCGAGGACTCGATGGTGGAGGCACTCTCGTGAACCTCAGCGCGCGCGGCGGCGAGGGCTTCGGCCTTTGACTCCCCGGCGGCCAGAGATCCCTGCAGTTCGGAGATCGCGGCCTGAAGCGAAGCGTTCTCGGCCGCGAGGGTCCCGATCCTTTCCTCGTAGCTCCGGATGTCCGCGCGGCGGGCATCGAGGACTTCGGAAAGCTCGATGAGGCGGGCAGCCATCGGGCCGCGCTGGCGGTGGAGGTTTTCCTGCTGCTGGCGCTCGGTGGCGACGCGCACCCGGATTTCGTTGAGAGCATCGAGGGCGGCACTTTCGCGTTCGCGCGCGGCCTGCACGCGGACCTCCGCCTCGCCGCGCGCGGCGCGGAAGGCGTCGAGCTCGGAGGTGGCCTGGGAGATCGTGGACTCGAGTTCGCCGAGGTGGGCGAGGCTCGCTCGGAGCGCTTCCTCGATCGCGACGGTCTCGCGCGCAAACGAGGCGCGCTTGGCTTCGGCATCCGCAAGCTGGCGCTCGACGTGGCGGCGCTCGTTGTCCAGCGAGGCGGATTCCACCTGCTTCGCCTGGACGGCCTCGCGGGCGGCCTTGAGCCGCTCGGCGGCCGCATCGAGCGCCTCGCCCGCACGGGCGCTCTCGCCGGCAAGCGTTTCGAGGCGCGCGGTCGCCGCCGTGAGCTCGACATCGATCTGGGCGATCTGGGCTTTCCGCTGGAGCATCGAGTGCCCGGGGTTTTCTCCCGCCAGCCCGCCCTGGATGATGCCGTCGCGGGAGATGAACTCGCCGGCAAGCGTCGCGTAGGCGAACCCCTCCGCCTGCGGACGCAGGCGAAATGCGGTTTCCAGATCCTCCACAATGAGGACGCCGGTGAGCAGGTGGCGGGCGAGATCCGCCGCGTCGCCGGAGCCGCCGACACATTCCGAGGCGCGCCCGATGACTCCGAAAGGAAGCTCCTGCGGTGCGAGCGGCACCCGGCCGATCCACTCGGCCGGGATCACCGCCGCGCGGCCGAGCCGGTTGCGCGAAAGCGTCATCAGGGCGGATTCCGCAACGCCGGGGTCTTTAAAAATAATCGCCTGCAGCGCGGATCCCAGCGCCGCCTCGACGCACGGAATAAACCGCGGCTCGACCTGGATATTCTGCGCCAGCGCGCCCTGGATGGCCGGGCTGAAAAAATCCGGATTGTCGAGTCCGCGGAGGACGGCTTGCGTGCCCTCGTCGAATCCTTCTCCCTGATCCTGGAGCTGGCGGAGCACCTCCAGACGGGACTCGAGGCCGGCGGCCTCTTTGCCGGCGACAGAAAGCACGACTTCGCTGCTCCGGCGCGCCTGCTCCGCCGTGTCGTAAGCCATGGCGGCCGCTGCGGCTTCAGCCTGCCCGCGCTCGAATGCCAGACGAGAGGATTCCGCCCGCCGGATGAGCTCCTCAAGCGCGGTGCCGAGTTCGCCGGCGTTGCGGGTGGCGGAATCCGATTCGCCCTGAAGCAGGCGGAGGCGGGTCTCGCCGGACTCGCGGCGGCCGGCCGCCGTGGAAATCTCGCTGTGCAGCGAGCCCATGCGGGCCTCGATCCGGGAGATGCCGACGCCGGCCTCCTGGATCTCGCGCTCGACCGCGACGCGATCCTCGCGGGCGGCGCGCACCTTTTCATTGTGTTCGCCGAGCGCCTCGTCGTGTCCGCGCAGGGTTTCGATCACCTGGCTGAGAAGCGAGTCGGTCTGCTCGATCTGCTCCTGCTGCGAGCGGATTTTTTCCTCCGCCTGCGCGATGTCCGAGCGGTGGCGTTCGATCATCGCGGCGGCTTCGCTGCCGCGCTCGCCGTTCGTCTGGATCCGGCTTTCTGACGAAAAAATCCTATTGCGCACCGACTGGAGTTCCTCGCGGGCCGCGGAGGCTTCGCGGTCGAGCCCCTCGATCCGCTGGCGGAGTTCGGCGAGTCCGGCCTCGTGGCGGGAGACCTCCTGCTCGTGGATCGCGCGGGCCTCGTCGCCCTGCGCGTGCTGGAGGCGGAGCGACTCCAGCTCGTCCGACATCGCGCGGTAGTTCCGGTGCGAGAGGTGGGCGTCGAACGTCCGGAGATCCTGCATCAGCGCCTGGTAGCGGCGCGCCTTGCCGGCCTGGCGCTGGAGCGAGCCGATCTGGCGTTTGACCTCCTTGATGATGTCCTGCACGCGCACCAAATTCACGTCCGTGTATTCGAGCTTCCGGAGCGCCTCCTTTTTTTGGGCCTTGTATTTCGTGATTCCGGCGGCCTCCTCAAAGATTGCGCGGCGGTCCTCCGGCCGGCTGCTGAGGATCTGGTCGATCTTCCCCTGCTCCATGATCGAGTAGGCGCTGCGGCCGACTCCGGTGTCCATGAAGAGCTGGTGGATATCCTTGAGCCGGCAGAGGGTCTTGTTGAGGAAATACTCGCTCTTGCCGTCGCGATAAACCCGGCGGGTGATCCGCACCTCGTTCCATTCGACGCCGAGCTCCTTTTCGCATTCGGCGAATGTCATCGAGACCTCGGCCATGCCCAGGGCCGGCCGGCTGTCGGTGCCGCTGAATATCACATCCGCCATCTCGCCGCCGCGCAGCGCCTTCGCAGACTGCTCGCCAAGAACCCACCGGATCGAATCCAGCACGTTCGACTTCCCGCAGCCGTTCGGCCCGACGATCGCCGTCACGCCACGGTGAAAATTCAAAACCGTCTTCGGTGCGAACGACTTGAAGCCGATAATTTCCAAGGATTGCAGATACATGTGACCTTCTAATGATTCCGAGCTTGGGATCGTAAGTTCCAGCGGGGGGGAGGCAAGAGGAAACGCAAGGATTTCCCGGATCCCGCCCGAATCAGCCGCCCCCGCGGCCGGGCAGGTGGGCGGTGCAGTATTCGTGGCCGTCCGCTGCGACCCGGAAATCCGCGTCCGTGCTCGTGTGCTCGGTGGCCCCGCAGGCGGCGCACCGGTGCAGGGACTCGGCGTCCGGCCGCTTCGCGGCATCGAACCGCGCCCGTCGCCCGCGCACCTGCCGGCTCGCGAGCGCCCCACGGAAATACGGCGGCGCGAAGAAAAGCAGGTAGTTCCCGAGGCACATCACGACGACCATTTTTTCCGCCAGCGGCCCGAGCAGCAGGATGCCCGCGGGAAAGATCAGGCTGAAGATCGCCACCCACTTGAGCTTCACGGGCAGGATGAAAAAGAGGAGGATCTCGAGGTTGGGGGCGAGGGTGGCGACGGCCAGAAAAAGCGAGAGGTTCAAAAAAAGATTTCCGCCCGAGGCACCGAAGAGGAGGGCCGAAGCGATGCAGAGGGCCATGCCCAGAAAATAGTAGGCGTTCAGCCGGAACGCGCCCCAGCTCTGCTCGAGCAGGTCACCAAGCCACCAGGTGAACATCAGGTAAAAAATGATCCAGAAAAAGCTCTGCGTCTGGGGCAGGAAGATCCAGCTCGCCAGCCGCCAGACCTCGCCGCGGAGGATCGCCGCCGGATCCAGCGCGAGCACCCGCGCGTATTCCGGGCTCAGGGTGACCAGGATGAAGACCAGGGCGTTGAGCGCGACGACATACCGGATCAGGCCGGGGATGGCGAAGCGGGCGAGGTGGCGTTCGAGGCGGTCGATCATGGCGAACGGGGAGACTGGCCGCCCCCCGGAGGGTTTGTAAAGCGCAGACGAGCGACCCTTGACGCGTGGAAGCCTCGCGATACGATGCCTGTCTCACCATGAGCGCCCCATTTTCAAGTGGCATGGGGCATCCTGCCCATGCGAGTTTTGTTTCCTTCCACGTCAGGATGTCTGAAATCGGCTTCTCTGGCACCGGCATGAGATCGCTTCTGCCAGCCATTATCCTTGCGGCCTCGCTGTCCGTCTCCTCCGCGTGGGATGTGGCGGAGACGGTGCAGATGGGAAGCCTTCCGAAGGGCGGATCCGTCGTCCAAACGCAGGTTTCCGAAGGGCCTCTTACCGCGCGCGTCACCGCCATCGTTTTTCCCGCGCGATCCTACGTCCTGCGCGTGGTGGAAAGCCCGTCGCCCGGCTCGACAAAGCTTGCCGGCGTGCTGGCGGCGGCGGGTTGCGCGGCGGGCGTGAACGGAGGTTATTTCCAGGCGGATTTCCGTCCGGTCGGCCTGGTGATCGCGGCGGGTCGGGAGGTTCACTGCTTTGAGAAGGCGAAGCTGTTGGCCGGCGTTCTGGCGGTGCGGGGAGGATCCATCGAGATCGTGCGCGCGGCCCGCTTCAAGAATTCCGGCGATGTCCGCGAGGCGATCCAGTGCGGCCCGATGCTTGTCGAAAACGGCAGGCCCACTGCGGGGCTGAACGCGGAGCGCTCGGCACGGAGAACGGTCGTCGCGACCGACGGCCACGGCCAATGGGCGCTCCTCTATATCACATCGGTCACCCTCGCCGATGCCGCACGCATCCTCACGACACCCGGCGTCCTGCGCGGATGCGCCACCGCGTTGAATCTCGACGGGGGATCCTCCAGCGGGCTCTGGGCGGCAGCCACGCCCGGCCCGGTCTCGCTCCCCGAGTTCGGGCACGTCAGGAATTATCTCGGGATCGCTCCGCGGCCGTGAAACAGGTCCAGCGGGACAACCCTCGGCGGGGGGCCTTGGAGAAAAATCCAATCCGCCTCGAGCGTTCCGAGGGCGCTTTGCCAGCCCGGGCTTTTTTTCAGGACAAGCTGGAGGGAGTCCCACTGTCTGCGGTAATTCAGGCCGTGGCTCCAGAGGTGGCCCGCGTAGCCGCAGAAGACCGGGCGTCCGAGCAGGATCACCGGGTTGTTGAATTCCGGTTCGATCACGATCCTGTCTCCGGCGGGAACCTGCCGGAGGACGGCGGCGGCATTCGTCAGGACGGACCGGTTGATCAACTTGTATCCGTGGCGTCCGTCGAGTCCGCCGACGAGCGACACGGCGCCTGAAAAAAAGAGTGCGGCGCATGTCGCGGCGCGCACGGCGGAGGGCCACCCCGCGATCATCTCCCACAGGAACGGCCCGCACGCGAGCCACGCCCAGAGGAACAACTTCGTGTTGTCCCACTCCCACGGAGCGAAGCTCACGAAGCAGCAGGCCAAAAAAACGATGAGCCCGGTTCCCGCAAAGCAGAGCGCCTCGGGTTTGCGCCCGCGCCCGATACGCCAGGCCAGAAGAAGAAGCAGCGGCAGCGCCGCGCCGAAGTTCCAGATCCAGAACATCGCCCCCTCGCTCCCCTGCATCCACCCTGGCAGCCAGCGGAGCCCGGACGAGGCGGAGAACTTCCCGCTCACAAAATAAACGGCCGCAGAAGCCGGCAGGAATGCGGCTCCGACAAACCGGAGCAGCGGCAGGCGCGCAGACGGGCGGACGCAGAACGCGCACGCCAGCACGAGGCTCAGAAACACGAAGGCATGCACGCTGAAAAACGGCAGCGTCGCATAGAGAACAAACCCCGCCCACCGGGGCACACAAACCCGCCCGCGGAAAAACTCAGCGCGCCACGCGCCCAAAAGAAAAAGCCCGCAGGGCAACGCGTAGAGCAGGCCGCGCTGGGTCACGAACATTGATAGAAAAAAATTCTTCCAGGCGAGTTCGGCCTGGAAGTCCGCGACATGGCCGGTTTGAAAAACCAGGAAACCCGCGAGCCCGCCATTGAAGAGCAGCGCGGCGACGGCAAAGCCTCCGCCCCAGCGCCAGAGCGCCCAACCGGTGAGCGCCGCCCCGCCGAGCCCGGCCCAGATGAGACCTTTTTCCACCGGCACTCCCGCGCAGAGAAGCAGGCTGTTGAAGAGATCGGCCCCGAGCGGATAGGTCAGCGGCGCGCCCGCCAGGATCGGGCTGGCCGGCCAGAAATCCACCCCTCCCGCCAGATACCGGATCATCTGGAGGTGCATCGAGATGTCCCCGAGGTTGTTCGGCGAGAGGATCCGCCACTCGTCGCCGACCGCATAGATCAGCCACAGGAACGCGCGCAGCGAGGCGAGCGCGAAGACGATGAGCAGCACGATATCCCACGCGGTCGGCCGCTGCGGGTCGTCACGGATTCCCCGCCAGGCCGGAACCGCCGCCGCGAGGCCGGCCGCGAATGCCGCCCATGCCACCCCGCGCGAGAGCCCGCCGCAGGGGAACGCCAGCACCACCGCCGCGCACACGCTCACGGCAACAAAAATCAATACGGCCCCAGCGGTTCTCACGGATCCCTCTCATACATCCGCAACGGCAGGTTGTCCGCTCAATTTCTCGCCGCGTCAGCGCAATGGACGGAGGGATGTCACTACCGGCGCCTGCTCTCGGATGAGGGGTGGTGGGAGAGCGCCGGCAAGCCGATGTCGCGCACGAGGTTTCCTGGGACCGGGCCGGGCAGGTATGGTGGACAGCCGAGGGATGTCCGGATATTGCGCAGAAATCCAGGCATGTTAAACGCCCGTGCATCCGCCTGGTAGCAGGCCAGACGCCTGAGTGCGCGCTGAGAAGCGTAGCCGCTCTCCGGGAGCGATTGATGCAGCTGAAGAGCGGTATCCAGCAACTCCACCACATCAGCCGTCGCCGTCACCTCGCCAGACTTCACCCTTGCCCAGAAATTGTTCAGGCGGGGCGGAAAGAACGCCAATTCATAGCAGAGTTGGAGCTTGTCCCGGCCGGTCATGGTTCTCCTCCTCCCCACTGCTTGAGGTCCACTTCGAGATTTGCGAGATTCTCCAGCACCAGGGAATCCGTATTGAAAGGAGGGGGCAATTTTCGAACCGCCTCTTCCACTGCGCCATGCGTCACGCGTGCCTGAGCACACAAAAAAAGGATGTCCGCCTGGTCGATTTCATCGTAGCGAATGAGTTTGCTGGCCACAAGTTGGGCTGGCGAAACAGTCGTTAAAGTCAGGGTTCGCCCACGCCACAGCGTTGTCATGCTCAGCGGATCGGGGGCGGAAAGACATAAGCGCAGCGCTGGAATCCATTCGATATGGTCGCCCTGGTAGTCTTCCGGGGGATTCAATGGCAGCCCGGCAATTTTCGCGGCCTGTTCGAGATCCGCGTAATCGGCGATGGAGTAGGGGCTGGCGATATCCAGATCCAAGCTGGTGCGTCCAGGTTCATCCATCAGGATCAAAGCGCCGCTACCATAGACACACAGAACCGTCGGGGATTTTAACTCCCTGTCGATTTTCTTCAAATATGATGTCAGCCCAGCCTTGTCCATGAGCCGCCAGGATAACCATGGTCGGCCACGGGATCAAGATTCCCGTGTGCAGATTCTTGTCCGGCTCGCAGAAACGGAACGGGCGGAACGCCCGGTTCCCCTGTGGCGCCAGTTCCCTCTGAAAATCCGGGCTCGCGCTGGATTCCGATTGGTGGTATGAGGCTCCGACCATGTTGGAACTTGTGCAAAAAGGCGGGCCGCTCGTGTGGTTGATTCTTCTGTGCAGCGTGACCGCTCTCGGGGTCTTTTTTGAGCGGCTGCTCTCGCTCCACCGGTCGTCGATCCACACCGGCGACTTCCTCCGCGGGCTCGCAAACCTCCTGCGAAGAAAAAATTTCACTGAGGCGCTGCAGGAATGTGCGGGGTCGCCCGGTCCGGTGCCGCGGGTGCTGCACGCGGTGATCCTGAAGCACGGCGCGCCGCGATCCGAGCTGCGGGAGATCGCGCAGGAGGCCGGGCAGCTCGAGGTGCCGCGGCTCGAGCGCAACCTTCCGCTTCTCGGCACGATCGCCTATGCCACGCCCCTGATCGGGCTGCTGGGGACGGTCCTCGGCCTGCTGAGTGCGTTCCAGCAGATTTCCGCGCACGGCGGATACGCGACGGCTGCGGAAATTGCCGGGGGAGTTTACGAGAGCCTTTTGACATCGGCGGCGGCGCTCACCGTGGCGATCCCCGCGTTTGTCGCGCACAGCTACCTCTCCGCGAGGGTCAGCGCTGTCCTGCACGACATCGAGCGCGCAGCGATCGAAACCATCGAAATCCTCTGCGGGCCCGATGACCCGTCGGCTGCGGCATGAAACTGGTCCGCTCCCCCGGCCTGCACCCCGCCCTCCTGTTTGTGGCGCCGGCTCTGGGCGTCGTGCTGTCCCTGATTTTTTTTATTGTCCTGAGCACGTCCTTCCTTCTGCAGCCGGGCGTGGCGGTGTCGGTCCCCGACTCCCCGTTCCTCCTTGCTCCGCAGCGGGATCCCCAGGTGGTGAGCGTCACGGCCGCCCCGCTGGCGGCGGTCTATTTTGAGAACGGGCCGGTTTCATTTGAAGTGCTCCGCGAGCGGCTCGCATCGGGCGGGGGACGCAAGCGGACGATCATCATCAAGGCCGACCGCCTCGCGCCGTTCGATCTGGTGGCGCGCGTCATGGCGGTCGCGCTCGAGCTCGGATGCCCGACGGTGCTTGCCACGAATGAGGATCGGAAATGAAGGACGGCCTGATTTTTGATTGGCCCGGGCGCCACCACCTGCACCTTCTCCTCCCCGCTGCGCTGGCGGCCGCCACGGTCGTGCATACCGGACTCTTTTTTCTTTTTTCGATCATCTATCCGCGCCAGGAATCCGGGACGGCGGAGGCGGCGGAGGTTTATTTTGCGCCGCCGGGCTCGCCCGAGTCCGGCCGCCTTTCGGCGCTTCTGGAATCCGCCGACCCGGCGGTTTTTGCGCCCGGCCGCGGGCTGCCGCCGGCCGACGTCGCGGGCGCGGACTACACCCCGCAATATGAGACCGCACGGGCGGTTCTGGATCCCCTTCCGGCAGCCTCCCCGGAGGTTTCCCGTTTTTTTCCCACTGCCAGACCCGTGCCGGTTTTTTTCCGGAGCCGTGCTCCGCAGGCCGCCGGAACCGCCCACCCTTCCGTGAGGCTGACGGCCGCGGGCGCGCTGGCGAGCCGTGCGCCCGTCCTCCCGCAGGACGACGGGCTGGAGCCGCCGCTGGGCTCGAATCCCGGCTCGGCGGTTTTTCTCGTGGCCGTGCGGGCGGATGGGTCCGTCGCCCATGTGTTCCCGCAGCAGAGCTCGGGAAACGAGGATCTCGACAGGAGGGCCGCCGGCGTTCTGCGCGCCGCACGCTTTGCCGGGGGGACGGACAGCCAGGCGTGGGGGGCTGTCTCTTTTCAATGGGGGCTCTCGCCGTGATTCCCATTCACCTCGAGTGGCTGGTTTTCATCTGCCTGCTGGTCTTCCTCGCGGGGGTCTTTTTATTCTGGGCCGGATACGAGGCGGCCCGCCGGAGGGATGCCAGACACGCGGTGAGGAACCGGCTCCGCTGCCACGTGTGCTGCATGGAATTTGAAGACCGCTCGCCCAATCCTCTCGCCACCTGCCCGCGCTGCGGGCGCTTGAACGAGCGCGTCCGGGCGGCTTCCTACTAAATTTTTGGCGCTCCACGGAATAATTTCATTGCCAAGCTTGCGGCCATCCCGCCTATTTAACGGTTCCGCAATCGAAAACACGCGAAAATCCATCACATGAGCGAGCGAAGAGTAGTTTTGACCGGCATCGGTGTCGTCACCCCCATCGGCAACGACATCCCGACATTTTGGCAGTCCCTGACCGAGGGCCGGAGCGGCATCAGCCGGTTCACCGGCTTCGACTCGACGGGCTTCGACTGCAAAATCGCGGGCGAGGTGAAGAACTTCGCTCCCGTTAATTATTTTAAAAATCCGAAATCCGCGAAGCGCACCGACCGCTTCACTCAATTTGCGATGGCGGCGACGAAGATGGCGCTCGAGGATTCCGGCATCGACCTCGACAAGGTCGACCTCAACCGGTTCGGGGTTATGATCGGCAGCGGGATCGGCGGGCTTCGCACGATGGAAGACGAGTGCAAGCGGCTGCTCGAGCGTGGCCCTTCGCGCGTGTCGCCATTCACGATCGCCATGATGATTTCCAACATGGCCAGCGGAATCATCTCGATGGAATACGGCCTCCGCGGGCCGAACATGTGCATCGTGACCGCCTGCGCCACGGCGAACAACTCGCTGGGCGAGGCCTGGCGGATTGTCAAATTCGGCGACGCCGACGCGTTTGTCGCCGGGGGCTGCGAGGCGACGATCACCCCGCTGGGCATCGCGGGATTTTCCTCGATGAAGGCGCTGAGCCTGCGCAACGACGAGCCCGAAAAGGCCTGCCGCCCGTTCGACCGCGACCGCGACGGATTCATCATGAGCGAGGGCGCGGGCATCATGATCCTTGAGGAATACGAACACGCCAAACGACGCGGTGCCGAGATCTATTGCGAGATCACCGGCTACGGCTGCACGGCGGATGCCTACCACATGACCGCCCCGATGCCGGAAGGCGACGGCGCGTCGCGCGCGATGACGATCGCCATGGGCCACGGGCGCGTGAATCCGGAGGACATCGATTACATCAACGCCCACGCGACATCCACCGGACTCGGCGACATCTGCGAAACCAAGGCGATCAAGTCGGCGCTCGGCGCCCACGCGAAAAAGACGATGGTCAGCGCGACGAAATCCATGACCGGCCACCTGCTCGGCGCTGCCGGCGGAGTCGAACTCGCCGCCTGCGCGCTCGCCATCAAGCACGGCGTCATCCCGCCGACCATCAACCTCGACAACCCGGACCCCGAGTGCGACCTCGACTGCGTGCCGAACGTCGCCCGCGAAGCGAAGCTCAAGACGGTCCTCAGCAATTCCTTCGGATTCGGCGGCCACAACGCCACGCTCCTCGTCCAGGCACTGGACTGAGAAAAATAGGAGACCGCGTGAAAGCCCATCGGTCATCCCGGTCGGCAGGGGAAAACGAGGCGGGTGAAAGCGGGCGGGTGGTTTGCGCGGTGCTGATGCCGCACGCGCCGATCCTTGTTCCCGAAGTCGGCGGCGGCGAAAGGGGGCGTGCGGCGTCCGCCACCCGACGTGCGATGCGCCAGGCGGCGAGGTGCGTGTTGAGCCATCGCCCGGACGCGCTGATTTTGATTTCGCCCCACTCGCCGCGTTGGACGCGCGCGTTCGGTTTTTGGGCGGATGATCCTCTGGAGGGTTCGTTTGCGCCGTTCGATGCGCCGGAAGTCGGAGTGAGCCTGCCTCTCGGCCGGTCGCTGTCCGGGGCCATCGAGGCGGAGGCGCGGGCTCGCGGTTTGGAAACGTGGGAGATTTCCGGGCAGCCGCTGGATCACGGAGCGCTGGTGCCGCTGTGGTTTCTCGCCGAGGCCGGCTGGAGCGGGCCCACGGTCATTCTCGGACTCAATGATCCCGGGGAGCCGGGATTGACAGAATTGGGAGAGGCGATTGCGGCCGCCGCGCGTGCGTCGCATGGTCGCGCCGCCATCGTCGCGAGCGGCGACATGAGCCATCGACTGACCAAGGATGCGCCGTGCGGTTTTCATGCGCGGGCCCATGAATTCGACGAGGCCTTCGTGCGATGTCTCCGTTGCGGCGACTACCGGAAGTTGAAGAGCCTCTCTCCCGGGCTGCGCGGGCTGGCGGCGGAGGATGCGGTCGATTCCACATGGATTGCCGCTTCTGCTGCGGACTGGAAAAGCGACGGGCATCAGGTGCTTGGCTACGAAGGACCGTTCGGCGTGGGTTATGGCGTGGCCATTCTGTTCGAGGAAAGCCACAAGCTTTTATCGGAAGACCAAACGGAAACGGGCGGTAGTAGCGAGGGAGCCGTGCTTCCCGGTTTGGCGCGCCGCTCGGTGGAGGCCGCTTTGCTGGGACTCTCCGAGCCGACGCCCGAACCCGCCGGGGGCTACCTCGCCGCGCGGCGCGGGGTGTTTGTCACCATCCGCCGGAGGGATGGAGCGTTGCGGGGGTGCATCGGGACGATCGAAGCGGCGGCCCCGAGCCTTGTCGCCGAAACCTGGCGCAACGCCCGGCTGGCGGCGGAGGAGGACCCCCGCTTTTCTCCGGTCGTGTCCGATGAGCTGGACGGGCTGCGCTTTGAGGTCAGCGTGCTTCACCCGCGGGAAGAAATTTCCTCGGAGGCGGAACTGGATCCCAGGCGCTACGGGGTGATCGTGTCGGCCGCCGACGGCCGGCGCGGCCTGCTGCTTCCGGGCATCCCGGGGATCCGAACGGCGGAGGAGCAGGTGCGCTTCGCACGCGAAAAAGGAGGGATCGGCCCGCACGAACCCGTCACGCTTCATCGCTTTCAAGTGGATCATTTCGAGGAAGGCGAATGACGGCGCGTGCTCCGGCGAGGCAGATGATCGAGCCGGGCGTGGCGGCGGGCGAATGGTGGCGCCGCCTGGAGGACGGGCGGATCCAGTGCGACCTTTGCCCCCGGCAATGCAAGCTGCGGGCCGGTCAGCGGGGATTTTGTTTTGTGCGGCAGAACCTTGGCGGCCGGATCGTGCTGGCCACATACGGCCGCAGCAGCGGGTTCTGCGTGGATCCGATCGAGAAAAAGCCGCTGAACCATTTTTATCCCGGCACCAGCGTCCTCTCGTTCGGCACCGCCGGTTGCAACCTTGGCTGCCGGTTCTGCCAGAACTGGAACATCAGCAAGGCGCGCGAGTTCGACCGCCTCGCGGATCAGGCCTCGCCGGAAACCATCGCGGGCGCCGCGAAGAAGCTCGGCTGCCGATCAGTCGCGTTCACCTACAACGACCCGGTGGTTTTTGCGGAGTATGCCATCGACACGGCTGACGCCTGCCGCGCCGCCGGGATCGCGTCGGTCGCCGTCACCGCCGGCTACATGACCGCCGGCTCGCGCCCGGAATTTTACCGGCACATGGACGCCGCGAACGTAGATCTGAAGGGGTTCTCCGAGGAATTCTACCGCCGCAATTGCTGCGCCGAGCTGGCCCCCGTGCTCGACACGTTAAAATACCTGCGGCACGAGACCGATGTCTGGCTCGAGGTCACCACGCTGCTGATCCCCGGCGAGAATGACAGCGAGCCGGAACTCGAGCGCGCCGCCGCCTGGTTCGCGGACAACCTCGGCCCGGATGTGCCCTGGCATTTCACCGCATTCCACCCGGATTACCAGATGCTCGACAAGCCCGGAACGCCGTTCGCGACGATCGCCCGGGCGCGGACGATCGCCCGGGCGCACGGCCTGCATTACGTTTACACCGGCAACGTCCACGACCCCGAGGGCGGCAGCACCTGGTGCCCGGGTTGCGGCGCGCGCTTGATCGAACGGAACGGATACGAACTCGGGGAATGGCAATTGAATAAAAACCGCTGCGCCCGCTGCGGCTTCGAAATTGCCGGGCGCTTCACAGATAACCCGGGCACGTGGGGGAACCGTCGGCTCCCAGTCCGCCTGGGCTGATTTCCTCGCAGCACTTCATGCAGATGGACACTGCTCAGCAGGGGCAAGTTTCGCGGCAAGCTCGCTCTTTTTGAACGGCTTCGTGAGAAAGCCATCCATGCCGGCGGCGAGGCATCGCTCGACGTCTTCGCGCAGGACATTTCCGGTCATCGCGATGATCGGGACGCGCCCGACGCCCGCCTCGATCTCGCGGATTTTCGCCGCGGCCACAAGCCCGTTCATGACCGGCATCGCCATATCCATGAGGATCGCCGAAAATATTCCCGGCGAAAATATTTCGACCGCCTCCTGCCCGTTGAAAGCAAACACGGCGCGGTATCCCAGCGCGTCCAGCATTTCCCCGGCGAGCTCGCTGGAAAGAAGCTCGTCCTCGACAACGAGTACCGTGCCGGCATCGGGCCGGGGTGCCGGGCTCCCCTCAGCGCAGGATTTTTCCACGGGTTCCGTTGGCTCGAAAGAGCAACTCCCCAACGGGAAACGAAACGTGAATGTGCTGCCTTGACCCGGGAGGGAGGCGACGGTGATCCTGCCTCCCATGGCTTCGGCGAGACGCTGGGAGATCGCAAGCCCGAGGCCCGTGCCGCCGAACCTCCGGTTGATCGTCGAATCCGCCTGGCTGAATGGCTTGAAAAGAACTTTGAGCGTTTCCGGGGACATCCCGATCCCCGTGTCTTCGACGGAGAAATCCAGGAACGGCCGGTCTCCGCCGGACGCGGGGGCGACGCGAAGCGTGACGGATCCGCTCTCCGTGAATTTGACCGCATTGCCGAGGAGGTTGAGAAGGATCTGCAGGATCCGGCGCTCGTCGCCAACGATCCGCTCCGGCACGCCGGGTTTTGTTTCGCAACGGATCTCGAGCCCTTTCTCCGAGGCGGCATTTTGCGGGATCCCGACCGCCGACCTCAGGAGGTCGGCGACCAGGAACGAAGACTCCGCGATCAAAAGCGCCCCGTTTTCCATGCTGGAAAAATCGAGGATATCATTGACGACGGAGAGGAGGTGTTTTCCGCTGGAAGTGATCGCCTGGGAATAGGCCTTCTGCTTGTCATCGAGCCGGGAATCGGCCAGGAGTTCCGCGAATCCCAGCACCCCGTTGAGCGGAGTGCGCAGCTCGTGGCTCATCACCGCGAGGAATTCGCTCTTGGCTTTGACCGCGGACTGCGCGTCAAAGAGGGCATCTTTCAGCCTGCCCTCAATGGCTTTCCGGTAGGTGATATCTTCCTTGATCGCGATAAAATGCACGGTCTCGCCCAGGTCGTTCTGAACCGGGGAGATTGTCGCCGACTCCCAGTAGAGCGAGCCATCCTTGCGCCTGTTATGGAACTGGCCCCGCCAGATTTTCCCGGCCAGAACGGTCTCCCACAGATTGCGGTAAAACTCCGCGCTCTGCTCCCCGGATTTGAGGATCCGCGGGGTTTTGCCGGCCGCCTCCGCCAAGGTGTAGCCCGTGGTTTTTTCAAAAGCGGGGTTCGCATATTCGATTTTCCCCATGGGGTCGGTGATGAATATGGGGGTGCCGCTTTGCTCGACGGCAAACCGGAAATTCCGCAGCTCCTCCTCCGCCCGCTTGCGCTCCTGGAGCAAATTCCATTCGCGCAGGGCGCGCTGCGCGGAGCGCGGCATGTTGGCGAACGCCTCGGGCGACTTGACCACATAGTCGATCGCCCCGGCCTTCATCGCCGCCACCGCCACCTCTTCGTTTCCCATGCTGGTCATCACCAGCACGGGAAAAGGATGTTTTTCCGACAGCAGGATCAGCGACTCGTGGGTGTTGCCGTCCGGTAGGTTGAGGTCCATGAGGACAATGTCCGGCGGGCGGGCGGCCACCAGTTCGCAGTAGGCCCGCAAGGAGGAAGCCACCCAGATTTCCACCCCCGGGTCGCCGGATGCGAAAGCGCGGCGGATGGCTTCGACGTGTGCCGGCTCGTCTTCAAGGATGAGGAGGGAAAAACGTGGCGCGCTCATGAAGATGATTTTTTTTGCATGGAAACCTTCCTGCATGCCTCCATCTGCCCGGGATCCAAAAGGTTCAATTTGCGTTTCGCGGGTAATATGGATTGCTCACCTCGTGAATCGCAAGCGCAGAAAGCGGCGGGCGGGGTCGCCTGTCGTGAGCGGGTCACAAACCCGCATCGTCTGCACGTTGCCATCGGCCACCAGCTCAACAGGCAAAGGATTCCAAAGGATCAGATCATCCGAAGACTCGGCCGCGCAGGTGACGTCGGGCAAATCATTGGGCCGGGTGAACGTGAGAGTCAGACCGGAGGCATCGAAGACAGCCGCGGGCATGCCGTTCTGAATTTGGGGATCGGTGCCCAAAGCATATTCGGCAAGGTTGCACAAGCCGTCGCCATCGCGGTCGGCATTCTCCAAAGCCAGCCCGGTGTCGATCTCGCTTTGGGTAAAATTCCTGGCCTGCCAGGTGGCGAGGGTTTCTCCGGTGATCCTCAGCGTGGCCGAAGTCCCGCCCTCGTAATTGGAGTCGTTGATCGTGGCGACGACGGCGTGGTTCCCGACGCTGGAGGGAGCGGTGGCACCGCCGTCATAAGTGATCATCAGGGGCAGGCCAAGGGGGCTGGTGGTGGCGCCGACGGGCTTCGGATCGCCATCGTAGCTCCGGATCAGACCCGTGAGTGAAACGGTTGCGGTCCCCTTGGATACGGTAAGTGCAGCAGTGCCGTTCAGCGCGCCGCTGGTCGCGCCAATGGAAAAAGGTCCGCCCGCAGCGGTCGCGGTGAAAAGACCGTTGGCATCAATGGCTCCTCCGCCGGATGTGATCCAACTGACCGGCGGCTGCGTGAGGAGGGGATCGCCAAATTGGTCGTTCACCTCTGCCGTGAAGAGCTGGCTGGTGCCGGCCGGAAGAGTCGCGATAGCCGGCGAGACCGCGAGGCTCGTGGGGTTTTGATTCACTGTCACGCTCACCGCGCCCGTGGCGGTCAGGCCCTCCGCATCCCTAACGGTGACGGTGAAGTCGTAGGTGCCCGCCACGGCAAATGTGGCGGTTGTTGATTTGGCTGCGTTTGTGCCGTTGGAGTCGAAGCTCACGGGCCGCTGCATGGAACCTCCCGAGGCGGACCACGTGTAGGTCAGGGCCGGCTCGCCCGCATCGTCACTCGCCGCGACAGAAAGTAAGGTTGTGAAACCCGTGACCGTTCCGGGTGTCGCGGACGTCTCCATGACGATGGACGGCGCAAGATTGGCCGCAGGGACAACCCCGGTGATCCCGATGTCATCCACATACCAGCCGGCGCTGGCGGTGCCCGTGTTGGTGGCCAGCCGCCAGCGGATTCGCAGGCTCTTGCCGGCATATTTCGCGCTGTCGGTTAGATCCACCGCCACTTGGGTGAACGTACTGAGTGTGCCGGACCATGCTTTGCGGCCGTTGATCGTGCTGCTGCTGGTTGAGATGGTGGAACTGTAGGCCCCTGTGGCAAATGCCGCGCCGGAGCCAGGGGCGGTCACATCGAACCATGAGACTCCGTTGTCGAGCGAGAACTCCAGCACCCCTCCGTCCCGACTGCTTTGAAAGGCGTACCGGTGCCAGAACGACAGCCGCAGGCCGCTTGATCCCGCCGGGATCGCGATGGCCGGCGAGATGAGCACATTGTCATTCTTTGTGTTCGGGCCCGAGGCAAAGAACGAGGTGGCGGATGAGCGGGAAAACGTCTTGCTGAGCGCCCAGTTGTCCGAACCCGTCAAGGCGCTGTGCGTCCATCCAGCGGCTCCGGTTTCTAAATTCTCCGACCAAAGCGGACCAGGAACCGAGAAACCGTTCGGCAGCGTGACGGTCCGACCATCGGGATTGGTCAGAACCACATTCCAGAGCCCCTGCGCGAGACCTTCAACATTCACGCGGAATTTTGCGGTGTCGCCAATGATCTCCTGCCCGGTCGCAACCACATCGGGTTGCCCCGCTTTGGTCAGCCTGACGTTCGCTCCCAGAAGAAAACCCGAGCCGGTCATCGAGATCGCCATCGTGCCGGACAACGTGCTGGTTCCCGGTGTCAAACCGGTGATCGCCGGCGCCGTGGCCGCAGCGGCTCCCCCGCTGATGATGATGGAGAAATTTTGCGCGCTGTTGGTGAGGGCGCCGGTGAACGTCACGGTCGCCGTGTAGAGGCCCGGGTTCGTTGGCGAGGCGACCACCACCTGCTCCACGTTGTCCGTGTGGTTCGCCCCGGCGGCGGCGGCGGCGGAGAGCTTGGCAGCCGTCCAGTCTCCGACAAACGGCATCACCCATGGCTGATAAACCGTGCCGGTCGGTCCGTTGATTCTGAGGTCGAGATCGTTCACCAGCCTCGCCGTTCGCAGATCCCCAAAAGTGGTTGCGGCACCTGCCGGATCCGTCCAGCAAAGCGTGGCGCGGATCGGGCTGACTCCATCCCATGTGAATGTGTAGGATCGCGAAGCCACCGTGGTGGTCACCCGGTCTTCGATCATACTGCGAATGCCCGGGCTGTTCTTGTAGGCTTGAATCAGATCGGCGGCGGCCTTCACATTCACCAGGCCCCAGCCGTATTGATAATCGGGGCCCGGCGCGCCCAGATCATCCGCCGCATGGATCAGCAGGGCTTTCAATGTGCTCGCCCGCATCGCATGGCCGGGCAGAAGATGGCTCCACCACTGGACGAGCAGGGCCGCGGAGCCGGTGGCGCTTGGCGAAGCCATGCTCGTGCCGCTGTAGATGCCGTAGGCGGTATCGCTGGTCGCCAGCGAGGAATAGACCGCTTCGCCATTGGCCACGACATCCGGCTTGATTCGCCCATCATCCGTTGGCCCCCACGAGGAATACGACGACATGGCGGCGTTTGAGGGCTGGCGCACCGCCCCGCTGACCGCATCGCCCACGGAGCCGACCGTCAGGATGTTCTTCGCCAGGGCATCAGCGGAAATGGTATCGTATCCGCCGGAGCGGTAAACACCGTCGCCCGCCGGGTGGCTGGCGGGATTGTAGGTCACCGCGGAGGTTGTGCTGGTCGTGAGCGAGACCGGTTCGCCTGCGGCCGGATTGTCCAGCCTCTCATTCCCTGCACTCCGCACAATGAGGTAATACGGGAGGTTAAAGGCCAGGATGTCCGTCGCATTCGTATTGGTATCGTATTTACCGAAGTCGGTCTCGACTCCCGCAGCCGTGGTGCCCGTGCCATACCAGGTCCATCGCGGCGAGCTCAGCCCTGTGTAGTTCCAGCCCGAGATCAGGCCGTAGCTGTGGTTGCTGAGAGAGATTTTCCCGGACTCGCCGGGATAGGACGCCCCCCGCCCTGTCATCTCGGTTTTGTCACTGGTCCACTCATAAGAATCAATATGGATCGCAGGGGCCATGCCCTTGGCGGCCGCGACGATACCCGCCGCGGCGATCGTTCCCCCAACATGGGTCGAGTGATCCGCCGCCGCCGCACCATCCATAACTGTGATCCGCCCGCCAAATTCCTGGTGCGTGGAGCGGGCGGAACCGGCATCCCATTCACCGACGGTCAGCCCTGTGCCGTCCATCAAATACGGGGCAGCCTGCAATAGGTTCGCCCCTGTCGAGATCGCGGCATTGACGTTGTGCGTCGTGAGGTAAACAGGTTTGCTCCCGTTGAAGTCCACCATCTCGACCACCCGGCCGTTGGCACTCGTGGCGCGCAGGGGCATTCCCAACTGGGCGGCCCGGATCCTCGCGGCCGACCTTTTCGTGTCCAGGATGGTTCTTATCCGGGCCACCGCTTGAGCCCGCTGCCCCGGGTCGCTGAGATCCGCGTTCCCCAGCACATCAGATACCGTTGTCTGCCCAACCGCACCCGTGACGGATGCCAGCACTGCAAGAATGTAAAAAACAAAAAACCTTTGTCCCAACATGAAGTTTTTTCGGTGTTTTTTATTTCGACAGGCGCGCAAAGCAAACGGTGGCTTGCAGGTGCTGTTTCGAGAAGTTGCTGCCGCGAGGTTTCAACTTCATCTGAGCATTCATAAAAATCAAGCAACAGCCGCCGCGGAATGCAAAAAACAATGTCCCGGTTTGCTCCCGCCGCGACACAAAGAATGTCCCGGGCGGGACAGCATTTGTTGTGGCTGAGGGCGACCGAGGGCGGTTGGGTTTTCGAAGCCGGCTTTTCTCAACAGAGAGGAGATTTGCTCTGCCAACGCTGCGGTTTTTGCTAACAGAAAACCCTGCGAACCGCCCCCAAGGCAGCGCCCGTGTCGGGGACGAGATCCCCCGCTCCTCTCCAGATCCCGCCGAACTCAAAAAACCTTCACAAAAATTGTCCCACCTGGGACATTTTTTGTGAAGATGCCTGGGAGAGGCTGAGCTGTTATTTTTCTTGGTGCTGGGCCAGCAGACGCATCGCCCGGGGCAAGACGGCTCGGCGTTTCTTCCAGGCTTTCGTGCCCAGGTAGTCTACCGGCAGCATGGCTTTGGGAAGCAGGGGGTCGCGGCGCACCGCGTCCAGCCAGGCCTGATTTTCGAGCTTGCTCCAGTCCAGCAGAGCGCGGTCCAGCAGAGCGCGGGACGAATATCGGGCGGGCACCGGGAGGCGGTCGAGGATTTCGATATGCTGTTGGTAGAGTTCGTTGATGCGCGGAAAACTCCATGCCGCTTGCACCATCCGGGCGTCCACTTGCATCCCCCGCGAACCGGCTTCCAGCATCATGAGGTGCGAGCAATCCTCCCCCCGCTCGGCAAAAAACCTCCCTGCACCCGCAGGCAAATGGGGCGAGATCCAGACGCTGCCTTGCAGGCACCCGCACCCGCAATCGGCAAGAGCGCGATGGACTTGTTTCCTGAGAGCCTGATCCTTGACCGGAATGTCGAAAAGAAAAAGCCGCCACTTGCCATCCCAGGGCGCCGACCAAGCCTGCTCGGGATCCCGGCCGCCCAAGGCCGCGACGCGCCCGGCTTCCGTGAGACGAACGAAGCGGCTTCTGTCCAAGGCGGAACGGTTCGCTTCCAAAAACCCCTGCGCCTCCAATCTGTGGATTTGCGGCAGAAAGCCGTTGTTGTAGGCCCATCCCTCGAAACTTTGGTTGAGGTTCCGGAATGTCGGACGAAAAAGAGCCTCCGTCGTCCACAGCAAATGATACAACAGCAACTCCGTCTTCGCATTCATGAATAGCAAAACATCACCACCCGCCACGGAATGCAACAAATAATGTCCCAGGTGGGACATTATTTGTTATGGTTTCAAGCGAGCAAGGGTGGCGAGTTGTTGCGCATGTGAAAGGTTTCCGGGGTTTTGTCGGCCGCGTGTGGGTGCCCCTCACTCCCTCCAACCGAGCAAGGGTTCTCTCCTCTCGTCGGGGGCGCACTTTCGTGCCTTGGATCTTGCTTCTGTCCTGCGAATATCCAGCATCCTCACTGGGATGCGATTTTTTCAGATGAAGAGGGCGATCAGTAATTGGCATTGGTTCCTGCCACTTTTTCTTGGGCTGATTGTCACCGAGGATGTCGTGCATTTTTTTGTCATGCTGGAGGCGGGCAGCCTCGGCGTCGGTCAGGCGTTTGTCAAAATCTTCGAACCTTTCACTTGGCTCTCTGTCTTTGGCTACCTCTTTTTTACCGGGTTTCGAATCGTTCCCTTCGCGCTGCTGGCGATCATCACGGGACTCCTCGGACGAAAAATCCGAGGAGCTTTTCTCGTTTTCACGGTGCTAGGCGGGCTGATCGGAATTTTCCTTTTCTACCTCCCTGCAACGGCTTCCGTTTGGTGGCCCCTCTATGTTGGGCCCCGGATGAGCTCCACCGCAGTCCTTGCGTTTCTTTTCATCCCCTTCTACACCGTGCCTTACATGATCGCTGGAACGGCCGGCGGATTGGCGGTCACTCTTTTCCTTGTTGAGCTGGAGGGGCGTCTTTCAAATGACGACCGGCGGATTTTTATCGGAGGCAGGAAGATTCCGCCTGTGTTGCTAGCGTTCGGGTGTTTTGGTGTTTCCTTGGTGTTGGGTTTGACTCTCGCCAGGGGCACCCGAAGTGCGGAGGCAAAACAGGCGTTGCTGGTTGAGGCAAGATCCCAGCAGACGAACCCTACCAGACATCAGGATCTTTATGTTCAGGCGAGGGATTCTTGCGATGTCAAGGTGCTGGCGGAGATATGAGAAATGAGACGGACAGGCCTGCGGACGGGGTGGCCGGGATGGTCGAGCGGGTGACATTTCACAACGAGGAGACCGGTTTTTCTGTGTTGCGGGTGAAGGTTCGCGGGAAGCGGGATCTGGTGACGGTGGTTGGGAATGTGGCGGGGATCAACGCCGGGGAATGGGTGACGGCGGAGGGCGTCTGGGTGCAGGATCGCGAGCACGGGTTGCAACTCAAAGCGGATTTTCTTAAGTCAAGCTCGCCGACGTCGCGCGAGGGGATCGAGAAATATCTTGGCAGCGGGCTGATCAAAGGGATCGGCCCGGTCTATGCGAGGAAGCTTGTCGAGAAGTTCGACGAAAATGTTTTTTCGATCATCGACGGATTTTCGGCGCGGCTGGAGGAGGTGCCGGGCATCGGCAGGGAGCGGCGGCTGAAGATCAAGGCGGCGTGGGCCGAGCAGAAGGTGGTTCGCGAGATCATGGTCTTTCTGCATTCCAACGGCGTGAGCACGAGCCGGGCGGTGCGCATTTACAAGACCTATGGCGAGGCGGCGATTGAAACCGTGCGGGCCAACCCCTACGCGCTCGCCAGGGACATTCGGGGGATCGGATTTCAGACGGCGGATGCGATCGCGCAGAAGCTTGGGATCCCGAGGGATTCGATGATCCGAGCGAAGGCCGGCCTTGCACACGTGTTGGCCGAGGCGATGAATTCCGGGCACTGCGGCCTTCCGAAGGAGCTGCTCATCGAAAAATCGGTGCCCCTGCTGGGGGTTGACGCGGCCGTGATCCATGAGGCTCTGGAGCGGCTGCTGCTCGACAAGGAACTCGTCGCCGACGAGTCGCTCATCTATCTGCCGGCGCTGCGTGCCGCCGAGCGGGAGATTGCGGCGAGGCTCCGCGGGCTCGCTGCGCGCGCGGCCTCGTATCCGGAGATCGCCCTTGAAAAAGCCGTGTTCTGGGTCCAGGAAAAAACGGGCAAGGAACTTGCTGCGAGCCAGGTGGAGGCGCTCCGGCGTGCGATCACTTCCCGCGTCCTTGTGATCACCGGCGGCCCCGGCGTCGGCAAGACAACCCTCGTCAATGCGATCCTTCTCGTCCTGCGCGCAAAAAAGATCACCTGCCTGCTTTGTGCGCCCACCGGGCGGGCGGCGAAGCGTCTTGGGGAGACGACCGGCCTTGAGGCGAAGACGATCCACCGCCTGTTGGAGTTCCTGCCCGACGGCGGGTTTGCACGCGGTCCGGACCGCCCGCTGGATTGCGATCTGCTGGTTGCCGACGAGGCCTCGATGATTGACGTGCCGCTTTTCAGCAAGCTGCTGCGGGCGCTTCCGGAGAAAGCGCACCTCCTTCTGGTCGGGGACGTGGACCAGCTCCCGAGCGTCGGGCCGGGCGCGGCGCTCGGCGATATCATCCGCAGCGGTGCCGTGCCTGTCGTGCGGCTCACGGAGATTTTCCGGCAGGCGGCCGGCAGCCGGATCATCACGAGCGCCCACAAAATCAACGCGGGATCCCTGCCGGATCTCGGCGGGGATCCCGGAAGCGATTTCTTTTTTATCGAGCGCGAGGAGGCGGAGGCGATCCAGGCGACGATTTTGGATCTGGTGAAAAGCCGGATCCCGAAGAAGCTCGGCTGCGATGCCATCCGGGACATCCAGGTACTTTGCCCGATGAACCGCGGATCGCTCGGCGCGCGGCAGATGAACGCGCTTCTGCAGGAGGAACTCAATCCCGGGCGCGACGGCGAGCCTGCAGCGGACTCGTTCGGGACGCGGTTCCGGCTCCGGGACAAAGTCATTCAGACGCGGAACAACTACGACAAAAGCGTCTTCAATGGAGACATCGGAAGGATCGTCGGAATCGACGAGACCGAGCGCGAGGTGGTGATCGCATTCGACGGGAGGGAGGTCGCTTATGATTTCAGCGAGCTCGACGAGATCTCGCCCGCCTACGCGATCACGATTCACAAAAGCCAGGGGTCCGAGTTCCCGGCCGTGGTTCTTCCGCTGGCAATGCAGCACTACCTTCTCCTCCAGAGAAACCTCCTCTACACCGGGCTCACCCGCGGGAAGCAGTTCGTCGTGATCGTTGGCCAGAAAAAAGCCCTCGTCACCGCGATCCGCAACGGGCGTGCGGCGGAAAGATATTCCGCGTTGTTCCGGCGGTTGGGCGACGGTCGGCCGCGATAGTCGCAGATATCCCGACCTCGCCCGGAGAAAATGAAAGGGAGAGGACCGCATTCGAGACGAGAATCAGTGCCCACACGGGCGGGACGCCCATGCCCCCTGAGCTTTCGCGTCTCATACCATCTCTTATAAATAACTGGACATCGAAGGAGGTGACCTGCAAAGGTGGTGCGTGCGCAAACAAACCTTAAAGCTCGGGAGGCCGGACCTGGGCGCTCAGATAGAGAGAAGATACCGGC
>Ga0194063_10000487_pt1 | contig 28881 bp, 14 predicted proteins | sample SepL3720m_MetaG_FD_155459 | JGI IMG/M metagenome (GOLD analysis project Ga0194063, IMG submission 155459) | Anoxic zone freshwater microbial communities from boreal shield lake in IISD Experimental Lakes Area, Ontario, Canada - Sep2016-L373-20m | ecosystem: Environmental > Aquatic > Freshwater...
AATTCGATTGGGGTGGGGGTTTTGCAATTGGTACCCACTAGCAAAAGCCTTAAAGAAGTAGTAGTTACTTCTAAAAAGCAATTGATTGAGCGAAAACTCGACAAAACCATTGTTAATGTAGATGCTGCCATTAGTAATGCTGGTACCACCGCATTAGAAGTCTTAGAAAAAGCACCTGGGGTAATGGTAGATAAAGATGGCAATGTTAGCCTGAAAGGTAAACAAGGCGTTATGATTATGCTGGATGGTAAGCCTACTTATCTTTCTGCCACCGAATTGACCAGTATGTTGCGCAATATGCCCTCCGCCAATATTGATCAGATTGAAATCATGACCAATCCATCTGCTAAATATGATGCATCGGGTCGTTCTGGTATCATCAATATCAAAACAAAGAAGAACAAACAAAAAGGGTTTAATGGCAATGCAGCTTTATCTTATAGTCAGGGGGTATATTCAAGCACCAATAATAGTTTGAACCTGAATTATCGCAACGGAAAATTTAATTTATTTACTTCCTTAGGTGCATCAGACAGAAACGGATTTCAGAATCTGTCAATTACCCGTCATTATAAAAATCCGGATCAAAGTTTAAAATCTGTATTTGAACAAAATGCCAGAGAGCATCGTATGTCGGGTAATTACAATGCAAAAATCGGGGTTGATTATTATCTCGATAAAAAAACCACCATTGGTGTTGTACTCAATGGTACCACTAACCCACAAACGCAAATTGGATTCAACACCAGTTATCTTAAAAATAATTTATTAGTAACCGATTCCATCGTTACTGCCGATAGCAGGGAAGATGCCAGTTGGAAAAATGGGGGATTGAACCTGAATTTTAGAAGGGTATTGGATTCTACTGGAAGAGAATTGACAGCAGATCTGGATTATATTAACTATCGTTCTGTAAAAGATCAAACATTTATCAATCAGTCCTATGCTCCTAACTGGGTATTGAAATCAGGTGATCGCCTATTGGGCGAATTGCCTTCGAATATCAATATTTATGCTGCTAAAATCGATTATACGCATCCTTTGAAAAAAGGCGGAAAACTCGAAGGCGGATTGAAGACCAGCTTTGTATCTACAGCTAATACTGCTGGCTATTTCAATTTGGTTAATTTAGATAAACTGCCTGATTATGATAAAACCAATCAATTTGATTACAAGGAAAATATCAATGCAGCTTATGTAAACTATAGCAGGGAGTGGAAAAAATGGAGTCTTCAAACAGGACTTCGTTTAGAGAATACCAATTACAAGGGTCATCAATATGGTAATCCAACACGAACAGATTCTTCCTTCGATCGTTCTTATACCAGTTTATTTCCAACTGCCTACTTAGGGTACAATGCCTCTGAAAAAAATCAATTTGGTTTATCCTATGGCAGAAGAATCAACAGGCCCGATTATGAAGACCTGAACCCATTTTTATATTTCCTGGATAAATATACTTATGGAGCTGGTAATCCGTTCTTGAGTCCGATGTTTAGCAATGTGTTGGAATTAAGCCATACCTACAAACAGTTTTTGACAACCACATTGAACTATAGCCATACAAAAGATTTATTGAATGAAACTTTTGAGCAAAAGGGAAATGCCATCATCGTTCGCAAGGGAAACTATGGTTATATGAATGATGCCAGTCTTTCTATCAGTGCCCAGGTACCTGTTACCAAATGGTGGACAGCCATCGTGTACACTGAAGGAAAATACAATCAATTCAAAGGGAAATTATATGGCGAAGATTTGAATATTGATGCTACTACCTTTTTAGTGAATGTAAACAATCAATTTAAATTCAAAAATGGATGGAGCGCTGAACTAAGTGGATTTTACAGAACAAAGGGTATTGAAGGACAAATAGAAATAATGGCATTGGGGCAAATGGACCTTGGGCTGCAAAAGCAATTGATGAAAAATAAAGCTACCCTCAAATTAAATATGCGCAATGTGCTTAATACCATGAATCCAAAGGGTAATATTAATTTCCAAAATACTGCCGCTACATTTAGTCAAACCAGAGATAATAGAGTTGGTACTATTAGTTTCAGTTATCGTTTTGGAAAACCTATCAAAGGCATTCAAAAAAGAAAAACAGGTGGTGCAGGTGATGAGCAGAATAGGGTGAAGTCGGGGAATTGAGGAGGAGGTTAAGGTTAAGGTTGAGGTTGAGGTTGAGATTGAGGTTGAGGAGGTTGCTAGATACTGGATACTAGATATCAGATGAAAAGATCGTTCGCTTCTTTTTGTTAGCCCGGGGTTCGCCCCGGGTTTTTTCATGGAGGTTGCTCAATTATTTTTACTTTTGTAAAAAATCAACCATATGCCATCATTTGATATCACCAGCAAAGTGGATTTACAAACACTCGATAACGCTATTAACATCGTAAAAAAAGAAATCACCAATCGATTTGATTTTAAAAATTGTCATGTGGTGATTGATCTCAATAAAAAAGATTTTATAGTAAACCTGGAGGCAGACAGTGAAATGAAGATTAATCAGATTACGGATGTAATGCTTAGTCGTAGTATGAAACAAGGCCTTGCACCTGAGGTATACGATTTAAGTAAGGAAGCCTACCCAAGTGGCAAGGTTACCAAGAAGGAAGTGCCTGTTCGGAATGGCATTAAGCAAGAAGACGCCAAGAAAATTGTAAAAATGATTAAGGATGCAGGCTTAAAAGTACAGGCTTCTATCAATGACGATATAATTCGCGTTACTGGAAAAAAGATTGATGATTTGCAGGAAGTGATTGCGGCCAGTAAGGGTTGGAATTTGGGTATTGCCTTGCAATATGAAAATATGAGGAGTTAACTGTAGCTTGGAGTAAAGGGTTCTAACGCCATAAAAAAGGCTGAAAAATGCTTTAATCTGCCTGTATTTTCCCTATCTTTGCACACTTATAAAAAATCAGTACGGCAAAATCCGTGCACTAAAACAGATAAATATGAAAAAAGACATTCATCCTAAAACTTACAGAACAGTGGTTTTCAAGGATATGAGTAATGGTCATACCTTCCTTAGCCGTAGCACTGCCTATAGCAGCGAAACAGTAAAATGGGAAGATGGCACTGATTATCCAGTAATCAAATTGGAGATTAGTAATACCAGTCACCCTTTTTATACTGGTAAAAACGTATTGGTAGATACTGCCGGACGTATTGATAAATTCAAAAAACGTTACGAAAAAAAGGCAAAATAATTGGGTAAATTGATCAATTTATTCTTGAAGTTTGTTTTTCATGGCTATACTTTAAGTCCCTTCGGTTCTCCGGGGGGATTTTTTTTGGCTCAAACTTTGTTTATAATTCCTTCATTGTAAATGAATTTGGAAGCAACATTTCCGAGGCTGGCGGTATCTATAATCCTGTAGAATTTAGTATATTGCAAGACTTCACTTTTATACCATAGCATGATGAGAAAAATACTGCTTTTCAGCACTCTTTTGTTTGCCACCTATATTTTAAATGCACAAGGGTTTAGTAATAAAGGAAAAGATTTCTGGGTTGGTTACGGAAGCCATGTATCCATGTATAATGCCAATGGAACATTAAATGCAGGCGGCGGTTCTCAGGATATGGTGCTTTATTTTACTTCCGATGTACAAGCCAATGTAACTGTAAATATTCCTGCGACAGGCTGGACGGCAAGCTATACCATCATTCCACCTCCATTAGGTACAGGTTTGGTAGAATCAGTTGTCATTCCTAAATCGGGAGCTAATGATGCAAGATTGGGGGCTGAACAAAAATATCTGAAAAAAGGTATCCATATTACAAGTGATAAACCAATTGTTGCATATGCTCATATCTACAATGGCTCTATATCCGGAGCTACTTTGCTTTTTCCCACCAATACTTTAGGGAAGGAATACTATTCCTTGAATTATAAGCAAAACTCGAATGCGGCTTATTCGTACCCATATACATTTGTTATTGCTACTGAAGATAGCACTATCATTGAAACGACTCCTTCTGCCAACACACAATTTCGTACAGGGGGAGTAACTTATAGAGATACTTTGATGCAGGGTGATATCTTGAATTTATTAGGGCAATTATTAACCAATACTACCAATGCTTCTACTGGCGTTGAGTTGACTGGTACTAAAATAAAATCAGTGGCCACTGCAACAGGGCAATGTAAAAAAATTGCCGTTTTCTCAGGCTCTGGTAAAATAGGCATTACCTGTCCTGCGGGTACAGGGGGTAGTGCCGATAATTATATTCAACAATGTTTTCCCTCCACGGCCTGGGGAAAGATTTATTATACTGTACCTACCAAAGATTTACCCAATAATTATTTTAGGGTGATGGTCAAAAATGCGAGTACAATTGTTAGGCTAAATGGTGCCATCCAAGGTGGAATTATCAATAATACCTATTATGATTTTCCATTGACCAATCAGCCTACTAAAATTGAAGCCGACCAACCCATCATGGTGGCGCAAATGATCACTACCCAAGGTCAATGTGGAAATGGTTCACCCGGTGATCCAGAAATGATTTACCTAAGTTCTATTGAGCAAACGATTGAGAAAGTAACCCTCAATTCAACTTCGCATGCAGCAATTACAAAGCATTATATCAATGTTATTTTAAAGTCAACGGGCGTTTCTACTTTTAGGCTCGACGGAGCAGTGCCGGCAACTACATTTACACCACATCCGCAAGACCCCACCTATGTATATGCACAGTTCCCGGTTGTGGCTGGGGTGCATCAATTACAATCCGATTCTGGGTTTTCTGCAATAGCATATGGCTATGGAAGTGCGGAGTCTTATGGATACAATGCAGGTACCAACCTGCGGGATCTTTACACATTTGTAACACCTATTAATCCATTGAATATATCAACCCAAACAACTGCTTGTACGGGTAATCCATTTTATTTTGCAGTAACCTATCCTTATCAGCCTTTGTCATTGTACTGGGATTTTCATGGGGCGATGGGTTATTCCAATGTTACGGTAGGAGGACCGGTTCATGATACCACTTATTTAATCAATAGTCAGCAGGTATGGCGGTATAAATTACCTACTACCTATACCTATTCTCCTGCCGGCGTTTATCCAGTGAGTGTAACCTCCGAAACTTCTGGTTCGGATGGTTGTGGTAATTATCAAATCAGAGATGATTCATTGTATGTGTATGATCCTGCAACAGCAATCATTGGACATATTAGCAATGGTTGTTATGTTGATTCGGTTGCCTTTTTTGATAGTACTGCATATCCTTCGGGTTCTGGTGTATACAATTACCAGTGGCAGTGGAATTTTGGTGATCCCGCTAGTGGTCTTGCCAATACTTCAACAGTAAAAAATCCTAGACATAAATTCAGTGGACCTGGTACTTATACCGTAACCTTAACTGCTTTAAGTAGCGTTGGATGTTTTACCAGTCCTGCCAGTTATCAGATAACCGTTACAGAAGTGCCCTCTGCTAATTTTGGAGTTAGCAGTCCCATTTGTAATGGCCTGCCTGTTACCTTTAGTGATACTTCTCAGGCGGCAGCACCGGGTGTATTGGCCAAATGGTATTGGGATTATGGCGATGGAATAAAAGACACCGTCAATAATAATGGCAATCGCATTCATACGTACTCACCTTGGGGCAATCAAATTGCTAAATTAAAAGTTGAAACCAATAGTGGCTGTCAGAGTCCTTTCTTTACCAGAAACCTATACGTTGGTCCAATTCCATTTGTAGATTTTAATATGCCAGCCGTTGTTTGTCTGCCTTACGATTCAGCTCATTTTATTGATGCCAGTACCATTGCAGATGCTTCTCAGTCGGGCTTTGGCTATAAATGGTATTTTGGAGATCCGCCCAGTGGTATTAATGATACTTCCTTATTAAAAAATCCTGCACACTTATATCCAGGCATGGGTCCATTTAGTGTACACTTAACCGTTACTAGTAATGTGGGTTGTGTACACGATACGATAAAAGTATTTAATACGCTTTTTGCACAGGCACATGCGCCGTTTACGGTGAATCCCGAAAATTGTTTAAACGATGTTACCAGTTTTACGAGTAATGCTACTGGTAGCGGTAGTGCGATAACAGAATATCATTGGGATTTTGGCGATGCCAGTTTCTCTCTTTTGCCAAATCCAACGCATACTTACGCAACAGCCGGAACTAAAACAATTAAACATTGGGTAGTAACTGAAAGGGGATGTTACAGTGATACAACTACCCATACCATTGTTGTCAATCCTTTGCCCACTGCTAATTTTACCAGTGCGGGTCCTTTCTGTGAAACAGGCAGTATACAATTTACAGATGCTTCTATTGCCAATGCTGGTACAATTATAGGTTGGGCATGGACATTTGGAGATGCAGGAACTTCAACTGCTCAAAGTCCAACACATACTTATGCCGCTGCCGGCACTTATACTGTTACTTTAACCGTTACCACCGACAAAGGTTGTGTGAGTGCTGTGTATACTACAACGGTTGTTATTCATCCTTTACCTGTTACTAGTTTTACGCATGCACAAGCATGTCTTCCTTATGGATTAGTAAACTTTACCAATAGCAGTACTGTGGCAGATGCAACAGCGCTTACTTATCTGTGGAATTTTGGTGATGTAGCCAGTGGAGTATTGAATACTACTACTACAATCAGTCCTGCACACTATTTTAGTACAATCGGGCCTTATACTGTTACACTAACGGCAACGAGTGCACCGGGTTGTATCAGTACTGCCAACCAAACAGTTGCCGATATTTATGCACAGGCACATGCTAATTTTAGTGTGAACCCCGAAAATTGTTTGAATGACCCAACAGTATTCACAAGCAATGCTACCGGTAGTGGTAGTACGATATCCGAATATCATTGGGATTTTGGAGATGCTAGTTTCTCCACCACACAAAACCCATCACATACATATGCAACAGCAGGTACCAAAACCATTAAGCATTGGGTGGTAACCGATAAATCATGTTACAGCGATACTACCACTATTTCTATTGTGGTGAATCCATTGCCTGTAGCTGATTTTAGTTTTGCAGCACCTCGTTGCGAAACCAAGATCATCAATTTTACGGATGCTTCTGTAGCCAATGCAGGCACTCTGGCCAATTGGGCATGGGATTTTGGCGATGCTGGTACTTCAACATTACAAAGTCCATCGCATACTTATGCAAGTGCTGGTACTTATACGGTAACACTTACAGTAACTACCAATAAAGGTTGTGTGAGTGCCGTTAAAACAAGGACCATTGTGATTGCTCCACAGCCTGCACCAGGCTTTATCAATCCGGAAGTATGTTTGAGTGATGCATTTGCACAATTCCTTGATACCAGTCATATTGCTACCGGCAATATCATCACCTGGGCATGGAATTTTGGTGATCCTGGCAGTGGGGTATTGAATACATCCAATTTGCAAAATCCACAACATCGTTACAATGCCATTGGAAATTATATAGCCACACTAACGTTAACGAGTGATAGCGGATGTGTTGCCATGGTGGCACAAAGCTTTACGGTGAATGGAGATATTCCGGTATCTAATTTCAATCCATTGAATCCTGCCACCATGTGTGCCAATGATTCAGTTTATATTCAGGACGCCGCTACTGTTAATTTTGGAAATGTAACCAAGGTCGAAATTTACTGGGATAATTTGAATAGTCCAGCGCTGTTTCAGATAGATGACAATCCTTACCCTGGTAAAATATACGGTCATCTGTATCCGAATTTCCAAAGCCCGTTGACAAGAACTTTTACTATTCGCTATCGGGCTTATTCTGGTGCTACTTGTATAAATGATAAGATTAAGACAGTGGTAGTGAATGCAGCGCCCAAGGTACAGTTCAATACTGTTCCCAATATTTGTTTAGATGCCACTCCTTATCAGTTTACAGAAGCCAGTGAAATTGGTGCTGTGCCTGGAACGGGTGCGTATACTGGTCCTGGTATTACGGCAGGTGGATTATTCAATCCCGCTACTACCGGCCCGGGTACATTCACCATCAAATATACTTTCACCTCTGCCGTGGGCGGTTGTGTAGATAGTTTATCTAAAACAATTACCGTGTATGCGCCACCGGTAGCTAATTTCAGTTATAGTACATTGAATTGTGAAAAAGTGGCGGTCACCTTTACAGATGCGTCTACTACACCAGTGGGTACGCTTACTACCTGGACATGGGATTTTGGAGATGGCACACCAGCAGTCATTCGCAATACGGCAGCCCCTTTTACCCATGTATTTGTTTATTGGGGCAATTTTAATGTAACCCTAAAAGTTACTACCAGTAATGGTTGTATCAGTGTACAGAAACTATTGCCCATTTCGGTGAAGCCTGCACCACATCCTAATTTTACTTTCCCTGCAAGTGTTTGTTTACCTACTGCAGTGGTGCCCTTTAATAATATATCTAGCATTGCAGATGGAACAGAAAACGCCTTCACCTATTTGTGGAATTTTGGTGACCTGAGTGCTACTGCCACTTCTAAGAACCCTACGCATACTTATCCTTCCGTTGGGCCGTTTGCTGTAAACTTGCAAATTGTAAGTGGAAATGGTTGTATCAATGATACTACCATACAGTTGAATGTGATACATCCTCAACCGAAGGCTGATTTTATTATTAATAAGCCCAGTGTTTGTATTGGAGATAATGTTGGCTTTATTGATATGAGTGATGGCAAGGATGGAGTAGTGAATCAGTGGAGATGGGATTTTGGTGATGGCAGCATTGATAATGTGCAGAACCCTATTCACTTGTATGGTAGTACCAATACCTTCACGGTAAGTTTGTATAGCATCAATAGTCATGGTTGTAACAGTGATACGGTCAGCAAGCCTTTCGACGTGTATCCTTATCCGGTAGTTAATGCAGGTCCTGATAGAGTGGTACTTGAAGGTGGTTCCATCATCATTAATGCTACTGCCAGTGGCAATGATTTATTGTATTTGTGGACGCCGGCTACTTATTTGAACGACAATCGAATACTCACTCCAACTGCTAGTAATTTACTGGATGACATCACCTATACCTTTACCGTAACAGGTAGGGGAGGTTGTGCCAGCACAGATAGGGTATTTGTAAAATTGCTCAGGGCTCCATTGGTGCCCAATACATTTACGCCCAATGGCGATGGCATCAACGATGTATGGTCTATCGAATACCTCGAAACCTACCCCAATAACCGGGTGCAGGTATTTACGCGCACAGGTCAGCAGGTATTTGAAAGCAAGGGGTATAGTAAACCATGGGATGGCACCATCAAAGGAAAGCCATTGCCTTTTGATACGTATTATTATGTAATAGAACCTAATAATGGTCGAAAACCAATTACAGGTTTTGTAACTATTGTAAAATAGATAGTGCTTAAAATCAATAATTATAAGGGCTTCGGAATCAATCCGAAGCCCTTATAGTATGTACATTCCAGTAAAATTCCTGCATCTATTTAGTTCGGGAAAGGCTGTGTTTTTTCTATAAATGGTATCCTTTTCAGCGAGATTTTAGCTTATATTGCACAACTCATTTTTAACTATACTACATGCGGAAGTTTTTATTGACCACTATGGCCATAGTGGCTAGCCAAATTGTTTTTTCACAGGATTTTAGTAATAAAGGGAAAGATTTTTGGCTGGTATTTCCTGCGCACGTTCCTTCAAGTGGCCAAGCTCAAATGGGCTTATTTATTACATCTGATAAAAATTCTTCCGGCACTATTTCTGTCAATGGATTTAATACTACGTTTACTGTTTTGGCCAATCAGGTTACAGGCCCCATAAATATTCCTTATGCCAATGCCAATGTAACGGCAGGCGAAAGTGGAACGGTAGTAAACAAGGGTATCCATGTGAAGACCAATACAGGGCAACCTGCAGTAGTAGTGTACGCTCATATTTATGCAGGTTTTCGATCAGAAGCTTCCTTGATCTTGCCCACGAATACCTTAGGGAAAACCTATTATTCTATGAATTTCTGGCAGGCAAGTACAGGTGGATCAAAATCACAGTTTCAGATTATCGCAACTGATACAAATACCATTGTAAACTATCGATTAAGAAAAAATGGCGTTTTAGATGCAACTACACAATCAGCAACACTTCCCAATCGAGGTGACCTTATTCAGATTCAAGATAATGCCGATTTATCAGGTTCTTATATTGAATCTGTTTCCAATGGGATAAATGTATGTAAAAAGATAGCTGTTTTTTCAGGAAGTTCTGCATTAGCAGCTAGCCGTAGTGGTTGTAATGGGGGTTCTTATGATCCCTTGTATCAACAATGCTATCCGGTGAGTACTTGGGGAAAGGAGTTTGGGGTAGTTCCTTTGATGAACAATACCAATGGATTTCCCTTAAGGGTAATGGCTTCTGAAAATGGTACTACGGTAAATTTAAATGGCACAATAGTAAACTTAAATGCGGGTGAATACTATCCTGCTACTACCTCCAATCCTGTTGTTTTTACCGGAGCTAAATTAATTACTGCAAATAAGCCCATTGCAGTGGCACAATATTTATTGAGTGCCAACTGTGCAGGTTCTGCTTCAATTGGAGGGCAAGCACAAGGAGATCCTGATATGATAATTCTAAATCCAGTAGAACAAAATATCAGTGATATCAATATTTTTTCTTCCAACCTTCAAAATATTCATACCAAGTATTTGTGTGTGTATATGAAAACAGCTCAGGCAGGTTCATTTAAAATCAATAACCTAGCACCTGTAAGTTCATTTTCACAAATGCCTCAGTTGAATGGGTATTCTTATATGGTAGAAGATTTAACCACATACCCTACACAATCATTTCGTTTGACAGCCGATAGTGGTTTTAATGCTATTACTTATGGAATGGGCGATGCAGAATCATATGGATATTCAGCAGGCACCAACGTGCGGGATTTGTATCAGCAGATTGGCATTGTAAGTCAGTGGGGGATTGAATCAACGCCTTCCTCCTGTACTGGTTCTCCTTTTAAATTTAAAATTTCTTTACCCTATCAGCCGGATTCATTGTACTGGGATTTGAGTGCTTGTACCAATTATACACCTGTTGGAAATATCATGCAAGTGCCTCCCGTACCTGGCCCTGGTCCAAATCCATTACCAGCTGACTCTACTACTATCGTGAACGGGAAGACGATTTATTGGTATTCATTACCTCAGGTATATACTTTTAATACAGTAGGTACTTATCCAATCAGCATCACTGCTTATAAAAGTAATGTGGATGGATGTGGAAATGTGCAGGATATTGATTTTGACTTAGAAGTATCTGCTCCTCCGGTGGCTGATTTTAGCTGGATTAGCAATGGCTGCGTAACTGATTCAGTGCACTTCAAAGATATATCTGTTACCGATAAACCTACCTATAGGTGGTGGTGGGATTTTGGTGAACCTAGTAGTGGAGTGAATAATAATTCCACGCTCAAATCCCCTCTGCACAGATATGCTGCTCCAGGAACCTACACAGTTCGTTTTGCAACGATTACCACCCCTGGTTGCTTGAGCGATACCATTCAAAAGCAAGTAACGATAACTGCCGTGCCTTCTGCTAAATTTGGCATTTCCTCTCCTATATGCCAAGGTATTGCGGTTACTTTTAGCGATACTTCTTTTGCCTCTGCGCCGGGTGTATTGGCAAAATGGCATTGGGATTTTGGGGATGGTATTATTATTACCCGAACTACCGGTAATGATACCACGCACCTTTACAATGCATGGAGTCCATTGGTAACCGATTCATTGATTGTGGAAACTAATTCTGGTTGTAAGAGTCCGGCTTTTATAAGAACTTTTAAAGTAAATCCTATTCCATTTGTAGATTTCAATATGCCCGCAGGTGTTTGTTTGCCCGGCGATTCGGCACATTTTTTTGATGCGAGCACCATTGTAGATGCTACACAGGCAGGTTTTGGTTACAATTGGAGTTTTGGCGACCCTGCCAGTGGTGCCAATAATAGTTCGGCATTAAAAAATCCAGCTCACTATTACAATGGTGTAACACCACCGCCTCCTTACCCGGTAAAATTAACAGTAACCAGTGCTGCAGGTTGTGTACATGATACCACCAAGAACCTGGTAACAGTATATCCACAAGCGCATGCATTATTCACTGCCCCCACACCTGTTTGTTTGGGTACAGCCATGAGTTTCACCAGTGATGCTGATCCCTTGGCTGGTAATACCGTTCAGGAATACTATTGGGATTTCGGCGACATTACTAACGGTACAGGGCATTCGATTAATCATACCTACACCACAGCTGGCAGCTATACCGTTAAACATTGGATTCTAACCGATAAAGGATGTTATAGTGATACCGTTAGTAACACCGTAACCGTGCACCCAATACCAGCTATAAGTGCTACAGTGCCCACCAATCCAACAAGCTGTTTGGGTACTGATGGTTTTATTACGCTCAGCGGTTTGTTAGCAGGTCAAGCCTATACTGTGAATTATAGTAAGAATGCCGTAGCGCAACCTACATTAACCTTAACAGCTAATGCGAGTGGACAATTGGTAATACCCAATCTTACTGCAGGTTCCTATAGCAATATCAATTGTACTGCCAATAGTTGCACTAGTCCGAATGCTGCTACACAAGTACTTACAGACCCTGCTGCACCAAGTGCACCAACACCCACCAGTAACGGACCTATTTGTGCAGGCAGCACCCTAAATCTTTTTGCTTCTGTAGTTGCAGGGGCAAGTGGATATAATTGGACAGGTCCAAATGCATTTACAGCAGCAGTGCAGAATCCTAGTATTCCATTAGCAACCATTGCTGCAAGTGGACTTTATCAGGTAACCGTTACAGTTAGTAATTGTGTATCTGCTCCCTCTGTATCACTCAATGTAGTGGTAAATCCAGTTCCGGTGATTACTAGTAATGTTGGTAATAATCCAACAACCTGCGGGGGTAGTGATGGTTATATCACTTTAAGTGGACTTACGCCTGGTGTTACATATACGGTGAATTATAGTAAGAATGCCGTTCCTCAGCCTGCATTAACCTTAACTGCTTCTGCTGCAGGTGAGGTGGTGTTACCGAATTTAACTTCTGGTACTTATACAGCAATTAATTGTACCTCCAATAACTGTACGAGTGCTAATGCAACAACTATAATTCTGAATGATCCTTCAGCACCGGCTGCACCTACTACCGGTAGTAATAGTCCTGTTTGTTCCGGCAATACATTAAATCTTACTGCATCTGCGGTTACGGGTGCTAGTTATACCTGGACAGGGCCTAATGGATTTAATTCCACTACACAAAATCCAAGTATTGCAGCTGTTACCACAGCAGCAACTGGTAATTATATAGTAACAGTAACCTTGAATAATTGTACTTCAGCAGGATCTGTACCATTGGCAGTGGTGGTTAATCAAACCCCTTCCATCGGTGCTGCTGTACCTACTAACCCAACTACTTGTTTGGGTAATGAGGGATTTATTACACTCAGTGGTTTGCTAGCTGGTCAAACCTATGCTGTTAATTATAGTAAGAATGCTGTAGCGCAACCAATATTAACTTTAACGGCTAATGCAAGTGGGCAGTTGATAATACCCAATCTTACTGCCGGAACATATAGCAATATCAATTGTACTATAAATAACTGTTCCAGTGCCGATGCTGCTACACAAATACTAACTGATCCTCCATTGCCTTCTTCACCAACTGCAAGTAGCAATGGTCCTATCTGTGAAGGCAGTGCACTAAATTTATTCGCTACTGCTATTGTTGGTGCGAGTGGTTATAATTGGACTGGTCCAAATGGATTCACCAGTACTTTACAAAATCCAAGTATACCAAGTGTTTCGATGGCAGCTTCCGGAGTATATACGGTAACTGTAACAGTTAATAATTGTACATCCTTATTATCAACACCATTAAATGTTCTTGTAAATAATATGCCAGTGATTAGTAGTGTTACAACTGTTAATCCAAGTACCTGTAGCGGAACAGATGGTTCCATTACTTTAAGTGGGTTACTACCAGGCCAAACCTATAGTGTAAATTATTGGAAGAATGGTCTAGCACAGACAGCATTAAATTTAACAGCTAGTGCAACTGGCACAGTAGTGATTACTAATCTTGCTTCTGGTACCTATAGTAATATTAATTGTACTGCTAATAATTGTACCAGTGCCAATGCTGCTACACAAATATTATCGGATCCAAATTCTCCTGCTGCCCCTACGGGTAATAGCAATAGTCCGATTTGTGCTGGAGCAACCCTCAACCTAACTGCAGCACCTGTTGCCAATGGTAATTTTAGCTGGATTGGTCCGAATGCATTCAGTAGTACTTTGCAAAATCCAAGCATACCTGCCGTTACCATCGCCGCTAGTGGTAATTATAGTGTAACCGTAACTGTTAATAATTGCACTTCTACAGCTACTATTGTTCCAGTAACCATTAACTCTTTACCTGTATCTAATTTTAGTGCAGGTTTACCTGTTTGTGAAACGCGAACAATAGCATTTACTGATTTGTCTATTGCCAATACAGGTACGCTCAATAGCTGGGCATGGAATTTTGGAGATCCAGCCAGTGGTGCAGCTAATACGGATGCCGGACAAAACCCAACCCACGTGTTTTCTGCAACTGGCACCTATACAGTAACATTGACTAGTACAAATAACGCAGGTTGTGTAAGTAGCGTTTATTCTGCACCGGTAGTTGTAAATACAAGACCTCATGCTGGGTTTATTTTGCCTGAGGTTTGCTTAAATGATACCTATGCGCAATTTACCGACACCAGTTCTGTAACTGGTGGTGCTATTACAGGTTGGGAATGGAATTTTGGCGATGTCAATGCAACAGGTGCCAATCCAAATGTTTCGAATTCGCAAAATCCACAACATAGCTATACGGCTGTAGGTAATTATATTGTGCGTTTGGTGGTATTTAGTAATATAGGTTGTACCGATACCATCACACAGGTATTGACCATTAATGGTAGTTTTCCAGTAGCCAATTTTACAGTAAATAATGCAGTTGGTTTATGTGCCAACGATTCTGTTTCTATTGTCAATACATCCTCGGTTTTCCCAGGCACCATTACCAAGGTGGAAATTTATTGGGATAATGCAGGTACCCCAGGAGTGTTTGATATAGACAATAGTCCATACCCCAATAAACTGTATACTCATTTATATCCCAATTTCCAGAACCCTTTAGTGAAAATTTTTACTATTCGTTTCAGGGCCTATTCCGGTGGTGTTTGTGTAAATGATAAGCTTACTAATATAAATGTGAATGCTGCTCCGAAGGTTCAGTTTACAGCCATTCCTAATGCTTGTTTAGATGCTGCTCCATTCTCATTGATTCAAGCAACAGAAATAGGAGGGGTGCCTGGTAGTTTTGTTTTCACTGGTCCGGGTGTAAGTGCCGCTGGCATTTTTAATCCAGCTTCTGTAGGGCCAGGAACTTATACCATTCATTATACTTATACCTCAACTGCTGGATCATGTGTTGACACTGCATCGCAACAAATAACAGTATTACAAGCTCCTATTGCTGATTTTAGTGTTAATGCCCTGCAATGTGCCGGTTTGGATATTACATTTACCAGTACCGCTACAACGCCAGTGGGAACCATCACAACCTGGACATGGGATTTTGGCGATGGAACACCAGCAGTGGTAAGAAATAGTGCAGCAGCATTCCCTCATCAGTTTGCGAATGCAGGTACCTATACAGTAACATTGCGGGTGACCACAAGCGATGGTTGTATAAGTTTGGCTAAGACCCTGCCTGTAACGATAAGGCCAATTCCTGTTGCAGCATTTAGTTTCCCTGCAAGCGTTTGTTTGCCTAATGCAACTGTGCCATTTACCAATACCAGTAGCATTGCAGACGGCACTCAAAATTCATTTACGTATTTATGGAACTTTGGCGAACCTGCCAGTGGGATCAATAATAGTTCAGTAGCAAAAAATCCTACTCATTTGTATGGAGCGCTTGGGCCTTTTACGATTAATCTTCAGGTAATCAGTGGAGCAGGTTGTATACATGATACAGATATTGTGTTGAATATTATTCATCCTCAACCGAAGGCCAATTTCAGTATTAATAAACCAGCTATTTGTATTGGTGATAATGTAAGCTTTGCCGATCTCAGTGATGGCAAGGATGGTACCGTTAATCAGTGGAATTGGGCATTGGGAGATGCCACTACTAAAACCATTCCTTCCTTTACCTATACCTATACCAGTGCGGGAACATTCAATGTGAGTTTGTATGTAGTAAATAGTCAAGGTTGTAATAGTGATACCATGGTTCAACCATTTATCGTACATCCATATCCGGTAGTAGATGCCGGGCCAGATAGGGTCGTACTAGAAGGTGGTTCTGTAACCATTGCGCCAAATGTAACTGGCAATAGCTTGCAATATTTATGGACACCCAGTACTTATTTAAATAGCAATACCAGCCCTGCGCCTGTGGCCAGCAATTTATTATCTGATATGACCTATACTTTAACAGTTACTGCCTTAGGCGGATGCAGCAAATCAGATCAGGTATTTGTCAGGTTATTGAAAGCGCCTAAGATTCCAAACACATTTACTCCAAATGGAGATGGAATTAATGATGTATGGAGTATTGAATATTTGAATACTTATCCCAATAATCGAGTGCAAGTATTTACCCGTACTGGACAATTGGTATTTGAAAGCAAGGGGTATAATGCGCCATGGGATGGCAGTTTGAATGGCAAACCATTGCCTTTTGATACTTATTACTATATTATAGAACCCAATAATGGTCGTACGCCAATGACTGGTTTTGTTACGATTGTAAAATAAAAAATAAACTTCCTCCAGTTGGTCGTATAACTAGAGGAAGTTACTAACTTTAAATTATCCGTTGGAATACGGACAAGCAATGAAGAAATTAATTTTAGTATTCATGGGATGCAGTATTAGTGTACTGTCTTTCTCGCAGGCTAAACCATTTTACACCCAGTATATACTCAACAATTATATACTTAATCCGGCGGTAACTGGTATCGAAAATTATACTGATGTAAAAATCAGTTACCGCAATCAGTGGACAGGCATTAACGGTGCTCCCATAACAACTTATGCAAGTGTGCACGGCCCTATTGGTAAAAACGACTATAAGACTTCTGCTACTTCGTTTGAAGTGCCAGGTAAAAATCCCAGGGGAAAGAGTTTTATGGAAGAGTATACTGTATCCGACCCACATCATGGCGTAGGGTTTGTTGCATTGAATGATAAGGCCGGGTATATTAATCGATGGAGTGTGTATGGCTCTTATGCTTATCATAAACCCTTGACCACAAAAATGACATTGTCTGCTGGATTTTCTGGCGGATTTAGCAGTGTTAGTTTAGATCGTAGCAAAATCGATTGGGGTAATTTGGATCCCAATGATCCTGCAATTGGATATGCCAACAATGAAATCAAAAAGATAAAGCCAGAAATGGGTGCTGGATTATGGTTATATGGTGCCCGCTATTATGTAGGCCTATCTGCGCTAAATATTATTCCTGGTAAGGCTAGTTTTGTGAAAAATGACAAATATGGTACTTACTTCACGCCGAATTATTTTTTAACAGCTGGTTATCGATTCATGATAAATGATGATGTATCTGCATTGCCAAGTATGATGGTTCAGTTTTGGAAACCTCAGTTATATGGTATACATGCCAACGCTAAGTTTCAATACAGGGATAATTTTTGGGTAGGGGGTAGTTATCGTTATTCCGATTTAGTAGCAGGGTATTCTGCCATGGCAGGTATCAATGTAAGCAATACCTTTAATGTAAGTTATGCCTATGAAAATGCGACCACTTCCAGATTACGTACTTATACCAAAAATACCCATGAGATTGTAATTGGCTTTATCCTAGGAAATAAATTTGGAGATACTTGTCCTAGAAATGTTTGGTAATATTATTCAGTCTATAGTATTATAAAAAAATAGCAGCCTATAAGCTGCTATTTTTATTTGTTCTTTATTTAAGTAAATCTGTTTAATACTGATTATTCAGCTGCTGCATCAAAGGGGATAGAACTGTCAATACGAGTTTCTTTAGCGGAGGCTCTAAAGGCAGGCGTCAATATCCATTGCCCATTGATATAATTAAGATTGAAAACTTTGATGCTTGCATTCTTTGATCCAGATTGCTCTTCGTTAATGATGATTTGTTTAGATCCATCCGATTCCTTCACTGCAACAGGAATAGCATTTGTTAATTCGGATCGAATGCTATCTAGTGCAAAATTAGTAATCGCCAAGGCTTTTTCAGTTGGGGTAATTATTGCTAATTGTTTTTCCAAGGAGGGCTGTTGGTTATCCATCGCATAAATGGCTTTTTCAATGGAAAGTTTCATTGCCTCCTTTTTACTCAACATCGAATTTTTAAATAAAGGCGTATTCAAATTGTTGAACGTACTTGCTTGTAGCGATGATTTCGTTTGCTCCTTATTTCCAAGTATTGAAAAAGTAAAAAGGGATAAAATAAGTAGGAGGCTACTAAGGGTGATTGGCAAGGATAATTTTTTATCTGATTTTATTGCTACTTGTTGTGTTGTACTGAAATAGCGGATACGTTGTAACAATTGTTCTTTTTTACCTACAGCAGCTAATTGAAAATTGGGCAGCCAATCTTGTTTTATTTTTTCTGCTTTTAACAATGTTTCTGCATAACGTACAGGGCTATATTTGAAATCAATAACCTGTTGGTCGCATGATTTTTCTCTTTCTGTTCTTATTTGTTGGCAAATAGAAAGTACAAATGGATTGAAAAAGAAAATAGTTTCCATGCTTATCAGTAACCAGTTGAGCAAGTAGTCGTTCGATTTTATATGGGATAATTCATGTAGGAGGAGACTCTCTGTTTGTTCTATGCTCAATTGATTAACCAAGGCAACAGGCAATAAAATGATTGGTTTAAAAAATCCAAACGTAAGGGGTGTATGGATATTATTACTCAGCCAAAGCTTCACTTTTCTTTTAATACCAAAGTAGGAAACATGTAAATGGGTGAATAAAATAAGATCCGCTGCAGGTTTTACCAAACCATTTTTGTAGCTGCTTGTAAATCCATTCCAACGCTTGATTATTAAAGTGGTCTTTAGAATAATTGTAAGGGAATAGCCAGCGAATAACCAGGGGGTGGCCATCAAAATCCATTGCTGCTGTAAAGCATTATTAATGATCTGCACAAATGCCGAACTGTTTTCTCTTATTGTATCAATTAAAAAAAATGTTACAATAGAAATTATCATTTGAAAGCCCAGCAGGTAGAAAAGAAAATTTCTTTTTTGCGTGGGGTGGGCTTTCTGGAGCAAAGTTTTGTTGAGCAAGAAAAACAAGCCACATACAATTCCCATTTGCCATATACTATGCAATAAACTAATACAAAATTGGTAGGTAAAATATGCCATAGCTATTAACCGGGCCGTTGAATAAGTTATTTATCTTTTTTCAATTGATTGATGAGTTCCTGAATTTTATTTAATTCTTCCTTGCTGGCTTCATGTCCACCGAGTGCTTGCAATACTAAATTGGCAGAAGAGCCTGCAAACAAAGTATCAATCATTTTATTGACAAACAATTTTTGTGTTTTCTCCTTGCTTACTGCCGGTTGATAGATATGCGTTTTATTGCTGTCATCGCGGGTTACCAATCCTTTTTCAAACATAATTTGCATGAGTTTAAGAGTGGTAGTATAACCGGCGTCCTTGGTTTTAAGTAATACTTCATGTACGGTTCTTACGGAGGCCTGTTTATTATTCCAGAGTACCTGAAGAATTTCCAATTCACTTTCTGTTGGCTTAGGAGTCCTAATGTTAGTCATAATACGATTTATTTCGTAATGCAAAATAAGGAGAATTATCTTAAAAGAAAGTGAAATTTTAGTGGCTACGTACTAAGCATAATGGGGGTAAAAAATGGCCGTGCAACAGGAGGTTTATGCCTGGGGGCAAAAAAAAAGCCCCGATGTGGAAACATCCGGACTTCTTGGTTATAATGGTTCTGATTAGAATTCGTTTAATAAAATAGAAGCGATTTGAACGGCTCCTTTAACAAAGTTACATTTTCCTATTACATGGCCCATATTTATTTATTCTTTGAAATTCAGCACCAAGAACAATAGGGCAATTAATTAAAAATTACTTGTAGTAGTAGATTGCATTGCAGCAATACTAGCAGCAGGTAAATGGATGGTATTGTTTTTTAAAAATGCGTTTTCCTTATTATTCAAGTTTTGCAAGTTTTGCATTTTCAATTCACGGTTTGCTTTAATCTTATCGTGGTGTAATTTGGCCAAGGTAGGCGCAATTACCAAAGAAACAATACTCATTAATTTAATCAAGATATTCATTGAAGGACCACTGGTATCTTTGAATGGATCACCTACGGTGTCACCAGTTACAGATGCCTTGTGTGGTTCACTTTTCTTATAGTACATTTCACCATTTATCTCAACCCCTTTTTCAAAAGATTTTTTTGCATTATCCCATGCACCACCCGCATTGTTTTGGAACATTCCCATCAATACGCCACAAACAGTAGCACCTGCTAGAAAGCCACCCAATACTTCTGGTCCAAATGTAAAGCCCATGATTAAAGGCGAAAGAATCGCAATAGCACCAGGCAGCATCATTTTTCTTAAAGAAGCCTGTGTAGAAATGGCCACACATTTATCGTATTCAGGTTTGCCGGTACCTTCCATAATACCAGGGATGGTACGGAACTGACGGCGTACTTCTTCTACCATTGCCATGGCTGCTTCTCCCACTGCACGAATGGCCAATGAGGAGAATATAAAAGGAATCATACCGCCTACAAATAATCCGGCTAATACATCTGCTCTATAAATATCGATACCATCAATTTTGGCAATACCTACGAAGGCTGCAAAAAGGGCCAGTGAGGTTAAGGCTGCAGAGGCAATGGCAAATCCTTTACCCGTTGCAGCAGTTGTATTTCCCACTGCATCTAAAATATCTGTTCTTTCTCTTACTTCTTTTGGTAATTCACTCATTTCTGCAATACCACCTGCATTATCGGCGATAGGGCCAAATGCATCAATGGCCAATTGCATTGCAGTAGTGGCCATCATACCAGCGGCAGCAATTGCAACACCGTATAAGCCAGCACAAGCAAAGGAGCCATAAATACCACCTGCTAATACAAGGATTGGTAAAAATGTACTTTCCATTCCAACAGCCAGACCGCCAATGATATTAGTAGCGTGGCCAGTAGCAGATTGTTTTACGATACTCTGCACGGGGCGTTTACCCATTGCCGTATAATATTCAGTAATGATGCTCATCAAGGTACCCACTACCAATCCAACGGCGATGGCACCAAAAACACCAGTTTTTGTAAATTCATGTCCACGTAAAGTCATGCTATCTGGCATTAACCAATTCACCAGAAAATAAGAGGCAATGGCGGTCAATACAATTGAACCCCAGTTGCCCATATTAAGTGCATTTTGTACTTTTTGTGTACTCAATCCAGCGTTTTCGCTGATTCTTACAAAGAAGGTTCCAATGATGGAGAATAAAATACCCATGGCTGCAATGAGCATTGGTAATAAGATGGGAGACATTCCTCCAAAATTGTCAGTAAGAGCATTTGTTTCTCTACCCAATACCATTGTTGCCAACACGGTAGCTACATAAGAACCAAATAAATCGGCACCCATGCCCGCTACGTCACCTACATTATCGCCCACATTATCTGCAATAGTGGCGGGGTTTCTTGGATCATCTTCTGGGATACCAGCTTCCACTTTACCCACTAAATCGGCTCCAACGTCGGCAGCTTTTGTATAAATACCACCACCTACTCTTGCGAATAAGGCAATAGATTCTGCACCCAAACTGAAACCTGTTAATATTTCAATGGTACGTTCCATTTCCACACTGTCAACAGCAGCACCATTGGCAAAAATCATTTTCAAAACAATAAACAAGCCTCCTAGTCCAAGTACCGCAAGTCCCGCAACCCCGAGTCCCATTACAGAACCACCGGTGAATGACACAGCTAATGCTTTGCTCAAACTGGTACGAGCTGCATGTGCAGTACGTGTATTGGCCTTGGTGGCTACTTTCATGCCGATGAATCCAGCAAGGGCACTTAAGAAAGCGCCAATGACAAATGCAACAGCAATACTCCAATGGCTATTGGCATTGCTATATCCCATGATGCCCAATAATAAGGCACCCAAGGCTACAAAGTAAGCCAGTATTTTATACTCCGCTTTTAGAAAAGCCATGGCTCCCACAGCAATATAATTGCTGATTTCTTTCATACGTTCTGTACCTGGATCTTGTTTGCTAACCCATTTGAATTTGATAAAAGTGTAGAGCAATCCTACAATACCCATGGCCGGAATAACGTAAATCAAATTTTCCATAATATTCGTTAGTTGTGCTAAATTTTAGGTCGGCAAAAATAGGGGAAATGGGGGAGAAACAGGCAGAAAGGGGCTAAAAAACCAAGGATAGGATGGAACTTTGCTTAAAGGAGGTCAAAAGCGATATTTATACTTGATTTTTGGAGGAATTATGGCGGCAAAAATATTCCCAACAATGTTTTAAAACTGTTGTTATAATAATCAACTTATGTTGCCAAAGATTCAATGGTGGCACTGATGCCTCTTTCTGTAATGGCATCGCAGGCAGGTTTGAGCGATTCATAACTGCCTACTTTTACAGCATATTTGCCTTTTGTATGGATAATCATGGCGCATTGTTCGGCCTGTTGGGCTGAATGACCACAAACTTCCATTAATGTTTCAATAACCCACTCAAAAGTGTTTATTTCATCATTCCATACAATCAAACTATGTCCACCCTGGTCATTTACCAGCGTGTCGGTTTCTTCCTGAAACGAAGTGTCTGTTCTTGGCATTTCACTCATGTGGAAACGAAATTACATGATTTTAGAGATTCCTCCCAGTAAGGCCCTTTACAAGGGAAAATTAAAGGGATTATGAAGCATTCGGACTGGATTTTTTTATGGTAGTCCTGTCAACCAAAGTTGTTTTATTTTTCTGGTATGCCATCTGTAATTAAGGGGGTAACTTTATAGTGGCTTAGGAATTCTTATGGAGATAAAATTTAATGTATGAAAAAAATAATCCTCGCTTTTGATGGCAATCATTATTCATCAGGAGCATTTGAGTTTGCCAGACGATTGAATGAATTGCAATCTATTTTATTGGTGGGCATATTTTTGCCGCCTGCACAATTGGCCACTTTATGGAGTTTTGCAGATGCTGCTGGTGGTCCATTGATTCCATTATTGAATACCGAAACAGCAGAGCCTACTGAAAAAAACGTACATCGGTTTGAGCGGGATTGCATTAAAAATAATATTGACTTCCGTATTCACAAAGATTTATTTGATTTTGCATTGCCAGAATTAAAAAAGGAAAGTCGCTTTGCAGATTTACTGATTCTTGGCTCTGAATTATTTTATGATCAACATTACAATGGCTTGCCCAATGATTACTTAAAGGATGCATTACATGATATGGCCTGTCCTGTTTTATTGGTGCCGGAAAAATTTGAATTTCCCGAAAACATTATACTAGCCTATGACGGCACTGAAGATGCGCTTTTCGCCATCAAACAATTTGCGTATTTATTTCCTGAATTATGTGGAATGGAAGTGGCGTTGGTATATGCTACCGATCAGCCCAATGATGCAATTCCTGATCAGGTTGCATTGGAAGAATTAGCAGCAAGGCATTTTAGTAATTTAAATTTGATGAAGCTCGACTTGGATCATACAAAGTTTTTTAGCACCTGGATATCCGAAAAAAAAGCAAGTCTTTTGGTAAGTGGTTCTTATGGCAGGTCAGGTATTTCGCAGTTGTTTAAAAAGAGTTTTGTCAGGGAGGTAATAGCACAGCACAGATTACCAGTGTTTATCGCGCATAAATAAATTATTGAAATTTGTTGAATGATTTTATAGCATTAACAAATCCTCGGCAATTGTTCTCCCGTAAGATAGTTTACCAATCTCTTACCGCCAATACGACTTTTTAAAATTACTTTACCTGGGTCGGTAGTAGTAACATTTCCTATAATGGCAGCATTTTTGCCATCTTCCGTATTTTTAAGAGCTGCTAAAAATTCAGCAGCAATCTCCTTCTTTACTATGGCCATGAATAAACCTTCATTGGCTACATACAATGGGTCTAAGCCCAGCATTTCGCAGGCGCCATCAACTTGCTCATCAATGGGGATTGATTGTTGTTCGATATAAAATCCCAGCTTTGTAAGTTCAGCCATTTCATTGAGAACAGAAGCTAATCCACCACGGGTGGGGTCTCTTAAAAACTTGATGTCATTACCAAACTGCTTGATTAGATCTATAATGGTATGATTAAGATTAGTAGAATCGGTTTCAATATTGGTTTCAAATTCCAATCCTTTTCTTAAGCTCATGATGGCAATGCCATGCGTGGCAATATTGCCACTAACAATAATTACATCATCCGCTTCAATTCTTTTATGATGAATGGCCGCATTGGGGTGTATTACACCTATACCTGATGTATTAATAAAAATTTGATCCCCTTTTCCTTTTTCTACCACCTTGGTATCGCCCGTTACAATTTGAATACCGGATTTTACTGCTGCTTCTTTTATACTCACGAGTACTTTCCAAAAATCTTCCATTGTTAAGCCTTCTTCGATTATAAATGCAAGGGAAAGGTATTTTGCTTCAGCGCCACACATGGCTAAATCGTTGACTGTGCCATTAATGGCCAGGTCGCCGATATTGCCACCAGGAAAAAAAATGGGAGATACTACATAACTGTCAGTACTAAACGCAATATTGCCATTCAATGGAAAGGACGCACCATCGTGTTGTTGATCTAGTAAATCGTTTTTTAAAATATTGAAGACACCAGATTGCAATAAACGATGGGTTAATAATCCACCACTACCATGCCCTAATGTAATAACATCAAAATCAAATTTTGGCATGGGGCATTGCAGGGTCATTTTTATTTTTTCTGTCATGTTCTTAACTTCTTATAGCAATCAAATTATGTTACTAAGCAAAACTATTATCTGTATTCGAATAGTGATAATAAGCGGCACAGGAACCTTCACTGCTTACCATGGGAGCGCCCAGTGGATGTTCGGGTTTGCATTTAGTGCCGAAATGGGGGCATTGTTTTGGTTTTTTTAATCCTTTCATAATATCGCCGCTGATACATTCTTTATTTTCTTCCGCTGGAGGGAGGTCAAGTTTGAATTTTAATCTGGCATTGAAATTTTTATATCGTTCATTTACTTCGTAGCCACTATCAGGAATAGGACCAATACCTCTCCAGGTGCGGTCACTAATGGCAAACACTGCTTGAATGGTATCAATGGCCATTTTATTGCCCGCTCTCTGTACATAGCGGGTATATTGATTTTCTACTTTGTATTCGCCTTTTTCTAATTGCTGTACTGTCATCAGTATTCCCTGTAGAAGATCCACAGGTTCAAATCCTGTTATGACAATTGGGGTTTTGTATTTTTCTGCAACCGGATAATATTCTTCCATGCCCATTATCGTACACACGTGACCGGCAGCAAGAAATCCGTCTATTTTATTTTCTTCATCACTAAGAATTGCTTCCATTGCTGGGGGCACCAGCACATGGGAGGCTAAAATGCTATAATTGGTAACACCCATTTTGTCGGCTTGTATTACACTCAGCGCATTGGCAGGAGCGGTTGTTTCAAAGCCTACCGCAAAAAAAACAATTTCATTATCAGGATTTTCTTTCGCTATTTGAACTGCTTCAAGGGGCGAATATAAGATGCGCACATCTGCACCAGCTGCTTTTACTTCCAGTAAATTTTTTTTACTCCCTGGTACACGAAGCATATCGCCAAAGGAGCAAAGAATGGTATTGGGTTGTTCTGCTAAGTAAACCGCTTCGTCAATCACGCTGATGCTGGTAACACATACCGGACAACCGGGTCCGTGTACCATGGTGATTTTATCTGGTAACATTTCAAGGATGCCATTTTTCACCAGGCTATGCGTTTGTCCACCGCAAATTTCCATCAATGTCCAGGCACGAGTAGTTACATGATGAATTTCTTTGATCAGCGCAGCAGCCAATTCCGGATCCCGATATTCTGTTAAATATTTCATGTGCGATTTTATATTGACCTAGGAGGGTGAATTTTCTAGTTCTTCTACTTCACCCATATCTTTCAAATAGCTAAACACTTTTTTGGCTTCTTCTTCGTCTACAATACTGATAGCCACTCCAACATGTACTAATACATAGTCATCGGGTTTTGCTTCAGGTACCATGCATAGATTAATTTCTTTGGTAATGCCTCCAAAAGAAACTTTTCCAAATCGAAAGGTTTCGTCCAATTGATTGGTGATTGAAATGATTTTTCCCGGTATTGCTAAGCACATATTATGGAGTTTAAAAAGTGGATTGAAATGGAGGAGCGGAAAGTTGATTGATAGAAGTATTTTGAAGTGATGGTTGCAGCATAGTCATATTTTGATAGGCCAATTGCCCCAATCCAATACATTCATCATTGGGACTGAGTTGTTGGTGAAAGTATAGCTTTTTCCTATAAGATAATCTTTCGATAATTATATCATTCAACAAAGCATTTTGAAATATCCCCCCACTAAAAGCCAGTGCATCTATTTGAAAATGATTGGCCAGTTCTCCAATCGTGTGCGCGAGTGAGAAAAATACTTTCCATGCAATAGTGGCACTATTAACGCCTAGTTCAATGTCAGCAATCAGTCCTTTAATAAACACGGTGATATCCAACTGCTCACCCACTAATGGAAGCGGATAAAATTCAGAAGGCTTATTGCTGGCAGATTGCGCCAAAACTTCTAATTGCAGGGCCGCTTCGCCTTCATAGGTATTGTATAATTGTAGTCCAAGTAGGGCTGCAATGCCATCTATAAATCTTCCCATGCTGCTGGTTAATAAACTAGCACTTTGTTGATTGAGTTGTTGATAATAATTCCATTCCTGTTTGGAGAAATATTTTTGAATCAAATGCATTTTATCAGGATGCGCTTTCAACAAACTCAATGCCGCAATCCGGGGTTCTTTACTCATTTTGTCACCCAGTAATTGAGGGAAATAAGAAAGATGTGCTACTCTTTTCATTGCCTTGTTGTCATAGATAAAAACTTCGCCTCCCCAAATTTGTTTATCCTCGCCAAAGCCCGTGCCATCCCAAATAAAACCCAGTATAGGCAATGCAGTATGGAGTAGGTTATTTTCCGCCAACACCGCTGCAAAATGAGCCTTGTGATGTTGGATGCTGACAATGGGTATTTGGTTAGCCTGGGCCAATTCTTTTCCATATCCGGATATGGCATAAGTGGGATGTGCATCAACTAAAATTGTTGCAACAGTAGATTTCAATAGTCGGATAATATGTTGTAAAGTTTCTTTAAAGCATTGTTGCGATTCAAGTGTTGATTGATCGCCCAAAAACTGACTGATGAATAATTTATGTTGATCTTGTAAGGCAAAAGCACTTTTTAATTCTGCTCCCATTGCCAATTGAACTGTATTGGTTGTAGGAAATGGGTTCGGAAAATAATTGGGGGCTAATCCGCGACTTCTTCTTAAAATAATTTTATGTCCTTTATTGGTAAATTGTACAACGCTATCATCCTGCGGTGTTAAAATATCCCGATCATAACTGACTACATAGTCGGCAATGTCAAAAAGGTTTTCCAATGCATCTTGATCCTTATAAATAATTGGTGCCCCACTGATATTGGCACTCGTTGCTATGAGTGGTTTATTAAATTGTTCAGCTATCAATAAAAGTAGGGGTGCATAGGGCAGCATGATGCCGATTTTATTTAATCCGGGTGCTATCCCTTTTAGGTACACTTGGTTGGAATGATTTTCTTTTAATCGGCAAAGTACAATGGGGCTTATTTTGCTTTTCAGGGCCATTGCTTCAGCCTTCGTCAACAGTACGTCAGCAGAAGCCTGTTCAATGTTTTTATATAAGAGTGCAAAAGGTTTTGAAGGACGTTGCTTTCTTGTTCGGAGTGTGGCAATTGTTTTTTCATTACTGGCATCTGCTATTAATAAGTATCCGCCAATGCCTTTAACTGCAAGGATGCAGCCTCTTGATAATTCTTGTTGAATAAAATCCAATATTTCATTGCTATCGCTGCTTAGGCAATTTGTAGGACTGGTATAAAAATGCATGTTAACAGCACAGTCTTTACAGGAATTGGTTTGGCTATAATGTCTTCTATCGTACACATCATTGTATTCATTGGAGCAGGATGGACACATTTCATATTCCTTCATGCTAGTATGCTCGCGGTCGTAGGGGAGGGCATGACTAATGGAATACCTCGGTCCACAATGAAGGCAGGTGGTAAAAGGGTAACGATAGCGTTTATTGGTGACTGATAGTAATTCGGAATGACAGTTATCGCAAATGGCAATATCTGGCGTAAGTAAAAGATCTGGTTTCTCAGATTCATTACTTTGTTGAATAGAGAAATTATCAAAGTATTGAGTATCGATGACAGTCAGCTCATGACTGCTAATGATGGCATTGGCAGGCGGGGTTTGTATTAACTCATCGTAAAATGCATGTATTTGAGTTGTACTACCTGAGCATTCGATATGAACGCCTGTGTTGCTATTACTTACCCATCCTGTCAGCCCATGTTTGCTGGCAAGTTGATATACATAGGGGCGAAATCCTACCCCCTGCACTAAGCCATTGATATGGATATGACAGGTATTCATGTAACTATTTTAACTTGGAAGCAACGCCGTTTACTACACTGTTTCCGGAGAAAGTACTTTTGATTTTAGCCATTCGTACCAGTTTTGTAATCCTTC
>Ga0194063_10000488_pt1 | contig 28881 bp, 27 predicted proteins | sample SepL3720m_MetaG_FD_155459 | JGI IMG/M metagenome (GOLD analysis project Ga0194063, IMG submission 155459) | Anoxic zone freshwater microbial communities from boreal shield lake in IISD Experimental Lakes Area, Ontario, Canada - Sep2016-L373-20m | ecosystem: Environmental > Aquatic > Freshwater...
ATCGAAGGCTGATCCCTGTGTATTTCCAGCCTTTCTAGCCCGTTTTACCAGCACTCCAATGAGGAAAAGAGTGCCTGCGATACGGACAAGGCTCAGCAGCGCATAGCCGGCCTCGGGCAGACCAAAGCGTGCGCCAGTAAAGAGAGCTAAATGTTGCCAAATCGCAATGTGATAAATAACTTCAACGCTTTGCCAAATCCAAAAAGCATACAGATCTTTCTTTGTTGTTAATGCAATCACTGCAAGTGGTGTTAACCATAAAACATATTGAGGTGAATACACCTTGCTGGCAATCATGACAACGGCTAACACAATAAATGCTAGCGATGCCAATGTTGGAGTGTATTTAAGTCCAAAAAAGAAGATAGCGATTGCCGTTAAACCGACTAATAAAAGTAGTAAAGATAGATAGTTTAAATTTGTTAATCCAACACCTAGTTGGTTTAGTGCCAACCACAGTGATCCCCAGTCAGCTACGCGTTCGATGTTGAGTTTATAGAAACGCCACCACCCAGTTGGTGTCGTCAATGCAAATGGCGCATTTATTGCAACCCATATCAATGTCGTGGTCGTAATATATTTCACTAACTCCTTAATGCGATTGTTACGCCACAAAATAAAAATGATTGGAAACAATAAAAATACAGGCAAAAACTTTGTTGCAATAGAAACGCCTAAAGCTAAAGAACTATACAGATATGCTTTTCGATCAAACCAGTAAATCGCCAGCATCATTGTGATGATCGCCCATAGATCCCAATTAATATAGAGCGAGGCAATCATGGCCGGGGCAACGGGTAGTAAGTATGAAAACTCCGGCTTCATTTTAGAAATGAGAAGGACTAATCCAATAAATATTAAAGCTAGTAAAAACGCATTGAGGTTGAAATAAGAGGCGGCAGTATCGACTAAACCTGCAGTCGCAAACATAACAAGTCCAGTGATAACTGGATACTCCACCGAGTTTGTATCGCTTGCATATGGCCACTTGTTGTCGTTTAAACCACGTTCGCCAAAAAGTGAGGGCAAATCACTATAACAAGCGTGGATATATTGATCTGGAGTAGCCCAATTACTGCCTTCGCAGTGTGAAAACTTTGCAAATGAAATCAATGAAGCTAGTACAGCTAACGCCAATAGGGCCTTAAAGCGAAGCGCCATTATGGTTTACGCGTTTGTGTGCCGCCCGATGTCATAACTATCGGATCCAGCCCGCCGATATTTGTCGGTGCAGAGAAATCCATGACTGGCTCGCCCTTCAGCGCGCCCTTCATAAAGGCGGTCCAGATCTTGGCCGGGAAAGTTCCACCGGTTACTGATGTTAAGCCGCCAATTCCGTTTAGCGACTCTGAAGCGCTGTCTCGGAAGAAAGCCACGGATGCCGCTAACTGTGGTGTGTAGGCGCTAAACCACGCAGATGCATTTGATTGTGAGGTTCCAGTTTTACCAGCGGCTGGACGGCCAAGCGCCAACGCCGCCGCACCTGTTCCGCCCGTAACAACACCTTTAAGTGCATACGTTAGATCGGCCATCACCTCTTTTGAAAAGACTTCTTGGGTTTCTGGTTTGGCTTGATACAGCACGCCCTTATTGGAGCCCAGGACTTGTGAAACTAAGAATGGTTTGGATTTAATTCCTTGTGCGGCAAACGTGGCATATGCATTTGCAACATCGATTACATGTGGACTGGCAACTCCCAAAACCACTGACGGTGTTGGCATCATTGCAACTGATTCTGGGATTCCTGCGCGCCGTGCAACATCAACAACTGCTACTGGTCCAACTTTTATCCCAAGAGGAACAAAGACGGTGTTCACCGAGTGCTTTGTTGCATATAACAAATCAATCTGTCCCCAGCCCTCATTGCCGTAGTTAGAAACTTCATATGGCTTGCCTGCGTCGTCAAATACTTGTGGTGAATCTCCATTCCACATAGATGTCAACGGAATGCCTTGCTCTAAAGCGGCAACAATCGCGAAGGGTTTAAAAGTTGAACCGGCTAACGCAATTGACTGTGTTGCATCACTTAACTGACGCGCTAAGTAATCTCGGCCGCCATATAGAGCGACTATTTCGCCAGTCCCTGGCCTGATTGCAACTAACCCAATTCGCAAATTGTCTGGGGCTTTAGATGGGTAAAACTTATTTACTGCATCAACGGCAGATTGTTGCGCTTTTTGATCAAGCGTTGTTTTGATAACAAGGCCACCTACTAATAATTGATCTTGGCTAAAACCAAGCTTGGCTAACTCTTTTTGTACGGCTTCAATAATGTGCCCTTTTGGACCACTTAGTTGTCCAGATGTTGATCGCGGTGCAACTGTTGGGAATTTCATTTTTGCTGCGTCCTTTGCGGATAGCCAACCAGCATCGACCATTCCTTTTTTAACATATGCAAATCGTGCAATCAATCTCTCTTTATTCCCTTTTTTAAATGCTGGATCGTATAAACCAGGCGAGCGCAGAATCGATGCGATGACCGCGGCTTGGGCATTTGTTAATTGATCAACATTTCGATTGAAATACTGTTGGGACGCCGTCATTACTCCATAAGAGCCACGACCAAAATAGATTGTGTTTAAGTAGCTTTCAAAGATTTGATCCTTGGATAGTTGATTCTCAAGTTTGATTGAGATAACCAACTCTTTAAGCTTTCGTTGAATCGTGCGGCTAGGTGTAAGAAAGGCGGTCTTTGCATACTGTTGTGTAATAGTTGAACCGCCTTGCAGTGATCCACCCTTTAAATTATTAAATATCGCACGTGCAATTCCTGTCACACTAAAAGCCCTGTTGGAATAAAAGCCACGATCTTCGGCAGCCAACACTGCATGTCTAACATTGAGTGGAATTTTTGCCAGCGGAATAATTTGTCGGTTCTGCGTTCCAACGCGACCTATCTCTTCACCGTTTGAATATTGGATAATTGTGGATTGGCTGTTCACATAGGCGTTGGGATCTGGAATATCCACCGTGAAATAGGCTAAAGCGAACAGGGTTGCCGCAGCGATAAAACCAAAGCCACCAATGAAGATTGTGGTTCGTATTAGTAGTTTGCGCAGCATTAGTTAAGGCTACCGTGCTGCGTAATCGTCGTCCTCGAGGGTACGTGTCTTGCGAGGCGCTTTGCGCACGGTTCCATCGCCTAATACGAAGGATGCGCACATGTGGTTCCACGAACAGTCCGGACACACCTCCACGATGTAGACGCGAAACTCGCCAAACTCGCTCTCCATCTCCACGAGCTCTTTAGGCGTCTTAATGCGGCCTGAATATTGTCCTAACTGTTCGCCAAAGGTATAACGCAGTTCAACCAAGGCGTTTTTCTTACACACTGGACAGTTGCGGGAAACCTTGTCTCCATGCCATTTGGCTGCCCGCAATAAATACGGGTCGGCGTCACATGCATCAACCGTTCCCCGAAAAAGGGCCAACAAAGTTGCGCGCTTATCAAGTGAATAGTCGATGTACGATCGCTGAGATTTCATAATTAAGTAAGAATAAACCAAGTTGTGCGACTACGCTCAATCTCGTGAGTCTTTTTGAGCTCCTTAAGCACCCTAGGTTCTCCCGTCTGCTGGCTATACGTTGGATGGGCCAGATTACCGATGGAGTTTTCCAAAGCGCCCTTGCATCCTTCATTCTCTTCTCACCAGAGCGTCAAGCTAACGCACTCAGCGCCGCATTAGGTTTTGCGATTGTTTTATTACCGTATTCGATTGTTGGTCCTTTTGTAGGAACAATTTTGGATCGCATCTCAAGGCAGCGCGCCTTATTTACTGCAAATATGCTTCGTGCCCTGAATCTGTTGCTGGTTGCTCTACTTATATTTAGCGGTTCGACCGGTTTTGAGTTAACGGTGGTTGTCTTAATCGCCTTTGGAATTAACCGTTTGATTTTAGCGGCGTTATCGGCCGGTCTACCTTTACTTATCGAACCTAAATCTCTCATTACTGCAAATGCAATGGCGGTTACTGGTGGCTCTTTACTCGTAGTTATCGGTGGGGGAATTGGTGTTGGAGTTAGAGCACTGGTTGATTCGTTAGCTCTTGCAAATCACGCCGATGCTTTGCTTATTCTTATCGCTAGTAGTGGCTATTTTATTGCCGCTCTATTAACCGCCCGATTGACAAAATATGAAATCGGCCCCCAACAACATGAAAAGGAAGCAACAAGTTTTATGCAAGGCCTAAACGATATGCGCGATGGGTTTCGTTTTCTTGCTATTCATAGCGATGCTGCGCGCGGAATTCTTACAACGGCCGTACACCGAGGTGGTTTAACTGCGTTGACATTAACTGCGTTGTTATTAGAACGAAACACCTTTAACGATCCTGCGCTTCCAGAAAAAGGCCTCAGAGGTTTTGGAATTGCTTTATCACTTGCGGGAGTTGGATTATTTTTGGGAGCGTTTATAGCCCCTTACGGTGTTTCAAAAGTAGGGCGGCATCGTTGGATTAGATACTCAATGATAGTGAGTGCATTCTGTCCGCTTATATTGGCAGCATCACAAACTCAAATCACACTTGCTGCTACTGCATTCTTGACATCATTTTTTGGCCAGAATGTAAAAGTTACAAATGACGCACTCGTTCAATCAAAGATCGATGATTACTTCCGTGGCCGTGTCTTTGCTGTTTATGATGTTTTAGTTAATTCTGCGATCGTCTTGGGTGGTTTGATAGCTGCACTCTTACTACCAACCTCTGGGATATCCATGTGGGTTCCGTTGTGTGTATCTGCAGCGTATTTCTTAACTGCGATTCGTTTACTTCGTAGTTCGGTTTTTCCACCACGCTAATAACTCTTCAGTTGCTTTTTCAACGCCCAAGGGTCCTTGATCTAAGCGTAACTCCAATAAGAAATCCATGGCTGCGCCAACATCGCGAGAAGGCTTTATATCCAATATCTGCATAACTTGTGCGCCATCTAAATCGGGGCGAATCTTTGAAAGCTCCTCTTGCTCCATCAAAACATCAATGCGTGCCTCAAGTGAGTCATAAACTTCTGAGAGCCGAGTCGCCTTAGCTTTGTTGCGAGTTGTGCAATCGGCGCGGGTTAGTACATGCAAGTGAATAAGTAGTTCTCCCGCATCGCGAACATAACGTCGCACAGCCGAATCGCTCCATTCGCCATCACCATAGCCATGAAAACGCAGGTGTAGCGCGGTTAATAGCACAACGGCTTCAATTGTGTCGCCGTCAAAACGCAGTTCTTGCAAGCGCTTCTTTACTAGGCGTGCACCAACAACTTCATGATGGTGAAAAGAGACTCCGCCGCCTTCAATGAAATTTCTTGTTTTTGGTTTACCAATATCATGCAGTAGTGCAGCTAGACGGATTACAAGATTTGCACCACCCAGACGTTCTTCCTGCATTATCGCTTGTTCTAATACTGTTATTGAATGTTCATAAACATCTTTGTGATGATGATGTTCATCGACCTCTAAGCGAAGTTTAGGGATTTCTGGAATTACAAGTTCTGCCAATCCCGTGTCGACTAAAATTGTTATTCCTGTGCGCGGGTTGGGTGACATCACTATCTTTGTAAACTCATCGCGAATACGTTCTGCTGAGATTATGGTGATTCTCTGCACAAGATTGCACATTGATGTTAAAACATCTGGTGATATTTCAAAGCCTAACTGACTTGCAAAGCGCGCAGCACGCATCATGCGAAGAGGGTCATCGTTAAATGAATCCGCTGGTAGACCTGGTGTGCGCAAAATCTTTTTCGATAGATCCGCTAATCCGTTAAATGGATCGATAAACTCTGGCTGTGCACCGGTTAGCTCCAGCGCCATCGCGTTTACTGTGAAGTCACGTCGAGATAAATCACCCAAAATTTCAGTACCGTATTCAACTTCTGGTTTGCGTGACTCAGCATCGTATTTTTCTGTACGGTATGTTGTGACTTCAACTGTTGTGTCACCCCGTTTACCAGCGACAGTTCCGAATGCAATTCCAGTATCCCAAACATTCTCGGCCCAATCATTGAGAATTTTCTTTGTCTCTTGAGGCAATGCATTTGTCGTAAAATCTAAATCATTTCCGAGTCGGCCTAAAAGTGCATCGCGAACTGGTCCACCAACGAGCGCCAAGGTGTAGCCCTTGGCTTTAAATGCTTGGGCTAACGAGCTCGCCAACGGAGCGCGTTCAATAAGCGAACGGATCGCTAACTCGCCTGCGGCGTCCAATGCACTAGTCACAATAAGTAAGGTTAGAGCAGTACCCTTGCTCCATGATCCCGGCACCTGGTGCGGGCAGCGAAGGTATTAAGAAGAAGCGGAAGCGGAAGCGCCCCGCTAACCGCGGCCCCCAAACATCACCCTCTAAAGCCACTAATGTGACGAAGCCTGCCATCAAACGGGTCTATGCCAAACGAGTAGATGAGGTCAGTGCTGGTGGTTTGGTCATCGACTCCACTGGAACTATGGGTTTACTCATCGGGCGCATCGATCAAAAAGACTCCTCCCGTACCAAACTTTTATGGTCACTTCCAAAAGGTCATATCGAGGCTGGAGAAACTCCAGAACAGGCTGCAGTTCGTGAAGTCTCCGAAGAGACTGGCATAACGTCGGCGATTTCGCGCTCACTTGGTGTGATTGATTTTTGGTTTATGGCTGGCGGTAAGAGAATTCATAAAACTGTTCACCACTTTCTTTTTTCTGAAGTCGGCGGGGAGTTAACTCCACAAGTGAGTGAAGTCGATGAAGTTTCATGGTTTCCTTTAAGTGAAATTATTGATCACTTGGCGTATCCAGATGAGAAAAAGTTAATTGCGCGAAGCGGTGAGCTGAAAGTATGAAGAAACTAATCGGAGTTGTGCTTTCTCTTTTTTTTGTTTTTGTACCCCTTCCATACTCGTTTGCCGAGAGTTCTGTTGTTAAGATCGTTAGCACGCCACACCAAACTTTCACGGGTGACTTTCGAGATGATGATTTGGCGCAAGAGTTAACACCGTCGGGTCGGTTGGGGCAATTAGTCTACGTTCCTAATGTGCGATCTAAAATTTGGGTGATCGATCCCTCTCTCATCGATGAAGTCATTGCGATGACTGGTGATTATAAAATTATCGGAAATACACTTCCTGTTGGAAAGAGAATTGCAACTAACTGGCTTTCGCAATTGAAAAAAGTTAGTTTTTCAAATGACGTTATCTCTCTGGCTTATGGAAATCCAGATGTGGTTTTAGCTAGACATCTATCTCCGAGTGAACTTAAAGCTTATTACTCTTACGGAAAAATAAAGTTAGAGGTGGTTTTAGGACGTGCAGTTAGAACCGCCGCGGGTACCGAGTTCAATGCCGGAACCTCGCGAATAAGTAGCGCACAACGGTTGTCGTACAGTGCTAATCGCAAGGCGCTAACACGTCTATCCAGGGTTGTTAAACATGCCGATGTCTCGGATTTGCGGATGAAATTATCTCGCCTGCTAACTCCAACTCTTGACAAGGCTTCCCGTGAATACTTCACGGCTAACGCCGCGGCCGCAGTGTCGACGCAAACACACAAATTGCGAGTAAATGCAGGCAAGTATCAAATTACAACTGAGAGTGCCGAACTCCCAGTAACTGTCATTAATCAATTTCCCGTCGACGTCACGGTTGATATTGACATGATGGCTAAAAACTCGCGCATCCTTGTTTTTGGGTTTACTGGGGTTCGCTTGCCCGCTAACTCAAAAACTCAGTTAGAGCTTGCCGCTCAAGTGATCGCACCTGGGGAAACGACTATCTTCGCCCAGATAACCGATTCTAAGGCCGTGCCAATTGTTGATTTCTCTATATTGCAACTAAACGCCACCGTTATAGATCCTAGGGTCACGTGGTTTACGACGGGAGCGGCAATACTTCTCTTGCTCGCCGCGATTGCCCACAGTCTCCGCCGAGTTCGAAAGGGGCGCACTAATGAAATCTAATGAACTTTTTCGTGCCTCTGGAATTATGGCGCTTGGGACGATTATCTCTCGTATCACAGGCTTTATTCGCGGGATTCTCATCGTTGCCGTACTTGGTACAACTTTATTGGCTGACACATACAACGTGGCCAACACTATGCCTAATATTTTGTACAACCTGCTTGTTGGTGGGGCCTTAACTGCGATATTCATTCCACAACTCGTTAGATCTTTTGATCATGAAGATGGTGGCGATGGTTTTGCTTCGCGCCTGGTAACGACAATCTCATTGATACTGCTCGTGCTGGTTGCTATCGGGATCTACTTTGCACCTGCGCTTGTGCGTTTATATGCACCTGAGTTTTTTACTGTGGGTTTTGAAACTGAGAAAGAGATTGCAATAGCGTTTACTCGCTACTGTCTTCCACAAATCTTCTTTCTTGGGGTTTTCACAATGCTTGGCCAGGTAGCAAATGCACGAGGCTCTTTTGGCCCTTTGATGTGGGCGCCGATTGCAAATAACTTAGTTGGGATAGCGATTTTTGGCTCATTTCTAATTTTTTCTCCTGCGGTAACGACAGACACAATCACCCCTTTCCAAGTACAGCTTCTCGGGTGGGGAACCACCTTCAGTGTTGTTGTGCAGGCTCTGGTATTAATCCCTGTTATACGCCATTTAGGAATTAAATTAAAACCTCAATGGGGACTATCTGGGCTGGGTAAATCATTTGGTTTAGCGGGTTGGACTTTGTTGTATGTATTAATCTCCCAACTTGGTTATCTAGTAACTGTGAATGTCGCAACTAGTGCTGCAGTGAGAAGCGCACAAGAAGGCCTTACGAGAGGTGTTGGCTACACCCCTTATACCTACGCTTATTTTGTCATGCTGCTGCCATATTCAATCGTGACTATTTCAATTATTACCGCCATTCTTCCTCATTTATCGCGTTTAGCTGTTGCAAAAAACCCCGACGAGGTACGCATTCAGTTAATTCGTGCAATTAAATTAGTAGGTGTTATAACAATTCCAAGTGCAGTTGCTTTCTTATTATTTGGCCCCCTAATCACAGAGGTTATTTTTGTTGGCATTCCTGTTGATGATTCACGATACATAGGCTACGTACTTTCAGCTTTGAGTTTCGGTCTAGTCGCTTTTTCGATTAATTTAATTTTGATCCGTGGTTTCAATGCTTTTGAAGATACTAGAACCCAAGTAATTTCCATCTTTATAATTAATTTAATCTCGGTTGGGCTCTCTTATTTATTTCTTCATCTTCTTAAGGTTCAATGGGTAACTATCGGCCTCGGTCTAGCCTTCTCTATAAGCTACTTGGTTGGTCTGTTAATTACACTTTTGCTGCTTAAGAAACATACGGGTCCAATCAAAATTAAGGATTTTTTGGGCCAACACGCGCGTTTATTGGGTGCCGCTTTCGGTGTCATGACGCCCTTGTATGTATTAATACGCTACATCACATGGCTAGGTGTTGAGTTATCGCCAATCGCCCGCGCGGGCGAACTTTTTCTAGTGATGGTCATGGCATTTTTAGGATATTTAATTGCGGGCCGGGCTGTTGGTGTTGAAGAAATTAGTATGATTCGTCACTTACGCGACTCGGTTGTTCGCCGCTCTTCAGGTGCGGAATAAAGCGTGTAAATTGCAGGTTATAGACACTAGTGAAGTTAACAAGGGGTGAAGTGTGAGCGACGTGCGTGATGTAGTAATTGTGGGATCTGGGCCAGCTGGTTATACGGCCGCTATTTACGCATCTCGTGCCCAGATGAATCCAATTATCTATGAAGGCTCCGTAACTGCAGGTGGCGCACTTATGAATACAACTGAAGTAGAGAATTTTCCAGGTTTTGTTGATGGAGTAATGGGCCCAGACTTAATGGAGAATATGCGCAAGCAAGCTAAGCGCTTTGGTGCGCAGTTAATTACCGATGACATTGTTGAGATGGACTTGGCTGGTGATGTTAAAACTCTTACCGATGGTTCAGGAAATATTGTTAAAGCAAAAACCGTCATTCTTGCCACGGGTAGTGCCTACCGTGAAATTGGACTTGAGAATGAAAAGCGTTTATCGGGTCATGGTGTTTCATGGTGTGCAACATGTGATGGTTTCTTTTTCCGTGATCAGACTATTGCCGTTGTGGGCGGGGGAGACTCTGCAGTAGAAGAGGCGACATTCTTAACGCGTTTTGCTAGCAAGGTTGTTCTTATTCATCGTCGCGATGCGTTGCGTGCCTCAAAGATTATGATTGACCGTGCCACTTCAAATCCAAAGATTGAGTTCCTGTGGAACACCGAGGTTGTCGATGTTCTTGGTGAAACCAAGGTTTCGGGGTTAAAGCTGCGTAACACTCTTGACGGTATTGAGACCGAACGCGCCTTTACCGGATTATTTGTTGCAATTGGTCACATCCCTCGCAGTGAACTCATCGCTAATCAGATCACGCTTAATAGCGAGGGTTACGTAGAGGTTGAAGGACGATCAACGCGTACAAATATTCCTGGTGTTTTTGCTTGTGGTGACCTGGTCGACCATACCTATCGCCAAGCCATCACTGCCGCCGGCTCGGGTTGCCAAGCCGCCCTTGATGCGGAGAAATATCTAGCACACCACTAAAGTTCATTCATTACATACAAGAATCTGAGGAGTAAAAATGGCAACAAGTAAAGTAACGACTGCGACTTTTGATGCAGAGGTTTTGAAGAGCACTACGCCTGTTTTGGTTGATTTTTGGGCTGAGTGGTGCGGACCCTGCCGTGCAGTTGGGCCAATACTTGAAGAGATTTCAAATGAGTACGGCGCAAAAATTAAAATTGTAAAACTTAATACCGACGAAGAGTCAGCGATAGCCATTAAATATGGAATTACCTCTATCCCGACAATGAATGTCTTTGTCAACGGTGAAGTTGTAAAAACTATCGTTGGTGCAAAACCAAAACCTGCACTGCTTAAAGATCTCGAAAACTTCATCGTTTAATTTTCTATACGAGAAAACTAATGCCAGAGCTAACGCAAGCGCAGATTAGATCCTTTCAACAGGACCGCGGCTTAAGCGTTACCGGGCTAATTGATGAAGTAACTGCACGCGCGCTCGAAGAAGCTCGTTGGAAATTGGGAGACCGTTCTTTAAATCTGCAAACTCCACCTTTAATGCGCGGTGATGATGTGGCAGCTTTGCAATCTCGTTTAACTGAGATGGGTTTTGATTGTGGCCGTGTTGATGGGATCTACGGCCCGCGATCCGAAGCTGCAGTAAAGGAGTTTCAGCAATCTGTTGGAATTAATGTAGATGGAAAATGCGGACCCGCAACCATTATTGCGTTACTTCGATTGACACGAATAGTCTCTGGAGGAGCACCGTCTGCTATGCGCGAAAGTGCAACTCAAAGAAATCGTGGACCTGCGCTTGCAAATAAAGTTATTGTTTTAAATCCAGATGGCATTGAGCCTCTTATTTATGATGTGGCTGTGCGCACCGAAGGGCGGTTATTAGCTTTAGGTGCTTCGGTTTTCTTAACTCGCGGTATTTCTAATAATCCAACCGAAGTTGAACGCATTGCTTTTACAAATCAAAGTGGCGCCGATTTGATGATCTCTTTTCATTTAGATAGATATGAGAACGAGTTGGCTCACGGAGTAGCAACATATTTTTATGGCAGTGATGCCCATGGTGTTCACTCAATAGTTGGTGAGCGTTTTGCATCATTGGTCCAACGCGAACTATGCGCTAGAACTGATTTAGCTAACTGCCGTACTCATGCAAAAGCCTGGGATCTTTTGCGTTTAACTCGCGCCCCTGCTGTACAAATCGATTGTGGTTATGCGAGTAATCCTGGTGACATGGAGCGCATCGCTAGAGCCGATTTTAGAGATGTGATTGCTGAAGCCTTAGTCATAGCGATACAACGTCTTTATTTAGCTGCCGAAGATGATGCAAAAACGGGAACTTTGAGAATTGCAGATCTTAGAAGCGCGGGCATTCGCCGCTAAATGGCGCACGAAGTACGTGTGGGTTGTGGCAGACTTCGCCCATGTCTGAGATAACGCAACGTTTTGCAACTGGTGCTCCTCAAAACCTTGAGGAGCGTTTTGCAAGCCGCGCCGCGCATATGAAGCCAAGTGAGATTCGCTCTCTCTTCGCCGTTGCCTCTCGTCCTGAAATAGTCTCACTCGCCGGGGGCATGCCCAATCTTTCGGCCTTCCCAATGCCGATGATGGCCGATGTTATTCAAAAATTAGTTTTGACCAACGGTGCTGAAGCGTTGCAATATGGCAGTGGTCAAGGCCACCCAAAGCTGCGCGACCAGATCTGTGAAGTAATGGCACTTGAAGGTATCCGCGCTAACCCCGACGATGTTTTAGTGACAACAGGTTCACAGCAAGCCCTTGATTTAATCTCGCGTATCTTTATCGACCCGGGTGATGTTGTCTTAGCAGAAGCCCCTTCGTACGTTGGAGCTCTAGGAACTTTTCACCAATATGAGGCCTCAGTTGTTCACGTTGAGACCGATGACTCCGGTTTAGTACCACAGGGGCTGCGCGATGCTATTAAGAGCGTGCGTGCGGAAGGCCGCAAAATTAAATTCCTGTACATGATCCCTAACTATCAAAACCCATCGGGTGTCTTGCTCCCAGCCGAGCGCCGCACTGAGATTTTAGCCATCTGCCGTGAGGCTGGAATCTTCGTCGTGGAAGATAACCCATACGGCCTACTTGGATTTGATAAACCTTCACCTAATGCCATGCGCGCTGAGGATTCAGAGAATGTTATTTATTTGGGAACTTTTTCTAAGACAATTGCACCAGGGCTTCGCGTGGGTTGGGCGCTAGTCCCCCCATCATTAAAAGAGAAAATGGTTATCGCTAGTGAATCCTCCATTTTGTGTCCTTCTAACTTTGCCCAACTAACTATTTCAAGTTATTTAGCCGATCAACCATGGCGCGACCAAATTGCCTCGTTCTGCGATTTATATAAGGTGCGCCGCGATGCGATGTTGGAATCTCTTGATGAGTTTTTCCCTGCAGTGGCGAAATGGACTAAGCCAGGGGGTGGGTTTTATGTGTGGGTTACTTTGCCACCCGAAGTCGATACAACTGCATTAATGCCTAAAGCGATTGTTGCCAAAGTAGCTTACGTACCGGGCACTGCTTTTTACGCCGATGGTTTCGGTTCATGGTCACTTCGTTTGTCCTACTGCTATCCAACTCCAGAGCGTATTCGTGAAGGTGTTAAAGCACTTGGTGGAGTAATTAAAACAGAGATGTCTCGTCGTGGTGGAAATCAGTTACATTAACTCTCTAGTTTGTGAGTCAAGCGTTTTAAATCTTCAACTCCCGCAAACTCAACAACAATAGCTCCTTTTTTAACGCTGCCTTGAATCGTTACTCGTGTATCAAGAGCATCTCCGATTCGTTCGGCGATTTCATTGAACTCCACAATGCTTGATGTAACAGTAGTAAGTTTCTTGGCTTTCTTTTTGGTTGGGTTTGCAGTGATTGCTTGTTCGGTAGCGCGCACACTTAAGCCTTCTTTTACGATTCTGAGTGCGAGAGCTTCAATTGCGTGTGAATCACTTAGCCCAAGAAGAGCGCGAGCGTGGCCTGCCGACAACACACCTGTTGCGAGTTTTTGTTGAACCGATAGCGGAAGATTCATTAAGCGAATCGTGTTTGATATCAAGGGTCGTGAGCGTCCAAGTTTTACCGCTAACTCTTCATGTGTGCAATTAAAGTCAGTTAGCAACTGAGAATAGGCTGCCGCTTCTTCTAATGCATTGAGTTGACTGCGGTGGATATTTTCAATAAGAGCTTCACGAAGCAGCTCATTATCTGCTGTTTGTCGAATAATTACCGGAATAGTTTTTAAACCTGCAGCCTTTGCAGCGCGAAAACGTCGTTCACCCATAATTAATTCATACTTGCTCGGTCCAACTTGACGCACAACCGGGGGTTGCAAAATTCCTATCTCTTTAATCGATGCAATTAATTCATTAAGGGCTTCTTGATCAAAGTATGTGCGCGGTTGGCGAGGGTTAGGAGAGATATCGCTGAGTGCAACTTCGTTTTGTGTTGCAACCTCTTCTCCACCAACGGTGAGTGATGTTGGAATCAATGCATCTAAGTGTGTACCTAAACCGCCACGACGTGCCATTATGCAATCTCGCCTTCACGTTTGTAATGTATCGAAACAACATTGGAATCAAATGGTTTTGCGCGCAGTGCAAGTTCGCGAGCTACAGACATATATGCAATTGCGCCGGGTGAAGATGCGTCATATGTCATTACAGTTTGATTAAATCCAGGAGCCTCTGACACACGAACTGCACGCGGAATTGGAATATCAATCAACTCATTGGGATAGTGTTTACGAATCTCATCTGCAACATCGTTGGCTAAACGAGTGCGTCCATCAAACATTGTTAATACGAATGTTGAGAGTTTTAGGTTCGCGTTCAAACGTTTCTTAACTACCTCAAAGGTTTTTAATAGTTGTGACAAACCTTCAAGTGCGTAATATTCACATTGGATTGGGATCAACATCTCTTTGGCAGCAGTAAGTGCGTTGATGGTTAATAATCCTAAACTTGGTGGACAGTCGATAAAGATGTAGTCCAGCGCATCTCCCCGTTTTTCACGATCGTTTACTAACTCTTCGATCGCCTCTTTAAGCCGCATTTCACGCGCAACCATTGGTACTAGTTCGATTTCTGCTTGAGCCAAAGACGTGTTGGAAGAGATGCACTCAAGAGAGGGAAAGCCCTTTACTTTCTGGGCACACGCCGACATCGTCGTATCGCCCATTAAAACTTCATAGATCCCTGGATTTTCTAGATGCTCTACGCCAAAGGCGGTTGAGGCATTTCCTTGAGGGTCCAGGTCGATGACCACAACATTCAAGCCTCCCATTGATAGGGCAGCTGCGAGATTGACCGTAGTAGTGGTTTTGCCGACCCCGCCCTTTTGATTGGCGACGGTAATGATTCGGATGGTGGCAGGTTTGGCCATCGCCTCTTTGAGGCGGCGAGTCCCGACTACCTTTTTTGTTTCACGTGAATCATTCACGGGGCTTAGTTAAGCACCTTTACGTATCTCTACAATGCGCCCGCGCTCAATCCCCTCTAAATCCACCTCGTGCAGTAGGGATTTTGGAAGGTTTTTCATCTCCTCCTCAGCTGATTTGCCCTTAATGGCCATGAGTGAGCCCCCTGTTTTGAGGAGGTGCCAGCTGATCTTCTTCAGTTTTTCCAGCGGGGCCACTGCCCGTGCCGTTACATAGTGCGCTGTTGCCCGAACATCTTGGGCTTGGCCACGAATAACCTCGATATCTAGCCCAACTACCGCCTCTTTGAGGAACTCCACTCGGCGCTCAAGTGGCTCAATAAGCGTTACCTGTAGATCTGGCCGTGATAGAGCGATAACTATTCCTGGCAGACCGGCTCCAGAGCCGACATCAAAGAGGATCGAGCCCTCTTTTAAGAGGGTGGTGACGGGTAGGCAGTTAAAGATGTGTCTATCCCAGATGCGTTCGGCCTCGCGTGGACCTATTAAACCGCGCTCAATTCCAGCGGTTTCAAGAAAATGAGCGTAGGCGTGAACCCGATCGATATCCGGAAAGTACCGTTCGATCAGAGTTTCACGTGAAACATCCACTTACGCTGGATAGATAACGACGAAGCGCTGTGGATCTTCTCCGTCAGATTCGCTGCTTAGGCCAAGCTCTTGAATGGTGTCGTGGATGATTTTGCGCTCGAAGGCGTTCATTGGGGCAAGTTTAATAGAGCTGCCTGTTGACTTTGCCTCTTCTGCCATCTCTCCAGCTAACTTCTTGAGCTCGGTGCGGCGGTTGGAGCGGAAGTTATCGATATCGAGCATTAAACGGGAGCGGTCGCCAGTGGCTGTTTGCACCGCTAAACGCGTTAGCTCCTGGATCGCATCAAGTACCTCGCCATCGCTGCCTACTAGGTGACGGAGCTTGCCACCTACGATAGCCAGTGAAGCGCGGTCATTTTCAACATCGATATCGATATCTCCATCTAAATCGGCGATATCTAATAGTGCTTCTAGGTAGTCGGCGGCGATATCGCCCTCTTCCTCTAGTTTTGCAACACCTTTGACCTGTTTTACCTCTATGGTCGCCTCTTCTACAACTTCTACACTCTCACTCTTTGTCTTTACCATATCTCGCTCTCCCTGTCGGGTTTGTAGTGAATTAATACCATTTGCCCTGTTTTGTACGTTAATTACTTCTTTTTCTTCTTCTTTTTTGGTTGGTTGCGTTGGCCTTTGAGATCTTCTGGGCTTTCAGCGCCTTCTGTTTCTGGGCTCTCTATAACGCCGCTCTTCTTCGCCTTTTTATGTTGGAGCTCTTCATAGGCGGGAGATCCCGGCGTTGGATTTCTTTTGATGACATAAAACTGTTGTCCCCATGTCCAAAGGTTTGTTGTCGACCAATAAATTAAAACACCGATTGGAAAGTTCACTCCTGAGATTGCAAAAATAACAGGGAATGCGTACAGCATGATTTTTTGCTGTTGCAACATCATATTGTTGCTCGAATCCATCTTGGGCATTCCCTTCAACATCAACTGACGTTGTGTGGTGAAGGTTGTTAATGACATAAATGCGATCAAAATAACCGTGACTACTTTTACGGTGGTTATATCGGTGCCGAGAAAGGTATCGGAGATTGGCGCGCCAAAGAATTTAGCGTTTGCTGCGCTCACCACGTCAGCTTGGGTGAGTACTCCGTGTTTAACTGGTGGATTTTTTCCAATGCCATTTAACACTGTAAATAGAGCAAAGAAGATTGGAGCTTGTGCCAAAATTGGAAAACATGATGCCAAAGGATTTGTTTTGTGCTCCTTGTAAAGCTTCATCATCTCTTCAGATTGTTTTTGTCGGTCATCCTTATACTTCTTTTGAATCTCCTTCATGTGTGGCTGAAGGGCGGTTAACGCACGCTGACTTTTAATTTGTTTCACAAAGAGTGGGATTAAAATAATTCGGATTAAAATAACAAGGCCCACGATTGCCAAAGACCACGAAACACCACTGTTAGTACCAAAGATTGGGGAAAGCCCGTCATGGATTGTTGTAATAACCCAAGAAACCGCTATATATAAGGGGTTTAGAATAGTATTCATAAATTACACTCCTACCTTTTCTTTAACCGCATAATCCACGCCCCCATGTGACCATGGGTTGCATCGCACTAAGCGCCAGGCGCTCATTGCTAATCCTTTAACTCCGTATGCTTCAATGGCGCTTACTGCATAGTTAGAACACGATGGGTAGTACTTGCATCGAGCTCCAAACATTGGAGAGATCCATTTTTGGTAAAATTTTATTGGCGCGGTGAAAAACTTTCTCATTTCTTTATCGCCCGTTCATTAGCTTTCTTAACCACATTCACTACAATATCTTTTATCTCACTGGCACAATCGGCACCAACTGCATTATTTAAACCGCGCACAACCAACAAACCACCGTTGGGAAGTTGTGTATAGCAATCACGCAAACAGTGGCGAATTTTTCGTGCTAAGCGATGACGCGCAACAGATCCGCCGACAGCTTTACTTATAATTAATCCCGCGCGGGCAGGTTGAGAAGTGTCGTTGGTGATATAGAGGTAGCCGACGAAGTTGGGTGATGTATATCGAATTCCACTCTTGGTTGCGCGGGCGAAATCGCCGCTCTCAGTAAGTCGTGCTGTTTTAGCAAGCACGGGAGTCTATGTATAAACCCTTATGCTGAAAGTCGGGCGCGACCTTTTGCGCGACGAGCGGCGAGAACTGCGCGGCCTGCGCGGGTTGCCATGCGTGCACGGAAGCCATGCTTTTTGGCGCGGCGTCGGACGTTGGGTTGAAAGGTGCGCTTTGTCATGTGAAACTCCTAAGATAAAAATTTTGGCGATCGGTCAGAAATACGGGGGAAGCGAGGGTGTAACGGTAGAGGTCTGGGGACAAGGCGGTCAAACTCAGTTTTCTGGCCGGGTTAGCCGTCTTATTCTGTGGATAACTAGTTGCTTTTTTCGGCTTTTCGTTCTACTTTTCACCTCTCTCCACAGGTTTATGACCTAGAGGGTGAGTCCAAGGCCTCAAGGTGAGGTTTAGACCACAGGCTGTGGATAACTTTGTGGATAACGGAAAGGCGCTTTATGGACGTAAAAGAGATCGAGCTCAGCGCCTTATGGGGTCGGGTTATAGATGAGGTTGCAGGCGATGCTCCTCAACACCGCGCATTTTTACAATTAAGCAAGCCATTAGGCCTCCTACACAATAGTGATCAAACAACTTTATTGATTGCTACTCCAAATCTTTTCGCTAAAGATGTATTGGAGAGTCGTTTGCGCACCGTGGTTAGCGATGTATTAACTCGAGAGCTCGGAGAGAAAACAAGTATCGCCGTTACGGTCGATGAAACTTTGGAATCTGCCGGAACACCTATCGCAGATATTGATATTGAGTTTGTTATTCCCAAAAGCGGCACTGGTCGTGATGATGATCTGGTAAAAAACATTACTGTTTCTGAGCTCTCACAATTAAACCCGCGCTATACATTTGAAAAATTTGTTGTTGGTTCGTCAAATCGTTTCGCACATGCCGCAGCGGTTGCAGTTGCGGAAGCACCAGCAAAGGCTTACAACCCGCTATTTATTTATGGTGAGTCGGGGTTAGGTAAAACCCACCTCCTGCACGCTATTGGCGCTTATGCTAAAGAGTTATACAGCCATGTGCGTGTGCGTTATATTTCATCTGAAGAGTTTACAAATGACTTTATTAACTCAATTCGTGATGATAAAGCGTCGGCTTTTCAGCGCCGTTATCGCGATTTAGATGTTTTAATCATTGATGATATCCAGTTCTTAGAAAATAAAGAACGAACTCAGGAAGAGTTCTTCCATACATTTAACACGTTGTATAACGCCAACAAACAGATAGTTATTTCTAGCGACAGGCCCCCAAAACAATTAACAACTTTGGAAGATCGTCTTCGTAGCCGCTTCGAATGGGGTTTAATTACCGACATTCAACCTCCAGAGTTAGAAACTCGTATCGCGATTCTGCGAAAAAAAGCTGCGCAAGATAAATTAAATGCACCTGATGATGTTTTGGAATATATCGCTAGTAAAATCTCTTCAAATATTCGCGAGCTTGAAGGCGCACTTATCCGTGTAACCGCCTTTGCATCTTTAAACCGTCAAAGTGTTGATTTATCGCTGGCTGAAATCGTTCTTAAGGATTTAATTCCAAACGAGGGAAACCCTGAAATAACCGGGGCTACGATCATGGCTCAAACAGCGGTCTACTTTTCGTTGACCATCGATGATTTATGTGGGACCTCCCGATCTCGTGTGTTAGTAAACGCTCGCCAGATCGCGATGTACTTGTGCCGCGAGTTAACCGAACTCTCGCTTCCAAAAATCGGCCAAACATTCGGCGGGCGTGACCACACCACGGTTATGCACGCCGACCGAAAAATCCGTCAACTGATGGCTGAGCGCAGATCGATCTATAACCAGGTCACTGAGCTCACCAACAGAATTAAGCAACAGGCCCGATAAGCACCAAAAAGCTGAAATGTCCCTTTTGCCATTTTTTACCCCAGTTGGGGATAACGTGTGGATAACTGTGGAAATCTCAGGGTTTTTTGTGTATAACTAACGGGTGTGTTGGAGATAAAAGAGAGGGGGCTTGTGTGAAACGTTTAGACATCCACAGTTTTTCCCCTCTTATCCACACCTATTCAACGTTAACTATCGCCTCTGAACAGGGCTTTTCTTTCTTACCCACAGGAGTTGTCTCTGGTTACTACGACTACCTTTATATACATAGATCTAGATGTGAAACGAACCTTTCACTGAATTGGGGCACCGTATGAAGTTCACAGTTGAGCAATCTGTCTTAGCCGATAGTGTTAATTGGGTTTCACGAAGTCTTTCAACAAGGCCTATTAAAACCGAGCTTTTAGGAATTGTTATCGATGCGACAGGCGACCAGGTGTATTTGTCCGCCTCTGATTTAGAAACGGCTAGCAAAGCCCACTTCCACGCCGATATTAAAGAAGGCGGAAAAGTGTTAGTCCCCGGCCGGTTGTTGGCTGAGATCTCACGTTCACTTCCAAACAAACCTATTGTCTTTGCATTAGATGGAACACGAGTATTAGTAACGAGCGGAAGTGCAAAGTTCACACTCCCAACACTTTCAGTTGACGAGTACCCAAACCTTCCCGAACTACCAGATACAACCGGGGTTATTCCTAGCGATGTGTTCGCAACGGCAGTTGCCCAAGTTGCAATAGCGGCAGGGCGAGACGACTCACTACCCACCCTTACGGGCGTACATATCGAGATTAACGAAGAGACAATCACACTAGCGGCGACCGATCGCTACAGATTAGCTGTACGAGAGATCCAATGGCAGCCATCAACACCTAATGTCGCAACATCGTCATTGTTGCGCGCGCGCACAATCGCCGATGCAGCCAAATCCCTAACTGGAACAAAAAACGTGTCGCTGTCTTTTGCGCCCGCCACAAGCAATGATCGATTAGCAGGTTTTGCAAGCGACGGAAAGACAATGACGTCGCGGATGTTAGATGGAACGTTCCCCCCATACCGCCATCTACTACCACAAGAAGTAACGACAACGGCGCTTATTGACGTAGCCACCCTCCTCGATTCTGTCCGACGTGTTGCACTAGTAACCGACAAAACCGTTCCACTTCGTTTGGATTTTAATAATAACTCCCTATCTCTTGAAGCCGGTGCTGGCGAAGAAGCCCAAGCAACCGAAGCTATTGAAATCCTTTTAACTGGCGAACCAATCTCCATCGCTTTCAACCCAGTCTTTTTAGCTGATGGTTTAACTGCGGTTGGAACCAAGTTTGTTCAAATATCCTTCACAGGAGCTAACAAACCAGCGATCCTTATGGGAAAGAGCGATAAAGATGGTGCTTTAATTGAAAACTACCGTTATTTATTAATGCCTATGCGTTACGCCTCGTAACAAAACGGATATTTGTGCGTATTAACAAGTTGGCTTTAACCAACTTCCGTTCTTATCCAACCCTAGATATCTCCTTTGAACCAGGTGTTGCAACCTTTATAGGAGATAACGGCTCGGGTAAAACAAATATCGCTGAGTCTTTAATCTATTTAGCCTTTCTGTCATCACACCGAGTTTCAAACAACACACCATTAATCTCACTAGATGCACAACAAGCGATTATCCGTGCAGAGATCGAACGCGATGACAGAGTATTAAACGTTGACTTAGAGATAAATATAAATAAAGCTAATCGCGCCAGGTTAAACGGTAATCCAACAAGGAGCCAACGAGAAATCCTTGGAGCCTGCCAAGTAGTCTATTTCTCCCCTGAAGATTTAGATTTAGTTCGTGGTGAGCCTGGAACACGCAGGGATTTTCTTGATCGTTTATTAATCACTAGAAGTCCCAGACTTGCCGGTGTAATTGCGGATTATGAGCGAACAGTCAAACAACGTAACGCTTTATTAAAAACCCGTTCATCACAGAGCGCTCTCGTTCCATGGAACGAGCAACTTGTTAATTTAGGAGCTCAACTAACCGCTGAACGTATAGCTTTAATTGAGACATTAAATCCGTGGGTAGAAAAGAATTACGCACATTTAAACGAGGTTAAACCCGCTTCCATCGCGTATAAGTGCAACACTGAAGGTGTAAGCGCACATATTGAAGATAATATAACGGTACTTACAAAAAGATTAGAAGAGGTTGCTTATCAAGAAGTAGAGCGCGGTGTCTCTTTAATCGGCCCACACAGAGATGATTTACATTTACAATTAGGCGACTTTCCAGCAAAGGGTTATGCCAGCCACGGTGAATCATGGTCGATGGCGATTTCACTGCGAATCGGGTCGTTTAATCTATTAAAGAGTGAAGGCGCTGAACCAATTTTAATCCTAGATGATGTCTTTGCTGAACTAGACACCTCAAGGCGCTTGGCACTACTGTCAATTACTCATATCGCCGAACAAACAATAATTACAGCGGCAGTTGAAAGCGATTTACCAAAAGAGCTTCTAACGCAAAAGTTTTATGTAACACCCGGACTAGTTAAGAAAGGTAAGGGTTAATGGAAAAACGCGATTTAGCCCTAGATCTTTTTAAAAACTTTAAAACTTCGGTAACAAGAAAAATAAACAAACCGGCCCCCACACAAAGAAGTGGCCAACCAGGGGATCCAGAGTTAATCGGTGGCGTCTTAAGTAATTTTATCTCCGAGCGCGAATGGGATAGCGGTTTAGCCGACGGTAATTTATTTATAACCTGGGCCGAGATTGTCGGCGGTGATATCGCTGCGCATGCAACACCGGTGTCGATTGCGGATGGAACGCTCACAGTAAGAACATCCTCGAGTGCTTGGGCCACTCAACTCTCTTTTGTGGCCCATGACCTACTGGCAACCATTAACAAAAATCCGTCAGGGGCGACAATCTCAACAATTCTCTTTATTGGACCCCAAGCCCCCAGTTGGAAAAAAGGCATACGGAGTATTCGCAACGCTCGCGGCCCTCGAGACACCTACGGTTAAAGAATCCACTAGGAACCCTCACCAATGGGCTCTTCGTTCGGCTATACCCACACCCAAGGCTTTTCTTGGCTATGTATAGTTGCCATTTACCACTAGGATAAACGCTTACGGTGGGGAATATCCCTATATAGAGCCCTTAGAGGGCTTTTAAGCGTGTGAGGACTGGAGGAGCGCCATGGCCGAGAACTCATATAACGCCAGCGCCATTACCGTCCTTGAAGGCTTAGAGGCGGTTCGCAAACGTCCTGGAATGTATATCGGCTCAACCGGTGAACGAGGGCTGCACCACCTGGTCTACGAGGTGGTCGACAACTCAGTGGATGAGGCCTTAGCTGGCTACTGCACCGAGATCAATATTTCATTAATGGAAGATGGTGGAGTTGAAGTCATTGATAACGGGCGCGGAATTCCTGTCGATTTACACCCCGTTGAAAAAAAGCCAGCCTTAGAGGTTGTGTTAACTGTTTTACACGCAGGTGGAAAATTTGGCGACAGTGGTTATTCAGTATCCGGCGGATTACACGGCGTTGGAATCTCGGTTGTAAATGCACTGAGCACCGACTTGTCTGTCATTGTCCAACGCGATGGAAGTTTTTGGTATCAAGATTACAAACTCGGCGTGCCAACAGCGCCAGTTAAAAAAGGTGAGCCGTCAGAAAAGACTGGGACAACCGTTCGCTTCTGGCCATCGAAAGATATCTTTGAAACTACGGATTTTTCATTTGAGGTTCTATCAACTCGTTTTCGAGAAATGGCTTTTTTAAATAAAGGTTTAATTTTAACGCTTACCGATTTGCGTACAGGCCACGTAGATGAAAAAGGCGAACAGCTAACAGTTCGCTATCAATATCAAGGTGGAATCTCAGATTTTGTTCGCCACTTAAATTCAACACGGGGCGAAACACATAAATCTGTTATCTCGTTTGCGTCAGAAGATAAAAAGAACAAGATTGCACTAGAGGTTTCAATGCAATGGAATGCGGGTTTTAGTGAATCCGTGTATACATTCGCCAACACCATTCATACCCACGAGGGCGGTGCGCACGAAGAAGGTTTTCGTACAGCGTTAACCTCAGTGGTAAACAAGTTTGGTGAAGAACAAGGCTTCATTAGAAAGAAAGAGGATCGCTTAACTGGAGACGACGTACGAGAAGGCCTAACTGCGATTGTCTCTATCAAGTTAGTAGACCCGCAGTTTGAAGGACAAACAAAGACCAAACTGGGAAACACTATTGCCAAAACTTTTACCCAAAAAGTAGTCAATGAAGAGTTAACAACATGGTTTGAACGAAACCCAGCAGAGGGTAAAGATATTGTTAGAAAAAGTATTGATGCTGCCGCAGCGCGCGTGGCTGCGCGTAAAGCGCGAGATTTAAGCCGTAACCGCAAAGGTCTACTTGAAGGCCGTGGTATGCCCGGTAAGTTAGCCGACTGCCAATGGACCGATCCAGCTAAATGTGAGCTTTATATTGTTGAAGGAGACTCTGCAGGCGGGTCTACAAAAGGCGGTCGGGACTCACGAAATCAAGCGGTACTTCCAATCCGCGGAAAAATATTAAATGTCGAGAAAGCGCGTATCGATCGCGTACTACAAAACAATGAGGTTCAAGCGCTCATTACCGCCCTTGGCACGGGCGTGCACGACGACTTTGATATTGCAAAACTGCGCTACCACAAAATTATTTTGATGGCCGATGCCGATGTTGACGGACAACATATCCGAACACTTTTACTAACACTTCTCTTCCGTTTTATGCGCCCACTCATTGAAAACGGATTCGTGTATTTTGCTCAACCACCACTTTATAAACTGAAGTGGGGCGGCAAAGATCCAGTTGAGTATGCTTTTAGTGATCGCGAACGCGACGGCATGATTCAAATCGGCCTAGATAATGGCAAACGTTTACCAAAAGATGATGGAATCCAACGCTTCAAAGGTTTAGGTGAGATGCCGGCTAAAGAGTTATGGGATACAACCATGGATCCAGAGCACCGCGTACTAATACGAGTCACACTGGAAGATGCAGCAGCGGCCGATGATTTATTCTCAGTATTAATGGGAGAAGATGTTGAAAAGCGTCGCGCCTTTATTCAACGTAACGCTAAAGACGTTAGGTTCTTGGATATCTAATGGATGAATTAAACCCAAAGAATTTAGAGTCATTCGACAAGATTGAAACCGTTGACCTTCAAGTCGAGATGGCGCGTTCATATCTTGACTATGCGATGTCAGTAATCGTTGGTCGCGCTTTGCCAGATGTGCGCGATGGTCTAAAACCAGTTCACCGCCGTGTTCTGTACGCGATGTATGACGCTGGTTATAGGCCAGATAAGGGTTACTACAAATCATCTCGCATCGTTGGTGATGTTATGGGTAACTATCACCCACACGGAGACACGGCGATCTATGACTCAGTTGTGCGCCTTGCCCAACATTGGTCACTTAGGTATTTACTGATCGACGGAAACGGAAACTTTGGCTCTCCTGGCAACGATCCAGCGGCGGCTATGCGTTATACCGAAGCTCGTTTATCTCCATTAGCGATGGAGATGATGCGCGATATCGACGAAGATACCGTTGACTTTGTTCCCAACTATGACGGACGTTCACAAGAACCCACGGTTTTACCAAGTCGCTTCCCTAATTTACTTGTCAATGGCAGCGCTGGAATTGCCGTCGGCATGGCTACAAATATTCCCCCACACAACTTGCGCGAAATCGGCGACGCGGTTGTCTACACCCTAGAACACCCAGATTTAAAACAGGACGAGCTACTCAATGAACTTCTCAAGATTGTTAAAGGCCCAGATTTTCCAACCAAAGCTTTGATAGTTGGACGAGCTGGAATTGAAGATGCATACCGAACTGGCCGCGGATCCATCACAATGCGCGCAGTCGTACAAGTAGAAGAGATTAATAAGCGAACATGTTTAGTGGTCAGCGAACTTCCATATCAAGTGAACCCAGATAATTTGGCGTTGAAGATCGCTGAACTTGTCAAAGATGGAAAGATTAAAGGCATTGCAGATGTGCGCGATGAAGGTAACGAACGATTAGGGCAGCGGCTTGTTATTGTTTTGCAAAACAGTGCGATTCCTAAAGTAATTCTCAATAACCTTTATAAACACACACAACTGCAAGATACTTTTGGCGCAAATATGTTGGCCCTTGTAGATGGAGTTCCACGCACACTGCGTTTAGATGAGTTCATTCGTTACTACATTGAACATCAAGTGGAAGTTATTGTTCGACGCACCAAGTTCCGCTTGACTGAGAAAGAGCGTCGCGCACATATTTTGCAAGGGTATTTAAAAGCACTCGATGCTTTGGATGCAGTTATTGCTTTAATTCGCGCATCGACAACCCCGGAAGAGGCCCGCACTGGTTTGATGAAACTTTTGAGTGTGGATGAGATTCAGGCTAATGCAATTCTAGATATGCAGTTGCGACGTATTGCAGCGCTAGAGCGCCAAAAAATTAATGATGAATTCGACGCATTAATGGCCGACATTGTGCAATTAAACGCGATCCTTATAAGCCCAGAAAAGCAGCGAGATATAGTTAAAAGCGAACTTGTTGAATTAGTGACTAAATATGGCGATGAGCGTCGTACGCAGATTATTGCCAGCGAGGGAGATTTTAGCGCCGAGGATTTGATTCCGGATCAAGATGTTGTCGTAACTATTACGCGTGGAGGATATTCAAAACGCACAATGGCCGATCTCTATAGGTCACAACGTCGTGGCGGCCGGGGGGTAAAAGGCGCAGCGTTAAAAGAAGATGATGTGGTCGACCATTTCTTTGTCGCATCAACACACGACTGGTTACTTTTCTTCACAAACCAAGGACGCGTGTACCGCTCAAAAGTTCACGAGCTACCCGATGCTGGGCGCGATGCTCGCGGACAACATGTAGCAAACTTAATGGCATTTAAACCGGATGAGAAAATTGCAGAAGTCTTATCGTTGAAGGACTACACAATTACGCCGTTCTTAGTTCTTGCAACAAAAGGCGGGTTAGTTAAGAAGACTCCATTAACTGAATTTGATTCACCGCGCACAGGTGGGTTAATTGCGATCTCTTTAAAACCCAGTGACGAAGTTGTAAGTGCATCTCTTATAAATACAGAAGATGAACTTCTTCTCGTCTCATCAAAAGGTATGTCACTTCGATTTACAGCAGATGATGAGTCATTGCGTCCAATGGGTCGGTCAACAAGTGGTGTTATAGGAATGAAATTCCGTTCAGGAGATTCTTTGTTGACTATGGCGCGAATTGATACAGAGTTAGCGGCGAACTCTTTTGTGTTCACTGCAACCGATGGTGGTTTTGGTAAAAAGACACCAATTGATGAGTATCGATTGCAGGGCCGCGGAGGGATTGGAATCAAAGCGGCCAAGATTGATGAGAATTCGCGTGGGACCCTTGTTAGCGCCCTTGTGTTGCGCGACGAAGATGAAGTTTTGGCCATTACATCGGCTGGAACTGTTATGCGCACCCCAGCTGCCGAGGTTCGACAGACAGGTAGAGACTCTATGGGTGTTCGCCTAGTTAACCTCGATGAAGGTGTCACCTTGGTATCAGTGACTAAAAACAGCGAAGATGAGATTTCCCCGAAAAGTTAGTATGGTTCACACCTGCAGTTGTAGGGCACTGATTCCCATTTTGGGAGTTAGCGAAGTTCAAGGTAACCTTGCGCTTCTGCATTAAAGAGTGATCTTTTATGCGGGCCTATAGCTCAGCCTGGTTAGAGCGCTTCCCTGATAAGGAAGAGGTCGATGGTTCGAGTCCATCTAGGCCCACCCGTTCTAATACGGGGACCTAGCTCAATTGGTAGAGCACCGCCTTTGCAAGGCGGGGGTTAGGGGTTCGATTCCCCTGGTCTCCACATGACAAGTAGCGCAACCCTTCACACATCACTCGGTGACATTGTTATCGAACTTTTTCCTAACCACGCACCAAAAACAGTTGCTAACTTTGTTGAACTTGCAACAGGTGCTAAAGAGTGGACGAATCCAAGCACTGGCTCAACAACAAATGCCAATTTGTACGACGGAACAATCTTTCACCGCGTTATCGACGGGTTCATGATTCAAGGTGGAGATCCACTTGGTAAAGGAACCGGCGGACCCGGTTACCGCTTCGCAGATGAGTTTCACGGAGAGTTAGTCTTTGATCGTCCATATATTCTTGCGATGGCAAACTCTGGACCAGGAACAAATGGTTCACAATTTTTCATTACAACAGCGCCAACAACATGGTTAAATCGCAAGCATTCAATCTTTGGTGAAGTTAAGGATTCTGCAAGCCAGGCTGTAGTAGATGCTATTGGTAAAGCTAAGACTGGGGCGCAAGATAAACCAGCTACAGATATAACAATTAATAGCGTCACCATTGCTTAAGCGTTCAGCCACTTATACTTTAATCGCAGTCATCTGCGGTGCATATCTGCTGCAAATGATTGTTCCATCTATTCAGCAAGATCTTTATTTGCGCGAACTCCCATATTTACAATCAACAAACGAGTGGTATCGGCTGTTTACAGTAGCGCTAACACATGGCGGGCTAATGCATTTAGGTTTTAATATGTACGCGTTAATGGTTTTAGGTAATCCCCTAGAAGCCGCTTTTGGTAAAAATAAGTTTCTTACACTCTTTTTTGCATCTCTACTATGTGGTTCTTTGGCGTCGGCATACTTTGCTCAAATCCCGAGCGCCTCAGTCGGTGCATCAGGTGCGATCTTTGGATTATTCGGTGCGCTCGCAATTGTTGGAAAGCGAATCGGAACCGATACTCGATCTATCTATGTAATTATCGGAATTAACTTTGCAATTGGTTTTGCTTTAGGTGGCATCGATTGGCACGCCCACCTTGGGGGATTACTAGGGGGAGTTCTCGCCTCTCAAATCCTTCTACGTAAGAAGTAGAGAGTTATCCACAGCACTTACCCACAATGTGGAGAGAGTTACAGCCATGTAATTTAGAAGTGGCTATTAACGCCAGCGAGTGGCAAGGGTAAAGCCGACACCGATAAAACCAAAGCCAATAACCATATTCCAGGCGCCGATACCAGGGACGGGATATTTAGTTTGAGTGACGTAAAAAACCACGATCCAGAAAAGACCGATCAAGAAGCCAGCGACCATCGCCGGAGCCAGCCATTTAGGGCTCTCTAGCGGGGCGGCAGGCGTATGAACAACCACCTCAGCGTCATGGGAGTGCTTTTCAATAACTTTCTTGCGGAGCTTGGATTTAGGCATACGCGAAAGATACACCATGAGCAAGAATGCTCCTATGGCCACCGCAATCCTTGTCGTCGATAACTACGACTCTTTCGTCTTTAACTTGGTGCAGTACTTAGGGCAGCTAGGCGCCGAATGCACTGTGGTTAGAAAC
>Ga0194063_10000489_pt1 | contig 28877 bp, 24 predicted proteins | sample SepL3720m_MetaG_FD_155459 | JGI IMG/M metagenome (GOLD analysis project Ga0194063, IMG submission 155459) | Anoxic zone freshwater microbial communities from boreal shield lake in IISD Experimental Lakes Area, Ontario, Canada - Sep2016-L373-20m | ecosystem: Environmental > Aquatic > Freshwater...
AGCCAGCAGTACGTCATTGGGTTAATAGCAAAGGCTACGACTTAGGCGAGTTTAATCCGAAGCATAACTGGAATGATGTCATGGAGACTCAGCGTTTCAATGACACTAAGAACGAGGCAATCCGCATGGCGGCTCGCCAAGATTCTTCTCCGCTAAAAGTGCTACACGGATTCAATGCGTTGCTTGGCAAGAAGTGGAATATTTCGCCTGCACACGATAAGTCCCTTCAAGACGGTTTCGCTAGTGTAGCTCCGCATTTAATGCGCTGGTCGCCAGAGTTCTGGGACTCGCTGCACGGCGGCACTGGCTCCATCGCATCGCTTACAGCGGCTATTGCCGATTCACATCGTTACCAGGGCATTACATCCGAACAGGCTGCAAATACAGCTAAGGGCGTCTTTGATGCCATGTACGCCGATCCGATGCTGCACCGCGGCTTTGGCGCGCAAGATTTAGGTAGCATCTATCGCGAGGCGGCTAAGCGCGGACTCATAGGTCGCGGGCAAGATGCACACAAGATTGTCGAGAGTCTAGGACCCGTGGTAGGTGTAGCCTCAGCTATTAGAGACACCACCGCAAACTCAGGCGCCCCGTTATCCGCAGTACCGGATATCTTTGGCGAATACGACAAAGTTCGCGCGCAGTATAAGGGACACCGCTCTAGCGACATTGAAGGCTATATTCGTACTAACCAGGAGCTAAGACGACAGGGTGGCCCTATGGCTGCAGCACTGGCGCAGAGCGGCGTACCGATGGGCACAAATTCTCTGGATAGCCTCAGCGCGCGTAACTCCCAACTGATGGACAAAGCTCGGGATAGCAGCGTAGGTCGTATGGTAGCCGCCACAGCTCGACTCAAAGACGACGGTGTTCTAAAGCCCAACTCTCCGGGCGAGCAATTTCTGGAGCGCGCGCGTTCTGGAGAGTTAAACGACAATGATATTAAGCAGTGGCATAATACGATAGGCCAGTCTACCGATCTGCCGCCAGGTGCAGCACAGCAATATCTAGTAGGTAATAGCCACGACACACAGCGTTACCTTACTCCAGATCTATTAGTTGGCATAAGAGCGTCACAGGGCGCTATAGATATGGGGCCGCACCTCAACCGTATTGAACACAGCTACACAGACGCACAAGATCCGCATCACATCATACGCAACTCTCAGCGCGAGCAGTTTGTGGGGCAGGTGGGCGGCTATGACGGTATGGAGGAGTATGAGGCTTTACAGGGGGCCCCTGTGAAGCAGCTTCCTGGCATTATGGCTAAGGCCCAAACACAGGGCAACGCTAACCGAGCCGCATCTGGCTATGGTATGCGCAGTCCAGTACGTCGTGTGGCGGATGCGGTCAAGGAACCTGAGCCTACTATTGGTGGTGTCGGTAAAGCGCTTATTAACGCCACCCCAATGCCGCCGACAGCCGTGGCGGCAAACGAGCCACCGTCGCCAATCGAAACTCCGAAGATGGCTGCGGCGGATGCGCAACATATTCTCGTCTCTGGCTATTCGGGTTCTGGCAAGTCCACGTTAGCCCAGCAGCTGGGCAAGCAGCACAATATGCCTGTAACGCACCTGGACGAACAGTTTGAAGATTTTTGGCCTAAGTTGCGCGCTAAGTGGCGTGCGATGGAAAAAGATCCAGAAGATCCCAAGAATCCGCTCACGCTTTCTAAGATGGATGAAGATGACCGCACTGATCTTCGTAATAAGTTAATGGAGCTGCTAAGTAGTCGGCAACCGCGCGTTATCGAAGGTACGCAACTTTCTTATCTGCCAGACGCATGGGGCACCCATCGCCGTATCGTAGTAGATACGCCAGATAGTTCTGTAGTAAGACAGCGCATGCAGCGCGATCGTTTGAAAATTAAAGACGGCGAACCAAAGTATCCAAACATGTATCCTGGCTCGCCTATGGCGCGTAAACGCGCACTCACGGCTAAGAGTTTGATTGCTGATATGCGTCCGGCACTCGATCAATTTCGAGTCGGCGCTGAGCTAATGCGTCCCACGCGTCCAGCAGTTCTCGGCGGCACTCAGAGCGGCGGCATTTCGTTAAATCTGGAAAAGGCTGCTGATGCGCCACCAGTATACTATCACGGCTCTCCTAAGCACTATGACGTATTAAATCCGTCGAACATGCATGGCGATCCTGGAATACCTAATGCTATTTTTGCTACGTCTAGCAGACCAATGGCGCTGGCATATTCGCAAAAGTGGTCGGACCTTGATCTAAATCAAGGCAGTTATGGCTCTAGGACAGATCCCAGCAAATCAGTCATGTATATGTCCGAGATGTATCCAGGCGCACTACAGGCCATCTATGGGAATCGTCGTGGGTATTTATACGATCTGCCTACGGAAGGTTTTCACGACCGACCCGACGAGATTGGCAGTAAGTGGGAGCAGATCAACGAGCAACCCGTTACACCTTTGCAGCGTAAGCGAATCAACAATCCGCTTAAGGCAATGGAAGAAGCAGGAGTACGTTTGCTGCCATATGATCCGAAGGGCAAAGAGTTCAGGATGGCTATCAATAGCAGTGTAGCGCGCCTGAAAACTATGTCTCCAGAGGATCGCGCTAGCTACATCAAATGGCGGCTTAGCAAGGCAACTCCGGAAGTGTTAGCGGCATTCGCCCGTAAAGGCGTTAAACCAGCGGAGAAGCAAGCCGTAGGTCCAGGCTACCGCGGCATTCCCGATCGTAAGGATATGGGCGATCTTTCTAAGCTGGCGCCAAAGGATATCATCGACCTAATCATCCAACGGCACGACGCCGTCAGAGCCGGCACCCACCGCGATCTGCGCATCGGCGATAGAGAGCGTGGCCTATACTCCTGGGCTATGCGCGCAGAGGGTCTTCCAGAGAAGGGTCAGAAGGTACTAGCTAACCAACAACCGGTACACCTACATCAGTATGGTGATTTCCAAGGCACACTAGGTCCAGGCTACGGACAAGGCACAGTGCGCAGGGAACGTAAGAGTAAGATCTTAATCACGCAAGCCAGTCCCACTAAAATCGAATTTACGACTGCGGATACCAGCACGCCCGAGCGCTTTGTGCTGTTTAAGCCTGCCCCATCTCAAAACCCAAATAAAAAAGGTTTCGGCGATAGACAATGGCTACTAATGAACAACACGCCGACAGAAGGCCCGCAAAGCGAAAAGCCACACATGAAGTCGATACCAGCCGAAGAGGTGGAGCCTTTTATAGACAGTATGCAGACAGGGACAACGTATCAGGCCAAACTGGACGGCGCGCGCAGCTTAGTAAAACTTATGAAGGGCGGCGTGGAAGTACTGTCTTACAGAACGTCGAAGAGGACGGGCGGACCGATAACACACACCGAGAAAATGTTCGGGGGTCGACACAAGGTAGACTACCCTAAGGAGTTGGAAGGCAGTACGCTTGTCGGTGAATTAACAGCAAGAGATAAAGACGATAAGACTATGCCGCCGCAGACAACCGGCGGTGTGTTGAATTCTACTATAGAGAATAGCTTGAAGGCACAACAGACCGGCGGTATGCGCTTACATAGCACTTTGTTCGACGCCCAGAGTATGGGCAAGAAACCAGTGGACTATGCGACGACACCGTATGCTGATCGGCGTAAGATGATCGAGCAAATTATGCCCTATCTGCCGCAGGATCGATTTGGCATCTCGCCACAGGTAGAGGGTCCGGCTGCCGGTAAACAGCTATGGCAACAAGTTATCAGCGGGCAACACCCACATACAACCGAAGGTATAGTTGCCTACCCTCCAGCAGGCCCGCCGATCAAAGCCAAACAAACTGAAGATGCTGACATACACATCACAGGCGTATTTCCTGGAGAGGGTAAGTACCAAGGCCAAGGCATAGGCGGTTTCAATTATGCACTAGAGCCAGGTGGCAAGCCAGTCGGCAAGGTTGGCACCGGCCTAAGCGACGAACTACGCACACACGCATTTGCGCACCCGGAAGAGTACATAGGCCGCATAGCTCGTATTCAGGCGCAGCAGCAATTACCGTCCGGCGCATACCGAGCGCCGGCATTTTTAGCACTGCATGAGGGCTAAAGGAAATTCATCTCAAAATGAAAATATACAACAAAAATTGGCTAGAAGTTCCGTATCGCGTACAAGAGTTGTTTACCAAGTATTCCGCTGCAGCAGCCGAAGCGGTGCAACATCCGCCAGATATTGACGGCGGCTGGATAATCGATACTTCAGAGGTCGGCCCTGTATTCATTTCTAAATATGCGCTGGATCTAGGCGGAGTATTTGGCGCTATCCCTAAAGCACTTGGATCCGGAATAGACGGAGCGCAAAAGCTTATGGGCGGACCAACTCCACTCACTGCCGGATTAGTAGGCGGCGCTATGGGTGCTGGTCTGGGATACGGCGGCGGCTGGTTGGCGCACAAAATGATGCCCAAGTATTTTGACGAAGACGCCGCGCGCAAGTGGAGTATGCTTGGTGGCGTTGCTGGCGCTGCCGGTCCAGCTATAGTGCACGGCTATCCGAACGTAAAAGAACTTGGCTGGCGCGGCATGCTAGAGCCATCACGCTGGCAAGGCCGAGAGGGTAATGAAGAAGGGATTAGGCAAAATCTGTTGCCCGAGAAGCAAGACTGGACTAAGGAGGAGCGCAAAGCTTTTCCAAGTATGGCTCCAGAGGCTGCGCGTAGACTGCAAGAAAAGCGTTGGCTGCCAGAGGAAGAGGCAGAACTACAGCGCGCACACGTATACGACGCTACCCACCCTAAAGAAGTCACTAGCAGCTATATCGGTGATACGCTGAAGGCGGCTTGTGAGTTATTTGGCATAGAGCCCGTAGAAGATCCATTTCTTGAAAAGGCTGCAGAGGCATTAGCGGGCGCGTGGTTGGGCGAAATACCTGTCGATCAGTGGGGCCGTACAATCATGTACGATCCGTATTTGGACGACCATTCAAAAGCTATTGCGTCAGGATTGATATCGGCTGCTGGGGCAGCGCAGGGCAGTCGCTGGGTGTCGCCAGTCGACGTAGCACGCGTTGCAGCTAATACTGCACTCGGCCGCGGCACGGGCTGGGGTATCGGACAAATAGCTAGGACTTTCCTTGGTGTGACGCCGCACGCTCAACAGCAGTTACAGCAGGCAGGCACCCTAGCCGGAGCTGTACGGGGCGTCTTAAGCATGCTAGCATAGTGCTATGGCTAAAGAACAGAAATCGGACACAGATCCATTAACTGCAGCAGAGTATCTGCAGTTAGCAGCCGATATGGCGCATAAACAGGTAGCAGTGATAGCAAAATTGCAGCAGTTGCATAAGATAGCTGTCACTATAGTAGATTCCCTGGCTCAAGTTATGGCCACAGCTATGAATCTTAAATCAAACGAGCAGCTGATTGTGGCATACAGTAAGTCGGCAGAATTGCGTCAGCATAAGGCTTACCGCAACGCAGCTGATGCTGACCTTGTTATTGAGCAAATATCCACCCTACCGCAACGTGCGCGTTTTAATGGCGGAGTATTCCCGTCGTACGTGTCTTCTGTATGGCGAGAGATTCAAGACAACGAAAGCTATCCTACACTGGCAGACCATTTATCGAACAAAACGCCGACACATTCGTTTTAGTAGGCTAATATCATGGCAGCAATTTTAGGCATATTGACGTCAATATTTACAGTAGTGTGGAGTATACTTTCACCGATTAAGTATTACGTTATTGTAGCTATACTGGCTATTGTTGTGTGGCAGAAATGCGTGGTTGATCAACAGATCTTCGTTGATGAGCCATGGGACGCAACAGTAAGTATCGTGGCGGTCCACTCGCCAACAGAGCTTACTGTTAATCATGTCAGCACTAACCCACTGAATCGTAAACGCACTCTAATTGTGCAGGGGATACTTGTTGACACGGCTACTTTAAGTAAGCTTTTGTCTGTAGGAACTAAGGTGATAGTCCATGTCACTGATGGTAATAAACTTGGCGCAGGGCAACTTACGGGTATCGTAGATATTTCAGGAGGCACAGAATGAATCGTAGAGGCGCGTCAGTAATAACAAAGATTTCGGCAATGCTACTGTTAGCAAGTCTAACAGTATTTATGGGTGCGGACGTACCCAAGCCAGATCAGGCCGCACCGGTCGTAATCAGCTTAGTTATGCCAACAACTCCGACGGCTGTTGGAGATATGGTTGTAATAGCTATTAAAGGTGTACCGGCCACCTCACTTCCCAAATTGCGGCAGTGGGTGTGGCCTAGCGACGGCACACAGCTTATTGTCGGGCAGGGCTTACAGCCAGCAGATCCAGCATTCATGGTTTTTGCTGCTAAAGCTCCCGGAACGTATAAGTTTATCGTAGTCGCGCCTGACGGCACCGGTGATGTTATTACCGCTACGCAGGTTTTAGTTGTAACCGGAGTACCGTTACCGCCAGGGCCTAATCCACCGGGGCCGCTACCTCCAGGCCCAAACCCGCCAGTACCGCAGAAACTGCGCGTACTGGTGCTATACGATCCTGCAACTTTAGACAAGATGGACGAAACACAGCGAGAGTTAGTCTACTCAGCAGCCCCAGGCTCGTTGAGAGATTACCTGGACTCGCACGTTTTATACGACAATGTTAAAGATGCGGCCGGCGGTATACTGGCTATCGGAGCCAAACGGGTATGGCCAGTCAACGTTGATCCTGCGCCAGTAAGCTTGTTGTGGCAACCGCTACTAAGGGCAGCCGACGGTAAGCCTGGCATAGTAGTTCAGGTCGGAGCGGATATTCAGCGCTTTGATTTGCCTGCTAGCAATGCAGCGGCAATCAAGTTGCTAGAGCCTTTGGGGGGCAAGTAATGGCTGCCGCAGCACTAACAGGAAAGGCCCGAGACGCTAGCGCCATACAGTTAGCGTATGAAGGTGAAATTCAGTCTTTACTTTGTATTTTGTTTGATGGTCTTACCTTTGCGCGCGATAGTGATGCCGAACTAAGCCAACGTTTTGCCACTGGGTTACGCTTGTTGCGGCGCGCACGGAGTTTAGCATTAGCGATTATTGAGGAGCAGCCGGATGAGTGATTTGCACGTAATTAACGACGACAATTACCAGGTTATTGCCGCTGAAGGCGTAGCGGCAGGACATGCAGCGGGCTTTGTGCCAGGTCCTCCAATGGACCCGCGCTTTAAGTTTGCTAACAGATACACAGTTATACCGCGCAGCGATTGGCCAAGGCTTATAAAGCAGGGCCAAGGAACATTCCTATCCGACTTAATTAAGGCAGCTAAGATACCGTCCAAAGATCAAGACGGACTCGGCTATTGCTGGGTGTACGCCTCGACATCGACGGTCGAAACATGCCGAGCTATACAGGGCCAGCGTCATGTCAGTTTGTCGCCGGAGAGCGTTGGCGGTCCAGTAACAGGCTGGCGTAATCGTGGCGGCTATGGCGAACAAGCCCTCGACCAGCTAACCAAAGTCGGCGCCTGCGAGTCCACCTTTATGGACAAGCCGAACAGCATTAGCCCGAAGAAGTGGAAAGCTGGCTGGGAAGATAATTGCGCTAATTACAAGATTACGATGTCGTGGTTTGAAGTGGCCACGTTCGACGAGGTTATGACTGCGCTATTTATGCGTATGCCGGTATCTATCGGACTCGATTGGTGGAGTCATCAGGTTTTGCTTACAGATCCGCATATGTTTGCGGACGGTACATTTGGTCCGGTTATGCGAAATAGCTGGGGCGAGAACTGGCCTACTGAAGGCGCCGGAGGCTGGTCGACATTGACCGAGAGTAAGAGTCAGCCATCCAGCAGCTTTGCTGCGCTTAGCGTAACTACATTTGACGCCGCATGGTACTCTGACAAGAAAATTGATTCACACAGCATTGTCGAGCATCACCAGCAACTTGTACAGAAGGCTATCACTAAATGTACGCAATACTCTTAGTCGCTACGCTCTGCATGGCGCCGAGTGTAAATGCACAATATAGCGGAGTAGTTTGGATTTATGGCGATAATTGTCCGGCCTGTGCGTCTATGCACAAAATGGTTAACAACCTTATCGTCGAAGGCGCTCCAATTGTTGTTATAAAGATTAACGGCGAGGCCGACTGGCAACGCTACGGCATTCAGGGCATTCCGTCCACGTTTGCCTACCATAAAGGCGTTGTAGTACTTAAGGTGTCGCACGCAATCGACGAGAAGGCGTTTCGTTTAATGTTGCAAACTGCTGGGAGTCCCTAATATGCCTAGGCGCAAGAAGAGTGTAGCGCAGAGATTGTTTTGCAGTGTATATCGACACTGCCACGCCGCACTTGTAGCTAACCCGTTCTGGAAGTGGAATACATTCTGGATTGTTGGCGCTTGCGCTGGGAGCCATGTAATGTTGTCGTTGCCAGAGCCTTGGCTACAGGCACATCCGAACGCGGCCTGGACAGCACAGCAGGTAATCTACGGATTGGCATTGCTGTATAAGTTTTGCACAAATACGCCGCCGGATTTACCAGTTAAACCGCCACAAGCCTAGTGGCGGAAGATTTATTACCGCATTAGCCATTTTTTAACTACCAGAAGACAGGACAGTCAGCTATCATATTAGCTGCCAGTCAAGGAGATGTAGATGACACTGCAGGACGAGAGTCGCCATTGTAAGTTTCAAAACTTTGAGTTTTGGGCTGAGCGCGGCATGATTACACTGATCGACGCGGTAGCGGCGCAGGATTCCAGTAGGAGCGTAGATACGTACCACTGGCGCATTGCTCCGGGGCAGTTTATGGCACGAGCCATGGCCGCCTTGGTACAAGAGCCAGATAAGTACGGCGATAAGTTAGCGAGATTGCGCAGACTTGTAAGTGACGCTGCTGAGGTTTGCAAGGCCGCTAAGGCCCAAGGCGACCCTACCGACCCGTCAGTACTAGATCATGTGATTAAGCATCAGAAGAGACGTCAAATTATTATGCCTGGAGAGATGCCAGCGATTCCTGCACTGGGACGGCCTGGCTTCAACTACAAACTATCGGGCCATACTGTTTCAGCAGACATACTAACCAAGGGCTATCAGGTCACTACAGACTTACGTGCAACTCCTGGCGACCTGGCAGCGTTAAAGAATTTGCACACACCTGCAAGGAGCTAACATGACACCACGCGAAGCTTTCAAGCTTGGCTTTTTACAGAAGTGCGCTTCAGACGGTTTATCGCAAGACGAGACGTTAGAGCGTATTCGTAACGCAAAATTCATGGCAGGCGATGAAGAGCTGCATAAGCGCGCGGGGTGGCTGGCTACAGCATTAAAAACAATAGGCACACCTGTTGCCGGCGGACTTCTGGCTGGCGGAGCACTAGGTATCGGCGGCGGCGCATTACTAGCTAATGCTACGGCCACCGACTACGACTCTGACGAAGCCAAGAAGCGCGAAGAGCTTGCTGAGTATCAGCATGCCCTAAAGTCAATGCAAGAATTGCACGAGCGGCAGAACCTAGGCGTTGCTTAATAAATATGTCTCCGATTCAGAAGTACCACGGGGAGCAGGACCCGCGTTATGGGGGTAACCTGCAGTGGCCGGGCGCTAACGGCTTCCCATTTTTAGGAGATGCGCCACCGTCGTTAAAGCAGCATGAAATCGACGCGCTTCCGATATGCTGTAACACGCATCAGAAGCCGTTTGATCTTAATGATGAAGAAGATCGTGAGTATTATAACTGGGTACGCGATCGCATTGCCAATGGGCTATTTAGGCAGAATCATGAAATACGGCGCTGGCCAGAAGATAAGCTGTGGCCCATTGTTTATTTAGAGTGGACGCAGTATTACACCGGACAGCCGCAGAAACAACCACAGGGCGGGAGTTTAACTAATGCTAACTCGAAACAGTTCACACTGCGTAGACCTAATTAAACAGGGCGGTTTTGCTGGCTTCGGACCTCCAAGCGAGCACATAACAGACGACGCGCGCTATCTTGCTACTCATCATCTTGTCAGAGCTATACTTGGAGCTGGCGGTGTTGGTTTGCTCGGCGGCGCAGGCATAGGTCTTGGACGTATGTTAGCTGCGCCAAAGACGTATGAACCGGAACCATCATATCAGTCGGTAGGTATTGCATTGCCTAGGGAGCGCAAACGGGATAAGGTCGCAGGCGATCTTGACCCAACGTTGCCTGGCGCAAGTATGCTTAAAAATATCAAACCACGCTCTGTGGTCGACAGTGTTACTAAATTTCTCTATCCGCACATACCCAAAGATGGCCCGGTAGGCAGTTTTTTTGGTAATACAACTAGCACTCCCTGGGAGAACCCGGCACTGTATACGCTGGGCACGCTAGGGGCGCTTGGCGCTGGCTACGGCGGCTATAAGCTGACGCACGGCTTAGGCGACAGGTCGCGCAAGAGTGAGTTAGATCAAGAGCTAGCAGGCGTTAAGCACGACTACGGAAAACTGGTGCGAAGAGCGCTATCTAACAAAGAAGCTAGCGACAAATCGCTAGAGATCGAGCAAGAGCTAGACAGTCTGGCAGATCTGTGCGAGAAGCAAGCCATAGTACCTGAGCGAGGCTCATTAGCTAAGATCACACCTAGCTTTATGTTCCACGGCGCTAACCTTGCTTCGTCAGCATTCCTGCCTTTCGCCGTGTTGTCTGCGCTCGGAGCAGGCAAGCTAAGTTACGATTACTTTAAGAAGCGCCAGCCACAGGCGATAGCGGAAGAGGCTTTGCGCCAACGCTCTAAGGAGCGCGCAGGCGGCACAACGCCAATCTATATGACTCCGTTGCCTGGGGGTGATCCCGTCTAATGGCCGACTTACTATCATTTGATAAACACGGCGCACCTACTGGAACTCGCGCACTAGGCGACGTTAACGCTACGCGCACAGCCATTTACGATAGCGCGCTAGCCGCGGCTCAGGCTATACAGCCAGTGTCGAACCCTAAGTACACAATGCATTTGACAGACGCTGCGTACGAGGGACCGGCAGGATACACTAAAGCAGATGAGAAGCGCGCAATACTGGAGGGCAAATCGCTGGGCCGTAGGTTGCGCGGAACATGGAATTTGATGAGCAATGAACCAGAACCAAAACTTATCGACCAAAAGCGGACAACGCTTGCGAACATACCACATATCACCCCACGAGGTACGTTCATACTCGGCGGTAACGAGTACAGTCTTTCCCACCAAATGCGTCTCCGTCCGGGGATCTTCACTCGTGTCAAAGAGTCCGGAGAACTTGAATCGCATATTAACGTGGCTAAAGGCCGCGCACACAGATACTTCCTTGACCCCGACTCCGGAGTCTTCCGAATCCAAGTAGGGCAGGCACGTATGCCTTTGCTGCCAGTGCTAAAAGCACTAGGCGCAACTGATCGCGACGTTCGCAATGCCTGGGGAGAGGAACTCTATCAAGACAACGCATCTAAGCAAGATCCGAACGTACTGCGCAAACTATACAAGAAGTTTTCTAATAAGCCGCTACCAGAAGATCCGCGCGATTTACATCAGGCAATTAAGGATTCGTTTGCCGAGATGGAATTGGATCCGGAAGTCACACATCGCACTCTGGGTAAGCCCTACAGTAAGGTAACGCCGGAAGTAATACTGGCCGCTACCGCAAAGCTACTACGAGTACATAAAGGTGAAGAAGAGTCAGATGACCGTGACGCTATGGCCTTCCAGCGTACACTTGGCCCAGAAGAACTTATCTCCGAGCGTATTGCTAAAGGTGGGCCAGAGGTGCGTCGCGCATTGTGGAAGGCCACACTGCCTGGCAACCTACAGCGCATGTCTCCAGGCACATTGGAGAACGCCGTACGTGCAGCTATTCTAAAATCTGGGCTAGGTAATCCGCTTGAAGAAATTAACCCAGCCGAACTGTACGACCAGCGTGTGCGTGTTACACGTATGGGTGAAGGCGGAATACCATCATCCGACGCTGTACCTGACGAGGCGCGTGCAGTGCAGCCTAGTCACCTTGGGTTTATAGATCCTTGCCATACACCGGAAAGCGGGAAGGTTGGTATCGACACGCGTATTGCGTTCCGTACGCTGAAGGGGCATGACGGCCGGCTCTACTCTCGCTTTGTGAATGCTAGAACAGGGCAACCAGAGTGGCGGTCTCCTCAAGACATAGCCGACTCCGTAGTATCGTTTCCCGGCGAGCTAGAGAGTAGCGAGCGATTTGTACGCGCTCAGCATCAAGGCAAACTGCAGTACGTTGACCGCAGAAAAGTCGACTACCAGCTTGCGCATATGACTGAGGCTTTTGGGCCGCTTGCCTCAATGGTTCCCATGAAGGCTAATCTTAAGGCTCAGCGCATCTCTATGGGTTCGCGCTTCTTGTCGCAAGCCCTGCCACTTAGTAATCCGGAAGCGCCGCTGGTGCAGTCCGGCATACCTGGCACAACGGAGTCCTTTGAGTCTGCGCTAGGCTCCGATATGGGTGCAGCTCATGCCCCGGTTGCCGGACACGTTATTGAAGTCACGCCAGATAATATCAAAGTACGTGGTAGTGATCGCAAGGTACATAACGTAGAGCTATACAACAACTTTCCGCACAACCGTAAAACGTTTACGCATAATACCGCAATCGTCAAGACTGGTGATATGGTGTCGGAAGGTCAGCTGTTAGCGCCGTCTAATTTTACCGACCAAGCAGGCGTCACCGCACTGGGTAAGAATTTGCGCATCGGTTACATGGCTTATAAGGGCCATAACTACGAAGACGCCATTGTGATGTCCGAGTCTACTGCCAAGAAGATGGTGTCGGAGCACATGTACCAGCACACGCTGGATCTGGACTCGTCTACCAAGGCTAATAAGAATGCTTACACGTCTATCTTCCCGGGTACGTACGACACGAAGATGCTCGATAAGTACGACAAGGATGGCGTGATCCTGCCCGGACAAACCGTGAATATGGAAGACCCACTGGTGCTGGCTGTACGCGAGCGCCAGTTAGGGCCACGACTAGGGCGCCGTAAGGCATCGTGGGCTGACGCTGCTATCAAGTGGGAGCACCACGCTGAAGGCACCGTCACGGATGTGCACAAGGGCAAGGACGGTATTCACGTTGTTGTAAAGTCGTTGCATCCCACACAGGTAGGCGATAAGTTTGCCGGGCGTTATGGCGATAAAGGTGTTGTTGCGCATATTGTGCCAGACGATGAGATGCCACACAGCGAGGACGGCAAGCCTTTAGAGGTGTTATTAAACCCTCTAGGCATTATCTCCCGCAGTAACCCGTCACAGCTGTTTGAGACGCAGCTAGCCAAGATTGCTAAGCTAACAGGCAAACCATACCGACTGGCAGACTTTGATAATATCGGCGATGTGCGCGCGTATGTCGAAAAAGAGCTGACCAAGCACGGGCTGCAAAGCACAGAAACAATTATCGACCCGACCACGCAGCGCAGGATACCAGGTATACAGACAGGTTACCGCTTTATCATGAAGCTTCACCACACCGCCGAAGCTAAGCTTCAAGGTCGTGCAGCTGGCGGTGAGGCATCTTATACCGCGGAAGATACTCCGGCTAAAGGCGGGGAGACAGGCTCAAAGAGAATAGGCATGCTCGAACTAGGTGCTCTGCTTTCGCACGGCGCCTTTCAAAGCATTCGCGACGCTAGCATCATTCGTGGACAGAAGAACGAAGACTACTGGCGTCAGGTAATGAGCGGCCATTCAGCGCCGCAACCCAAGGTGCCGTTTGTATATCAGAAGTTCTTAGCGCAGCTGCAGGGCGCTGGCATTAACCCAATTAAGTCTGGCACTGTGACGCGCATTGTTCCTATGACTAATCGCGCTGCCACGACATTGACCGGTAACCGCGCGCTACAGAACAGAGAGACTGTAGACTGGCGACTTGATCGACTGACGCCTAAGAAGGGCGGACTTTTTGATGAGACGCTGACCGGCGGACATACCGGTAATCGCTGGACGCACATAGCGCTTCACGAAGCAATGCCAAACCCGGTGATGGAGGAACCTATCCGTCACGTACTAGGGCTGACTGAGAAGCAGTTTGACGACATTATTGCCGGTCGAAGCGCTGTACCGGGGCACGATAACGTTAAGGGGCCAGAAGGTCTCGCAGATGCATTGAAGCACCTTAACATAGACAACGAGATCGAAAAAGCGCGCGCTGATATCAAGGGCGGTAAGGCTACTTACCGCGATAAGGCCATGCGTCGACTCGTATACCTGAAGGCTGCAAAAGAAAATGGCCAGCATCCTAGCGATTGGATGCTAGATCGTATGCCTGTGTTGCCGCCTATTTTTCGCCCCGTGTCGGTGCTAGGCAGTTCTAAGTCACCGCTGATCTCCGATGCAAACCATCTGTATGGCGAGGTCTGGGATGCCAATGAGAATCTAAAACAACTTAAGGGCAAGACAGCCGACGTAGGCGACGAGCGCCTAGCTTTGTATAACGCCATGAAAGGCGTTACCGGATTAGGCGACCCGATTAAGCCAGAGCACAAAGAGCTGGATGTTAAAGGTATACTGCAGCACGTATTTGGCACAGCGCCGAAGTTTGGAGTTGTGCAGCGCAAACTGCTCGGGTCCACTGTAGATCTAGTCGGCCGCGGCACAATCACGCCAAATCCAAATCTGGATATGGATCATGTCGGACTGCCGCTAGATAAAGCATGGACACTCTACCAGCCATTTGTGATTCGACGACTAGTACAGCGCGGCCTTGGTAAGATTAAAGCCATGGAAGCCGTACAGGATCGCAACCCTGCAGCTTTGCGCGAACTGCAAAATGAAATGCAAGTGCGGCCCGTAGTAATCAATCGAGCGCCTGTGTTGCACCGTTACGGCGTTATGGCTTTCTGGCCACAGCTAACCAAATCAAATACTTTAGAGATTCCACCGCTAGTGACCGGCGGTTTTGGTGCAGACTTTGACGGCGATGCAATGCAGTTTCACGTCCCGTCATCAGCCGAAGCAGTACAAGAAGCGCAGCGCAAGCTATTACCTTCTAGTAATTTGTTAAACGTGGCGCGTTTTGATACTAACTATAAGCCAACAATGGAATATGTTGGTGGCTTGTGGCATGCTTCAAGCAAAGAAGATAACAAGCCAGTGCGCGTATATCACTCGCAAAAAGACGCTATTGCCGCGTACCGTCGTGGCGATATTACAGCAGGGCAGAAAGTAGAAATAGTCGGCTAAGGTTGCGTAAACCGTAGCAGCCGAGTAAGCTGATAGTTGTATTTAGGGAACCAAACTGGAGTTCATAGTTAAATGGCCAAAGATCTTCTTAATCCTGTACTGTTTGATATTGCTGCGTGGCGGCTGCGCGGCGAGCGCGAGAAGCTCGCTTTCGTACCTGCTGGAGGCGACCCGAGCCAAGGTGGCGGTGACCCGTCGCAAGGCGGCGGCGCACCTCCGCCTCCTCCTGGACCTGCAGGCCCACCGCCTGGTATGGACCCGTCTATGATGGGCGGCGCACCTCCGGGCATGGACCCGAGTATGATGGGCGGCGCACCAGCAGCACCTGCTGCAGCACCGGCCGGACAGCCTGGAGCAATGGGCAAGGTCAAAGTAGACCCGACACTAATTTATATGGAGCTGGGGCGGATACGTAAGCTCGTCACACATATGATGAAGAGCACTGGTATCGACATGCCACCCGATATTCTTGACGACAGTACTGTCGCTCAGGCTGTTGGTGGTGCCCAGCCCAATTCACAACCGATCGGCCAGGACGCTAGCGCACAGGCGCCTCCTCCAGGTCTACCGGCTATGGGCGGACAGGGCGGCATCAGCCCAATACAGGCACCGGGCGGCGAAAAGCAAGGCAGCGTAGCTTCCTTGTTCCAGGGCCCAGTAGCGTCTGATATGGGCACGTTTACACGACGTATGGACGCACTTGCTGCGTTGTCGCGTAGTCTAGGCCGCGTGTAAGCCATGATTGCAGAGCTGCACTCCAGCCTTAGTAGGCCCATGGTCCTACACGACGTAACGCGCATTGTACTGCGCGATAAGATAGACGGCGTCATATCGGCAACTATGGAAGTCGGTCCGCGGCACTATTACACAGTGCACCGCGGAGACGGCGACGAGGCAATGAATAGGGCCCTGCGCGCGATGGGCATTAATGAGACAGTTATCAGCGACATGCTGACAGATCTGCCTAAGCCGCAAGGCCAGCTCTACATCCCAGAACGTGAGCCCAATGATCAGGACAACAATCGGGCAAGTTTTAGTTAACGATGCGCTTCCACAGGATATGCGTGACTACACGCGTATCATGGACTCGAAAACCATTAGTAAGGTTCTTCGAGAGCTCATCGAAAAGCACCCCGAGCAATACCGCGATGTAGCTAAAAAGCTATCCGACGTAGGTCGTGATGTTGCTTATACCGGCGGCTCGCAATCATTTGGCCTTGAGCATCTACGGCCCACACCTAGCGTCTATCTTTCTCGACAGCGACTTAACGCCGTAATTCGTTCTACATTGGCTGGCCCGGGCACAGATGCGGAGAAGCAACGGCATATTATTGCCGCATCTACAGCCGAGCACGAGCGGCAGACAAAAGAGATTCTTGCCGAAGCTAAGGAGCGCGGTAACCCGCTAGCCGACCAGGTAGTATCAGGCGCGCGCGGTAATCCAGCGCAGCTGAAAAGCTTAATAGCTGGTGACCACGTTTATGTTGACCATCGAGAGAACCCTATTCCATTCCCGGTGCAGACCAGCTTTTCTGAGGGTCTTCCTCCAGCAGAGTTCTGGGCCGGCACATACGGTGCGCGCAAGGGTACTATTGATACTAAGTTTGCTACCCAGGATGCCGGTTACTTTGCTAAGCAGCTTAATCAGCTAACACATAGGCTGATGGTCACGCAGCACGATTCAGATATTCCGCATGAAGGTATCCGCGGCTTTCCAGTTAGCGTTGATGACCCTGACAACGAGGGCGCATTACTGGCCCACCCTGTTGGCGGCTACACACGTAATACAATACTGACGCCTAAGATTCTTAAGGAACTTGAGGCAGGCGGAGCAAAGAAAATTCTGGTACGCAGCCCGACCGTGGGCGGCCCATCTCCTGGTGGAGTTTATGCCCGCGATGTTGGCGTTAGGGAAAAGGGCAGTATAGCTCCCGTCGGAGATATGGTTGGTATATCCGCGTCGCAAGCGCTCAGCGAGCGTCTATCGCAGGGCCAGCTATCATCCAAGCATTCTGGCGGTGTACAGGGCGAAGCAAAGGCCGTATCAGGTTTCGACCACGTGAACCAGCTAGTGCAGGTTCCAGAGACATTCAAGGGCGGTGCCACACATGCGCAAGTAGACGGCCATGTTAACGACGTTCACGAAGCTCCGGCTGGCGGCTACTATATTAGCGTCAGCGGAGAACGGCACTATGTTAAGCCTGGGTATGCGCTTAAAGTCAAAAAGGGCGACACTGTAGAGGCTGGAGATATGCTATCAAATGGCATTCCCAATCCTAGACAAATAGTTAATCATAAGGGCGTAGGCGAGGGGCGCAGGTATTTTGTACAGGCGTTTTGCGACGCGTACAAGAATAGCGGTATGCCCTACCACCGGCGCAATGTGGAACTGGTAGCGCGCGGACTCATCAACCACGTAGAGCTTACTGACGAGACCGACCACCATACTCCTGGCGACATTGTACCGTATCAAGATTTAGAGGCAGACTGGAAGCCTAGGGATGGCTATAAGAAGCTACACCCCAAGCATGCGGTAGGCAAGTATCTGGAAACACCAGTACTTCATTACACTATAGGCACACAGGTCAAACCGTCCATGCTGCCGACGTTAGACGAGTTCGGAGTTGGCGCTGTAGATGTGCACGACGATCCGCCGCCATTTGTGCCGCAGATGCTACAGGCACGATACGCAATTGGCGAGGATCCAGACTGGATGACACGATTCTTAGGCAGCAACCAGAAGAAAAGCCTATTAACTGCTGTTCACCACGGCACTAGCTCAGACACGGCCAGTACTAGTTTTGTTCCGTCACTAGCGGCCGGATTGCCATTTGGAACTGAATGGCCTAAAAATGTATTAAAGCCGCCCCGCAGTTAGCGTTGTGGATAAGCAGCCACGTAGGTAAGATAAGTAGGGTATTAATAAATCTTTAGGAGGCCAGACATGCAACGTTTTTACGGATGGCGAGCGAGCAGGCCCGATCAACGCAACCTGAAATTTGTACCAGCAGATCTCGATGTAGATCAGCATGTACGTATCGATCTGCGCGCACATCCGGCTATGCCTTCCGTTTGGGACCAGGGACAGCTAGGCAGCTGTACGGCGCACGGCTCAGGTGCCGCGCATATGTTCATGCACAGCAAGCAATGGCCAGCCCATTGTTTCATGCCTTCTAGGCTGGCTATTTACAACAAAGCCCGGCGCATTGAAGGAACGCAAAATGAGGATTCTGGCGCTACCGTCACAGATGTTATGAAAGCGCTTAATCAAGAAGGCGCCGGACTTGAGACACTGTGGCCGTATGATGTTGCTAAGTTCACGGTAAAGCCGTCTCGCTCTTACATTAACGATGCGAGCAAACACAAAATCACGAAGTACGAGCGGGTCGATAATACCAAGGTTGCTGCATTACAAGCTGCACTGGTAGCTAAGAAACCTGTGGTGTTTGGATTCACGGTTTACGAGTCGTTCGAGGGCACGGAAGTTGCCCACACCGGTATGGTTCCGATGCCAGCTATGACCGAGTCTGTACTCGGCGGGCATTGTGTGGCGCTGGTCGGTTACGACAGTGCTAAGAAGTTATGGATTGTGCGTAACAGCTGGGGCGCATCCTGGGGCGATAAAGGTTATTGCTATTTCCCATGGCAATACCTAACTGACCCTGACCTAGCTACCGATTTCTGGGTGGTTGATGTAGTAGCCTAAGCGCTAACAGATAGAGCATAATAAAATGAACAATCTTGTAGTTTTTGGAATTGGTGTAGCTGTCGGTTATGTATTACACATAACCGCTGTTTGGGACGCCGTTACTGCTGCGGCAGTGGGTATTGTTGTATGGATTCGTGATAAAATTTGGCCTAACGCCTAAGCAACAAACGCCCATCTCTGCAGTAACTTAATTTTTCATGGGCGACGAATAATTCGCAAGGAACAAATATGGCATCAGCTACAACTCGTTGGCTAGACATTTGCCGACAACACAAGCGCACATCTTTTATTAAAAAAGCCGGCCCCAGCGGTGGCGGCGACAGTGTGCCCTTTGAGCAGGCATTCAGTAACCTTGCGCACGCGTACCTGAAAGATCGCGCACCGCAGCTCTTAGACTACGAGCTTGGTTTCCAGCTGTTAGAGAAAAACGACGACAACGATAGAGCTGTCGGCGTTTTTGGCTTTAAGGTTGGACCGCAACTCTTGTATGCGCCGGTCTTCTTCCTGCATGGCGAACTGCAGGGCCATGAGCTTCTGTATCTCAAGGAGTCGGATACTTTTGTACCGATGAAAGAGAACTGGGTTAATTACGTACTCAATCGTAAGCCGCCAGTGATTGGTGATCATGTTATGTCTCAGCTTAATCGGCTGGGCGTTGATCGTCCGTCTATGGACCCGTTCCGGTTAAGTCCCAATCGAACACACAAGCAGGGTTCGTCTACTGACAACTGGCTTAAAGAAGGACTGCCTGGCCTACTACATGCGCTTGGCACACCAGTGCGTCCACCAGTACAACTGCCAGGGCTGCTGAAATCCAGCGCTGTGGCAGCTACACGCTTCCTTACGCTGTTGGATACCTATCCTTCGCTGGCTAAGCCTGTGGTAGAGTGCTATGGGCCTAATATCGTTATCGACGCTATTAAGACTGCCAAGACTGCGAGCACCGCCCATCCTACAGAAGTTCGTAATGCTCCGCGCACGCGTAAGGTTATTACTGGTAGCGCATTTGTCCAGAAGTCAGCTGAAGAGCGCGGCCTACTCCAGATCTGGGTTAATACCGGTCTGGCCAAGTGCCGAGAAGGGTTAAACGAAAAGCAAGCGTCCAAGCTACGCACCGAGGGCTTCTTTATTAAGGACGCCCGAGAGGATGATGAGACTACTAAGGCGTACAAAGAGAATGAAGATGTCTGTCTAACCAATCCTAACGACACCGGCGTATACGATATCCTGACCAAGCCCGGAGAGTTTGAGCGGTGCTTGTTCGTACAGGGCCCTGTCGGCGCGTACGGGTCACAGCCTAACTCTGTTGTGGTGCGCTTAGATGGCGACAGTAAGGCTTGGACAGAGGGTCACGCATCTAAAGTCTTCACCAATGACAAATACTCCGGCAAGGAGTACAAGACATGGTTTGAGGATTTGCCAGAAGCTAAGTCAATATCCGAGGGCGGTATATACGTATTGCTCACACCGGGTGGGCAGGGTACGGCTGTCTTTGAAGTGGATAAGGCTACCTCTATAGGTGATGGCAAGAAAGCTTACAACGTGTTCTGGCGCGGATGCTGCTGTGGTTCACGGCCAGCAAACATGCCAGCTGTAGCAGAGCCAGCCCACAACTATGAAGAACGGGCTAAGACTATTGTACTGGACTACGTTAAGGGTCATCGCTTTGTTTATCGTGCTGGTGCTATCTATGCTCCTAGCACGGCCCGGGCGCTTAAACTCAAAGACGCTAAGTCTGACGACGAATGTTCACCGTCGTGCGATTATGGTGATTCTAGTGATTCTAGCGGCACACCTGCACTAGTGCTGGGCGGACACGTAGATATCAAGATTGGTTTGCTGAAGACTTCGGCTGAACTTAAGGTCTTTAACAACGGTACAGAGGCCATTATTAACGGTAGCCGAATGGGTACACGAGCAGGCTTGCTTACGCTAGTGCGTAACTACGGACTGCGCGAGAAGGTTGCTCGTATAATTATCGCCGAGGCCGCACAAAAGCGTGGCGTTAAGTACCGCTTGAAGTTTGCGGACGCCTACGGTTCGCCAGACGGTGTACTAGGCTCTCCGCCGTCCTCGCCGCCGTTCCCGCCTCCGGAAACCGGTACAGATGACGTAATGGGCTCTGGCCTACCCACCTCGTACTCTCAGGAGCAGGACATTCCTATTGAGAGCATGCGCGGGCTACCCACTCGGCCGAACTATGCTGATCCGCCAGATCCTCAGATGGCACAGCAGATCCAGCAGGCGGCGCAGACAGGCCAGAAGGAAGTGCTGGATACGTCGATGCTGTCAAACCTGTTACGTGGCTCGCAGAACGAAACGCTTATCGACAAGCATCTGCCGGCGCTTATGAAGGGTCTCGACAGCTTGGGCCGATTAATGTTCAATATGTACTGGCATCACGATAAATTTGAAGACCGTTATGGCGCGCGCGACTTAGCCGATCTCAAGGATAGCATGCGTAATGCTTTCGACGGCCTTGGCGACGTTACACTGGAACTTAAGCAAGACGCTATTGAGCCGTTCCCGGCCGAAGGTGTCGATGCTGATCTAGAGGATAAGGGCTAAATGCACCTATACGAACGCGAGATAAACGGATTAGTTATTCCTACGGGCACGCAGCGCATGCTATTCCCGATAGGGTTTCCGCCTACTGGTCGACTGATGCGCGTGGCCGTACAAAGCGCCCCAAACGCTGACGGCAGCAATCCAAAATCCAGCGGTAACGATATATTTACGTGCCGTGTGTACGATCGTAACTGGGCCGTTAAAGTACCGGTGTTGGCTTATGCGCCTACCGGGTCGCCGGTTAGCGCGGCTACATTCACTGTCGCAGCTAGCAGCTTGCCCGCAAATCTGTACACGCCAAACTGGCCAGATAATGCGCATTTTTTCGCGGACGTATTGTGGTCGTATGGCGGCATGTTCCAGACTAAGGCTCCCACAAATCCGAACGAGCCAGGCTACCCGTATCAACAAGGGGCGCCTATTTATCCTGGACAGCAATACATATCGCCCCACATTAAATTCAATGTACAGAGCGGTACCACATTAACAACGAGCGTGCTTAGCAACCAGACAGCGCAAACACCTAGTCTAAAGACTAGCATCTTGCCACTGCCTACAGCGCCCGCTGCTGTTAATCCTGGCTCCATGTTCATTTACTATATGCCAGTGGCCGGAACAGCTAGCTATCCGTCCCGTAGCGCCATAGTTGTAGATGAAACGATGAGCGCAAATATTGCTCAGCTTACCAGTACAGACACATGCGCTTGCGTTATGTGGTCTGACGGACACGGTATGCCTTACCAGAACCGCGAAGGCACATTCACCGTTCCAGTGCGCCAACTGTACCTGGAATTTGATTACGCCAGCAACGGCGCAAGTGCTACCAGCACCTATACGTTTAATGTCGAATTGGCATGCGAGCTGGGCGGCGAAGCTAACTAGATTTTCATCTTAAAAACAAAATATGTCCGTATTAACTTACAGAGTCGATAATCCGCGCAGAGTGCCTGACTGGCGCTGGCAACGAGCCGGAGAGCTAGTTGATGGCGGTAGAGTAGCACGCGGACGCGACGATGCCGGTGTACGGCAAGCCGTGAAATTTCGTAGGCTATTAGCGCGCTGCCAGACCGACGATGATCGTCTAGTAGCATTGGACGCTTGCCCAGCCTTATACGAAGCGCATTCTCTATATGCAGCTGAAGATGACGCTCCTGAGCCTCGATGGGAGCTTGAGGCTAGACTGCTTGCGCGAGAGCCATTCCAGTCTATTGAGCGCAAGATGGGTTTGTCGACAGAAGTAATAACAGCATTTGAGTTATACTTCTTCGACGTGATAAGCAGGTTAGACGCTCCGAGTATAATCGTGCATACGGTTATTGGGCGTTCGGTACAGACTGGCCTTGCGGAACGGGATTACGATGCCCTATGGAAACTTATGGGGTATTTGGCAGGTCCTTTAGTTTTAGACTCGTGCATTTATAAGTTTGCACAGCCGCAGCAAATCATCACCACAGACGGCGTTAAGGCTTTCTGGAAGGATTTTGCTAAGGACCAATTAGGCATGAAGGCAGGCGTAGCTGCGCTGACTTATCCAGTCAACTGGCAAACACGCGAGCAGATTCTTACGTTCTACGCACAACTATTACAGATGGAAGCTTCCGCTGGAGCAGTAGGCGGTACGTCTGAGACATTTGTGTCGAACGTCAAATCTATGATGGAAACATTTACTTGGAGCAAATATCTGCCTGGCGTAGATACAGCAATGACTGGCAAGGTAGCCGAGCTAGAGTCAAGCGGTGTGCGGCTTCGTGCAACTGAGTTGTCTATGATAGGGCTGGGAGACACACCTACTGGCCTAGAGCACTTAATCTCCAGCGCTAGATTTCCGGTAGCCAAAAAAAGCTAAGAGGACAAAATGAAACAACTATCTAAACTCAGCGAGGCCAGCGAACGTCGTATCAGCGGGGCTCTACTCAAAGTCGCCGGCCTCGTCGAAGACGGCCTGCATCCTACGGCGGCTATCACAAAAATAGCGACTGCGGAGAAACTGCCAGCGGGTCTGGTACGTTTAGCTGTGCGTGCATATAACACCGGCGCAAGTCTTTCGCATATACGCGATAACAACACACTAGAGGATAAGGCTGCTAGCTTTGAGCTGGCTGATGCTACCGAAGTGCTGGAGCGCATGTGGCCCTCAAAGATTAAGACAGCGTCACAGCTGCACCACGACACTGCGATATCTGATGATTACAGCAAATCGCCTGACGTTTGGCTGACGGTTCGCAAGCAAAGCGCTCCAATGGTAAAGGCCGCCGCTGCAAGCACGCCCAGCCCCTACCCAGTCTACCCACACCGAGAATCCAAGCGCATTACTACAGAGCTAGAGACACTACGTCGAGCTAGCGCAGACGCCGATATGCGCGCCACCAAGGCTGCCTACGCCGTCGTTTCGACAATAGATAAGGTTGCGGCATACTTCCGCGATCCGTACAGCGTGCCATTCACGGTCGTTCAGCACAACGCTTCTATCGCTCTCGGGCCGCGCGTCAAGAAACTGATGCAGAAAGTAGCCACCGACAAGACGGTACTCAATCGCTTTCGTAATGAGATACGCGAGAATAACGCTAAGCTATTACTGCACCCAGTTGATTGGAAATCTGAACCGTACACACTTATTAAAGACGCCCTAAACGCCGTGGACGAGTTCGCCGCTTCTCAGACTAATCTGACAGCCGTAAAAACCGCCACAGAGAAAGGTCGGGGTAACCTCCTCCGCCCTTTTGTCGTAGAGCGCAAAAGTGATACAATTCTCGGATCGGCATGGCGTGATACCGAGAAGCAAGCCGCGCTTATGGATGTTAATGTGCACAATGGCGGAGGCGAAAGCAATGCCCCCGGCGCATGGGCAGGTCTTGGCTTCGGCGCCGGTAATAAGCTGACGCAACTGGCCGCTGACACAGTAAAGCACTTCGCCCCTAAAAGTAAGAATCAACTACTGGACGAATCACTAGAGGATTTAAGCGAACCAAAGCACGAAGACAAGCTTCGTGCTATACGTGCGCAAGGTATGGCACATGAGTTGATGGCCGGTGATCCTATTATTCGTGGCTACCCATATCGGGATACTATTGCCGCCTATAATCACTTGGCTGAGATTGCACCACGCGCAATGCAGACACGTGTAATGGCCCAAGCCATGCTACGAAGATACCTGGAACAATCAGGTTCGATAGATCCGTTTGATGCCGGAGCATTGACAGACTTTAACAGCAAGCTCACAGCTAACGATATGCCAGAGGCACTGGCTAAAGGCGGATATAGAATTGGCGCGATGCGCAGCCTGGGTAATCCGGAACCACAGCGTAGTATGGCAGTTAAAGAGCCGGAGAAGAAACCGGGCGGATTTTTAGGTGTAGGCGAGGCGCAGTTACAGAGAGCGGTAACCGCTGCACCGCCTAAAAAGCCAGCCAACGGTAAGAAAAAGGACACCAACGTATGATCGACTACAACACCATGTCGTATCAAGAGGGTCGCGCGTTGTTAAAGCAGGCCGGCTGGGGCGAGTATGCAGATCGCGCTACGGCTGCGCTAAAAGACTTCGGCAACCGCGGCAAGTCCTGGATGAAAACTGACCCTGGTAATGCTACCGCGGCTGCTGTAGCTTCGGCAGCAGGTCCAGCCGCTGCAGCAACCCCAAGCATATTGCCAGAATGGCTTAACAATCGCTACGCTGGTCGTACACTTGGCGGCGCTCTTGGTGGCGCTGGTTTGGGTCTGGCTAGTAGCGCATTCCAGCGTAAGGGTAAGAAAACACCGTGGTCACGAATGCTGACCGGCGGTATATTGGGCGGCCTTGGCGGACTAGCCACGAACCCAATTGAAGATATTTTTAAGGCTGATAACCATTCCGGAGTAGCCGGAATACATGCAGAGCAGAATCTAAAAGACGCAAGGAGGAACAGCCAGATAGGCTTTGGCTCTGCCGATATAACTGGTCCAGACGGTAAAGCGTTCCCGATTCCCGGCATGGGGGCTCCTCATCCGGGCACAGTTACTGGCAGTACGCTAGGCATTCCGACACCAGCACCGCCCGAAATCATGCGCCATATTACAAAACATGACGCGGACGGCAATGTCATAGAGACAGCCAACGGTCGTCCGAAAATCAGTTTGCCGCGCTTAGCTGCAGAGCCTTTTAGGGATGCAGCTAGTGGAATAGGTCACTCGCTTCGCCGTGAATACCGCTCTGTAGTAGGCGAGGAAAAAGGTCTTGGCGGCGCGTTTACTCCTGAAACCTTACCCGATACTGCAAAACTAGTTGGGCATCTTGGGGCAACCGTGTTGCCATTTACTGAGTGGGACCCGTACCGCATGCTGCGCACTAGGTACGTTAATAGCCGCATTCCTGCTAGACTAGCTAAACAGCTGGCCGGGGGTAAAGACGGCATGGGTACTGGCATATTTGGCGAGGGTAAGCTACTGGGCAGTGTTGAAGGCACAGACAATGCGGCACGAGTTGCATTTGATAAGGCCATGACTGCCCGCGCTACAATGTCTAATCCATTGCAAGACATCATGAATCCGAGGAATAGAGGCGCTATGATGGGCGCTGGCGTTCCTGTGGATAGAATGCGTAGCAGTCTAGCTTACAAGCCTAGCACTATTGGCAATGTCGGACGCGCTGTACTGTACAATACCATACCGGCTATTGTTAATCGTGGATATAACTTGGCCACTGGAACCGTAAACCGAGATGACATTGAAGACGCGCAGATGCGAGCCGCTACTGCACAGCACAACATGAACGTGGCAAACGGTATAAGGGAATAACAATGGCATTCACTAAAATCATTACACCGGGTTCGCAGAACTTTGGCGAACCTGCCATGCAGCAAATCAAGGTCGCCCGCAGCGGGCTACGCGGCAGCGACCTAGATGCTTTCGTAAAACGTGCGTCGGTACAGTTTATCGACAAAATGGCATCGTTGCACTTTGGCCCAGGTGAAGTGCCAGTACACCTAATAGCAGTAGGCGCTACAGAATTCTACGGACCTAACCGTAACGGCGACGGCTTCAAAGAGGCCACATGTCGCATATGGCACCCGACCTTCGAGAAGTATGCCAGGTGGTTCCGCAATCACGATAACAAGGATGTAGCTAAAGGCCGTGGCATTATCCGCGCTACCAGCTACAACGAGCCAATGCACCGTATCGAGCTACTAGTGGGGCTGAACGGTACTAAAGAGGCTGCCGACCGTAATCACGGACTAATAGCCGATGAAGAGATGGAGAAGCTCGCCAAAGGAGAAGATATACCCGTAAGCATGGCATGCCGTGTTAAGCATGATGTGTGCTCAGGGTGCGGTAATAAAGCTAAGTCCAGAGCCGACTATTGCAGTACTGAGGGTAGCTGCAAGTACGGCGGTTGCCGAGATAACCTAGCCAAGACATTTGAAGACGGCCATACGCTACATGTTGATAACCCAGAACCATCCTTCTTCGACATCTCTAACGTATTCCGCCCAGCAGATCGTATTGCTTACACGCTAGGCCGTGCGCGCGGTAGAGAGAAGCATGCTGAACTTCTTGAGGAATTCTCCGGCATGGCTAAAGCCGCTAATGATTGCCAATTCGGCGTCGAGAAGCGCGCATCCGCAGCAGTAGCCGACAGACTGGGTATTACTGCTCCTTTGTGGATCTACGACGACGGTCCTTGGTCAGATCCTCGTATTGTAGGTCAGTTAAAGGTAGCACAAGCGTTAATACAACTAGAAGATAAAATTGCCGGGCAGCGTGGCGATAGCCGCGACTGCGCGTTCAATACTTCTTGTTCAGCAGCGGACGACACTCCCGAACTACGTAACAGCCAGGTCAAGCTGGCGCACATAGTATCAGCATTAGCGCAGCAAAAGTGCATGCTGCCTGTTCTACCTTTCATAGCATTGTTAACAGGTGCGCATACAATTAAGACAGCAAATGCCGCAGATCGTGTTGCGGAAAGGCTGCCGGGAGTTTACAATCGACTTTCAGGCGATCCACAGTTTGAAGAGATGTTGCGCAATAATCCATATCTTCCAACGGCAGTGGTACCGCATAAGTCGGCAATGTGGGTATTGAAGCACGCCGCGGAGTGGTCATTAGATAGGCCACGAGTGTTAGAGCGTCTTCAGCTTTCGGTACTGCGTACGCCAAATAAGGCAGCAGTGCGACGCGATTTAGTTAAGGTCGCAACAGTAGATGGTACGGAAGAATTGGCCAAACAGTACGCATTGTATCAGATCGGATTTGCATACGCGCATAAGGACAACACCGATGCGCCATTCATCAGAGAGATGATGATAAGATCCAATTTTGTACGATGACCGGCTAAGTCGGTATACAGTATTTAGAAATACTTTCCACAATTTTGATATTGTATTCAAGATGTGGATTGACAGTTTGGGTTAAAATAAATAACAATGCAGCATCGCTGCTAACAAAGTTTTGGAGACATTCAGAATGGCGACATCGCTTTTTGACCGTGTTGCAAACATAGTCGAAGAAATTGGAATTGAGAAAAAGGCAGCCTACCGTGAGAAGCGGGCAGGCAGCAAGGACATGGGCAACTCTTCGCACGCCTCCGATGGTATCGAAGACGATAACGAACAAGAGCCCTCCGAAGGTGCGCATTCGGCAGACAACGAGCGCATCATAAGTGAAACCGTGCCGAATAACGTTGTTGATACTCCCGACGCCACAGCAGAGAACGCCCCCAAGTACGAGGACGTTTCGCTTTCTCAGGGTGTTGCATCTGGTCCGACCGGCACCGATGCCGAAGACCCGCCGATTGATAAGGCGATCAACGACAATCGCGAAGGCGATCAGGGTGGCACAACTCACCCTGCCGATGCCAACTACAAGATGAGCGCGTACACTTCCGAGCGCGTCGCTACTCTTACACCCAAGGGCATTCTCAAAGCCGCAACCGAACTCGGTAACGATGTTCTGGCTGATCTGGCTAACGGCATTTACGGCGCTGCCCCTGAGGGCGTTAGCCGACAGAAGCGCGCTGGCGATGCTAACTATGCCGCAGTTGCAGGCCAGAAGGTCGCGTCGGCTGCAGGGCAGTTGACGAACGACGTTGACAAGTTGGCATGCGATATCGTTACAGATATTGTTAAGTCCGCTTATCACCAGGCCGACCTTGTAGCCGCTTCAATACGTTCTAATTTGAAGGTGTTGTCGAAGCGCGCTGCTGGAGAGACCAGCGACCCCACGAGCGGTGCAGCTGACGGTGAAGCGCACGGTACTGATGGCGCGCCTCCCGATGGCGACGGCGATGAAGCTGGCTTGATGTCTGCTATGGGTGGCCCTGGTGGCGATCCTGGTGCGGGCGGTGATCCTGGCATGGGTGGCGATCCTAGTGGCGGCGGAGGCGGCATGGACCCGCAGATGATCCAGATGCTCATTGAGGCGTTGCAGAAGGACCCGCAGCTGGCTGCTCAACTTGAGCAAATCTTGCAAGGCGCAGCTGGTGGCGGTGGTGGTGACCCTGGC
>Ga0194063_10000490_pt1 | contig 28816 bp, 24 predicted proteins | sample SepL3720m_MetaG_FD_155459 | JGI IMG/M metagenome (GOLD analysis project Ga0194063, IMG submission 155459) | Anoxic zone freshwater microbial communities from boreal shield lake in IISD Experimental Lakes Area, Ontario, Canada - Sep2016-L373-20m | ecosystem: Environmental > Aquatic > Freshwater...
GTCGCGTCAGCTCCGGGCAGAGGGTGGGGCGATCGCACTGTTCCTCCTCGAGCTCAACGCTCAAGCTCCCGATCCGAAGCTTGTCGCGGCGGCGGTCAAGGGCCTTGCCTTTCTTGATCGGGAGGTGGTTGCAACGAGGCAGTGGTACGATTTCGAGACCTTCTTCAGCTGTAACGCCCGGCCCGAAACCTTCGACGAGCGCACCAAGCAGTGGCCGGTCAACAACCTCGCTCTGTCGCAGACTGTTTCGGCCTACCTCATGGCTTGGCGGGCGACCAAGGACCGGCACTGGCTCGACCAGGGAGAGGCGGTTCTCGATTACCTGCTCCTATCCCAGCAGTGCTGGACCAATCCGACCCCGCGCATCACGGACCGCACCTCTCCGGCCATGTTCCTCGGGGGCTTCGCCACTCAGAATTCCGATGGCGAGTGGTCGGACGCGCGACAGAGCCAGATCGGCAACGCGCTGATGGATTGGTACCGCGAAACAGGGAAGGCCGAGTATCTCGAACGTGGCATCGCCGCCCTGCGCTCGCAGTTCCCGATATCGCCCAACGAGAACCACGCCCATATGGGCTACGGCGGCAACACATGTATCAGCAGCTTTCACTGGGGCACTGGCAGCGGAATGGCAGGCATCGAACTGGAGGAGGACTTCCTGCGCGACGCCATCGTTGACCTCGGCGCCAACGTCGGCATCGGAGTCAACGGCCTTGACCTCACCGGGCTCAGCGCCAACGGCGACCAGATCGTATTTGCCCTGACCAGCCCATTCGACTGGAGCAGGCCAGCTACGGTGACGTTTAAGAATGTGGTCGCCGACGGCCGCTATACCGTCACGGCCAATGGGAAAGTAGCCGGCACCTGGACCGGCCACGAACTGATGGCTGGCGTCGGAATCGCACCGTCCAAAACGCCGCCTTCTCGATGATGGGGCCTATATTTCAAAACTCCGCTTACCAAGTTCGAGCCCCGGCTACTGGCTTGAGTGTACGATCTTGGGCTTGTAGCCGAAATGTTCAGCCCGCACTGGGCTGTCTTTTGAAATATATTTTACAAGGCTTCGCAGATCTCGCTGCGATGTTCGCGACCAAGTTATTCGGTGAGCCATGCAGCCAATTGCTTTTTTATCGCTTCGTGCGGGACAGTATCTCCGCGGTCGATATCATCAATGCCTTTTTGAATGGCTGCCATAAACTCCACGCGATCAGTGATCTGATCAATTGACACATCATCGGGAAGTTCCTGAATTGCCTCTAAAACAAGCTCTTTTTGGCTCATGGATTCGAATCTACCCCCCTGCGGCACTGCGGCAATATTTCTTCCATGCCAAGTAGCATCGCGATGTCTTTCTCCCCGAGCACTCCGCGTGTTTGGTCCTAGATCGCCATCTGCCTCTTCTTGAAAAGCCTCGGCGAAATGCCAAATTCTTTTCGGAACGAGCGCGAAAAATGGAAGGGGTCTTCAAATCCAACCGCGTGGGCGACATCCGCGACTTGACGGTTTTGATCCCGGAGGAGATGGGCGGCACGATGCATGCGAGCATGGAGAACATACTTCATCGGGGCCATGCCAAAGTGCAGGCGAAACAGTTCGGTGAAGTGCTGCCGAGAGAGCCCAGCCTCCCTCGCCATATCTGCCACCGAAAGGAGTGAGGCTGGGTCGCTGTCCACACGGAGCCTCGCATCGTGAAGGTTTTTTGGAGGAAGATTGGGCAGATGACGGCTCAGGACAAGGCGGGAGAGGCGGCGAAGGCCCGTATCGATCACGGCCCTTGCAATCTCAAGGGAGAACTCTGCCCATTCCGTCATTTCCCCATGTAACTCTTGGAGCATTTGTTCCAGGGGGGCCAAGTCCTCCACCGAATGCCCCACGCCAAGCTCCAAGCCCGCATGCTGCGCAAGCTCTGCCATGATGCCCCCATCGGCATGCAGCCAGGAATGAACAAACGGACCTTCCCCCCGACCATAATAATGCGAATCCCCGGGCTTCCAGAAAATCAAAGACGGACCTTCAAACCGGCGCATGCCTGTCGCATCCCGGAATTCCGCTGGACCGTGAAACCCCAGCAGCATGAAATCCCCCGTGCCGCTCGGGCGGTTGACAAAACTGGCTGGCATTCGCTCTCTCCACCCGATGCCATTCACCCGCAGCAAGCGCGTCGCTTTTGATGGGGTGAACCAGATTTTGGAACCAAGCCGCATCCGACAAAAATGCATGTTTTTCAGCGTTTCGTCCATTCCAAAGCAAGTCCGTTCATGGAAGGCTGCATTCCAGTTGACACACCGGCTTCATCGCGCTCGACGCCAGGTTCGAGCGAGAATCCTTGAAGTTTGGCTGCTGCGACTTCTTTCTAAAACCCCAAAAAAGCCAACAATAATTCATATGTTTCACGGACTCCAATGCGACATGGGCACGATGGCCCGACTCTCCAACGCTAAAACCCGCTCGATCTGCTCGGAGAATCGAACCGGAGCAAAATCCGGCGGCGCTCGCGACCTGCCGCCGACAGATGCCGACGGGAACCCGACCGGAGTGGCCCGCGACCTCGGGCAGGGATGGAAAGTGCATCCTTGCGACTCCGTGCAGCCGGGCGAAACCATCACCTTGGCCGATATCGAAGGTTCCGGATGCATTCAGCAAATCTGGATGACGCCGACAGGCACCTACCGCCATAGCATTTTACGCATCTACTACGATGATCAAACGACACCAAGCGTTGAATGCCCGATCGGAGATTTTTTTGCTTCTGCGTTCACGCGGTTTGACGTATTTGCTCCCATCAGCTCGCTCTGCGTTTGCGTGAACCCGGGTAATGCCTTCAACTGCTACTGGCCGATGCCATTTCGCAAACGCTTTCGGATGACATTGGAAAACATCGGGCACGAGGCCATGACCATCTTTTACCAAATCAACTACGCCCTCGGAGAGGTGCCGGAGGATGCCGCGTATTTCCACGCGCAATTCCGGCGCACCAACCCTCTGCCTTACAAGGATGTTTACACCATCGTCGATGGGATTCAGGGCAAGGGGCATTATGTCGGAACGTACATGGCCTGGCAGATGAACAATGACGGGTGGTGGGGAGAAGGAGAGATCAAGTTCTACCTCGACGGCGACACGGACCCCGCGCTGTCCGACGGCAAGGCCGTGGCGGGATCAACCGGGTTCCCGACCATCTGCGGGACCGGAACGGAAGACTACTTCTGCGGTTCCTACAACTTTGAGAACAAGGCGACCAAGCAATATCAGGAATACACCACCCCTTATGCGGGAGTTTCGCAAGTTCGTCGGCCCGACGGCACTTACAAAGCCAACTTACGATTCAGCATGTACCGCTGGCATGTCAGCGACCCGGTCCGGTTTGATTCGGATTTGAAGGTGACTATGCAGGCATTAGGATGGCGCGCCGGAGGGCGATATTTGCCCCTGCAGGACGATATTGCCTCGGTGGCTTACTGGTATCAAACCCTCCCCACTGCGCCGTTCCCAGCGCTGCCCGACCGCGACTATCTGGAAATTATCTAGCAAGAAAAAGAGGCAACATCCCATAGCCCAGGGCAAGCGCCAGCGCAGCCCTGGGCCTTGATTTGGGAGCGCCCTTACTTGCCCGCGCCCTTAAGCTGCAGGGCTTCATTGGTCTTGGCCACGATAGCGTCCGAGATCATCTTGTAGGCTGGGCCAGACCAATGGTACTCATCACCCGCAGCGAGTTCGAGCTTGGAGGCAAGCGGGGTATACATATCGATGACCTCGACCCCTTCCTCTTTCATGACCTGTTCGGAGAGGCGGTTGATGCGCAGCACGACGGGGTTCTTGTCACCCAAGGCGTCGACCGGCTTGCTGGGATCGCTGCGGCGGGCGGTGTGCGGCGTCGTGGCGATCCAGAACAGCTTGGCCCGGGGCGCACCGGCTTTGAAGCCGCGCACGATGGCGCGCTGGGTGTCGATGATCTGCTGATCCGTGGCTTTTTCCGGAGTCCAGGACAACGAGTGCAGCCCGTTATTAAAAAAGATGAGGTTGAAGTCGGCGATTGAAGCCCCCTGCTTGATCAGCTCGTCCACCTTCGGGTAGATGCCTCCTACGAAGTGGGTCCAGTGATAGGCGTAGACCCTGCCTTCCAGGGCAGGGATGAGATATTGGCGGTAACCGCCAGAAATGGAGTCGCCGTAGAAGAGCAGCTTGGGACGGCCTGAGTCGATGACGGTAGGCGCATCAATCATCCAGTCCTTACCGGCGATGGCTCCGCGCGGCTCGGCGGTCACTTTCTCCAGCGGTGACTTATAGGAAAAGTCGGACCCGTAGACCTTCAGCGCTGAAATTGTCGCAGAGCTAAATGGCTTTTCCCGCGGCAGCAGTTTTTTTCCCACCCACATCGGTTCGTCATTGGGCAGCAGCATCGTAAAGTACTGGCCGCCCGGCGCATCGTTGAGGTAATATGAGGGGCTGCCCCGACGGACAGCGATCGTGAAGGTGTAAGGGGTATTTGGCAGGAATTTCGCGCCCAGGCCGCCGATGTGCATGCCGTTGATGATCGGGCGATAGACCTTCCAGGTCGGGGTGTAAATGCAGGTGAGCCCGAACCCGGTGTCCTCGCCGTCATTGCGTTGCTTGAGCAAGACATTAAGACTGGTGCCGTCGGAAAGTTCAGGGAAAGAGACGGTGACCTGGACGGTGAAGTTTTTCTGGTCAGGGAAGGCCGCAGCCGGCACTCCGAAATAATTATCGCCCCCGACGGTCATGGTGCCGTCCGCGGCTCGGGTGGCGCCGTGGTTGAGCTCTTCGGGGATCTTGTCCTTCGTCAGATCCCAGAGCGGCACCTGTGCTGAAAGAGAGAGGGAGAGACCGAGAAGGCCGATGCAGAAGAGGGCTCGTTTCATGTGATGCCGATTCTAAGGCGCTCGCCTTGATGCTGTCAATTGGTAGCAGGCAACATGAAAAGCTTGGGCTAACGGACTATTGTTTCCGTTTCGTGAGCAGCGCCCTTTAAGATTGGTTCACGCTTCGGCGAGATCCCACGCGACGATCGTGCGCAAACGGCGGCTGAATTCCACTCCGATGAGGTGGATTGGTCCCCCTGCGGCGCGGTGACGGTCGGCGTAGCCTCGCTCTCGAATCTGCGCGAGCGCTGACCCGTCGGGCACGTCATCGATGAGTTTAAACTCAAAAAGATAAACTCGGCCGGAGAATCGCATCGCCATGTCGAGACGTCCGGCATTGCTGGATTCTTCGACGGTGATGTCGAGCCCGAGAGAGGCGAAGAACGCATAGAAGACGCTCGCGTAGTATCCCTCGTAGTTGGCGATCGGATTTTTCGCATACCATTGATGCGGGATCGCAGCGAAGAACGCTTTGAGGTGCTCGCCAATCCCGGCAAGATCGTTTGCCAGCAGCAGGTCGCCGAGACGTGATTGCGCCAAGAGGCTCTCGTGAGCCTGCGGCACCCAATCTTGCAGGAAGCTATTATTGAGGCTCTGATAAACTTCGCGGTTCGGATAGCGAAGCCGGTAATAATATTTATCGAATCGCACGTCCTGCGAGGCAATCGTAAGGTAACCGGCCTGGAAGAGCAGCGCCTCGGTCGGGATGTTGCCCACGTCGAACGTCGAGAGCAGCGCCGCATCGGTTTGCAGGCATGAGAGCTCGGGCAGGAATGTCGGACGTTCGCGCAGCAGCTTGAGCAGGAAGGTTGGCGTCCCGGTTTCATACCAGAACGGCTTGAAGGCACGCTCCGAGAAGAGAAGCAAGAGATCGAATGGGTTGTAAACCGGTTCGCCGAGCCAATTGTAGCCGTTATACCACTCGCGCATTTTTTCGCGATCCAAGCCCTCCAGCTCCGGCGCGAAAACCGCTTCGACATCGGCAGTGGTGTAGCCGCACAGTGCCGAGTAATCACTCGTGAGCGAGATGTCGCGCAGGTTGTTGAGCCCGGAAAACAGGCTGACCTTGGAAAACTTCGAGACGCCGGTGAGGAAAACGAACCGAAGGTCGGCATCGGCACCTTTGAGGACGGAGTACAGGTTTTTCAAGCCCTCTCGCATTTCAAGGGCGACATCAGGCTTTTCGATGTTGTCCAGGATCGGCTTGTCGTATTCGTCGATCAGCACGACCGTGCGCTCGCCATACGATTCGTGTGCGAGGCGGATCAGGCGGGAAAATGCGCCGGCAAGGTCATTCTCCATCGGGCGGGCAAAACCAAGACGGTCGGCATTTTGCTGAAGCTGATCGAGGATCCTGCGGTCGAGCTCCTCCCTATCGCGCAGCACCCCGTCGGAAAAGCTGATCCGGATGACCGGGTGCTTCCGGCTCCAATCCCAGTGGCTCTCGGCATGCAGGCCTGTGAAAAGTTTCTTATTGCCCTCAAAAAGCTCCTTCAGCGTATCGAGGAAGAGGCTCTTGCCGAACCGGCGCGGGCGCGAGAGGAAGTAGTAGCCACCTTTTTCAATGAGGTCGAGAGCGAAGGCGGTTTTGTCCACATAGTAATACCCGCCCTCGCGGATCTTCGCGAGCGTCTGAATCCCGATTGGCAGCTTGAGGCGCTTCATGGGGAAGATCATCGACGAAACATCCCACCGCGTCAACGCGGGGAACTCCTCATCGTTTATACTCTACCTTGTCAGGATCCTGGGCGGACGGCATGGAGTGAAGCGGGCTCGCCGGAGGGCATCATTTGCCCATGCAGGACCACATCGCCTCAGTGGCCTACTGGCTATCAAACAGTTCCCACCGCGCGGTTGGATCGGCTCAGCCTTCGTTCTGCATCTTGTCGAAGAAGCTGACGAAATCTTCCGGATTTTCGCCCTCGCAGAACGCGATCGCATTGCGCGGGTGGGCATTGAGCGCGCCGGTGATCATGTAGGGGATATTTGGCCCCCAATCAAAACGCTGCTTCATGGGCACGATGGTTTCCTGGATGGCTTTCAAGACCGGACGGAGCTTGAACTTGGGATTGCGCAGAAAGCTGAGCAGAATTTCCATCGGGCAGTTGCCCGCGCCGCGTCCGAGCCCGAGCATGGTGGCATCGACGCGGTTGCAGCCGAGGATAATCGCTTCGATCGTGTTGGCGAATGCGAGCTGGAGATTATTGTGGGCATGGATGCCGACCTCTTTGCCGGTGCCTTCGAGCGCCTTGCGATACTTATTTACGAGGTGGTCGACCTGTTCGCGGTAGAGGTTGCCATTGCTGTCAACGACCACCACGGTCCCGGCCGGGGTTTCGCGTGCGATCTCGAGCACCTGGTCGATTTCGGCATCATGAACCGTGGAGATCGCCATGATATTGAGGGTCGTTTCGTAGCCGAGGTCGTTGCAGTGGTGGATCATCTCGACAGCCTCGGAAATTTGGTTCGCGTAGCAGGCGACGCGGACCATATCGACGACGCTGTCCTTGGCTGGAAGGATTTTCGTTTGCCAGTCGCATTTTCCTCCGGCATCGGCCATCACGGCAAGCTTGAGTCCGGTCTTTTCAAACGTATGGTCGCCGACGACACGGCGCAGGTCTTCCTCGTCGCAATGCCGCCACGGGCCGTATTGGTCTTTGGGAAATGCCTCGTGGGAATTTTTGTACCCGATCTCCATGTAGTCGATTCCGGCCTCAACGCAGGCGGCATAGACGGCCCGGACCTCGGAATCGGAAAATTGCGAATTGTTCATGAGTCCGCCATCGCGAATCGTGCAGTCGAGCACGCGAAGTTCGGGGCGGAAAGTAATCCAAGGTGCTTTGTCGCTCACAGTGATAGATATTGGTGTTGAGATTTGCTGGCGGCATTGGCTGCCGCACGAGGGCACGGAATATTGCAGACCAGACGAGGCAGGTCAACCCGTACTCGCGGAAAACCGGTTTTCAAACGATTCGGAGGTCGCAGGTCAGGTCGCTCCGGCGTCCGGTTTGGCAGGGGGTGCCTGGATCCGGCGCCCGGGAGGTGCCGGCGGAATGGAACGCGAGATCGTCAAGCCCGAGGGAAAACTTTTTGGCTTTCCCCCCGGTGACGATCGAGATCTCGATCGGGAGCTGCGGAGGGAGTCCGGGATGGAGCGAGGGGTACAAATTTGTCCGGCGAAACCGGAGGCCGCCAAGGAACGTCCCATCGGCACTTTTGCGGAGCGGCAGGGGCCGGTTATCCACACGGATTTCACTTTTGGCGGCAAGCTCGTCATTGGCGCAAATTTCCATCCGCTGCATCGAGGTATCGACAAACCGGCTGGTCGTGCCCCCATCGACAGGGGTTTCGCAGAGGAGCGGCCAACCTTCGTGGGCTCGCCGGACCGTGAGGTGCAACGGTCCGGTCCGATAGTCGAGCATGACAGGAAACTTCCAATCCCAAATCGATCGGAACATTTCTTTATCGAAGGCAAAACCGGCCTTCTCCAAATCCGAAAGCACTTCTGCAAGGTCTGCCCAGAGCACCGATGGCAGGAAAAAGGTATCGTGCAGATCGTTCGTGAAATCGCGCAGCGGCTTGCGGAACGGGCGGTCGAGCAGCCAGGCAGCCAAAGTGGACCAGAGGAGCGCAGCCGCGCTCATCCAGTCCGCGCGGGGCAGCGACTCGATCGCGCGGAACTCGATCAGGCCCAGCGTGCCGGCCGGCCAGCCGACATTCCAGAATTTGTCCAGGCTGATTTCGCTGCGATGGGCGTTTCCGGTCACGTCGGTCTGCAGGTGCCGGAGCGTTTCCGAGATGAGAACCCGATGGTCGCCTGGGCCGAGCGACTCCAAAAACGTCCACGCCATTTCCAGATCATGCCGATCACGGGCGGATTCGTCCGCTCGAGGAGCCTGCGAAGAAGCCCCGACATAACAGCCCGTGAAAAGATAGGCCAGCGAGGGATGGCTCTGCCAATATCGAAGGATCGATGCCAGCCACCCGGGCCGGGTGAAAAACGGATTCTCTTCGACGCTTGGTCCGCCCCACAGCAGATGGTTCCCGCCTCCGGTCCCCTCGGGGTGGCCGCCCGGCAGCTGCTTCCAGGAACGCAGCCCACAGGATTCGGCGGCAGCGGTGACGGTGCGGATCCAGAAATCATATTCCCGCCAGTCGGCGCATGCCGGCAGATTGACCTCCAGCACGCCGGGATCCGCAGTGAGCCCGAGCTGAATCCACTGGCCTGCGTCATCGGCAGGCATATATCCCTGCATTTCGACACGGCCGATCCCGGACTCAAAGAGCGCCTGTTCGACGGCTCCAAGAAGCTCAAGAAAGGGAATCTGCATCACAGGCGGCATGAAGATCGCAATCCTATCCGCACGCCATTCCAACGTGAGGGCGCGGCGGGGCGCCCTTGCGGGCAGAACATGCAATGGAAGCCGCAACCCGGCCGGTCCCTCCGCCGCGGAAAGGCTGTGCTTTCCTTTCGGCCATGCAAACGATTTCCAGGCCCCTTCCTCCCCATCGAGAACGAGCGCCCAGACGCGGTTCGAACGAACCAGCGGATCGCGCAGCAATTCCCAATCGTCGCCCAAGCCGAGCTCTCGCAATAGAATCCGACGGAATGCCGCCACCGATTTCACGGTCGGAACCGCCTTGGCTCGCGGACGAAAAATGGCAGATCCGTCGCGATTGGCGAGCAGGCGGATCGCCCATCGGGGATTGACTTCGCCCGGATAGGATTTCCCCGGGCAGAAGAAGTCGACGCCGCCCTTAAGCTCGCGGGCCAGGAGCCGTCGAGCCATCGATTGGGCGTAGCCGAGCTTGGTGGGCCCGACCGCCGAGTAGTTCCACTCCGGCCCCTCGGGCACAAGCGGGACAAATGTTGGCTCGCCGCCCATTGTCATCCGCGCATCATGACGTGAAAATATTTCCCCGCTGCGGTCGGAGACCTGCACCATCCAATCGGAATCCTTCATGCTTTTGTTATTTCAAGTTTTGTTACCAACGTGCTGGCAATGTGCTTTTTTCCATAATACGTGCCGCCGACCGGCGAGATATCGGCATGCCGGAGGCCGACGGCCGTCGTAACAAAATGATGGTCGCAAAACGCGCCATTTGTGGGATCCATGCCGATCCATCCAGCTCCGGGCAGGTAGGCCTCGACCCAGGCGTGCATGGCGCTTTCGGCCCTGCGGTCGTCCTCGGCTTTATCCCCCTCCCAAACGAATCCGCTGGCAAGCCGGGCCGCAACGCCATTTTGGCGGAGCGCGTCGGCAAAGAGCACGGAAAAGTCCCTGCAGGAGCCGGCCCCCAACCGAAGCGTCTCGGCCGGAGAGAGAGGTTCGCCCTCGTCCCGGCGCTCGTAGGCAAGATTCGCATGGATCCACGAGTTCATCGTCACAAGGGTCTCGACCGTCGGCCTCGGGGTCGCTGGCGCGAGCGGTCCGGGTGCGTCAAACGGCGAGTGAGGGATCAGGTAGGCCGCCAGCAGCCGCTGCTCGTCGTCGGTATACCGGCAGGGGATCGACATCCCTCCCGAATCGAGAAGGAAGTGAAACGGGTTCCTCTCCTGCATCTCCAGCTCGATGCCAAGGATGAACGGCAGCTCCTGAAGAATTTCCGGATAGAAACAATAGGCGATGACGTTGTCGAAAAGATCCCGGCGCATCTGCACGTCGGCGCTCGCCTCGGTCGAAAATGCGGTTCGGGCGACCCGCACAAAAAGATCGGTCCGCGGAAAAATCCTTGCGATGTGAGGAGAGAGAGAGGCGGGGCTTTCGTAGCGGTAAACCGCTTCGTATTGGATCGAGAGTTTCATCGTTTATCGGCCAGCCTTTTCATTGTTACGCGCACCTTCATCGCTTGTGACCCAGAGCCCTTGAACGTTCCTCGAACCGGGGCGGCATCTGCAAAATCGCGCCCGAGCGCGACGGTCACATGCCGTTCGCCACACCATTGGTCATTCGTCGGATCCAAGGCAACCCACTTCAGCCCCGGCACCATGATCTCCACCCAGGCATGCGTGGCGAGGGAGCCGACAAGCCGTTTCCCGGAAGAATCCACCCCGACCGGCGGCTCCGACTCGATGTACCCGCAGACATAGCGGGCAGGCAGGCCTGCTGTCCGGAGCACGCTCAGCATGATGTGCGCAAAATCCTGGCAGACTCCCGTCCGGCTTTTCCACACGGCAGGAAGCGGCGTGTTGAGCTCGGTCGCCCCCGGCTTGTATTCAAAGCGCGAGTAGATCGCGTGGTTGAGGTTTTCAAACGCCTTGCCAAGCGGCACGTCGCCGCGAAAATATTTTCTCGCCCACTCGGTCGAGGCCCCGCCGGTCGGCACGGCGGGCGTCGGCTGGAGGAAATCGAAAACGTCGGTCAGCGATGAGGAAAAGATCTGCCGCGTCTCGGCGACGCTCATCGCAAGGACCTCGTCCGAAAGCACACGGGGACGCGTGCGCACGGTCATCCTGTTCGTGACCATCAGGCGCTCGTGCCGCAAGGTCATCGAGTAAAACGTGGTGACATTACCAAAATAATCGAGGTAGGAAGAGGTGCCCGCCGAAGGCTGAAAATCAATGGAGTGGGTAAGGATCTCCTGTTCGGGGCGCGCCGGAGGCGTAAGGCGGGTCTCGATGTAGGCCTCGCGCGCGGGAACGCCGTAGCGGTAGTCGGTCACATGCACGACTTCAAAGATCATTTTTCGAGGTGGGGAAAAAGAGGTTTCGTTTCGTTTCTCATGTGGATCTGATGGTTAAGAAACCCGTCCGAGATCAGGTCATGAACCGAGAGCACCCGGGCCAGCAGCATGTCGCAGTGCACCTGAAGGGGGGGCTTTTTTTTGACCTCCCGGCTGGTGTCCAGCAGGATCGCCTCCCAATCGGTCAGCAAAATGGTCTGAATCAGGGATTCGATCTCCGCGACGGCACGCTGGGTCGCCGGAGAGTTCGTATCTTCGCTCTCAAGGATCCGTGCGGCACAAAGGCGCAGGCAGCGCACGACGGAACGTGGCGCCACCGGATTTTTCCAAAGAAGGTCAAGCAGCGGCTTTGGCTCGATGCGCATCTGGTAGACCCGCCTGTAAACATCCCGGCTGTTGAGCAGGCGCAGAAAAGCGGAAAGCCGGATCTCGACCTCATGGTCGCCTCCGCCCCCCGGCTCGCCAGGCTGAAGCAGCGGGCCAGCGATCGATGCGACGGCGTTTGCTGTCACTGCCGCGCGCTCGAGCATCTGCCCGATCTCGCAGAACTTCCATCCCCCATCGGAGAGCATCGTACACTCGGCCGTGCCGAAAAATTGAGGAATGAGCTGGCGCGCGACATCGCACAGCTTGCGGCTCGAAGCGGTAAGCGCATCGTCGGGAGCGACCGGGCGGAACCGCGTGCTCTGAAAGCTGTTTCTCAGAATGCTGAGGACGCCCCAGGCCTCAAGGCTCAGGGTTTCGAGCACTGTCTCGGCATTGCGGGCGGCCCTCAGGATCGTGCTCACCACCGATCCTGTCTCTTCAATATCCAGCGTGAGGCGATAGCGGCCCGCCGGGCTCGAAATTGTCCGCCGCGAGCCGGTGCCTGCCCCTTCGAGCATCGGGAGGATCCGGTTCCACACCGGGCGATAGTGGGTTCTTTCGGTTGGGTTGAGCTCCTCCAGCTCGAGCGACTCGATCACGCCAACCATGCCTGAGAGATCAAACGCCCGTTCAAGATAGCGGCCGATCCAGTAAAACGCCTCGGCAACCCGGCTTGTCACATGCTGGGCCGGAACCGTCGCCTCCGAGAGCCGGAGAGGCTCCGGGTCACTCCCGGCTTGGTCGAAGCCAACCTGTACCCAAGTATCTTTGCTCCCGCCGCCGAGCTCAGACGAAGTAAAGCGTGACTCCACGGTCGAGACCCTCGTCAGCGCGCCGGGAAAAACTTCGTACTCTCCATCCGAGCGACGGAGAGCAAAGATGATGTGATCCTGTCTGCGTGCGGCCTGGCGGCCGGATTGAAAGCAAACGGTCCGGGCGTCGCACTCCTGCGGCTGGGCGACAAACTGCGACGGGTTCGTCAAGATTTCCTGCCTCACGGATTCGATCGCCTCGGGCGGAGGAAGCAGCCCGTCGCCACCGAGCAGGATCCGTTCGCCGTAGAGCGGGCGGATCGTGTAGCCGCCGAGGTTCCCCAACACCATTTCGCGCTGGTCGATATCGCCTAGCCAAAACGTCGGCAGGCTCTTCAGAATCGGGCGCTCGCTGAGGTAGTGGCGGATGATCTGAGGCGCCATTGGCAGGAGGCTGCGGTCATCGGCCAGCTGGGAGCCGATCCCATTGACGACCGACACCGTGCCTTTGCGGATGCAGTGGACGAGCCCTGGAACGCCCAGTGTGGAATCCCTGCGGAAAACCATCGGGTCGAGCCACTGATCAGAGACCCGGTTATAAATGATCTCCACCTTTTGAAGGCCGGAAACAGTTTTCAAATAAACCGCGTCGTTAAGAACGAGCAGGTCTCCCCCTTGCACCAATGCGATGCCCATGCGGCGTGCGAGAAAGCTGTGTTCGGAATACACCGGGCTGCCCGGCCCCGGCGAGAGCAGCACGGCGGTCGGCTCGACCGCAGAGGATAGCGAGCGCAGCATCTCCAGGATATCGGTCGGAGCGTCGGCAATCGAGTGAATGGACGTCTCTTGAAATGACTGGGGGATCACTCGGGCCAGCGCGCGACGGTTTTGGATCATGTACGACATGCCCGACGCGTTGCTGAAATAGTGGTGCTTGACCGCAAACTCTCCCGAGGGCAGCCGGCAGATGCTCATCCCGCTCAGGTGCAGATAGGCCCCGCCCGGAGGCGGAAGATTTGCCGCCGCATGCTGAAAAAACGAGCTTCCCATGACCGGCTGGATCGGCACCTTCTGAGCGCGCAGGATCTCCTTGCTCGAATAAACATCCTTCAAAAATAGCTCGAACGCCTTAAGGCGCTGACACACGCCCGCCACAAGCGGCGCCCATTCCTCGGGAGTAAAAATCTGTGGCAGCAGGTCGCAATACCACGGCCGCTGCCCCCACTGGCGTTCGCGCACGACATCAAAGGTGACGCCCATCTCGCGCATGGTGGCTTCAAGCTGTTCATCCAGCGCCCGCACGCGCGGGGCCGGCATTCCGTCAAGGCGGTCAAACAGGGCGCGATACACGTCACGCGGCTGGCCGTTGTGACCAAACGTCTCATTCCACAGGGAAAAATCCCCGTCGGCTCCACCCTTTAATGTCTCCCCCAAACGCACGCGGTGAGGGTTTCCAGCGAACACCATGTGGTCAAGTGCAAATATTTAGAATCCACATATCGCTTGACGCATCAGCCACCAGATGACACTCAAAGGAATGCTCAACCGCCTGGCATCCAAAAAAGAGAAGCTGGCTCTTGTCGAGAAGGCATTCGGTCCAGGCAAAGTCATCCCGGCCTCCCGCGCCACGGAGTTTTTGGAAATGGTTGTTCGCTCAGGCGACCGACTCGTGCATGAGGGAAACAACCAGAAGCAAGGGGATTTCCTTGCCGAACAGCTCTCTCGGATGAATCCGGAGAAGATTCGCGATCTGGAGCTCTGCGCCTCATGCCTTGGGCTTCCCGAGCACCTCGATCTCTTCGAAAATGGCCTGGCCTCGAGAGTCAACTTTGCCTATGCCGGCCCGCAGGGGAGCCGGCTGGCAGAGATGGTCTTTTCCGGGAAGGTCAAAATCGGGGCGATCCACACCTACGTCGAACTCTACGCGCGCTATTTTGCGGAGCTGATCCCCGATGTCGCGTGTCTTGTGGCGATTGAGGCCGACCGGGATGGCAATCTTTATACCGGTCCAAATACCGAAGAGACGCCGGCTTTGATCGAGGCCGCCGCATTTCGCAGTGCGATTGTCGTCGTCCAAGTCAACCAGCTTGCAGACCAAGTCCGGCGGGTGGACATCCCCGGCGAGTGGGTTGACTTTGTTGTAGAGTCTCCCAGGCCGTTCCATCTTGAGGCCCTGTTTACCAAAGATCCGGCCCTGGTCGATGAAACGAAAATTCTGATGGCCATGATGGCGATGAAGTCGATCTATGCGAAATACCATCCCAAGGTTCTGAATCACGGGGTGGGCTTTAACACCGCAGCCATCGAGCTCCTCCTGCCCACTTACGGCGAGGAGCTTGGGCTCAAGGGCAAGGCATGCACACACTGGGCGCTGAACCCGCATCCCACGATGATCCCCGCCATTGAAAGCGGGTTTGTCGAAGCGATCTCCTGTATCGGCGGCGAGGTGGGCATGGATGCTTATGTGGCTTCGCGGCCGGACATCTTTCCTCTGGGCCGTGACGGCAGCCTGCGATCAAACCGGTTTTTCGCCCAGATGACCGGGCACTTTGCGGACATGTTTATCGGGGCCACACTTCAGCTTGATCCGCAGGGGAACAGCTCGACCGTGACCGCCAGCCGTCTGGTCGGATTCGGCGGAGCCCCAAATTTTGGCGCGGAAAACCGTGCGCGACGACATCTTTCAGAAGCCTTTCTTGCCGCTGGAAAAGAGGCCCATGCCGGCGAGCCGATGCCTCAGGGCCGAAAGCTCGTCGTCCAGATTGTCGAGACATTTCAAGCCGCCAACCAGCCGACGTTCATCGAGCGGCTGGAGGCATGGGATGCCATGGAAAAGGCGGGATTTGCGATTCCGCCCGTGATGATCTACGGCGACGACGTGAGCCATATCGTCACCGAGGAGGGCGTGGCCAACCTCCTCCTCTGCCGCAGCCTTGAGGAGCGCGAGCAGGCGGTGCGCGGCGTGGCGGGGTTCACTCCGGTCGGCCTCAAGCGCGATCACAAAGCGGTCGAAAACCTTCGGGATCGTGGCGTGATCCAGCGCGCGGAAGATTTGGGCATCCGCAAAAGCGACGTGTCCCGCGACCGCCTCGCCGCCCGCAGCATTCACGACCTGGTCCGCTGGTCTGGCGGCCTCTATAACCCGCCCAGCCGCTATCGCAACTGGTGATTCTATGGAACATTTAAAGTGGGAATTTGATGGTGGGGTGAACCCTCCGAAAGCCGGCAAAAAGCCGGTCTTGGTCGGGGTGGTGGCCTCAAGCAACCTCGAGGTCTTGGCAGAGCCAGCCGATCTCGGAGGCAAATGCCGGTTTGAGGTGTCGACCCCCGTGCCACATTTCGACGAAGCTTGGAAGGCTGTCTTCGCTGACTTCATGGAACGCCAGAAGCCCAGTAACGTGGTATTTTCCATCAACGATTTCGCAGCAACCCCTCCGGTCGTCAGCTTCCGGCTCGACCAGGCCTGGGAAAGCCTCTCGGAGGAAAAATGAACGACCCCATCCGCATCAGCTTTTTTGAAGCCACCGCGCGCAAGCGCATCGCGGGACTGGTTGATCCCGATTCGTTCCGCGAAATCCTGCCGCCTCAGGAACGACGGGTGAGCCCGCACCTTGGCCACTTCGATGCCCCGGTCTCATTCGACGACGGCGCAATCATCGGCGAGGCCACGATCGATGGAAAATCGGTTTTCATCTTCTCCCAAGAGGGCAAATTTCGCGGCGGATCGCTCGGCGAAGTCCATGCTTCAAAAATTGTCGGCCTCCTGAAGCGTGCGGTGCAGAAGAAGCCGGAGGCAGTCGTCGGCCTTTTCGATTCAGGAGGCGTCCGTCTCGAGGAAGCGAATGCGGGCGAGATCGGCGCAACCGAGATTGTCCGTGCGATCTTCGATGTGCAAAATGCCGGAGTGCCGGTCATCGGCCTGATCGGGGGCAGCTGCGGCTGCTTCGGCGGCGCCAGCATCATCAGCTCCTGCTGCGATATCCTGATCGCATCCGAAGAGGGCCGGCTCAGCGTATCCGGCCCGGAAGTCATCGAAACAATTATGGGCGTCGAGGCTTTCGATTCCCGCGACCGCGCGCTCGTCTGGCGGACCACCGGCGGCAAAAACCGGTTTCTCTTCGGAAAAATCGCACGCCTGGTCAATGACCACATTCCCGAATTCCGGGCAGCCATCGCCGATTTTCTCACGCCTCGCCAGCCGCTCACATTGGAACGCCTTCGTGAGGAACATCTCAAATTGCAGGCCAGGCTCGATCTCTACGGCAAAGATTCCGATGCGCGCGAAATCTGGAACAAAATGGGCCTCGATGCGACCCGCGTCCCGGAAATGTCCGCAGAAGAGCTCACCGCCTCCGTCAAAAAATCCTAACTATGGAACTTACCAACCTGCTCGATCAGCTATTCCCGCACGGGCATTCCACAACGGCAAGCGAGTGGCAGGTCAGCGGGGAAGGCACGGTTGACGGCGAGAAGGTCGCTATCCTTGGAACCACGAACCACGCGTTCATCGGAGCGGCTGAGGCGCTGGTCGTAGCCGACAATCTGATGGACATCGTGCAGAAGCATCCGGGCCGCAACATCGTGATGCTGGTCGATAACTCCGGCCAGCGCATGTCGCTCAGCGAGGAGCTTCTCGTTCTGCCTGAGTATATCGCCCACCTCCTGAAGGCTCAGGAGCTTGCGCGCTCGACCGGGAGCAAGCTGATCGCGATCATCTACGGCCCTGCGATCGCGGGAGGGTTTATCGCCTTCGGAATGCTTGCCGACCGCATCATCGCCGTCCCGGGCGCCGAGCCCTCGGTCATGAAGCTGGAAGCCATTTCCCGCGTCACAAAAATGCCTTTGGAAAAGCTTGAGTCCCTGGCCAAGACGGTTTTCGTCTTCGCCCCGGGATGCGACAACTTTTTTAAAATGGGCGGTGTCTACGAAATCTGGAACGACGCTTTCGGCAGCAGGCTGCAGGAGCTCTTGAAAACCGATGTTTCCCAGGATCTTCGCAGCCACCTCGGCCGCGAGCGGGGAGGCCGCACCTGCGCACAGGATGTCATCGACGAAGTCGTTCGGGCCTGAACGGTTCCATCGCCACGCGTTCGTGTGGTTTTCTGCGGAAGATGCGCATTTCCAATCCGACTCGAGCCTTCGCGATTGGTTGGAACCCGGGCGCCCACTCATCGTCCGTCGGCCCTGCCTGAGCGCCGACGGCAGCGAGGTTTGTGTCGGGCTGGCGCTCCCTCCAAACCCAATCAAGCAACGGATCGCCTACAGCCTCCCGCGAGCGCTCGTACGCGAAGTCTCCGCGCCGCCGCTCTGGAAGGATTGCTCTACGGATCTTGAACCGCTTCAGCTGGCCGCAGAGGCAGGCGGCGCAGAGCTCCGGACATTTGGCAGCCACGCGTGGCAGCACCTGACCGGCCTCCCCTACGTGACGGAAACCTCCGACATCGACCTCCTTCTTTTCCTCAATTGCCGGCAATGCTGGGAAACCATCAGCCAGAGTTTGGAGCAGGTTTGCGCCCTCAAAGAACCAGGGATCGATCTGGAAATCGTCCTCTCTGGCGATGCCTCATTTTCCTGGCGCGAGTTTGTCGGGCCCTCGACGCGCGTCCTCTTTAAAGGGAACTCCCGGGTGTGGCTCGGAGAAAAGAGCGACATTGTCGACTGCTTGCCCGGGAAATAAGTGCCTGGATTCTATGGACTGGTGGGAGACTCTTCGCACAGCATGGATCACCTGCCTGAAAATCGAGCCTCAGAAAGGGATGCCTTTAGTCCTTGATGACCCTTCGGTCCCTTTTTCTTCCGCCCACGCCGTTCAGTCTTCCGAGTCGCTTGCCTGGCGCTTTCGGAAAAAGACTCCGCGCGCCTCAAGCTTTTTGATGACTTTTGCGTCGATCGCTGCGGCACGGAACTCGAGAGTCTGCGGTGCGATCTCTTGGCATTTGTCTCCAAGTTCGCTGGCAATGAGGACGGCGGTTTGTTTGTCGGGAGTTGTGAGGATGAGGGACTGTCGGACCTCGACATCCCGGCAGTTTCCAAACCAATCCGTGATCTGGTGCCGGACATTTTCCGGTATCGGCTTATTGGAAATGCGGGCAAGCGTCTTGAGCATGCCCACGGCCGTGTTTCCAGCCAGCGCGGACTTCAAGGCTGAAGCCTTGGTCAAACGAAAAATCGCACCCAGCCGGTGGCCGCAGCGCTCGGCCAGGCCCGCCAACTCGGCCTCAGCGAGAGGACTGGGCTGCATGAAGACGACTTCGAAGTTGGGCTGGACAACAACGTTTCCGGTCGCGTCATCGAGAGAAACCACCGAACCTGTTCCCTGGAGCAGATGACAGCCAGTGGCGTTCAGCGCGAAGCAAAGTTTCCGGTCGGATGATTGTCCGAGCTTCACGCCGCCCAGCGGAATGAGTCGTGAGAAAAAGAAAGTCTCATGGAACTTCTTAAACACCTCCTCTCCGCCCTCGGCCACGGTGGCTTCGCGATAGCAATACTCGTCGAAAACCGGGGTGTCGGAATTCACTCCAGGCGGTGGGGAGGCATGGGAGTGGTAGTGCAGCCATTCATCAAGCTGAAAGAATGCGCCCTCTTCGGCCTGGGTCCAGACGGCATCGATCCATGCGGGGCCATCCACGGGAGTGGCGCTGTATCTTTTGCCTTGAAAGAGCGATGTCGGCGAGTACGACGTCGCGCGTCGAGCGCCGCCATAATATTGATTGCTCGACAGTTTACGGTGCTTGCGGAACGCATCGATGAGGGCCTGCAGGCGAACGGATGCCGGCATCAGCAACCAATCCCTGCCTGCTTTGGATACCGTGATCCGTTTTGGTGCGGCATTGCCCGCAGAAATAAACTTCAGGTCTTGGAGGACAGAAAGCGCAAGCGAGAGCCGGGATTCACGGGTGAAACGTTCGGAGACGAGGGCAGGCAAATCGCCAAGGCCGTGCAGAAGTTCCTTTCGCGCTTTCTCAAATAGGTCCAGATGCCACGAGCCTTTCTTGACGGGAAGCGATTCCGACACTGCACGTGCGGCAACCAATGAAATGTCTTCCAGCAAAAACGGGGTTATCGAAATCTCTTCATCCGGGACGACGGGTTTTGGCTTTTTCGCAGGTGGCCGGTGGATGCGGTTTCCAATCGACGGACGGATCCAGAAAACCGCCTCACACGCGTCTGCGCGCAGGGCCGGAAATAAATGCAGATAACGGACGCCAGCCTTAAAGGCATCGGCAATGTCTTGGGGCTCTGTCCCAGGGAAGGCCTCACCCAACCGAAGCAGGGGAAGAGGCGTTGGCGAATCGATGGCAAGCCTGACAAGGCGCTGCGCAGTTTCGGCGATCGCCTCCGATTTGAGATAAGTCAGCTTAGAATAGGATCTCTGCGCTCTGAAACGACGGAAGCCGTAGCCTTCGCTCTTGACCACCTCGCTTTCGTAGCCTTTGTATTTTTCCTCCCATTGGCAGGGGTCTTTGCTATCGAGAAATGAGCGAACCCATGCTTCCGAACTCGCCGACACATGCGAATCGCTGTTGGATTGGTGGAGCATCCTGCCCGCATCTTCATTGAGGAAATGTTTCGCCACGTAAATGTCCACCATCTCGCGGGTTGACCCAGGCTCAAAAAGCGGAAACTTTGCCATCTGCATGGTAACGCGCCGGAACTGAACGCCTCGCGGATCTGCGGGTTTGAAACGGCCCGGCGCCCCCGGCTGGATGATGCCGGCGTCGAGCAAGAGTTTGAGATCCTCGCCATAGGCTGTTCCTGCTTGCGACTGGTTTTGGCCAAGAGCGGGGTTGAGGAACGCCTTGCGCGATGACAGGGAAATCGCATCCCAGACGGGCAACATCGCGAAGATTTCCATCCAATCAATGTCAAAAAACTTCATCATTGTTTACGGCGTGCCGAGGTTGAAGGCCGGCAGGAGGCTATCCGGGCGGTCGAGGTTGACGATGTGGTATTCGTAGCCCTGCTCGCAGAGAAAGAGCTGGCGGTTGAGCGCGAAGTCCTGCTCGACCGTGTCGTGCGAGACGATGGAATAGAAGTGTGCTTGGTTCGTGCCCGGTTTGGGCCGAAGGATGCGGCCGAGGCGCTGCGCTTCCTCCTGCCGGGAACCGAACATTCCAGAAATCTGGATTGCCACCGAGGCATCGGGAAGGTCGATAGAAAAGTTTGCCACCTTCGAGACGACGAGCGAACGGAGCTCGCCTCGGCGGAACTTTTCATAGAGCTCATCGCGTTTGGCTTGCGGGGTCGAGCCCTTGATAATCGGGAGGCCAAGCTCAGCTGCCAGCCCGCTGATCTGCTCGACATACATCCCGATGATGAGCACCGGCTCGCCCCGATGCCGGTCTAGAAGTTGGCGAACAATCCGCAGCTTGTCGGGATTTTCCGATGCGATGCGAAACTTGTTGCGGGCGGGAGCAACGGCATAGTCCATCCGGAGGGACGGGGTCATCGGCACGCGAATTTCTGTGCAGGTCGCCCGCGCAATCCAGCCCTGCTTTTCCATTTCCTTCCAAGGGACGTCGTATTTTTTCGGGCCGATGAGCGCAAAGACATCGTCTTCTTTTTTGTCCTCTCGAACGAGCGTTGCCGTAAGCCCGAGGCGGCGGCGGGCCTGGAGCGATGCGGTCACTTGGAAGACCGGGGCCGGCAGCAAGTGAACCTCATCATAGACGATCAGCCCCCAGTTTCTCCGGTCAAAAATGCCGAAGTGCGTAAAGTCCGCATCCTTCGAGGTTCGGTGGGTGAGCATCTGGTAAGTTGCAATCGTGACTGGCAGAACCTCTTTGCTGTCGCCGCCGTATTCTCCAATGGCCTCTTCGGGGAGGTCGGTTTTGTCGAGCAGCTCGCGCTTCCACTGGCGCGAAGCCGAAACACCGGTGGTCAGAATCAACGCCGATTCGGAAACCATTGCCATGCACGCAGCCGCGACAATCGTTTTGCCTGCCCCGCACGGTAGCACGACCACTCCGGACCCGCCGCGCGCGCCTCCGCCCCCGTAGAAGCAGGATGCTGCGCCGGACTGATAGTCACGAAGGGCAAAGGACATGCCGGCCAGCGTGATCGACCGCAGCGAGATCGCAAGCGGATCCCCCTCGGTATAGCCCGCCAGATCTTCGGTGGGATAGCCGAGTTTGATCAGCGACTGCTTGAGCCTCCCTCGATCCGGCGGATCGACCGCGAAGGCGCAGGGATCGAGGCGTTCCCGCAGAAGCGAGTCGAGGGATCTCTGGTGTGCCAGCTCCTCTGCCAGCGGCAGATTCCGCGCGGTGAGAACCAGCGAGGATTCCGAACGCGTGAGCTTCAGCGCCCCATAACGCCCGGCAAAATCCGTGACGCTTGCCGCGATGTGCGCGGGCAGAGGATACTTCGTCAGCCGCGACAGGGCGTCCATGATCCCGGCGGCATCCTCCCCCACCGCGCAGGCATTCCAGATCGATAGCGGGGTGAGCCGGTAGGTGTGGATGTGCTCGGGCGACTTGACTAGTTCGGCAAATCGCGCCAAGGCATCCCGAGCCTCCTCGTAGAGCGGGTTATCGACCTCCAGCAGGATCGTGTGGTCGCCCTGCACGATGAGCGGGTTCAGCGGGTTGGATCCGGACATCGTCATTTATGGACAGTGCGGACACCCAGCGTTCATCCAACGGTTCTGCACGCACTTGATCGGCATGATCATCCGTCCTCCATCAGCCGGACGGCCTCGCAGTCTGTCAATCTTTCCCATGGCGCAAAGTCCATTGCTCCGCTGCACGATTGGCAAGGATTATCCGCAAGAAAACCGATTCCACCCCGCCTTGCCATTTTCCCGCATTCCGGCTTGCATCCCATCCATGGAAATCAACTTGGAATTCACTTTCAATCTGATCAACGGCGACGTGCTCAAGGCGATGGCCAAAGATCTCGCAGTCCTGGAGAAGTCCCACACCAAGAAGGACGACTACATCCGCGCGATTGTCTCCTGCATCCGCACGCGGCCCAGCCACCTTGTGGCCTCGCTTACCGGACCCGAGAAAAACTTTCTTGCGGAAATTGTCCATTCCGGACGTGTGCCGACCGGTTCGCAATTCCAAGCCAAATACGGCCAGCCGCTTCCTCTGATTCATGGCTACCGCTATTCGGGAAAAAAGCCGAGCGTGCTCGCTGGGTTTATTTCCCCCCTGTCACCGGCGCGTCAGGGCGTGCCGCAGGAAGTCTTGGACACGTACAAGCCGTTCCTGCCGGCACCTTCGGCACCGCAGGCGAAGCTCCTGTCCGGTCCTCCCGAGGCTTACGAAGGCCGCCCTGTGCAGATTTTTTCCGGGGAACGCCACATCGCGACCAAGCTCGGACGAGTGCTCCGACTGATCCACGCGGGAAAAATAAAAATCACGGACAGCTCGCGACGCCCGACCGATGCCTCGACGCGCCTTCTTGCTGGGACGCTCGTTCAGCCCGACTTCATGCTGGAGCCCCCGAAAGCTGAAGTTAAGGAACACACTGACGTCGCAGGGCCTGTAAGAGGACATGCCTGGGGCGTTCTCGTCCAGCAATGCGGGTGGGCCAAGCCTCGCTCAGGCAGCCTCATCCTCACCGACATTGGCAAGGATATTCTCGCCTCGTTCACGCCGGCGAAATTCAAGTCCGGAGTCATGCAATTTCTTTTGGACGACGATTTCGACGAGCTCCACCGGATCAACCACATTCGCGGTCAGACAGGCAAAGCGAAGCGCTGGATCAGCCCGCCGGGCGATCGTCGGTCGGATTTTGAGGACCATGTCGACGTGTGGCCTGTCGAGGAATGGCTTCGCTTTGATGAGGCCTTCCGGCTGATCGAAGCTGCCGGAGGGATCTCGGATGTCCTTACTACCAACAGCGAGGCACTTTACATCTGCGACGCGCATTACGGCACGATCTTCGATGGGCGCGACCTTTCAGCCCAGTTTTTGCGGGCCTTGGTGATGGAATCGCTCGCGACACTCGGCCTGGTGGATATTGCCTGGGTCTACCCTCACCACCTTTGGCCGGAATTCAGCGATTCTTACGGATGCGGAGCTCATTCGTTTCTTGGTCGTTACGACGGGCTTATCGCTGTGCGGATCAATGCCCTCGGAGCTTATTGTTTCGGGATTCGGGAGACATTCGCATTCTCCCTTGGAGAGGAGGAAAAGCGCTTCCATCTCCTGCCCAACCACGAGCTCACCGCCATCGCCACCCCCGATGCTGCAGATATCGCGTTTCTCGAGCTCATCACGACACAAAAGAGCGAGCGCGTGTGGCAGCTCGAAGCTCTCACGATCCTCCGCTCAATGGAACAAGGCACCCGGCTCTCGGATATTCGGGAATTTCTCTCAAATTCCGCACGGCAGGGCATCCCCTTAAATATCGACAAATGGCTCGAAGACCTGGGCGAAAAATCTGCCGCCTGCAAAAAATCGCATCAGGCCGTCCTCTTGGAATGGGGCGATCCCGTGCAGGCGCACCTCGTCGCAAGCTCCTCGGGCACGCGGAAACTCTGCCATCATGCCGGCGAAAACCGGATCGTTGTCTCCGAGCGCCATCTTGCTGCCTTTGTCCGGGAAGCGCGCAAGCTGGGGTTCCTCATTCCTCCCGCAGGCTAAGAGAACTTCCGACCTTTTTTATGCTCATCGAAGCTCCCAACAACCCCACCCTCAATCTGATCAGCAGGAGCAATGAGGCGCTATCGATCGCCCGCCGTGTCTCCCGAGCCCTGCTTGAGGAACTGGCTATTTACCCCAAGCCGGGGCTTGTCAGCCATGTGGACTCAGGCAGCCATCCCGATATGGACGCAGCGTGCTTCGAGGACTCGATCGAGTGCCTCGAACCGTTCTTTGCGGCAATGGCCGAAGCGGGAGCCGATGCCTGCCCGCTGCGAGTCCTCCAACAGATCGGTATCGCATCAGAACAGGCGATGCTCGAAGCAACTCGAGGACGAAACACCCATCGCGGAGCCATTTTTTGTCTCGGTTTGCTGGCTGCGGCAGCCGGCCGGCGTGGGAGCGGAGGATTTTCGTCCAGCATTTCGCTTGGAGAAATCGTGCGAAGTTCCTGGGGCGCGGAACTCCTTCTGCCAAACGAGCTCCCGGCCATGAGCGACGGAATCGCGATGTGCCACCGGCACAATATTTCCGGCGTCCGGGGCGAGGCGAAAAGCGGATTCCCTTCGGTGTATCTAATCGGGCTGCCAGCCTTGCGGAGAACGCTTTCGTTCACGTCTTCCTCCGCAGCTAAGGTGCAGGTTTTTTTCGAGCTTCTTGCGGCCTGCGAGGATACGACGCTGCTCAAACGCGGAGGGGCCGAGGGCAGGCGTTTTGCCCGCGAGGAAGCGGGCCGATTCCTTGGAAATGGCGGCGTTCGCCAGCAGGGATGGGAAGCTGAGGCCATCGGGATCCACCGCGCGTTTGTGGCCCGTAACCTGACGGCTGGCGGGGTTGCGGACATTCTTGCCTCTACCATTTTTATTCATGAGCTGGAGGACAGCTTATGAGCTTCGCGGTCATCTGCTCCGGGCAAGGAGCGCAAACTCCAGACCTCTTTCGGAAATTCCCCTTCACCGATAAAGGCCTCGCTTTACAGCAGCGGATTCTCGATGCAGGCAGCTTGGCTCCCGAGGTCGCAGGCTGGCTCACCAACCCCGAAAATCCTCCCGCCGACATTTACAAAAACCATTTTTCTCAGCCGCTTTTGTGCCTCTATCAAATGATGGTTTGGGCGGAGCTTTCTGTGCCGAAACCACACCTTTTTGCGGGGTATAGCCTGGGAGAACTGTCTGCGTATGGTTGCACGGGAGCGTTGAGCCCGGAGGACGTCATCCGTCTCGCTGGGCTGCGGGCCCGGGCGATGGATGCCGCCGGAGCCGGCCAGCTTGTCGCCGTGACAGGGCTCGCCGTGGACAAGGCCAAGGCCGTCGCAGCTCCCGGCTCAGGCTACGTGGCGATTGTTCTCGGAGCGGACCACTGCGTCATCGGATGTCCCGCGAACGGAGGCGCAGCGATCGGCGAGGCGCTGCGCGCCGCCGGAGCAGCGACAGCCGCCGTGCTCGCGGTTTCCGTCCCCGCACACACGCCGCTGCTTGATGCCGCCGTAGAACCATTTCGCGAGGCTTTGAGGCAAGTTTCCTGGCTGGCGCCAAAGTCTCCGATCCTTGCGGGGATCAATGCGACAAAAGTTCTCAACCAAGAACAAATGCTGCAATCTCTTCCCGAGCAAATCCACCAGACGGTCCGGTGGGATCTTGTCGAGCGGCGGCTGGCGGAGGAGGAATGCCATGTCGTCCTTGAGCTCGGCCCGGGGCGGCAGCTGGCCCATGCCTTGCTAGGTGGAAGCTCTCAAATCGAGGCGAGATCTGCCGAAGAATTCCGCTCTGCGGACGGAATTGCCGCTTGGGTCGAGCGATCCCTGGAGCGCTTCGCCTAGCCCTGCCCCCAATAGCCGATCAAATTATTTGGCAGGCACGACAGCCGGCTGGCCTTCATCGGAAGGGACGGCATGGTCTTCCAGAAAACACGAGCTTTTCCACGCCCGCACGCCGCCGGCCAGCAAAAGCCCGACCGCTGCAATCAGGAAAAGAATGCGCAGGAATTGCTTCATATCTCAACGTTTTGCAAGCCGGCTAAAGAGATACGACCCCAAGGAGAAAAAGAGCACATTGGGAATCCAAATCAGAACCGACGGGTAAGCCGACGCGTCATCCCGAAACGTGTCGGCCATGATAATGAAAAAGAAGTAGGTGAAGGCGACGACGAGGCTGAGAGCGAAGCCAACCGAGGTTTCCTTGCGGTGGGCGGTGATGCCAAGCGGGATGGCGATCAGAGCGAAGGCCGCACAGGCCAGAGAAGTTGCAAAGCGCTTGTTGAGCTCGACGATTGCGGCAGTCTCCTGGTCTCCGGCCCCTTTGACAAGATAGGCAATCAGCTCAGGCAACGTGTAGGAGCTCAGCCGGCGGTTGGTCCGGAATTCTTTAAAAAATTTCTCCAACGAGATCGGGAAGACTCCATCTTTCATAACGATTCCCTGCTGGATTTTTGAGAAATCGTTGGGATCCGCTTCGTTGCGCTGCTCAAAGCGGGCATTGAAAAGGTGGAGGAGAAGCCTCGCGTTCTGAGCATCGGGCGTAAGCACCCCTTCCTTCGCATAAATCATCTTCGTCGGCTCGCTCTCCTCGTTCATTTCAAAGACGATAATATTGCGAAGCTTATTCCCGGACTTGCCTCCCACATAGACCCGGCGATCAGGAAACTTGTCTACCACTTCATCCGCGCGGAAGAGCGACGAGGGGTTGCTCGTTGCAATATCGACAATCGCCCGGGTCATCGCCTGCTCGGCCTTCGGCGCGATCTCGACGTTGATCCAGAAGCAGATCAATGTCAGAAAACCCGCAATCACAAACACCGGCGCGCAAAGCCTGGGAATGCTCACCCCGTTCGACTTGAGCGCGATCAGCTCGTTGTCCGCAGAGATCCTACCGAAAACAAGCAGCATCGCGGTCAAAAAACCCCAAGGGATCGTAAACGTCAGAGAAAACGGTAAAACTAGCGCCATGAATACCAGAACGGTCGTAACCGGCACATCCGGATTATTGATCAGGACATCGAGAAGTTCCTTGAAAATATTTCCCAGAACAAGAACAAGACTCAGGACAAGAACACCTAGAAAAGCAGTCATCAAGACGCTCAGGCCAACATAACGGTCAATAATCTTCATCGTTTGAGAAAGGTGCCTGGAAGGGGGGTCGGGGTTGGAATAATTGGATGGAAGGCATCGGAGCCCTCATCGACAACTTGCGGACGGCGGCTGGGGTCGTCTAAGACGGGATCGCACTTGGAACGGTCTCCATCTTCCTGCATGAACAAAATGACCAGCAGCACAATGGAGCCAATAATTGCTGATAGCACGATGCCAATCCCCAATCGAGTATTGAGAAACGACTTGCTTGCCGATTTGACGGAACGGGCACTTCTTCTACTCTTGGAATACACCAATTTTCCGAAATTTCTCATATCGCTGTTCAAGCAATTTATCGATGGGCAGGGGCATGACCTCGCGGAGTGCGGCTAAAACGGCGGTCTTGAAATGTGACGCAGCGGCACCCGGGTCGCGGTGGGCCCCTCCCACGGGTTCAGGGATGACGCCGTCTATAATGCCCATCTCGAGAAGCTCGCGGGCATTGAGTTTGAGCGCCTCAGCAGCCTCCGGGGCGTGCTTGCGGTGCTTCCACAAAATCGCAGCGCAACCCTCGGGGCTGATCACCGAGTAATACGCATTTTCGAGCATCAAAACGCGATCAGCAACCCCGATGCCTAGCGCTCCGCCGGAGCCTCCCTCGCCAATGACAACGGCCACGACCGGCGTGCGCAGGATCATCATTTCGCGAAGGTTGACGGCGATCGCCTCAGCGATGTGGCGCTCCTCAGCTCCTACGCCTGGATAGGCGCCTGGAGTGTCGATCTGGGTCACCACCGGCAGCCCGAACTTCTCGGCAAAGCGCATCAGGCGAAGCGCCTTGCGATAGCCTTCAGGATGGGGGCTGCCAAAATTCCTCAGCAGGTTTTCTTTGGTATCGCGGCCCTTCTGCTGGCCGATGACCACGCAGGCGATCCCGTCGATTCGGGCAATCCCGCCGGGCATCGAGGCATCATCGCCAAAAAGCCGGTCCCCCTTGAGCTCGACAAATTCCGTAAAAACATCCCTGACATAATCCAGGTAAAATGGCCGGGCAATATGCCGGGCGATCTGCACCCTCTGCCATGCGGTCAAATGGCCATAAATCTCAAGGCGCGTCTCCTCGATTTTTTTTTCCATCCGGGCGACCTCTGGTTCGAGGTTGATTTTTCTATCGCGCAGCTGCCGTTTAATTTCCCCGAGTTTTTCTTCCAGCTCAACAATCGGCTTTTCAAATTCCAGCGGATGTTTGTTCATTTGATGGTGACCGGGGTGCCTCGTGTCGTCAGGAAATAAATTTCGTCTGCATCCGTTGGATCAAGCAAGATGCCCGCCGGGGCGGCATCGCCTGTTTTCTCGGGATCGACCGCCCGGATCGTTCCCCCCGCGGAGAGGAGAACATGGCGCTCGCAGCCCTCGTAATCCTTGCTGCCGAAAGAAATGCGGTTGGCTCCCTTGACTGCCTCCTTTTCCTTAACC